>OHBM01001482.1_pt1 | contig 17166 bp, 19 predicted proteins | sample 1577251 | NCBI WGS metagenome assembly OHBM01 (sample SAMEA3541557, study PRJEB24748) | human gut metagenome | biome: human gut; feature: human-associated habitat; material: faeces | place: China | collected 2012 | reverse complement strand
CTATTTCGATGCGTTCGGAAACTTCCGGTTCCTTTCAAAGGAGCCGGAGGGCAAGCTTGCGCTGGCCCACTATGACGCCGCGTTCGCCTTGCAGGAGACCGTGCTCCTGCAGACGCAGTACACCGACCGCTTTTTCCAGCTGTGCAGGCTTGAAGGCGGCTTTTGTATGATGAGCGCATCGATGCTTATCCGTCTGGATGAGGCGGGCGCGGAAACGTCGCGGCAAAGTCTGGACGCAAAGGACGGCTGGAGCTTCGCGGCCATACAGGAGGCGGACGGCGTTCTGTATGTCCTAACGCGGAATTTTTACAGCGAGGAGCTGCCGGAGCTGCGCAAATTCGCGCCGGATACGCTTTCTGCGCTGGAGGCCGATACCTGCACCTCGGAGGTCATCGGGCTTGGCCTGTGCACGGACGAACGGCTGCTGATGGGGAACAGGGAAGAGCTCTTCGCGTATGATACCGGTTCCGGAGAAACCGAACCGCTTGTCCGCTGGCAGGAGCTTGGGGCGAACGTGCTCGCCGAGCAGCCGCGGGAACTGGAAGACGGATATCTGCTCTTTTCGCCGGGCGATACATCTCTCCAGCGCCTGCGCCGCGTTCCCGGACAGGCGCCGGAGCGGACGGTTCTGACGCTGGCGGTCGTGTGCGGCGATACACTGTTCGGAGCGTTTACGCAGATGCTGCAGGACTTCAATCTCAGTCAGGATGCGTACCGGATCGACTGGACACTCTACACGGATTCGCAGTACGCGGACGGCGAACCGGTCGATCTGCTGCGCACGGAGCTCATCGCCGGACGGGGCCCGGATCTGTTCGCGTTTTATACAAACGGCTACAACCCCGTTCCGCTTGCGGCGGAGGACGTCTGCGCAGATCTTCTGCCGTTGGTGGGCGGCGCGATCACCCGCGACACGCTTCTGCCGGGATTATTCGACCTGATGCAGTCAGACGGAGCACTGTATCAGCTACCGCTGACCGTCTCAGTCGATACGCTCATCGCACCGTCGCGCCTCATCCCGCAGCCAGGCGTGACGTTCGCCGAGTTCGAGCAGGCACGCAGCCAGATGCCGGACGGCTGGGTCCCCATCGATTCGTGGAACACGCCGGGCAACCTGTTCGCCTTCTGCGTTCCGTTCTGCATCGGCGTGTATGCAGACAGGGAAGCCGGAACCTGCGACTTTGAAACGCAGGGCTTCTACGACTGCCTCGCATGGTGCAAAGCATGGGGCGGCGACGGCTCGACCCCGGATGCGCCGGAGACGACGCTGGTCAAGCTTACAAGCATCCGGGGCGTTGACCAGCTTGCCGGGCGAAGCGAATATGTAGAGAAAAACTGGTTCGGTGAGCCGGGATATACCTATGCGGGCTTCCCAGCGCGGTCCGGCAGCGGCAGCGCGTATCAGGTTTTGTCGAGCCTTGGCCTCGGCCAGCAGTGCAGCGATCCGGACGGCGCGAAGGCGTTTTTCGAGTTCTGCTTTTCCTATTCGCAGGACGGTGCGCTTCCTGCAAGCTTCCAGCGCCTGCAGTCGGAGCTGGCGGCATACAGGGCCGCTGACTCGGACGCGTATGCGTATTTCCGGATCGCCGAAATCGGCACATAGGTTTTCGTTTCCCTATCAAACAGTACATCATAAGACACCTCTTTAAGCTCTTTCCTGTATTTCACCGGATCGGGTTCAGGCATGGGCGTCTCCGCTTCGTTTTCCGTTTCTTCCGGATGTGCCTCGCTCCCCGGCGTTTCCTGCTGTGGCTGCTGCGCATCCTCCTTTATTTCCGGCTTTCCGGTCACGCTTTTATCCTCTTCCGGCTCGATCGGCACTTTCTGGTATGTCAGGAAAGAAATGTTCTTGGCTTCCAGGCCGTTTTCCCGGTAGGCCACGCCCTCCTGCTTGTACTTGTACAGGTTAAACCGTTCGATAATGCCCTCCATGTGGCGGCTCTCCAGTTTCGGATCGGCGAATTTTTTCAGATCCTTGTGCCGTATGCTCACCCGTTCACCCTCCCGTGAAAAGGAATGTACCCCTTTCCGTACCTTATGCGTGTAGCCTTGTTCTTTCATGGCTACGACAATCTGGTTAGCGGACGTGAAACGATAGTTCTCCAACAGTTTTTTAAGCTCCGGGTTCTTGATCTTCTTCAAGACGGCTTCGGCCGTCGGTTCGCTTTTCACCAGGTTTATTTGATGCTCGTATGCGAACTGCCGGACGGTGGCGAACGATACCGTCGTATGGTTTTGTTCATCATAAACCACTTTATAAGCGACCTCTTTCAAGGCCTTTTCCCCTTTCTGTGCTTCATCTTTTACATACGTCGAGAAACTTATATCCTTTACCTGCAAACCGTTCTCCCTGTACCCGGCCGGGTTCGCCTCGTACTTTGTCAAGTCGAAACGTTCCGCTATGCTTTTTAGCTGCTCGTCAGACAGAGGTTGTTCGAACGCTTTCAAAAGCCTGTGTTCAACCTGGAACACTTCACCCTCCCGTGAAAAGGAATGCCCCCCCTTCCTTACCTGGTGCGTGTAACCTTGTTCCCTCATGGCTGCGACGATCTGGTTTGCCGCCGTAAACTGCTCGTCCTGCAATATCCTTTTAAGCTCCGGGTTCGTGATCTTCCCGATCTCGGCCGATACCTGCGGACGTACATAAGTTTCCCCCTCTTTGGCCTGGTAATCGAATTTCCGGTTAAAACATTCCTGTACCCTGACTTTCCAGCCTTCATGTGAAAAACCCCGTTTCACCGTCCCCCTGCCCTCCAGTTCCCAGGTATTCCCGGCCGATTTAGCCCCCGGAGAAAGTTTCACTTTCCCGTCCAGGCTCTTGCGTGAAACGATTACGTGAACGTGCAAGTTCAGACCGGGTTTAGGCTCTCCGATCCTGGCGATCCCCTGTTTCACCTCTTCATCTTCCGGATGATAGGATCGTTCCGTTTCCACACGTGCGTAATACATGAGATCCTGGCCTCCCCTGATATTGTCCCGTCCGAAGTTCAAGGCGTATTCATCCATAGCCGAACGGGTGAACGCCTCCAGCTTTTGGAAAACCTCTTTTTTCTCCTGTGGTGCAAGTTCCTTAAAATCGTCCACTTTCCGGCCGATAAGGTGCATTTGTTCCGACTGTGACGGATTGAGCGAAAGCATGAAGAATTTAGCGTCGTTAGCCCCTAACGCCTTTTTGTTCCCGTCTATATCCATAATTACCCGTTCGGGTGAAATATCCTGCTCCGTATGGGAGAAAAAACGCTGTCCCTCCCCCGTTTCCTTTTCCAGATAACGCACCAGGTCGTGACAGCTTCCCGTATTTCCGCTTTTCACGTCCTCGGCCGGGTGTACTTTGGCAAACATAGGCTTATCTCTTTAGTTCGTCCTTTAACCTTTTCACCCACATATCCAGCGTATTACGGTCTATCTCATAAACCGTATCGTTGAATGTCGGTATTTTTTTCACCTCGTCGATACGCTCCACAATCTCCAGGATCTTGTGCGTATTGCATCCGACGGCCGGAGTTCCTTTCTCCTGCCGGGCTATTTCGAGATCCGTTTGCAGTTTCCCGGCCTTCTCTCGGTTTTCCCTGGCTTCCTGTTCCAGTTGCTTGGAACGCTCCAAAAGTTCCTGTACCTGTGAGATGTGCATATATTCGTCCGGATTGTCCCCCGGCGTTTTCACTTCCCCGACAAGCGACAAAAGGAGTTGTTCGATGTTTTTCAGCCTTACGTTAGTGGATTTCTCAATGCCCCGGACAACTTCGATCACCCGGCTTGCCTGCTCTTTGGCCGCAATGTTCGGCGGCATTACATTCGACTGCGGGGTGATCCCCGTTGTTTCAAAATAGAGTAACATTTCGGCCACGAACGCATCGTGCGATTTGTTTCCTTTCAGCATATCAAGCCTAAACCTTGTACTCTCCTTTATACGGATAGACGTATCTTTACTTGTTGTTGCCATAATTTCACGTATAGGGGTTTGCATACATAAATATCGGCTACAATATACTATAATTCAATGAATTATCAAAATAATGTATGCAATATGTATGCAATTCGCATACATATAAACAAGTAAACAGTTATATATCAGTGATTTAGAAAATCAGCATTGGACTTAGTCCAATGACTGCTTGCTCACTTTGGTAAACCGTCGTTCTCTCTCTCCTTGCTTCGCTCGTCGCTCCTGGAACGCTCCGCACGGCTTCGCTCCAATACATCAGACACCCAGCCCCCAAAATGCACATTACAAATGTACACCGCCCCAAAAAAAAGTGTACATTTGTAAAACGGCGGCAATCGTTCCGATCACCTTAGATTTTACAACACAGAACAAAATTTTACATATTTTAACGCGCGGAAAAATCGCACTAAAGAAACGCTTCGCTCATTTTTCTCCGTTTCTCATTTTCCGTTTTCAAAATGCACATTTTCCAGTCGTTTTTGAAGCCTGTGATTCCCTAAAATTTTCCTTCCTTGTGAGAATAGTCTTTGTAGAGGTTCTTTGTAAGAAAGCGTTTTTTCATTTATAACTAACTGAAATACAAATCATTATAAGTGAAAAAACACAACCTAAAATACTCATTTTACTAAAATCCGAAGGGGGAAAATACTTATTTTACTAAAATTACCCCCTCCAATAAATACCCATTTTACTAAAGGTTGCAACAAAAAATACTTGGTATTTTTTGGCGGTATCTTTCATTTCTTTAACTTTGTCCCGAACTCAAAAAAAAAGCCTATGGCGACCAACGACATCACCCTCTATATTCCTCCTACGGAGGAAGAAGTAATGTTAATCCAGCCGAATAACGTAACATTCGGCCAGTACTCCGTGACCGAGTGGCAAGAAAACCTCCTGACGCTGATAAGCGACCAGATCCAGCAACACATGACCAGGGAAAAACAACTGCCTAAAGACCTCTTTAACCAGCCTGTTGTCGAGATCAAATGCGACGAAGCCGGGGGGAAGAACAACAAGAGCAAAGTTCTGAAAGAGGCTATCGCCATGATGCGGAAAAACTTTTCCTTTCGCTGGGTGCATCCCAATATCCACCAGACGGTGGAAACGTTCGGGGTGGTGATAACGACGGTACACAACATCAAAGGCACAAACCGGGTAGCCCTGACGCTCAACCCCTGGGCGATCCCTTTCCTGCTCTACTATGGTACGGGTGTCGGCGGTACAAGGTACGGGAAGAACATCGCCTTAACTCTTCGGGGCAATTACACCAAACGGCTCTACAAGATCATTTGCAGCCAACGGGACAGACGGGAGTATTATTACACGATCGAGCAATTCTGCAAAGACCTGGAGATCCCGGCCTCCTACTCGAACGCACAGATCGACCAAAAGGTTTTAAAGCCCGCACAGGCACGGATCAAGGAAAGCGAGGCCGATGTATGGTTTGACTACAAATTCATCTGTAAAACGCCTAAAAAGGGGCAAAAACCGAAAGCCGACACGATTATCCTGTTCATCCATGCGAGAAATCCCCAAGAACTGCGAGGCGACCAGATCCAGCAATACAATTTTGTCTATCATTGGATTTCAGGGGCTTTAAGCTATCCAACCGACAACACGACGGTAAGAGCGCTCGAAAAGATCCTGGAAAGCGGCCGTCTGAAAGACGTGTACGACCGTTGTGCATATTACGACGATAAGGTTTGCAGCGGTGAAATGAGTACAGCCCACGCACAAAATTCACTGGCAAAGATGCTGCGTGAGGATTTCAGTATCAAGGCCAGGGGGAAAAAGAAAGATCCCGACCTGTTTGGTTAAATCCGGAAGATTTTCTATATTTGTGTGCGGCCGGGGTGGTTCCCGTCCGTCTGGGGGCTGACGGCTATTGCACGTCAAGCCTTAAAAGTGGGGCGAATTGACGTATTACGACATCCCCACTTTTTCATATCCCCCCTATATTGTAATGCACATTACAATAATACTAAAATACTAAGATTAGTATAGACTAATCTTAGTATTTTAGTAAAACGAGTATGCTTGAAATCTGCCTCCGGCGGGGTTTTTACTGGGGGCTTCTGACCTTTGCACTGTTTCCTATTGCTCCGTAAAATCAGTGTCGCACAGTCCGCACCTTAACACCAGCCCGGATTTTCCCCACACGTTACAGCCGCACCCACAGGTGTATTTCTTCCGCTTTCCACTTTTGCTCTCCCCCTCGTCCGGATCTCCCGGTTCTTCCGTTTCGTCCCCGTCGCCTCCGGCGATGCGGATCGGCCGGGTGGGTACGGCCGCCAAAGTCGGCTTGTACCTAAGCCGCAAGTTTTGCAGATCCTCCCGGCTTAGCGTATTGAAAACCTGCTCGAACTTCCCTCCCGGAATGATATAATGCGTAATGCTCTGGCCTGTCCTTTTGCCTCCGGCCTCCCCGGTGTCGGACGGCATCAGTCCGACCTGGATCATCTTGTCAGCCCATTGCGAATTATGATACCCTCCCCGGCTCGGCCTGCCGAAATCCTCCTGCCACAAATGGCACATTTCATGTACCAGGGTAGAATGCCAGTCCCGATCTTCCCGGTTCATAAAATCGGGGTTGATGCTGATCTCGTGAACGACCTTTTTTTCCTGCCCGTCCCCTCTCCAACGGTTGGCGGCGAAAAAGCCGAACGCCCCACCGTGACGGGACATATTCACGATACATTCCGAAAGCTCACCGTTAAAAATTGCGTCGTTGTAAAACTGATACAAGTCGTCCAACGTCTTAAACTGGATCGTCGTTATCATAAGCCTTTTGTTTCTCAATCTGAATGCAAAGATACGGATATTTTTGTAATGTACATTACAAAAATACTAAAATACTAATATTAGTATAACCGGATATAAAAGATACCCATTTTACTAAAATACTTGAATAAGTACACGTTACGTTTACAAAATACACTACTGTAATGCGCATTATAAAAATACTATTTTTAGTATTTACTAAAAAAAACGCATCTATCCCAAAGATTATTCGAGAGATTTTTTTTATCTTTCGGCCGAAGAATCCCGGAACGGAAATATTAAAAATATCCACGTTCCCAATAAACCATATACGCCCATGTTTCCAAATTACAAAGACTTTCAGATAGCTGTTTACTACACCCTGGGAAAAGCACTTTCCAAGCATATAGAGGAAGTGCAGACGGAGATCATCGAGAATTTCGATATAAAATACAATTCCCCCATGCTCGCACACCCGTTACTGCGTACCCCCATTTACGAGAAAATCATCCTCCGTATATTAGATACAATGGAAGATTTAAAAGAGATCCACTTTTCCGACGACCGTACCCATGTCGTCCTTACCGGAAGGGGTAAACATCTCCTGGACGAGTACGAGAATGAAATGAATCAGAGGTTGCCTTTCATCATAAGCCGTAAAAAGTTCAAACGTCACACCCAAGAAGAGTTAGCTAAGGCATACCGGGAACTCAATGAATATCCCGATTAGTTTCTCTCCCAGGATTGAGCGTACGAACTAAAATACTAAAAGTAGTATCTACTATTTTTAGTAGATGTAGTATCAAACGAAACGTTTCTTTAAGGCGATGATCGGGTTTATCATCGTCTTGTACATTTCCAGGGGTTCACCCATAAGCTCGCACCGGATTAGGTGTATCAGCCTCTCGTCTTTCGGATCTGTCGGCTGCGGCTGGCAGTTCTTTCCCGTCCTGGTCTGATCCTCCAGTTCGGCCACTAAAATATACTGGAGCGTAAAGATGTCGGCCACGGTTTCCACCTCTCCGGCCACCTGTCGGTATAACTTCCGGTACTCCGGCCAACGTTCGGTATCATAGATATTCGCCTCGATATAGGCGTTTATCTGCGGAGTGGTGGCCGTCTGCTCGATTTCCACACCGGAAAGCCTGCGGATCACCTCTATTTTAAGTTTTTTCCCGGTAAACTTCTGTTTCGGCCTTAACCCGTATTGCGGCATTTCCCCCAGGGAGATAAACGGCTCTTTATCCCCCTTTCTCCGGTAAATGAAATATTCCGCTATCATCGTTCGGGGATATTCAAAACGTGATCCACTAACAGGGCTTTGTCCTCCGGATTTGCCTTTATCCAGAACAGCGACCAATTCAAGGCGTTTCCATACTCGTTAATACCGTTTTCCCGGACGGTCTGCCCGGCTGTCGGGGAAATCCCTTTCAGGCATGAAAGCGCATTATTATTGCCAAACATGGCATATCTGTTAAAGGCTTCCAACTCGAAAGGATAAATATCAAACCTTTTCTTTCCCTGGACGACCTGCGCAACAATCCGGCTATTATAGTCCGGATATTTGTCGGGTTCGACCTTAATCCCCAGGTTCTCCAGCAAAGCCCGGTTTATCCGATCGTCCGTCCCCAAATAAAACTGAAAGAAATCCCCGTCATACCCCCTGTATTTGCCTAAAAGATGCGCATACAGTTCCGCATTCACTTTGCCGTAAATACAACTCTTTATAAAATCCTCGTCGATACGGTTTCCGGCTATCGCATTGGAAACAACATCAATAATCTGTATAATCTTCGGTTTGTTCATATTACATTATTTTATCTACAAATATATATCTATCCAATCAAAAAACGCATTATCAGAGCTATGAAAGCGAAACGGAGTGTAGCGGCAAAGCGTTTTTTGGTTCTTTTTGGGGCGAGTGCCAAAAAGAACTCACCCCGAAAGGCTGTCCCCCTTTCGGGGGATCTTCCTTGTATCATGCCACCTGTTCCGCTTCATCTGCGGCCGTTTCCTCGCTTTCTACGGAGATATCCAGTTTCCCGGCTATCATCTTGACAATTTTCATAGCGTCGGCCAGTACGTTTAAAATGAACTTGGGTTCTTCCCGGATCGCCTTTATCCAGCTTTTCAGATAAGCGGCGTTTTCAGTGCGTATATGTTCGGCTATCCCGAAAAACATTCCTGCCAGGGCTGCGGCGAACTCGGCCGTTAATTCCTCCTTGCCGTATTCCTCTGATCCGAACGGGTGCGCAAGATCCCGGTTCAATCGGGTGGGGTGTCCCGTGGAATGTCCCATTTCATGCAGAAGCGTTTCGTAAAAGCTCTGCATATCGACGAACTGCGAGCGAAGCGGCACTACGATATAATCGACTAAAGGAGAATAGAAAGCCCTGTCGCCTTGCTGCTCCCGTATCGGGCAAAACCAGCTTTTCGCCTCCAGCATGGCATCTATTTCGGGGTGCGCCTCTCCGGTTGTCCCGTCGGGCTGCTCTGCCTGCCCCCCTCTGAACTTCTCCCTTAACGCTTCCCATTCTTCCGGCCTCACGTCCGAAAAATTGGTCTGATCCAGGTTAAAGACCGAGTAATATTTATAGGTCGGTATAACGTTGTATTCCTGTTGCTGCTCCCGGCTTAACGCCTTGTATTCCTCAAAGGTTATTTTCTTGCGTGTTTCCTTGTGGTACACGTAGAAAAGGAAGTAATAGACCGGAAACGATTTCGATCCTTTCAGCACGGAGATCCCGGCCTCTTTCGCCTGGTTGAATGTCATAAATACGGGTGTCTGGTACTGGAATTTCTCGCAAAGGAAAAGAAGTAAAAAGGCGTTGCCTCCGGCGTACCTGCGTCCTGTGAGGTTCTGCGGAAAGAAATTGCGTGTATTCGCCGCAATGGTGATCCAGGGCTTTTGCCAATTGTCCTCTACCTGCTGGATCTTCTCGATCATCAAATTTGCAAACTGTTGCGCTGCCTTGTCGAAATAATCAGTTTTCATAACTACGTCCCCCGTTCTTTATCCTGGTGGGTGAGCCAGTTCTAAAGGTTGTTATCTCTTTTTCTATACCTCTAAGATAGCACTTTTATTTGAGATATGCAAGTATTTAAACAACATTTAACTAACTGTTTATCAGATAATTATATGAAAAAGTAGTATTTTAGTATATACTAAATTTAGTATTTACTACCTGATTTTTTCCGATAGTAAACTCCCCACCTCGCACCCTCTCCCCCCCCAAAAAACCTTGCGGATGCCTAAGATTCCGATGTTTTTGTATCAAGACAACCTCATTTTGGTTTTTCGGGGCTGTCGGTGTGGTCGTCTTGCGTTTACCTTGAGTTCCGAGGGGTTTTTGTATGAGAACACCCCAAACGGTTTTTTCCATAGCACAAGTTTTTTAGGAAAAATACTACCTGGCTTTAGCCAGGCTGGAGATTTTTTCTAAAAGCCGCTTGCGGCTCAACTTGGGATATGGAAAAAGCCGTTTGACCTTTGCAGACAAAAACCCCGGTCAAGGTAAACGCAAGGCGGCCACACCGGAAAAACTAAAATACCTCTCTCCCCTGAAAGGGGGTTTAAAACCGGGTTCGACAATCGGCTACCGGAGTACCCGGATTGTGCCGATCAGTGAAAAGTCAGGCGGCTTTTATCCGGCTGGCTTCACCGAACGGCTCTATCCGGAAATAGCCTACCTTAATCGGGTGGGTGGGGGTATTCATGCGTTAGGGATTGCAGTGGAAAGCCCACAGCCTTTAGGCGAGGACTTGGAGGCGGAAAGCCCGACCGTTTACGGGAACGCCCAAATCCTCCAAAAGAAAAGCGTACTAATATACTAAAATACTAAAAGTAGTAAATACTACATTCCAGGGAACAAGCCTCTATTCTTTTTAAAATCAATCCAGAAAAGCCATAAAATCCTTGTATAAACGAGATATACTCCCTATATTTGCGTAGTAATCCCCTGTTGTCCCTGTCGCAAGACAAACTCCAGGGTTTTGTTTTTATATACTCCCCCCTATACGGTAGCGTATGGATCTTTTTCCTGAATCACCTTTTTAATCTTGAACAGCCGTTCTTTGGTTAGCGGCTTTATAGTTTCCGGATCCTCACCGTCGAATGTTTCCCCGAAGATCAGATCGTCCACCTCCAGGCCATGATTAAAATTCTCCCTGATACAGTCCCTTAGCAACCAAAGGTTTTTGAGGTTCACCCAATCGGCCGTTATGTTCCTGATCCTTCTAAACATGATTATCGCAGTACGAAAATAATGCCACACATGATCGTAATCATGGCAAACCCGTTTATCCAGATAATAAACATCTATTTCCTGGTTTTCTTCATCCTCCGCGATCCGGCAAAGGCAGAACGGGATCTGCTCCAGTTTATCCCATTCGATATATTCCGTTGATTTCATATTGTCATTATTATAAATATCATTACTTGACCAGCGAGGCTATCACTTTGGCAAATTCGGAAATATCCCCCTCCACGCTGGCCTTTTCCAACGCTTTCATATATTCTTTTCTACGCTCCACCGGAACAACCGTCCAGTTATAGCCTCCAGACGCAAGCATGGCGTTCAAGACGAACCGTCCCATTCTCCCGTTCCCGTCCATATAGGGGTGAATATACACGAAAAAGAAGTGTCCCAGGACAGCCCTTACCGCCGGGTGCGGCTCATTCTTCAAGAGATCGAAAAGGACGGGCATAGCGTCCCTGACCGCTTTCGGGTTCAACGGGATATGTTGCGATCCCCGTATATAGACCTGCCCGGTACGATAACCCACAAGATCCTCCCTTTGCAAGATCCCCACCGTAACGAACGGCATCCACATCTGCATATACCAGACCAGATGATCCGCCCTTACCGCTTCCCCTGCGTTCTTTCCTTTCAGTATATCGGAGATCGTCCCCCTGACAGCCAGGAACGCCTGGTAATACCCACGTGCCACCAGTGCGTTTTTATGCTCCTTATCTTCTTCCTCCGGCTTCCAGTTCCCGACACGCACTTTCTCGATCAGTTCCGGGGAAACCCTATATCCCTCGATCGAGAGAGAATGATAAGCGTCCTCCGAATACTTTTCATCGACGGATCTCAAATACCCCTCCACGTCATCAATCTTTCCAGGGGCTTCGGGAAACAGTTCTACAACCTTATCCCTCATGTTCTCCCACATCAGGCGCAAGCGTGTGACGTAAGGCGACACCTCATAAACAAGGGGCGTTCGTGGCTGATCCTCGAACGGATCTTCTTCTCTCACGTCATACCCGAACCCCCGCATCGTGGAAACGATGCTGTCGGCGATTTCGCTGTTCCCGATGTTCCGGAACGCCCCGGCTATTCTTCCGGCACGAAGCGAAGCCCCGTTTTTCGTCAGTACCTTTAATATATCGGCAGCGTCCCGTATCATGGCCAGGCAGGTGCGGGCTGCGATCTTCTCCACTTGGAAATATCTCGGCGTGGCATATACCAGGGCTTCGGCAAGCGGATAGAGATTAAGGCCGTATTCCGGCTCTTTATATACCTGATCCGGAATCTCGCTTTGAAACACCAAAAGCGAGGTATCATACATCAGCTTTTGCGTGTTGTTATGGCCTTTCGGCGACTTGATAATCACCTGCACGGGCACGGTCGTTTTCCCCGAATACAGATCCAGCGACTGGTCGGCCGTCAAGCACCATTGTTCCCCCAGCCGGACGGCCGCGTATTTCGCAATAAAATACCAGAATGAGGTGTACCAGACCGTCGTGTCCCCCTCTGTTCCCGGCCTGGCCGCAATATACCAGCCTTTCATTACTTCCTGCAACCAGCCGTTATCCAACAGCCGGGTTAAATGCGTCCTCCCTATCTCGGCCGTCCCTTGCAGGACGACACAGCGGTCTTTCTCCTGGAGCTTTCTTAATTCCTCCAGTGAAGCCGCCATTTTCTCCGCCATTGTTGCCATAACCGTTTTTATTTAGATTCTGATTATTTTCGTGCAAATACTCGTTTTTAGACACGTGTAAATACTCGTTTTTAATTATGTGCATTTACTCGTATTTGTTGCAAAAATACAATATTTGTTCCGATAATCAGCTACTAATGAAGTCTTTTTTTACTTGTTGTATCGTCGAAACGGCCTTTCCCGTGAGCTTCGCCACGTTCCGGATCGAGTAGCCTTTCTTTAACAAGGCGATCGCCTCCCGGTATTCCTCTTTCCTCTGTTCGGCCGTTTTCCGGCTTCCCGGCTTCCGTCCCAGCCTGCCCCCTTTCTGGATGTACAACTCCCGTCCGCTATTAAGGCGGTCGATGATCCCCTGGCGTTCGATCGCGGCCAGTTCCCCCAACAGGGTAGTGATCAGAGAGGACAAGGGGTTTACCGTCTTGTCCGGCCGTAACGTTTCCAGGTTCAGGTTTTGAATATACACGCATATTTTATGCGTGTGCAGCGTATCGAGTGACTTTAGGATCTCCAGGGTTGAACGCCCCAGGCGTGAGATCTCGGTCAGCAACAACATATCCACCCGGTTCTGCGGATCTGTGCAGTATTCCAGGCAACGGCTTAAAACCGGGCGTTCGATATTGGCCTTTCGTCCGCTTATCTTTTCCTCAAAGACCGCCGTCACCTCGTACCCCCGTCCGGCTGCGAACCTCTCCAGATCGACAACCTGCCGTTCGGTCGATTGCCTGGCCGACTGCGAGCTTACACGTGAATAAATAACCACATTCATCCCTTTTGCTTTTGTTCTTCCTTATCTATTGTTTTAATCACCTTATCCACCTCTTTCAAGGACGGCATTATTTCCGGATCTATCCAAGAAAGAAATTTGCTAATTAACCTATACATTTCCCTTACATAAGAAAAATCACATTTTTTATTTACAAAGCAAATAGGCTCATTATGATTAATGCGATTCCTCAATTCACGAACTTGTGTGATAACATCATTGACTTGTTTCCGTCCATATCCGGAAGGCAGTTTCTTAAATATGGTACAAGGGACACCGGATAATAGTATATAATGATGAACCTCATAAAAACTGTTCCAGAAGCCCAAGGTCTGTTCCGCTATAACCCTCCCTGCTGTAATCCTCGCGCCACGATCGGAAATTTTCTTTTCAGCTTTTTGCACTTCCGTCAGCAAGTATCTATTGGTTACTTGCTTCTTTGTACGCTTATTCGTGTGCGTCAAGGAAGAAGCTACCATAAACCCGTTTTTCTGATTTATGATCCAGTTCCCGTCCGAAAAATGATGCGCCAGGGCATAATGTAACTGATTCCGCAAGATAACTTCAAAGGAAGAAAGTAGCGGATGAAAAGCCTGCGCTATCTTCATATTGGCAAAATAAAGCATTACCGCCTTATTTTTATCTCCACTTGTAGCCCGATAATACTTAGCCACACGTGAATTTGAATATAACCTAACTATTTTTTTATATTTCATTTTTTGGTATTTGGAATAAGATTACTATCTTTGCATTGTAATGCTTGGTAAAGCCTCTGTTATCAAAACACGTAACCAAGTCAAGGATATACCCGTTCATCAAGAACGGGTTTTTCTTTTGCGACAGCCCATTCATAAGACAAAGGATATTATAACAGGTCAGTAATCACAGCCGCCGGAATATCCAGCTTTGAGAAAGCGAACATCTTTTTCCCCAGATCCTTTAACGAGGCTCCGATATGGTACACGTCCGTTTCATCAACGATCAGGAAACGGTCGTGACTGTCCCGGTACGTCCTGATGTCGATAGGTGGGTACTGGCTGTTATGCCTGTCAAGATCAAGTTGGAGTTGCTGCGTGATACGCTGGGTGTAAATGGTGGCCGAGACACCGACGCTGCGTTTACTCAACATGAGCAAGACCGTTTCGTCCACATAGTTGTCGATAAGCACGATCGAACGCCTGGCCGACTTTACCAGATCGGTAGCGAACTTGTACGCATCGAAAATCTGGCCGTTATAAAAAATGCCTTCGACCGGGGGCAAGGCAGTACGCACAAAAAAATCTATCTTCTCGGTATGTTGAGCGACAGTCCTTTCAAGTTCTGACAAACGTTTATTAATGGAATACCCTTTTAAAAGATAGTCCTTTAAAACCTTATTCGCCCATTGCCTAAATAAAATACCTCTTTTACTATTGACACGAAACCCAATGGATATGATCGCATCCAAATTGTAATAAGTCAGATTGCGCATCACTTGCCGTTTGCCTTCCTGTCGAACTGTTCGGAAATCCCGAACAGTTGAACTTTCCTCTAATTCTTTCTGATCATATATGTTTTTTATATGCTCGCTTATATTTGCTTTGCTGGATTGAAAAAGATCCACAATTTGCGCCTGTGTCAGCCAAACGGTTTCATCTTCCAGCCTCACTTCCAACTTGACCGCTTCATCCGGCTGGTATAATATGATTTCTCCCTGTTCCATTACTTATTTACCTTTTCTTAATTCATCAAGCCTCTGCATCGCACCGCTGAACTTCTCACTAAACATCATATCATCGGGCAAAACAAACCAGGTGGGAATACCTCTCGACTGTGGATTACCTATACATTCATCTTGCCCGTTCTGTTTGCGGTAATCGTCCCATTCACTATAAGCGATGTTCCAACGAATACCTAATTTATAGGTATTTTCCCATTTAATAATAGCCAGTGAATAGGCCGGATCATCTTTGCCGTCATAAATCACTTCTACAACTTCAACCATCCCTTTAGGGGAATTTATAAACTTCGGATTTTTATACGAATAAGTGCTCATGTCTTTTATTTTTTATTTATAGCACACAAAGATACTCAAAACAAATATATACATATATACATACGTATGATTAACGTATAAAAACATTTATGGTTATTCTAATCTTTGATTAATTCCGGTACAGAAACAAAACGTACCGAAAGACGGAAACAGGATTTATTTCGGTACGCTTCCCCGATCGGTACAAAAAACACGCAAAAAACGAAAATACTACTTTTAGTCTTTTAGTATATTAGTATTTTGACTATATGTTGCGGACATGACAACCATTTAAAAAACTGAATTTATGAGCAAAGCAAAAGTAATCTCCGTATTGAATCACAAGGGGGGAGTAGGAAAGACCACAACCACGATCAACCTGGGCGGTGCGTTACGTCAAAAAGGGTACAAGGTTCTTTTGATCGACCTTGACGGGCAGGCCAACCTGACCGAATCGCTGGGCTTCTCTGCGGAGCTTCCCCAAACGATCTACGGTGCGATGAAAGGCGAATACGACCTGCCGATCTACGAGCATAAGGACGGCCTTAGCGTCGTTCCCTCCTGCCTGGATCTCTCGGCCGTTGAAACGGAGTTAATCAACGAGGCCGGACGGGAGCTTATCTTAGCCCACCTTATCAAGGGCCAAAAGGAGAAATTCGATTATATCCTGATCGACTGTCCCCCCTCGCTGTCGCTGCTCACGCTTAACGCACTGACGGCCTCGGATCGGTTGATTATCCCGGTTCAGGCTCAATTCCTGGCAATGCGTGGAATGGCCAAACTTATGCAGGTCGTCCACAAGGTGCAGCAACGTTTGAACTCGGATCTTTCGATAGCCGGGGTTCTGATAACCCAGTACGACGGAAGAAAGAACCTGAACAAGAGCGTTTCGGAACTGGTACAGGAAACATTCCAGGGCAAAGTGTTCAGCACCCATATACGCAACGCCATTACGCTGGCCGAAGCCCCGACACAAGGGCAGGATATTTTTCACTATGCCCCCAAATCTGCCGGGGCAGAGGACTACGAAAAGGTATGTAACGAACTGCTAACAGAAATAAAGTAACCATATGGCAAAGAAGAACGATTTAAAAAACAGTATGTCGGCCGGGCTGACCGGGGGATTAGACAGCCTGATCCAATCCACGGCCGGGCAAAAAGAGGCTCAAAAGCCGAAGAAAGCGAAAACCGTGTCAGTGGAAGAATTAAAAATAGATATTGAAAATACAGCAGAAAAATAGTAGGGTAGAAAAAGAACAAAAGAAAGAACAACCGGAATCTGTTTTGGAAAAAACGATTTCGGTTGTTTTTTTGATTCCCTTTTCGAAAAGGTATGTGTATAATGAAAAACGGGAAGTGAACGAAATGAATTATACATATATATTACAATGCAGTGACGGAACTTATTACACCGGCTGGACGAACGATATAGCAAAACGACTGAAAACGCACAATGAGGGGAAAGGTGCAAAATACACAAGAGCCCGTCTGCCGGTGACACTGGCATATTATGAGGCATTTGAGACAAAAGAAGAAGCCATGCGCCGGGAGTGGGAGATCAAACAGCTGACCAGAAAGCAAAAGGAGAAACTGGTTCTGTGATTGCAGAAAAACTGGAATAAGAGGAAATGAAAGGAAGGAACAAATGAAGAAAAGAGGAAAATGGTTGACTGCCATGGGACTTGCCAAGGGTATGCAGAAGCAGGCCGCATTCTGGCTGGCGCTGTCCGCACGGCCGGA
>OHBM01001480.1_pt1 | contig 17181 bp, 16 predicted proteins | sample 1577251 | NCBI WGS metagenome assembly OHBM01 (sample SAMEA3541557, study PRJEB24748) | human gut metagenome | biome: human gut; feature: human-associated habitat; material: faeces | place: China | collected 2012 | reverse complement strand
CCGGCATTCTGGGACACACCAATGCCTCCTTCACGCTGGACACCTACACCCATGTCACCTCGGATATGCAGAAGACAGCCTCTGGCATCGTGGGCGGCTTCATGGAGGACATCTTCGGAAAGGAGTTGAAACCGTGGCAAGGAAACGAAAAGCCGGAGACGGAACAGTAAGGCAGCGCAAGGATGGTCGGTGGGAGGGGCGAGTTGTCATCGGCTACGATGACAATGGCTACCCCAAAACGAAAAATGTTCTCGCCAAAACCAAGAAGGAGTGCGTTGAAAAGCTCCAAAAGCTCAAGGAGGAATGCGGTGGACGGAAGCCGGAGAAGGTGCGGCCCGAGATGCCCTTCGGGGACTGGCTGACATACTGGTACGAGAATCACTCCAAGCCCAAGATCCGTCCCACCACGCAGGAGACTTACGAAAGCCGCATCCGTCTGCACATCATCCCGGAGATTGGGGACATTCCACTGAACAAGCTGACGCAGAATGACTTGCAGCAGTTCTACGGTCGGCTCAAGAAAAGCGGCCGGAAGCGCTTCGCCGACAAGTACGGCGAAGGGCTGTCCGACCGGATGGTTCGTATGTGCCACGCCACCTGCCGCTCGGCGCTGGACAAAGCGGTGCAGGATGGGCTGATTCGTGTGAACCCAGCCATCGGCTGCAAGCTGCCGCCGAAGAAGGCGCGGGAAATGCAGGTGCTGACGCGGGAGGAGCTGCAGCGGTTCCTTATCCAAGCAAAGTTCGAGGGCTACTACGAGGTCTTCCTTCTGGACTTGGCAACCGGCCTGCGCCGAGGCGAGCTCATGGCGCTGCAATGGGACGACCTGAACTTCAAAACCGGCGTGCTGAATGTGAACAAGCAGGTCTACGATGTGCGGGGCCAGCTTCAGATCAGTACGCCCAAGACAAAGAATTCCGTCCGAAAGATCGTTCTGCCGCCTGCGGTGGTGGCGGTGCTGCAGGAGTACAAAAAGACGGTGGACTCCCGCTGGATGTTCCCGTCCCCAGTAAAAGAGGATTGTCCCATCACCCCCGGCGTGGTGCGCCGCAGGTTGCAGCTCATCTTGGAGCACGCAGGATGCAAGCATGTACGCTTTCACGATCTGCGCCACACCTTCGCAACGCTGGCACTGGAGAACGGCATGGATGTCAAGACTCTTTCCGCTATGCTGGGCCATGTGTCGGCGGCCACCACGCTGGACATCTACACCCACATTACCGACGATATGCGGCTCACAGCCGCCGCCAACATTGACCGCAGCATCGGCAAGGCAGCACCGCAGGAGAACGCTTCAGAGCTGGGGCAGGAAACTGCTCCGACCACGGCGAAAAAGCTGGGTATGACCGATTTCAAGCCCTACGTGGGCCGCAAGCGCAAGTCAGGCACCGGTTGCGTCACCGAGATCAACGACCACCTGTTCGAAGGCCGCTACTCCCCCAAATGGCCCGACGGCAAAAAGCACTCCCGCAACGTCTACGCCCACACCCGCGAGGAGTGCGAGGAGAAGCTCAAGGCCCTGATTGTGGAGATGAAGGCAGAGATTGCGGAATTGAAGCGGCAGAAAGCGGAGGGGACACTCCCGCCAGAGGAGCCGGAAAAGGGCAAGAAGAAAAGCGAGCAGAAAGCAAAGAAGCCTAAGAAAAAGAGTAAATAAAAGTATCACCGACAAGGGTACCGAGTAATTGGTACCCTTGTCGGTGGTTTTGTTGTGTAGAGGAAGAATCCAATGCGAAAAAATGGATGTCCCCAAATCAAATGATTTTATTCAATTCAAGTTGGATGCTTACAAGGAGATTATCAAGAAGTTTTTGCTGGATGGCAAATAGTTGATCTCGGTTTTCGCTAATCCCAGCCGTATCTTCCTTCCGAAAAGCTTGATAATCTCTCTGGAATTGAGGTGTCAGGCGAAGGTGATCCTGCGAATGGCGATAGACTTTTGCACGGTACAAAACTGCATATAGTGCTGGATAAGTGGCTTGAAAATCTGTCCAAAAATACTTTGACTTGCCGATTTCATTACCATAATGCTCTATAGATTCGATAAAACATCTGTTGAGAATATTTGTAAAAGCAACAAAAGTAACATCGGAATCTACTTCGGGAAGTTCAATTAACTTATCAGCTTCAGGAAAAGAGTGATCTCCAAATAGTTTGGGCATAGCAGCTTGGGTAATTGCTACCTCCAATTGTCTCATATCTTGAATAATTGACTTGATTCTAATAGTTACCCATTTTTGACGGTCGTTAACTGCTATGAGCTTGTACGGTGTTTTACGCTGTTCTTTCTTTGCAAGTTCAGATGCAACAAAAGATGCTGCAACCGGTAACTTTACTATAGGAAGGCCATCATGGTTATCCTCGATTAGGCCATAATCGTATAAGTGCTTAGTTAACTCCACCGCCTTTGATAATTCAAGAAAATCTGCAATCTGTCCGCATGCAAGTATCTCGAACATTTCATACTCATCGGGATAGAATTCCTGCAATTCCGAAATCACATGACTGAAATAATAGACCAGCTCGTCGTTAATATCTGGCATCAACTGTTCTGTTTGTTTTAAGTCAATACTTAACGGTCGAGTATTCTCAGCAAAATACATATTAAGTTTGCTGCAGGCTAAACGCGTCAACATGGGATGGCCACCATATTGTTGATAAATGTATCGAACTGCGTCAAATTCAAATTTCAATCCCATACGACGCCCCAATGATTTTATCATTGTTCTACATTCGTCAGACGACAAGCCTTGCAGGTATTCTGACTGAACTATTCCAAAAAGCGGATTTTGAATTTTTCGCTTATTGATGATAACGGAATCAACTTCTGAAACACTTGCGTTAACTCCGGAAATTATAAATGAAAGATTGCGGTGAGAACTTTGAATAGACCATATAGTCTGCCAAAAATCAACGAACTCAGTTTTCCAATGTTCGTCCAACGGAGCAATAAAAGAGATATACTCTATTTCGTCAAAAACAACTATCAGTTTTTTAGACTTATTCGCTGCATCTTTGACTATTGTTCGAAGATTTTTAATTGTAGATATTTCATCATTTTCTGGTTTTGCAGCAACACCCATTCGGTTACAAATATTACTGTAAATTTCATAAAGGAATTCATGCCAGTGCAATTTCCGAAAAGATGGAGATTTACAATCGTAAAAAAAGACATCTCCCAATTTTTGTTCAGAAACAATACGGCTAATTTTATATAGAAGCGATGTTTTTCCCGTCTTTCTTAGTCCAAAAATTCCTCTGTTCTCTCCACGTTTTACCGAATCAATATATCGCGCAACAATTTGCTGACGACCAAAAAAGTATGAATCATCACTTAACGGAAGAGTGTATCCAAATAAATCGAGGCCGAAGAAATATTTTCTCAATTTGTTTCTGATATACCAGGGATCATTCTTGTTATCAGTTGCTTCTTTCGTTGAGAACGGGACAATAATTCTTACGCTTTCACTACTTGCCGATGTTTTTATCCATTCTTCCGCATTGATATCATCAGACATAAAGAAGCAATTTAATGTGTCTACTCGACCAGAAAAAGGATAATGACGGTACAACTCGTCTATGGCCTGAATAGATCGAGGCTCCATCTGAGAATAAGGAGAATAAACCAAAAGCATTTCTTTTTCAAAGCCAAAGGACTCTTTCATAAAATCCTCAGGCTTCAAAATATATGCGTAGATAAAGGTGTTGGATATGTGTTTCTCGCAAGCAAATGTGATATCGAAACCGTTAAGAAAGAGCTTAACCAAATCTGCATTACTCCTATGACTATCAAAGAAAGCTCGTTGAGCTTCCGACTTAATAATACCCATCATCTTCCCTCCATATTCTAAATCTTTTGTATCAAAAAAATTGTCTAATTATATACTGAAACATTTGAACGAGGTTAAAGTAACAAACTTTTTTCAATAATACCACAAATATTCTCCTTTTTCAATGAGAAAGTGACTGTGTGTTCCAGTGTTAGTTATAATTCTTTTACCATCCTCACCCCCTGCGCCGCAATAGACAAAGAATAAGAAAAATCCCTCTGAAATCCACGATTTCAGAGGGATTTTGGTCCGAGTAGTGCGGCTCGAACGCACGGTCTCCTGGTCCCAAACCAGGCGCGATACCAACTTCGCTATACCCGGATATTCAATTTCTGCCATTATACCACGGCGAGGGAGAAAATCAAAGATTTTTCTGTCTGTGGTCATTTATGTGGTCAAAGGCGATTTTGTGCCGCTTTCTGCAACCGGGGGAAATCCCGCAAACGCAGGTGCCGCAAGGCTTTGCGGCGTTTCGCCTTGCCCTGTCCCGGATACCGCCACGGCACTCCCAAACCAGGCGCGATACCAAATTCGCTATACCCGGATATTCAATTTCTGCCACGATACCACGGCGAACGGTAAAAATAAAGTTTTTTCTGTCTGTGGTCATTTTACATTTCTCCCATCCTACCATGCCGCGCGGAAAAAAGCAACAGGAAGCGGGCGATTTTCTGCCCGCTTTCTGCTGCTTTTTGTATCGTTCTCTCGCTGTCAGTCCTGCTGGACCAGCGGCAGCGTTACATCTGCTCGGAACAGATCTGCGTCGATGGACAGCCGGAACGTGCCGCCCATCAGCTGCACAAGGCTTCGCACGATGGAAAGCCCCAGCCCACTGCCCTCTGTGTGGCGGGAGGCGTCCCCGCGCACAAAGCGCTCCATCAGCTCGTCGGGGGAGATGTTCAGCTCTGCCCGTGACACATTCTTGAAGCTCAGGGTCATCTGCCCGTCGGACACCACGCCGGACACGTAGACGCGGGTCTCCGGCATGGCGTACTTACAGATGTTGGATACCAGATTGTCCATGACGCGGCTGAGCAGCTTGCTGTCGGCGGCCACCACGGGCTGCCTCGCCGGCGACTGGGTCACCAGCGTCAGATGGCAGTCCGCCAGTCGATCCTGATACTCGCCGGCGATCTGGCTGAACAGCACACTCACGTCTATGGGCTGCACGTCCACCGGCAGCGCGCCGGAGGACGCCTTGGACGCCTCCACCAGATCCTCCGTCAGCTTTTTCAGCCGCTTGCTTTGCCGGTCCAGCACCGCAATGTACTGCTGGGCGGCGGGGGAGGGGATGTCCTCCTTCTTCAGCAGATCCACGTAGTTGACAATGGAGGTCAACGGCGTCTTGATATCGTGGGACACGTTGGTGATCAGCTCCGTTTTCATCCGCTCGGCGCGCATCTGCTCCTGCACGGCGCTCTCCATGCCGCTTTGCAGCCGGTTCATGGCCTGTCCGTACCGCCGGAAGGCGCCGAACAGCCGCTTGGTGTCCACCGGCGTGGACAGGTCGCCCTCCGATAGCTGCTTGCCGTTTTTCTCCAGCGTCCGCAGGTTCAGGGCGATGGCCAGCACCGCCAGCAGCTCTACGAGCTTCAGCACCAGAAAATACTCTCCGTAGTAATTCATCTGATACAGTCCGATCTCCAGCAGCGCCAGACCCAGCCCCACCAGCGCCGTTTTCCACACCAGCGGGATGCCGGTAACGATGCGCCACAGCCACAGAGTCACGCCTCGCAGGATGCGCCACAGCAGCCGCAGCACCCGGGCGGTCAGGGAGCCGCGGATGACGGTGCCGGCCTTACACTGGGCGGCAAAGACGCATAGGAACAGCAGCATGACCGGTATCAGCGCTGCACAGAAAAGAACCCGCCCCCATTCTGAATAGAAGGCGTCCCATCCGATGAAGAAGGCGCTTAGCAGCGCCAGCGCGAACACGTCGGCGGGGATCTTGTCCAGCCATGTCAGGTGGATGCCCTCGTGATTCTGCCAGTGTCCGGCAGCCGCCATGGAAAAGCAGAAGCAGAACAGCGTCAGCAGGCCGCACAGCACCGTGAGAAAAATGGTCAGACCGGTATGCGTCAGCAGCCATGAGCAGACCAGATAGGAGTAGCTGGGGGCTTGACCGCTTTTCTCCAGCAGGGTAGCAGTGATGGCGACCTGAATGGAGGTAAGACCCGTGCTTTCCGACAGGTGGTAGACATACAGCTCCTGCGTGTCATACAGCAGCTTGTCGCTCTCCGTCAGATCAAAGTTGGCCAGATATGTCTCGCCAGTGTCCGGATCGGATACGACAAGCCGGCAGGAGGAGAGCTCCCGGGAGAATGCATCGGCAAACAGCCGGGGCAGCTCCGACAAAAGCTGCTGGGCGGCCGCTGGGTTGTATTCGACAGCGGTGTAGGCCTCGTCGTTGACAAAGTAATACGACCTGTCCAGCAGCCCTACGCTGTCCAGCTGGGCGCAGAGATAGTCGTTGGCCATGCTGAGACTGTCGTAGCACTGCTCCTGATACAGGGTCTGCCGCAGGTATGCGCCGTCGTCCAGAAAGACGTTGTAGCTGACCAGTATGCCAATGCCGATGCCGCCCAGCACGGTCAGACCGCCCAGCACCAGCGTCAGCACGAAGGCAGCGGCCTTGGCCCAGGCCTTGTCCAGCCATTTTCTCACTTGATACCGCCCTCCATTTTATAGCCTTTTCCCCAGACTACCTTGATGTACCGCGGCTCTGAGGGGTTGATCTCGATCTTCTCCCGCAGGTGCCGGATGTGGACGGCGATGGCGCCGGCGGCGTTGAGGGGCACGTCGTCCCACACACGGCGGTAAATCTCGCTGGGGGAGAACACGGTGCCCGCGTTCTTCATGAGAAAGCGCAGAATGTCGTACTCCTTGGGGGTCAGTGCGGCGTTTTCACCGTCCACGGTCACGGCCTTGGCGTTGTCGTCCAGCCGGATACCGCCGATGACCAGCGTGCTGGGCTGCACCGTGCCGCCGCCCAGCTGGAGATAGCGCCGCAGCTGGGACCGCACACGGGCCAGCAGCTCCACGGGGTTGAAGGGCTTGGTGATGTAGTCGTCTGCCCCTACGTTGAGGCCCAGCACCTTGTCGGTGTCCTCACTCTTGGCCGTCAGCAGGATCACCGGCACGTTGCTGGTCTGGCGCAGCTGCGCCATGGCGGTGAGCCCGTCCATCACCGGCATCATGATGTCCATCAGGATGAGATGCACCTCCTCCCGGGCAGCCACAGCCAGCGCTTCTTTCCCGTTGTAGGCCTTCAGCACGCGATAGCCCTCCGCCGTCAGATAGATCTCCAGTGCCGAAACAATATCCCGCTCATCGTCACAGACAAGAATGGTATACATGTGCCGCGCCTCCTTTTCATACTCCGTTTATCATACGGGAAAATGAGGCGCGGCACAATAGGGGAAATTTAGTTTTTCATTAAGTTTGCCGGCAGGCGTGCCGCCGCGCCGTGGCGGATGGGCTTCCACTCCACCTTCATGAACAGCGCCGCAAAGGAGATGGGGATGTAGGTGAACATGAACAGGGGGAAGCTGAATGTGTACATCACTTTCTGCCAGGCGGGAGCCTGGATGCGGTCCCACTCGGTGGCAGTGGTGACGGCGCCGATGGCCAGCAGCGTCAGATAGATGCCGCCCAGGCACTCCAGCAGGGACCGCATGGCGAACCACAGTCCTGCGCCCTCGGCCAGACCGATGCCCGACAGCGTCACATTGGCCAGGATGCTGACGCACGTCAGCACAAAGGCGGGCATGATGGCCATGGCCATATCGAAGCAGCTCCAACTGCCCCGGGCTGCGCCCTTCAGCAGCTTGCCGCCGTACTTCTGGAACACCTGGATGTAGCCCTTGGCCCAGCGCAGCCGCTGGCGGCAGGACTGACGGAAATCCGTGGGCTGCTCGTCGTAGAGCACCGCGTCCTCGCAGATGGCGATGATCTCGCCGTCAGTGATGTGGCGGACAGAGAACTCAATGTCCTCCGTCAGCAGGTAGAACTGCCAGCCGTTGGTTTTGTCCAGAATACGCTGGGAGAACAGGAAGCCTGTCCCGCCCACGGCGGCGCTGGTGCCCAGCCGCATGCGTGCGCCATTGAGGTAGCGGCTCTCCCGCAGGAACCACAGGGCGTAGCCGGCGCTGATCCAGTTGTCGGCATAGTTCTTGCTGTTGCGGTAGCTGGTGACGATCTCGTACCCGCCGGAGAACACGGCGTTCATCCTCTCGATGTAGTCCGGTGACAGCACATTGTCTGCGTCGAACACGAAATAGCCGTCGAAGCCGTCGGGATAGTCGGCCTTGATGTGCTGAGTCAGAAAGTCCAGGGCGTAGCCCTTGCCCACGTTGATGTGGTTGAACCGCTCATACACCACGGCGCCGCGGCGCCGTGCGATATCGGCGGTGCCGTCGGTGCAGTTGTCCGCCACCACGAACACCGTGAGCAGCGCGGGATCATACGTCTGCTGCCGCAGACTGTCCAGAAGACCGCCAATGACGGCAGCCTCGTTCCGCGCCGCGATGAGCACAGCATAGCGGTGGGGCGAGGGAGGGCAGGGAAGGGGGCGCTGCTTTTTGGCCAGCACCAGCGGTATGTAGAGGAATTGATAGGCATAGCAGATAAAAAACAGCGCCGAGATCAGCGCGTTCACGGTCCGCAGAGCAGTTTCCATGAGAGACACTTCCTTTCTTTCTCTGTGTCTCCTATGGTAGAGAAAAAGCCATTAAGAAACAAGGAACCGCCGGATTAAGAATCCATTAAGATGAAACAGAGGCGGAGACGCTTTTCACGTCTCCACCTCTGTTCTCAGAAATCCCGCTTCTGCCCCGCGGTGACGGCCATGCCCACCGCGCTGACCAGCGCCAGCGCGGCGTACACCGCCATCCCGCCGTCCCACGTCTTGGGGGAGACGCGGGGCGCATCGCCGGGGCTGTGCCCACCGTGATAGCGGTTGCGGAACTCCAGCACGTCGTACTTGCCGCCCTGCATGTCGGCATCACCGTACACCGCCGCAGTGCGGCCCTCCGGCGTCACCGTGATGGCGATGTAGTACACACGGTCATCGTACTGCCCGCTGTGGCGCTGCCCCGCCTCCTGCCGCAGAGTGTATACATGCCGCCCCTCCCGGGTGCAGGGGATGGTCAGCACCGCGCTGCCGCCGCCGGAGACGGCGCAGGTATACGCGCCGTTACGGCTCCCCTCCGGCAGGGGCGCGCCGTCGGATGCCGCCCGCAGTGTCAGGGTGAACACCTCCGGTACGTCAGGCGCATCGCCGCTGACCGTCACGCGCACCGGCAGCTCTACCGCTGCGCCGGCGGCCATGGCGGTGACGACGCACAGCGCAGTCAGCAGGGCCAGCAGCGCCGCTGCGGCCGGTATCCTTCTCGTCATACCGCCGTCAGCTCCTCTGGCTGCGCCGACGCAGGAACATCGCTGCGCCGCCTGCCGCCGCCATGGTCAGCAGCACCGCGTAGGGAGCGCTGTCCAGCAGCACGCCGTTGTCGATGCTGCCGCCCTTGGTGTTGGTGAACTCCGCCGTGGCGGCGGCAGCTTCGATGGTGCCGCTGTCGCCGGTAACGGCGGTGGTGTAGCCCTCGCCGGTGTAGTCATCCTCGGTGACGGTGTAGCCCATGCCGTAGGGCAGGTTGGTCAGGCTGGCGGTCTGTCCGTGCTTCAGGGTGAAGTCCACAGTACACTGGCCGTTGTCATCCCACACGGGGGTGAAGCTCTGATCCACACCGGCCACAGAGAAGCCGATGGTGCTGTTCATGTCATAGCCCGACTGCCTGGTCAGGGTCACGTGAAACCGGAAGTCCTTGTCACGGTCGCCCAGCAGACCGGCAACGGTCTTGGTCACGTTCAGCGTACCGGCGGAATACGTGTTGAGGATGTTATCCTGCTTGCTGCCATCCGCACTGCCCAGATGGACGGCGGCCACGCGGACCTTGCCCTCCCCCTCCGGCTGCAGCACCGTGATCTTCAGATACAGCGCCTGACCGTTGTAGGTGACACCGGCGGTGCTGCCCGCGCTCTCAGTGATCTTATAGGTATAGATGCCCACGCTGGAGAACTCCGGCAGGGGCAGCGCGAAGCTGCTGGACGCACCGGCCGCCGTGGCGGCGCCCTCACTGAAGGCGATGTCAAAGGTGCTGGGCGTAAAGACAGGCATATCCGCCGCAGCGGTGATGGCGGAGTCCGTCACGCTGTCCGCCGCGATGGAGAAGCGGAACGTCTCGGCGGGGCTGACGGCCCCGTCGTTTACCAGCTGATAGAGCTTGGTGATGGGTACCTCGGTGATGTCCTCGTAGGTCTGGCCGTCCACTGTGATGCGGGGTCTCGTGGGTGTCTCTCCCTCCACAGCAAAGGCTGTGGCGGTCAGTCCCAGCGCCAGAAGCAGCGTCAGGAGCAGGGCAAAGCATTTTTTCATACGTAGTCCTCCTTGCAATATAATGTGTTCTGCTGTATCAAAACCGCACATGCGGCGCAGCACAAAAAAGGGTCAGGCGCGGCGCTTCCGACTCCACAGCAGCAGCCCGCCGCCGCAGCATACCAGCGCTCCTGCCGGCAGCAGGGTGCCTCCGGCTACGCCCAGATCGGGGACGGCCCGCTTCGTGTTGACGAACACCAGCTCCCCGCCTTCCCCCAGCGTCACCGCACCGCTGTCGCCGCTGCGGCCGCTGTTGGTGACGGTGTAACCGGCATGCTCCGTCTCCGTCACCGTCACGACCCCGCCGTAAGGCAGTCCGGTGAAGGTCAGGCTTTCCCCGTGGCGCAGGGCAAAGACCGCCTGCCCGCCGGACACGGTGTAGCCCTCGCCGGCCGGGAAGGGAACGGCCTGACCGTCCACCGTCAGCACCGCCGTAAAGGGGAATGCCTTCGACCGGTCGCCCATCTCGCCCTCTACCGTCTTGCGGACGGTCAGGCTCCGGGAAGCGCGGTTTACAAAGGCCAGCGCACTGTCGTCCCATACGCTGCCGTTGACGGTGATACGCACCGCGCCGTCCACACCGTTGGGCAGCACCGTTACGCGGTACATCTCGCCGCCGCACCAGAAGCCGTCGGTCTCCGCCTCGCGGACGCGGTAGTAGCGGGGCGCGGTGTCGCCGGCGGCCAGACCGATGACCAGCCGCCCATCGGCAGCTTCCTCACCGGTGACGGTGATGCCCGTTTCGTGGACCTGCCGCAGCACATTCCCCTCCGCGTCCGTCTCCTCCAGCAGGAACCGGAACGTCTGGCGCTGGCCTGCCGCCGCGCCCAGCAGCGTCTTGGCCAGCGGCAGGGAGATGGCGTAGTCATAGGTGGCGTTGGTGACGGTGACGGCCACGCTGCCGCCCACCGGCACCTCACCGTCGGCTCTTGTGGGGGAGGTGACGCCCTCCGCCGTGACGGCGGCGTCAAAAGCGGCGCGCCAGCCCTCCGGCGGCGTTTCCGTCACGGCGTAGGCCGTGCCCGCCAGCAGTCCGGTGAACACCGCCGTCTCCCCGTGGGCCAGGGGCACGATGCCCGCCGTCTCCACCGTCCGCTCCGCACCATTCACGGTGTAGGGCGTGCCCGCCGGCACCGCCTCGCCGCCCAGGGCCACGCCAATGTCGAACGCCCGCCCCGCCGCGGCGTCGGAGCCCTCCGCCACCTGTTTCGTCACCCGCAGCTCGCCCAGAGCGCTGGTATCCACCACGTTGCGGTACGTCACCAGCTGGGTGGCCGCGGCGGTGAGGGTATCGGTGCGGAAGCCGGTGAAATCCTCCTCCGCCGTGGGGCTGACGGTGGTGCCGGTGCCGCTGCCCACGGTGTACTGCACCTGCCGGTACTGTCCCGTCAGCCGGTCCGGCATGGTCTCCTCCACCAGATAGTCATAGCTCCCGCCGCCCAGCGTCAGCATGTCGGTGAACTGGGCCATCTGCCCCGCCTTCAGGGTGAAGTACCCGCCTGCCCCCACGGCGCCGCTGCCCACAGCGGTGCTGTTCTCCAGCAGCTGATACGCCGTGCCCTCCGGCACGTACAGGCTGCCGTCCGGCCGCAGCACGCGGAACCGATAGTCCATGGCACCGGTGAGATAGCGGTTCAGCTCCTGCTCGCCGCCGGACAGCTCCTTGGCCACGGTCAGGGAGTTGTTGGGCAGGGTAGGCGTGTTGAACCGCAGATAGCAGTAGGACACATTGCCGCCCCGCTCCAGATAGAAGAACTGCAGCGTGTGCTTGGTGTAGTCCCCAAAGGTGCTGCCGTCAAAGCTGCCGGTCATACCGGCGGTCTGGAACTTTTTCGCCAGCGTAGTGGTGACGTAGTCATCAGCCTCCGCCGCGCCGGACACCCCCTCTCTGGGATGGGTCACATCGCCGGTAGCAAAGTTGATGGAGCCGCTGTTGGCACCGTGGGTGCCGCCAATGTCCAGCACCAGCACGCCGTCGATGTAGACGAACACGTCGTCGTCCCCCAGAAACTGGAAGATCATATCCTCACCGTTGATCTTTCCGTCGGCGGGCATGTAGAAGTCAAAGGACATGGACATGCCGAACCACAGGTCCACCTTGCCATCCGGCAGGCGGTAGGCGGCGGGACTCCTGCCCCTGGGGGCCTCTGTGGCGCCGGTCAGATCGTTGAACGGCAGGAAGTTTCCGTTAAAGGCGATCGTCCTGTCGTCGAATACCGTCTTGCCGTCAGGCTCCACATAGCCGGTGTACCAGGGCCGCACGATGCCGTCATACAGCTGAAACCGCCCGCTGGCCGCGTCATAGCTGGCGGCATTCCGCAGAGAGTCATAGTAGAGATAGCCCTTGCTGTCCCGCTGGAACAGCCCTGTGCTGCCGCCGCGCCCCACGGAATAGACGGTCTTGCCGGGGACGGCGCTGTCGCTGAACAGATAGCCCAGACTGCCGCTGGCTTTACTGCCGGGGATGCCGGTGACGTAGGGCCACTTGTTGTCCTCCAGCGTGGGGGACATGCTGGGCCGCGCTCCGCTTCCGCTGGCGTCTCCGTCCACCGAGGCGCCCCAGCTGTGATAGAACTCCAGCGGTCCCTGCCCGTTGATGTCCCCCGTGTAGTTGAACAGCTGCATGGCCACGTTGTCCGCCGCGGCCATCGATGCCTGCGCCGCCAAGGCCGCAGGGCGGCTGTCCTCCATGTTCATATAGACGCTGTCCTCGTCCACCTGATACGCGCCGCCTGCGGCGTATACCGCGGCGGGCAGCAGCGTGGCCGCCAGCACCAGCGCCAGCAGGCCGCCCAGTACCCGCAGCCCTGTCCTTCCGTACCTGTTCATCGCTCCGTCCTCCTGTCCTGCGTCAATGCGGCAAGCCTCTTGCCTTTCGCGGAGGATTATAGCATCCGTTTCCGGTGGAAATGGTCGGAAGCGGCCTTTTGCCAAAAACGGCAAAAACCCCTATTTCCGGCGGCTACCGCCGGAAATAGGGGTTGGTTCGTTTTCTTTTTTATCGGAGCTGCCCGGCCAACCGACCGGAGGACCACGCCCATTGCAAATTGAAACCGCCGCAGTCACCGTCCACATCCAGTACCTCGCCACAGGCGTACAGCCCCGGCACCAGACGGCTCTGCATGGTCCGGGGGTCGAACTCACCGGTCTGTAAGCCGCCCGCCGTTACCTGCGCCTGATCGAAGCCGCAGGTGCCGGTGATGGGCAGGGTAAAGCCTGTGGCCTGCGCGGCGATGCGGCGCAGGTCATCGTCAGTAAGGGAGGCGACCGGCTGATTGGTGAAGCCGGCGGCCTTACAGAGCATCTGCCCCAGCCGGGTGTGGCAGGAGCCCACCAGCAGGGTGGACGCCTCATGGGCGGCCATGGTCTGCCGCCGCAGGTGCAGCCAGTGCAGCACTTCCTCGAGATCCCAGTCGGGGAAGAAGTTCAGCACGCAGTACAGCCCCTCGCCGCCGGTGGACACGGCGCGGGAGAGGTCGAAGATGGCAGGGCCGCTGACGCCGTACTCGGTGAACAGCACCTCGCCGCGGTTCTCTGCCACCGACGCACTGCCTCGCCGGATGGCGATGCCGCACTCGGCCTTGATGCCCTTCAGCGCGCGGGGGTAGGTGGGGTCGGTCTTCAGCTGGACGAGGGAGGGGTAGAGCTGCGTCCTGTGGTGTCCCAGATTCTTGGCCAGCTGATAGCCGTCCATGACGCCGCCTACCTTGCTGCCGGCGCAGCCGCCGGCTGCCAGAATAAGCTTTTTGGCAGAGAATGTGTCCGTTTCCGTCCGCACGGTGAAGCCGTCGGACGTCTTTTTCACGGAAGAGACCGCCTGACCGGTGACGACCTCGATGCCGGGACGCTCCAGCGCGTAGCGCAGCACATCCAGCACGCTGCCCGCCATGTTGCTCATGGGATAGACGCGCCCGCTGTCCTCGGCGACCGTCAGAAGCCCCAGCGAGGCGAAAAATTGCAGCGTAGCCCCTACGTCGAAGGCGTCCAGCGCGTAGGCGCAGAATCCGTCGCCGCCGTGATAGCGGGCGGGGGAGACGTTGTGGTTCGTCAGGTTGCACCGCCCGTTGCCGGTGGCCAGCAGCTTGCGTCCCACCCGGCTCTGCCGCTCCAGCAGCGTGACGCGGCAGCCGCTTTCCGCGGCGGCCAGCGCTGCCATCATACCGCTGGCGCCGCCGCCGATGATGATGACATCCCGGCTCATTTCTGCGCCTCCAGCCTGCGGCGGGTGAGATAACCCTCCAGCATCAGCGCCGCCGCCACCGCATCCACGGTCTTTTTCCGTTTTTTGGCATTCTGCCCGTTCTGGAACAGGATATTGTGGGCGTCGATGGTGGTGCGCCGCTCGTCCCAGAGGATGACCTCCAGCCCCGTCTCCTGCCGCAGCAGCTCCCCGAAGGCGGCGCACTTCTCCGCCCGGGGCCCCTCGCTGCCGTCCATGTTGCGGGGATAGCCCAGCACCAGCAGCTTCACGTCGTGCTCCGCGATGAGCCGCCGGATGCCCGCCAGTACCTCTTCCTGCTTCCGGCTGTGGAGCACCTCGGAGTGCCCCGCCAGCGTCTCGGTATAGTCCGAAATGGCGATGCCGGTGTGGGCGTCGCCGTAGTCGATGGCCATGATTTTCATAGGTAATGCACCTGCACTTTCCGTTCAGTGGCATTATCATACACAAAAAGAACGCCGCCTGCAACCGGAAAAGTCGGAAAACCCCCGAAAAAGCTGTATTTTTTCCAAAAAATCAGTTGACCTCTGCCAAAAACCGTGCTATACTGGGCATTACCTGTGAGTGGGTGCTTTCTTTTTGCGCGCTTTTCGCTTCGGGCGCGCAGGGAGCCGGCATCCGGCAGGGAGGCAAAGGGTCCTCGGACCTAATCTAATAAGGAGGTGCCGTTAATGCGCGTGAAGATCACCCTGAGATGCAATGAGTGCAAGCAGAGAAACTACAACACGATGAAGAACAAGAAGAATACCCCTGACAAGCTTGAGCTGAACAAGTATTGCCCCTTCTGCAGAAAGCACACCGTCCACACTGAGACGAAGTAACCGGAAGGAGATAGTGAGCTATGGCTGAAGAGAAGAAGGTCAAGAAGGACCACGGCAAGTGGTTCCGCGAAATGAGAAGCGAGCTGAAGAAGGTCGTATGGCCTGACGGCAAGACCACCATGAAGAACACGGGCACCGTGATCCTGTGCTCCCTGCTGGTGGGCGCGTGCATCTGGATCTTTGATGCAGTCAGCGTTCTGGCGGTGAACACGCTGGTCGGCCTGTTCGCCTGAGGAAACGGGAATGGCTGATAACGCGAAGTGGTATGTAGCCCATACCTATTCCGGCTATGAGAACGCGGTGAAAGCCGCCATCGAGAAGTCCGTGGTGAACCGGAACATGGAGGATATGGTCCTTCAGATCGCGATCCCCATGGAAACCGTCACCGAGATCACCGAGTCCGGCGTCTCCAAGGAGATCCAGCGCAAGGTGTTCCCCGGCTATGTTCTCATCAAGATGGTCATGACCGATGACACATGGCACCTGATCCGCAACATCCGCGGCGTCACGGGCTTTGTGGGCGAAGCCAACAAGGCGATCCCTCTGACTGAGGACGAGGTGGCCGCTCTGGGCATGGAAAAGCGCGAGATCGTGGTGCTGTACCATGTGGGCGATACCGTCCGTATCACCGAAGGACCTCTGGCCAGCTTTACCGGCACGGTGGAGGAGATCGAACCGGACAAGAATCGTGTCCGCGTGGTGGTCTCCATGTTCGGCCGCGAAACGCCGGTGGATCTGGAGCTGGATCAGGTAGAGGTCAGCAGCAACTGAGTACGGCGCAGCCGTACAGGCCGGAGCAGTACGACTCCGGCGCAAGTGGGAGAGATGCGCGTCATCTCGCCAAAAGCGGTTCCGGTATGGACCGGCCGCTACCACATTTTATTGAAGGAGGTGCCTACAAATGGCACAGAAAGTAGTTGGATACGTCAAACTGCAGATCCCTGCGGGCAAAGCAACTCCCGCACCCCCCGTCGGCCCCGCTCTGGGCCAGCACGGCATCAATATTGCCGCGTTTACCAAGGAGTTCAACGAGCGCACCAAGAACGACATGGGCCTGATCATCCCCGTGGTCATCACCGTCTATGCCGACCGCTCTTTCAGCTTCATCACCAAGACCCCTCCCGCTGCGGTCCTGATCAAGAAGGAGTGCAACATTGAGTCTGGTTCCGGCGTTCCCAACAAGGAAAAGGTCGCTACCATCTCCAAGGCCTCCATCCAGAAGATCGCCGAGCTGAAGATGCGCGACCTGAACGCCGCGTCTCTGGAGGCCGCTATGAGCATGATCGCCGGTACCGCCCGCTCCATGGGCGTTGTCGTTGGCGAGTAAGGAGGGTGTAACGATGTTTAGAGGTAAGAAATATCAGGAAAGCGCCAAGCAGATCGACAAGGCGATGCTGTATGACCCCAAGGAGGGTCTGGAGCTGATCTGCAAGACCGCCAGCGCCAAGTTCGATGAGACTGTCGAGCTCCACGTCAAGCTGGGCGTTGACTCCCGTCACGCCGACCAGCAGGTCCGCGGCGCCATCGTGCTGCCCAACGGTACCGGTAAGTCTGTCCGCGTTCTGGTGTTCGCCAAGGGCGACAAGGCCGAGGCTGCCAAGGCCGCCGGCGCCGATTACGTGGGCGAGATGGATCTGGTGGAGAAGATCCAGAAGGAGAACTGGTTCGACTTCGATGTCGTCGTCGCCACTCCCGACATGATGGGTATCGTTGGCCGTCTGGGTAAGGTCCTGGGCCCCAAGGGCCTGATGCCCTCCCCCAAGTCCGGCACCGTGACTCCCGACGCCGCCAAGGCCGTTCAGGAAGCCAAGGCCGGTAAGGTCGAGTATCGTCTGGACAAGACCAACATCATCCACTGCCCCATCGGCAAGGTGTCCT
>OHBM01001474.1_pt1 | contig 17209 bp, 6 predicted proteins | sample 1577251 | NCBI WGS metagenome assembly OHBM01 (sample SAMEA3541557, study PRJEB24748) | human gut metagenome | biome: human gut; feature: human-associated habitat; material: faeces | place: China | collected 2012 | reverse complement strand
CGCTGTTTACAACGCCTCTTATCATATGCCATTCGTTATCGTATGCCACGCTGTACTGTCGGTTTTCGTCATACCGTTTATTTGCTTTAAAGCCCTGTGGAACAAATTTTCCGGTTTCGGGGTTCACAATTCCGAGGTACATATCGCACTTGTTTGTATCCGACCACTTTTCACCGCGTACAAACGCCGTGAAATAATATTCGGTATTGGGTTCAACATCAAAAAACATTGCGCTCCAGGTTTTTTCTCTTTCAAGACCTGCGGCGCTGTATTTAAGCATTTTGCTCCCGCTGTGCGCCTTGCTGTCTTCCGTTGCCGACACAACGCTTACAACCCCGGCGCCGAAAAGGTTGCCCTGATTCCAGTTACCGTTGTTTTCAAGGCTGCCGCCGGTTATAAGGTTATCTTCATCGGCACATATATAGGAAACGGGGTAATCAACGGGTGCATTGTACTCAAAATTCGTAACTCTTACACCGTATGTTTCCCCAAGCGACGGTTCCGTATACTCCTCGGGAGGCGTATATGTAACAGGCTCTTTAGTCTGTTTAACGGAAACATCGGTCACATAATATTCCGATGATGAATCAGAGCGGAAAAGAATATAAATAACCGGTGTATCGGCGGCGCTGAAAACCGTTTCAACATTATTCCAGTTGTCTGATGAGGTGAGCCTGCCCTTTTGTATCAGGTTGCTTCCCGCAGTGCTTGCCGTGTTTTTGGAAAGACCCCACACGGCAACCTCAGAGACCTTGCCCTTGTATTTAAAGGAAAGCTTGTAATTAACATCCGGTTTCGGCAGTATTATGCGCTGATATACATAAGAATAATATCCGCCGTTCAGCTTCATAGCGGTGCTGCCGTCCTTTGTAACCGCCTCTGCAACATTTTCGCTCTGTCTCCAGCCGGTCAGTCCGTTTTCAAAATTGCCGTTGGTGACATACTCTATATCGGAGTCAAAGCCGGAGGGCTTATATTTAATTATTTGAATATTTTTGAGCGTATACGGCTTTATGAAAGTGGAAATAATTGTGAGATATTCGCCGGCATTCAGGTTTAAAAGTGCCTCGCCGCTGAGTGACGTACAGCCGCTTGCCCATTTATTATTGAAGCCCTCCGACGATGTGTTGAGTCTGAAAGCTTTATCCTTTACACCGCCGGTAAAGGGCTTTGTGCTGCTTGTAGATACATATGCCGAAATCGGCGTGTTGTCGCAGGCGTCGTCATATGTATATCTGTAATCATAAAACAGGAGATAATTGTATTCCCTTTCTATCTTATAATCGAAAACCAGGCTGTTATCTCCGCCGTTCGTCCATAGGTTATTCTCGGTGCCTATTGTTTTATAGCAGATATTACCGTCCTCAACACAGGTGTTAAAGTTCGCGGCACCAGAGGGATAAATATATTCGTCTGATGCTACGAATTTTTCAATTCTGATATTTCTGAGCGAATACGGCTTTATAAAGGTAGAAATAATTGTAAGATATTCACCCGCGTTCAGGTTTAAAAGCGCATCGCCGCTGAGCATTGTGGTGCCGGTCGCCCAGGTGTTCCACCAGCCCTTTTCAGAAGTATTGAGTCTGAAAGCTTTATCCTTTACACCGCCGGTAAAGGGCTTTGTGCTGCTCGTAGATACATATGCCGAAATCGGTGTGTTATCGCAGGCGGCGTCATATGTATATCTGTAGTCATAGGTCAGAAGATATTTGTATCCCCGTTCTATCTTATAATCGAAAACCAGGCTGTTATCTCCGCCGTTTGTCCATAGATTATTCTCGGTGCCGATTGTTTTATAGCATATAACGCCGTCCTCAATGCACGCATTGAAGCTTACGGTACCCGTGGGGAGAAGCACATCGGAATCCGGCTCAATCTCCGCAATCTTAATATTCTTGAAGCGTACCGTACAATCGTTATTAAGCAATCCCCAATCTATCTGCAAATACTCGGTACCGTCAACTCCGCTGTTAAGCAGCTTATCACCGTCGAGCATTTGACCAAATGAGGTCCAGCCGTTTGTGTACGAGGTGGGCAGGTCAAGCTTTATTGCGTTTGCCGTTTCCCGTTCCTCATATACATCAGGGCTTTTAACAGTAGATACCTGCGGCGGCTTTGTTGCAAATTTTCCGCTGCCGCCGGCAGTGCCGGGAACATTATAATCAAATGTCAGAAAATATTTTTTCCCGCTTTCAATTTTATAATTGAATACCATACCGCCCGTGTTTAACCACTGCGGAATTTTGGTAAATGCAATATCTTCGCCGTCAACCGAGGTTTCAACGCTCTGAACGGTTGATGGATAAAGCACACCGGCAGCGGCCTCAACCTCTGCAATTTTTATATTTTTAAACCGCACGGTGCGTCCGTCATTCAGCCATCCCCAGTCTATTTGCAAATACTCCGTTCCCTCAACACCGCTGTTGAGCAGATCGTCACCTTCAAGAAGCTGACCGAAAGCGGTCCAGCCTATTGTGCCCGAGGCGGGAAGTCCCAGCTTTACCGCATTTGCCGGCTCGCGTTCCTCATACGCGCCTGAGCTTTTAACGGTTGACACCTGCGGCGGTTTCCATGCAAATTTTCCGGCGTTCAACTCGGCACCCGGAACTTCATAATCAAATGTCAGCAAATATTTTTTTCCGCTTTCAATTTTATAATTGAAAACCATACCGCCCACGCTGAGCCACTTTGCTTCCTTTGAATAAACAGCGGTGCCGTCTTCGGTTGACTGCTCCACAGCCTTAGAAACACTCGGGGTTAAATTCGTAAACGCTACCGAAGAAGCGTTTGCAAAAATACCGTTCAGTTGAATAGTTCCTGCCAGCACAGCAATTGCGGAAATTACGCTGAGGCATTTATTAAACCTACTTAATTTCATATATGCTATTCCTTTCTTAATTTATTAGTTACTCATAGCCTTTTTCAAGCTCACCAAATCAAGAATATCGGTTTGTTTGTCGCCGTTAATATCCGTAATTTCAGCCGCCGTATCAATACCCAACAGTTCCTTACGCAGCAAGCCCAGGTCGGTTGCATTAACCTCGCTGTCAAAATTGACATCGCAGTAATCATACTTTGAAATACGGATGTTTTTGAGCGTATAGGGCTTTGTATAGGTGGAAATAATAGTAAGATACTCGCCCGCATTCAGGTTTAAAAGCGCCTGACCGCTCAATACCGTTGAATCGCTTGCCCAATTATTCCACCAACCGTTCGTTGATGTATTCAGCTTAAACGCTTTATCACTTACGCCGCCGGCAAAGGGCTTAGTGCTGCTCATGGATACATAAGCCGAAATCGGTGTGTTGCCGCAGGCGTCGTCATATGTATATCTGTAATCATAGCTCAAAAGATAGTTGTATTCCTTTTCTATCTTATAATCAAAAACCAGGCCGTGATCGCCCACCTCATAGTAATCATTTTTAGTGCCGAGCGTTTTATAACAAATATACCCTTCCTCGTCAACCGCGGCTTCCTGAAATCCGGTTGAGCCAGCGGCTCTCAGTACCCGCTCAATTCTGAAATTTCTTAAAGAATAAGCTTTTGTAAAGGCTGAAATAACAGTAAGATATTTATAATTTTCACTGTTTGCCAAGCCGTCAATATCATTACCGATAGCAGCCAATAGCTCTTCACCGCTTAATATTACACGTCCGGCAGTCCAGGTACTGCTCTGCGGCAAATCAAAACGCACGGCGTTTACAGAGCTGCCGGCTCTCGGATCGGTAAACGCATTATTTGTACGCGCCGAAACCGGCGTGTTACCCCCGTTCAATGAAAGATCACCCTTGTACTCAAAGGTCAGGCAGTAATAATAGGAGCTTTCTATTTCATAATTGAACGCAAGACCGTGATCATACGGCTTAGACCATATATCGTTTTCCTTGCCCTGCTCGTAATCTGTTTCGTAGCAAACATTTCCGTCGCCGTCAACAGTCGGCGCCTTATAACCCTTAACAGCCGTAGGGACAATCTCGTTAGGCAGCGGCTGATATTCAATAATTTTGAGATTTTTAAAGCTGCAAGCCGGGGCTACGGCAGCTGCGTTTATCATTAAATATTTTCCGTTGCCGCCCTCGCTGCGTTTCAGAAGCTCATCGCCTGTAAATACTGTAATATACGTAACATATGAGTCAGTATGAGAGCCGATATTGAGAGGTATAATCTGCCCCGAAGCGGTAAGCTTACTGTTTTCGCTGTGATTCTTTGAGGCAACCGCAGAAACAGCGGGGGTTTGCCCGCGATCGGTAACGTTATGCCCCTTATAATCATAAGACAGTATGTAGGTATACCCCGCCCTGATTTCATAATCAAAGGTCACCGAATTGCCGGTGTAAGTAGAAAGGGTATACACGCCGTCCTCATAAGTCACATTGTTTGTTGCCGAAGGTGTAAGGAATTTTTCGGTAGTTACAGTATTCTCAAATAATCGCAGATTATTTATATATGCCTCGCCGCCGTCATCACAAACAACAAAACCAATCTTAGTATATCCGCCCGTATTAAATGTGACTGCTGCGGTTTCCCGTGAGCCTTCAGTCACCGCGGCGAAGGTAAAGCCTTTTATTCTTGAGGGTAAAAATTCACTTCCGTTTATCAATCCGAACCACCCGTCGCCCGCCTTGATAACACGGTAGTCTGCGGCAAAGGTGTAATCGGTATTTACCTTAACGTCGATCCATTTAATATAATATGTGCCCTTAGGATAGCCCGAGCCGTAGGTGTTTTCGCAGTAATAAATTGCATTACCCATTGTCGTGCCCGTATCAGCAAGCTTAATTGTGGGGAAAAAGCCCTTGCCCGAAGTCCAGAAGGTATCGCCCGACACATCCGAAATATCGTAATTTTTAAAGAGATTTGCGGCAGCCGCACACTCGGTCTTTTTCGGGGCATCAGTAATAACCTGTGCCGAGGCTATATTAAGCTTGGCGGACTTATACAGCACCTTATTCTCGCTCTTGAAGAAATACATATCGTCAATATAAGCAACCGCATTGCCGCCGCAAAAGCCTATTCCCAGCCGCGTTGCCGAGCCGCTGTTTACAACGCCCCTTACAATATGCCATTCGTTATCATAGGTCACGCTGTACTGTCTGTTTTCGTCGTGCCGTTTATTGTTGATTCCAAAGCCCTGCGGGACAAATTTTCCGGTTTCAGGGTTCACTATTCCGAGATACATATCGCACTTGTTTGTATCCGACCACCTTTCGCCGCGTGCAAACACCGTGAAATAATATTCGGTATCAGGCTCAACATCGAAAAACATATTGCTGCGGGTTTCATCTCGCTCCAGACCTACGGCGCTGTATTTAAGCATTTTGTTTCCGCTGTGCGCCGTGCTGCTGTCGGTTGCCGACACAACGCTTACAACACCCGCGCCGAAAAGACTGCTCTGATTCCAGTTGCCTCCGTTTTCAAAGCTGCTGTCGGATATAAGGTTATCTTCATCGGCGCATATATAGGAAATCGGGTAATCAACGGGTGCATTGTACTCAAAATCCGTCGTTCTTAAGCCGTAGGGCGCCCCGAGTGACGGCTCTGTATACTCTGCCGAAGAATAGGCAGCCGTCCCGTCAGCCTGCCCGACAGATAAAACTGTTTGGGTTATAGCCGTAACGTCCGAATTATCGGAATAAGCGGCGGCAGAAATATCTTTTAAAGAGCCGTTTGCAAGCCGGGCTGCACTCAATAAGAAAATCGCAGTAAGGATACCGATAAATTTAGTAAATTTCATAATTCCGATCCTTTTTAATATGATTTTTCGGTGACGGAGAGCTCAGTCTCCGTCACTGAAAAGCTACGAATTATCTCATTTCCTTAAGAGAAATATCATCTATATAAGTAACGCCGCCTTGCTCCCACAAACCATGCTGGAACTGAATCATAAGAAGATCATCGCTGCCGCTTGTGAAAATATACTTCTGTGTTACCCACTCGCCGTCTGTTGATGCGTTCGGTATATACAGCTTGCCTATTTCCAAGCCTTCGTTAGCGCGGCGGAATCTGAAGAACATAGGCTCGCCTCCGGCACCCTGTACGGTTGTTGACATATTCTTATACTTGACAGAAAGAGTATAGCTTGTGTTCTTCTTAAGCTTAATGTTTCTTTGAATATTTGCGTAATGGCGGGAGGTTTCCTTATCATTACGGTCAACCTTGAGCGAATATTTTCCTGAAGCAGCGTCTTCATCGGTAATAATGCCCTTTTCCTTACCGCTTGCCACCCAGCCTGTGTAATCGCCGGTCTCCCAACCACCGTTTTCAAAAAGCTCGGCTGCAACATAAAATTCCTCTGTATTGCTCGGGCTGCTTACCGCCGTATTACCCTTTTCGTCCGTTGCGGTTACACGGTGGCAGAACTTAACGCCTTCCTTTACGGCAGGGTCGTTGTAATGCAAAAGACCGTTATCGCAGCAGTAGGCTTTATTATCGGCGCTGATACCCTCGGCAACCTTTTGCCAGGTCTTGCCGCCGTCCACCGAGCGCTCAAGCTTATAGGTTACCTCATCGCCCTCGCTGCTGCGGGACGGTATCCAATAAACATCGCTGCTGCCCTTGTTCACAAGGAGCGAGGGCGCGTCAATTGCTGCTTTTGTTCCCCTGTATTTTTTTATACCGTCAATTATATCGTAGCGGAACTGGTACATCCAGGAATACATCCTATCATATTCAAAGGAGCTGTAGCCGGACTCAAAGGCTCGGCCTGCGTCGTTACCGTGGCTCGATGAATAGTAGCCGAAGAAGAAGCAGCCTATCCAACCCGCTTTTTTGGAGCTTTCAATAAACGCTCTGCGCCTGATGCCCCAAATAGGCTGTGTGTAATCCCTGTCGGCTTCATCTGTTCCTACATTGTACTCACCTACATAACCGGTTCTTGAAACCATCATTGCGCTGCGCTCGGGAACGCCACCGGTTGAATGATATGAGTTGGCGCCGATCATATCGACTTTTAAATCGTTAAGGCGATATGTTTTTTCAAGACCGCCCATTTCCTCGGTTGAAGTCAGCATATTCGGCATTTCTGCCTTTACGCAATCGTGAATATCGTTCAAAAATGAGGCGTAATTCGCCCATGATGTGCCGTACTCCGATACCGTGTAGCCGTATTCGGGGTCGTTTATCCAGGTGTGCGAGTTTTCAACCGTAAGATCGACGCAAAGAACAACATCCTCATATTTTGCAAATATTTCACAAACCGGCTTAATTGCGTTTTCAAGATACGCCTTTCTTGCCTTATCCTGCCACAGGAATTTAAAATATTTATTCCAAACGTCGATCGGCGTTTCGTTCTTTCGGTTTATGGAATTCCAGCTGTTTGCGTTGCCGTGCGGCTGAAGCGAGGGAACAAGCATAATTCCCTTATCGCGGCAAACCTGCAATAAATCCTCAAGGTTTTCTTTGAAATTATCATCCAGGCCGGTGGCATAGCCCTCATCGTCAAAGGTAATTCCCTGCAATGAGGTTAAAATCCAGTAATTCACAGCATTAAAGCCTATTGCTTTAATGTTTCCTATGTCAACACTGGCACGAAGATGCTCGTATGTCGCCTTTTGGTTGCCGTCCTGATTTATATGATTGTCGCCAAGCGAGTGATCGCTGTATTCAACCTCACCCTGCCATGCTAAGTCACAGCCGTAAATAAATCCGTCCCTTGCCAGCAAATATTCAACATTATTCGCATAATCCGTCCGCTTCAAATTGGGGTCATAAACGATTTTTGAAGGGTCTAAGACATAATTTTGCGTTTTATCGCCCTCGTTGAACAAAGACTTAACAGCACTGCGAACGCCCGGTAAGGACGCAGAAACCACCGTTACGGTAGCCGCCAAGCAAACGGCTATAGCGGATATCACGAGCGTTTTTTTATGTTTCAGCTTCATATACCCTGTTCTCCATTCTTTTAATGTCAATTTGCCGAATTCGATTATTTTGCATCGTTGATAATTGTTTTTATCTTTGTATCAATAACGTCGGACCACTTTTTAAGTACGGTGGATACGTTACTGCTGCCGCATATGCAAAGCTCCGAATCCATATCGTTCGAATTATAGTCGGCTCCGTAGGTAATAATACCCCTCTGTGCATAGAAGACCTTTTTCTGATCCCACAGCCAGCTGTTGAACTGCGCAACGCCGGAGGCCGAATTCGTCCATATCTGCGCGTCCTCGGGATCATATCTTGTATCAAACCAATAACGCAGCCAATAGCTTGCCGCCTCAACATTTTTCGCACCTTTCGGGAAACCGAACGCCTTATACTCAGACGGAATTACTACAGTGTTTCCCTTAGGACACGGCGCAGGCGCAAAGCCCCATTCGAATTTTATGTTTTGGTCAAGCCAATCGTTTTTCTGGAAAACATAATTTTCCTTGATCATCATTGCGGCCTCACCGGTTTTAAACGGAGTAACGCTTGATGACATCTCGGATACGTTATATTTTTCCGACAAATCGTTTACGAACTGATATCCCTTTATAAGAAGCGGGTCGTTAATATTGTTGATTATTTTATTGCCGTCGAACTTTACAGCTATGCCGCCGGCAGTTAAAGCTAAGCCCTGACCGCCGTAATCCCCGACAATACCGTACTTGACGCCGCTCTTGCTTTTGATGTTGGTGCAGGTGCTTATAAATGTATCCCAATTCCATTCGCCGCTCTGCCATAACTCGTAAGGATTTTTTAAGCCGTTTCTTGAGAACAGACTTTTATTGAATACAATCACCTGGAAAGCGACCTGCGTGCTGGATTTTAATACGGCGCCGTAATGATTACCCTTCCATTTAAACTGATTCATTGTTTCCGTATCAAAAATTTTATCATTTAAGTTCAATTTAGTGTTGGAAAGCGGCTGAAAATAATTCTGCATAACAATTGCAGGAAAATCCTCTTGGAGAATAGGTGCCAAATCAGGCGGATTATCCTGACCTATCATGGCGGCAAGCTTTGTAAACTGAGTTCCGTAGCTTGTGGTTATCCATTTAATTGTAATTCCGGTTTTTTCCTTGAAAACCTCCATCTTTTTCTTCTCGGTGGCAGAGGGATCGTAATACGATAATACTTTAACCGTTTTACCTCTCAGGCTTCTCGGAACCGTTTCAAAGAATTTTTCGGTTGCGGTTTTATCAACACCGTAATTTTCGGTATTACCCATCGGATTTTTCCCGCCCTGGGTTTTCCCACCGGAGGAATTGTTCTGGGATCCGCTGTTTATAAGGCTGTTGTTTTTATCATCCTGTCCCACAATTACATCTTCGTCGCCTGTGTCCCCTTCAAAAATATCGGTATCGCTGTCTGTGGAATTCGCATTTCCTGATTGACTGCTGTTTTTACAGCCGGCAAATGAAAGAATCATCATCAATACAAGAAGAAATGCCGTAAATCTTTTTAATTTCATTTTATTATCACCTTTCTAAAAATTATTTTTTCACAATATGCCCGTTTTGGCAGCCCGCGCCGCCGTTTAAAAAACATTCGTGCTGTTCATCTCCTTTAACTTCGGTTTGATTTTTTTCACAGGCGGATAGTATCTGTATTTATATTCGCTGCTGTTTCCGCCCTGTGCCTCAAGCCTTAAAACAATATAATCTGTATCAGCCTGCGGTAAAATCACATTAACCGTAGGTCCCTGTTTATTGCCGTTCGTTTTTCCTGTATACCATTTTACAAGATGCTCTTTTCTGTCGCCTAATATGATATAAGCGTCTATAACGTCCTCAGTCTCACAGCCGGTATCATTCAAAAGCCAAAGCTCTGCCGAATATTTTTCCCCGCACCTCCAGTCAAACTTGTGAATTCTGGCGCTTGCCGCAATCGGTCTTAAAGCATCCTTTACATAATAGTAAGAAGGAAGTATAACATCGGGATAACGTACAATACTGAAGCCCGCCGCCACCTGCCACGGATCCGTAAAATACCAGTTGATCGCCATTGAGCAGGTAGGCTGCTGTCTGCGTGCTTCTTCAAAAATAAATCGCAGTCCCTCGCATTGAAGCCATATACTTGCCTCATAAATATCGTCAATCGAGCCGTGTTCAAGCTCAAAGCGTTCGCAGATATCTTCAAAAACGGAAGCATCCGGCGGAGAATCGGCGGAGAAAGCATGGTGCAGTGTCCACGGTCCGTTATTATCGGGATACGGTCTTTCAAGCTCCTCCTCAGTCATAAAACGTCTTAAATATTCCGGATCGGATAACGAACGGCAGCCGAACTCGGTGTATGCCGTCGCCTCGGTGTTTTGAAAAAGCGTTATAACATCGCCGTATGATTGGTTCCAAAAATTATACGGTCCGTGTGCCATACCGGAAATCGGCGCCGTCATTATAAAAGGTATCTCGGGATTCATCTCATAGCATATTTCATTGAGCAGCCTTAAAGGATACGATTGTTCGCTCATGGCCGACCAATTGTTAAAAAGCTCGTTTCCGCCGCACCACATAACCAAACACGCGTGTCGGCGCAGACGCTTGACTATTGATTTCGCTTCCTGCCTCAGCACTTCACAATAGTGCTTGCCGTTATTCCTTCCGTAACAGTTGCAGGCAAGCGGAAATTCCTGCCACACCATTATTCCGTAACGGTCGCAAAGCTCATAAAAGCATTGCTTCTGTATGCCGCAGCCGCCCCACATTCGCACAATATTCATATTGGCATTTTTTATAAGTTTAAGCAGATATTCATATCTCTCTTTCACGATTTTGCCTATGAAAACCTCGGGCGATGTAAAATTAGTACCTTTGGCAAAGATGCGTTTCCCGTTAAGCTCCATACATATCGGCGGATTCGAACGTGACATAGGGTATCTCCGCGGTTTCCCCCATTCGCCGTCTGCCATAACCAATTTTGCGCTTTTGAAACCGACTGTTCCCTCAAGAAAGCTTCTGCCGTTTGTGACTCGCCAGCTGTAAAGATAAGGCTCGCCGTGTCCCGCACACCACCATAAATTGACGTTTTCTATACAAAATCCGTCGCCGTTTCCTTTGTAAACACAATTTCCGTCGGCATCAAAAAGCTCTGCCTCGGCAATGCCGTCGCAATCAATTTCAAACCTTCCCGAAACGCTTGTATAATCCTCGCTCAATTCGTATTTGACCGTTACATCTTTTATGTAATCCGGCGTTCGGGTTTCTATGTAGGTTTCGTCCCAAATCCCCGAAAAAAGCAATCGCGGGTGCCAATCCCAACCGTAGCACACAGGCGCTTTAACCGAGGTATCCGCCTCGTCGCGCGTATACTTGACCGCGTCGGCTCTTTTTGGGTGAGGATATACCGTAACGGTAAGCACGTTTTTTTCTTTAAGATGATCCGTTATATCAACCTCAATATCGGAATACATTCCCTCGTGACGCAACATCTCCGTGCCGTTTAGCGTTACAGACGAAAAATAGTCTGTTCCTTTGCTGAAGAAAAATACCCTCTCATTCTCTGCCGCCTCAAAAACCGGTTCGGTCGTATACCTCCATGTATATTCCTCAAATTTCTTATATTCCTCGCAGTTTGTTCCGTAATTGAAATCGCCCATGTTTAGGAATTCGGCATAATCACTCTGTATATTGCCGGGCACGGCGACCGGAAATTCCTCACTGTTGCCCTCTGTGTCGATTGCGGTTCCGGTCCATTTTTGATAAAACTTCATTAAATAACCCCATTGCAAAATGTCTTTGTAAAAAAATCAGCACGGTTGAACCTTGCCGTCCAAAAGTGCGGGATATGAATCCGCAGTAAAATCATACTCGGTTCTAACCTTATCGATCAACCAGCACCTCGGCTGGTTGTTAAAAAGCCAGTCAAGCGGCTCCGCAACATTATTTTGAACCGAATTTACCCTAAGCGCCGATTTAAGGTCGCTTTTCATTTCATCGGTAATCGCCTCGGGCTGTATCGAAACAAAAAGCGGAGTTCCGCTTTTTGCAAGCAAATCAAGCCATGCCCGATTCAATTTCCAATCGATTTTGTCCTTTATAATACCGACGCAATCGGCGTCAATTTTATAAAACGTGTTATTTTGGCAAAGTCTGAATGCAAGCGTATTAATGCCGATCGCCCTGGTCCTACTCCAAATTTTACCGCTTGTATCGTCGCCTGTCCGATTAAGCTCAACCAGACCCGCCGCCAAATGCGATACAGTATTACAGCCTATAATAATCGTATTCCCGGCTTCTTCTCGGATAAGCGCGTAAAGCTCCGACACGATTTCGGCGCTTGTCTTTGTCCTGTCGTAAAAGCTCCAACCGCCGTCCGTCGTGATTTTACCGTTTAGCAGATAACCGTATTTTCCGAACATATCAACCGTCGTAAAATCATGCTTGATAAGCTCAAAACCCCAAGCCTTAATTTTCCGAATCGTTTCCCTTAAATATGTTTGAACCTCGGGAACGGTCGGATCCAAATATGTCGGCCCGTCGGATTTTTTTATTCGCCATTCGGGATGTTTTTTTTCCGCTTCCGCATCGTGAAGGGGTCTGAACCATATTCCCGCCCTGACATCTTTCTTTTTAAATTCCGAAACGATATCCGACATATCGCCGTACCGCTCGTTCGGTATCCAAGGGCCCGAACAGGCATTGACCTGCCAACCGTCGTCAATAACCATAAACGGCTTGGTTTTGTTTTCTCCCGCAAGCTCAGCTATGATATCCGCGTCCCTTAATATGTCCGCACGGCTGCTGCTGCCGTAGGCATAATACCAGTTGTTGCTACCGTATACCGGCTCTTTAAGAAGTAAGGGATTTTCGCACATTACTCCGCAAAACTCCTTTGCGGCTTCAAAAGCGGAAATATCCTTATAACGCTCGCAAACTATCTCCCCCGCCTTCAACCGTCTTCCGTTCAGTTCAACTCCCGTTCCTCCGCAACGAACATCAAACCACGCTGTACAGCCGTTTGCATCGCATTGAAAGCTGACAAAGCTGCCTGCTCCCGTCATCACTCCGCATCCGACGGTTTCTTTTTCGCTGTGCACGAGGAAATACCACGGCATGAAAATCTCGCCGTTCAAAGAATGCCATTCCATATCGCCGTAGGAGCGTTCCCATTTGTCGCCCATTATTTTTGTGTATTCATCCACGACAAAATTCCAGCGAAGGCAAATAAATTCGGGTCTGCTTTTTTTTGCCGTAACATAAACATACAATTTTCTGTTGCTTATTTCAAAATCTACGTCAGCGTCCTCATTGCCGTACTCGCAAAAAATTCTGCAATCATCCGGTATTCTTAAAATGTCTATCATAATCCGTCAACTCCAAATGACTTGCTTAATAAGTGTCTCGATTTTCAAATTCTTTTCTGTACTTCATCGGAGAACAGTTGTATTTCTTTTTAAATTCTCTGTGGAATTGGGAAATTGATTCATATCCGCTCTCATATGAGATCACCGCTATACTTTTTGTCGTTTGTAGTAATTGTTTTGCGGAATATTTAATTTTAATATCATTCAAATACTGTTTGAACGTAACGCCCACAAAGTCATGAAACTTTACGGAGAAATACGCTGTGTCCAGATTAGCAACGCCGGCGACCTCCTTTAAAGAGGGATTGCTTTTGAAATGCATCTGAATATATAAAATTGCGGTTTGAACCGGAGAGTTTTGCTTGCTGTATTCAAATTTTGAATCGCGTATGATCATGAAAAGCAACTGATTTATGGCGTTTATTACAAAGCGATCGTAAAACTTCTTTTTTTCGCAGTACTCGTTATAGGCATAATCGAGAAGCGTTACGACATATTCCAGGTTTTCTCGGTCAAAATGGCTCCAGATGATTTTATCGTTTTGCAGTAAAAGCGTGTTTAAAATTTCAGTGTCAATTATATCACGCGAAAACATAATGGAATAGATAGTAAGATCTTCGAGTTGAGACAGACTGTGCAGATCATTAGGCGTAACAAGTACAATATCTCCTACACCCACCGGTATACTTTTGTCGTTAATCACTTCGTTACAGCTGCCGCTTAAAACGAGCTCCAATTCGAAGCAATCATGCCAATGCCTTACGAAAGACGGGCTATAATTTTTATATATATAGAACGGCTCGTCATCAATCTCTTGGTTCCACATTTTTCCGAGATGATACATTATAATTTTGTCGTTAATAATAACCCTCCTTTTATGCATTGGTAATAATTCACAGTATTTTTGCGTATTTCACTTTATTTATATAATACCATACAGCACTCATGTATTCAACCAATATATATTGAAAAATATCGCAAAATTATTGTTTTTTATGAATAATTATCAAGTTTAACGAATTTGATTTTACTCCGCCAAAATCAAAGGGGCTGTCGCAAGTGAGAAAAAACACGAGCGGCAGCCCCTTTATTTCCACGTCTGAAGACACCAAAAAAGCAAAACCCCGTTTAATAAGCGGGATTTTGAAGTATTCGAGACATAATCCGATTTTAAATTTTAAAGGAAATAATTTCGAAAGGACCGTATTGCATTTTACCGTTTATCCTGCCGATATCATTTTCGGCAAGGTCGCAAAGACGAAGTTCCCCGTTGCTCAGGCGGTTTTCAACAGTTGCGTCAGTCTTTCTTCCCATCGCTTCATAGCTCCTTACTATAAGGCTGTCGGAATCCTCTGCCTTTTTAATTCCGTCAATAATTATATTATCTTTGTCGACGGAAATATAGCTTTCGTTGAGAACTCCGTCGCCTCTGTTTTTAAGACTGTAAATCACGGGTTCAAAGTTAAAAAGGTAGCCCTGCCGCACAGCTTCGGTCAAATCGCTATTATTGTCGGAATATATTCCGTATCGGAAGGTGTGTTTTCCGAAATCTAAATTACGTCCCGGATAATCGGTTCCTCTTACGGCATTCATTTCAATTTTATTGTCCTTTGCGCTGTAACCGTATTTACAGTCGTTAAGCAAAGCAAAGTTGAGTCCGGGACGGCATAAAGCGATCCACTTATGCGCCGCCGTTTCTATTTGCGCCTGTTCAAATGAATTGTTAGCCTTGTTGCTGCGGCTTACATATCCGAACTGAATTTCGCTGTTTACACAGCGGGCATCAATATCTGTTGCAAAAGCGATACGCAGCATTTTATGTTTCTCGCGCCAATCTAAATTTGCGATAATTTCCAGTACCCTGTCATTGGGACCCAAAGAAAGCCTAAGCTCTATTTCGGAGTTACCGTAGCGGTAGCTCTGCGTCAAATCAACGCCGCAATTGCCGCACAAAATACTGCTGTTATACAGAACCGCCCTTTCGGGCTGCTGATTTCGGTAATCGTACTGCAAATCCCACGCATTCTCGATATCGTCATAAATATAAAGAATGTTTGAAGGCTCCCGCAGAAGCTCCGCACCGATTTCTTTGTTATATATACTGCCTATGCTTCCGTCTTCAAGAACAGTCACCTTTAAATAATCGTTTTCAAGGCTATTCATTGTGCTTTTTTGCACATCCGCTCCTGCCAAATCCGCGACAGCGTAGCCTAAAGGCGGAAGAATCGACGTAACAATGCCGTTTTCTGTTTTAATATCGTATCTTCTCTCAAACGAAAGGGTATTAAATATGACCTTGGGCTCTTTATAATCCGAGGGAGCGTTTATTTTCTCCGCCAAAGTGCAGGCCGCTTTATTCTTAAGCTCAGTCACCGCTTCGTACAGTATTTCGTATCTTTCAAGGGCTTCGTCGTAAACGCGTTTGATAGAGGAGCCGGGAAGAATGTCGTGAAATTGATATAAAAGTACTTCTTTCCATATTTTTGCGATTTTTTCCTGTGGATAAGCATATCCCGTTCTTCGCATGGCAATTGCGGAAAGTATTTCTGCGTCCCTTAATGAACACTCCATAAGACGGTTATACCTTTTATTTCTTGCCGCAGAAGTGTAAACGCCCAAATGTCTTTCGAGATAAAGCTCGCCGTCCCAAACAGGAAAATCCTCCGCATTTTTGCTCATACGCTTGAAGAAGTCGGACATTTTTCCCTGCTTTACGGGGCATAATCCCGTAAGATTATCCTCTCTGCGTAGGTATTCAAGATGAGACGGACTCGGTCCGCCGCCGCCGTCACCTATACCGAACGGCAACAAAGCCTCTCCGAACTGACAGTTTTTAAACATTCTGCGTTTTGCATTTTGTATGGATCTTGCCGAACCCTCACTGACATAATTACCCTCGGGCGGCATATGCACAAGCACTTCCGATCCGTCAATGCCGCGCCATTTGAAATTTGTATAAGGAAAATCATTAATGAGATTCCACGTCATTTTTATGGTAGCAAAGAAATTTATGCCGGATTTTTTAAAAATCTGAGGAAGTGCGGCAGAATATCCGAATGTATCGGGCGCCCAAACAAAGTCAACCGTCTGTCCGAATTCTTTTTTCCAAAAGGAATTACCATATAAAATCTGCCTTACAACCGATTCTCCTGATATAAGATTAAGGTCGGGTTCAACCCACATTGCCCCCAAAAGCTCCCATCGATCGGCTTCGTAAGCTTTTTTCACCTTGTCGTACAGCTTCGGACAATCCTCTTTTACCCAATCGTAAAGCTGCGGCTGACTTGCTCCGAACACATACTCCGGATACCTGTTCATAGAATCTATCGCCGTTGCGAAGGTCCTTCCTCCCTTTCTTCGCGTCTCTCTTAAAGGCCACAGCCACGCAAGGTCTATATGCGCGTGTCCTAACGCCGTAAGGGAAAAAGCAGGACTGTCTCCGTCTTTAAGTGAAAGTCTTGCTTTTGTTATTTCAAGGCACTCACGCATTTCATCATCGGTGAATTTAACCAGCTTTTTCCTGCATTTGCTTAAAACATTTAATAATTCGTATTTAAGCGGATCATCCGACTGAGTGTTTTCCGCCTGAATATAAAGGACGATCATATCGTAAAACAGATCACGGGCCATATCGTTACATTCCGCAACATAAAGCTCGCAAATTCTTCCGTCCCCCTTAAGGTTGCCTGTAAGATCGTTACAGCCTGCGTCCATCCAAAAATCTATATCTTCACCGCCCTCGGCACATTCTTTAAACAATACAATTCTCTTGCCGGGATTACCCATTGCGCGGTCGAAATCGGAGTTTTTATTTGTAATCGCTCTTACGGGACAGCCGTCATCGTCAAACACCAGACCCTCACCGTTTATATCCAATACGTATACTATCTTTTTACCCACGGCATTTTCGGGCAGTTTTGCCGTACAGTGAAACCATGCGCAGTCGAAAAGGTCGCCCCATTTATCGCCCGTTTTTACGGCACG
>OHBM01001470.1_pt1 | contig 17221 bp, 9 predicted proteins | sample 1577251 | NCBI WGS metagenome assembly OHBM01 (sample SAMEA3541557, study PRJEB24748) | human gut metagenome | biome: human gut; feature: human-associated habitat; material: faeces | place: China | collected 2012 | reverse complement strand
TCATGGAGGCAAGGAAGGGGAAGGCGGAGACCTTCATCACCTTGCCGGTGGCGGGACGTGAAATATCCGTTCCTTCAGATTGGGAGGGAAAGAACATAGAACTGAAGTTGGAGCGTGTTATTTGGCAAACAAATGTATGGATAGACGGTAAAGAAGTAAATGGAGAGCAAGAAAGCTTGATAAGCCCCCATTACTTTGACCTAACAGAATATCTGTCACCGGGGAAACATCGGATAGCCATTCGAGTAGATAACAGAAAAAAATACGACATCACTGCCGGTGATATGGCACATGCATATACCAATGAAACACAAATCATGTGGAATGGTATTTTGGGAGAAATCTCTTTGCGGGCGAAAGATGCTGTCTTTATGAAAGATATACAGATATATCCCGATATTCAAACCCGGGAAATCCATGTAAAAGGGAAACTACAAAACACAGGGAATAAAGCTTCGGGGACATTGACTGTTCATGTAAAAGAGAAAAACACAGGCAAATCTGTTACGGAAATAGAACAGCAAATGGACCTTTCGGCAGGCGAAACAATGCTGGACTTTGTTTGTCCCATGGGCGAGGACGTACGGCTTTGGAGTGAATTTACTCCGATAATGTATGAGCTGGAAATAAAGATGAAAACCAAAGAGAGTCTGGCGCAAGAGAAAATTGAATTCGGAATGCGCCAAATTAGCCGTAACGGAGCCGATTTATTAGTCAATGGTAAAAAAGTGTTCCTTCGTGGTACATTGGAATGTTGTATTTTCCCATTAACAGGTTACCCCCCAACCACTAAAGAAGGATGGTTAAAAGTCTTCCGTTCCGCTAAAGAATGGGGGCTGAACCACCTTCGGTTTCACTCTTGGTGCCCTCCTAAAGCAGCATTTGAAGTAGCGGATTCACTCGGTTTTTATTTGCAGGTGGAATTACCACTTTGGTCTTTGACCGTAGGTGAAAATCCTGAAATGAATCAATTCTTATATAATGAGGCAAAACGAATTTTATCGGAATATGGTAACCATCCCTCTTTCTGCTTTTTGAGCCTTGGAAATGAATTGCAACCGGACTTTGAATTTTTGGGAGGTTTATTGGATTCGGTAAAAGCCCTTGATTCCAGACATTTGTATACAACGACTTCTTTTACTTTTGAAAAAGGACATGGCGATTGGCCTGAGCCGCACGATGATTTCTTTATCACTCAATGGACTAAAAAAGGTTGGGTGCGCGGACAAGGAGTTTTTGATGTAGAAATGCCAAACTTTAATAAAGATTATTCTGCTTCTGTAGATAGCATGCCCGTTCCGGTTATTACGCACGAAATAGGACAGTATGCTGTGTATCCTGATTTAAAAGAAATAGAAAAATACACAGGTGTATTAGAGCCTCTTAATTTCAAAGGAGTTAAACAAGAGTTGGAAAACAAAAATCTGCTAGAAAAGGCAGATGATTATTTGTCTGCATCCGGTCATTTGGCTGCCATTTTATATAAAGAAGAAATAGAACGTGCCATGAAGACTCCCGGCATCAGCGGTTTTCAACTTTTAGATTTACATGATTTTCCCGGCCAAGGAACTGCATTAGTCGGCTTACTAAATGCTTTTTGGGAAAGCAAAGGCGTAGCCAATGCCGAAGAATTTCGTCAATTCTCTGCTCCGGTGGTCCCATTAGCTCGCTTCTCAAAAGCCGTATACAAAAACAACGAGCAGTTTACGGCCGACATTGAGATCGCTAATTATAGTTCTGAGGAAATCAACAATAAGAATATCAAATGGGCATTAACCAATGCATCCGGTCAGCCATTACAAGAGGGTATTATACCTTTAACAAACATAAAAATCGGAGGCGGGAATATAGCCGGTAAGATTTCTTGTTCTTTATCAGAAGTTAAAAAAGCAGAACGACTGACTTTAAGAGTTTCCATCGAAAATTCCAGTTATAAAAACACTTGGAATATATGGGTATATCCGGCCACTTTAACGATAGAAAAAGAAGAGATTGTAGTAACAGACAAACTTACCGAAACACAAAAAGCTCTTGCAGCCGGTAAAACAGTATTATTCAATCCCCCTTATCAACTTTGTGCAGGTTTACAAGGCAAGTTTGTTCCGGTGTTCTGGAGTCCTGTCCACTTTCCCAAACAAGCAGGTACAATGGGACTGTTGTTAGATCCTACTCATAAAGCTTTTGCACATTTCCCAACAGAGGGACATACCAACTGGCAATGGTGGAGTCTGACAACCCAATCGCGCACTTTAGTAATCGATAGCATATATCAACACATTACTCCATTAGTGGAATGTGTAGACAACTTTGCCAATAACCGCCGATTAGCAACTCTTTTTGAAACTAATTGTCTAAATGGGAAATTAATAGTATGCAGCATGGACTTGCTAAACCATCAGGATACATTTCCTGAAAAAAAGCAATTGTTATATAGTTTGATTAACTATATGAAATCCAATGCTTTTGCTCCCGTGAAATCCATTTCATTTGAAGAAATTTGTTCGTTAGTAAAACCAAGCTCGAAAGGTAAAAAGGAGGAAACTCCCCAATCTGTCTATTAATAGGTTTAGTCAAAATAAGGACCCAAATATCGGGACATAGGACACTAGAATTCTACTGAATAAAACCGGCAAATTCTAGTGTCCATACAAACTTTGTTTTATACAAAAATGAAATACTATGAATAAAATAACGGAATATTCCCTTTGGGAAGTATTGGAACAGATTACATCAAGTTTAAAAAGTAAACGTCTGGCAGATGTCTTTCGTTTTACCTCCTTCTGTCCTTTCGAAACGTATGGCCCTCACAAACACATGCGCATTGAGATTAATTATATAAAAAAAGGAAATTGCATATTGCATCTGGACAATGAAAGCATAAGTTTCCATGAAGGTGACATCATGATTATCACTCCACATGTAGAACATCAATTTGAAGCCGGTGCAAATGGCACGATATTAATGCAATTAGAATTTTTACCCGAAATATTTTCTCTTTTTCATTCAAATATCAAAGTTGGCACAGAACCTATACCTACACCTTCCTTTTTGTTTTCTAAAGAAAACAGATTGATTAAAATAGTGAACAATGTAGGTGTAATGAGAACTATACAACGCATTGTCAATGAAATGGAACATAAAGGACCGCATTATCGATACCTGGTAGTAATGTATTATGCAGAATTATTAATTCTTCTCTATAGATATATGCATGAGACCTATCTGTCTATCTGCACAAATGAGCTGTTAAAGAAAGCAGTTTGCTATATCCGGCACAACTACCAAACAGACATCAACATCAATGATATAGCCGAATATGCAAGTATCAGTGAACGTTATTTAAGAAAATTATTCTCACAGAACTTGAATCTTTCTCCTTTAGATTATCTGAATCAGATTAGAATCAATAAATCCATCGAACTGCTAAAGAATACTGAAAAATCCGTCAAAGAGGTTTGTTTTCTTTGTGGTTTTCAATCGCCTCAGTATTTTTCACGTATATTTAAGCAGCAAATGGGACTCTCCCCTCGGGAAATGGCTAAATCATAAAGAACCTTCCTTCCACTTACAATAATTAACACCCCATACTCATGATGAATACTAAAATCATTTCTTTTACCGGAATATTAACAACTTTATCTATAGCACATACCAGTTATGCTCAGCAAGCAGAACAACATCCTAATGTCATTATTATATTAGCAGATGATATAGGCTATACAGACTTAGGATGCTATGGAGCAAAAAAAATCAAGACGCCGGCTATTGATCAACTAGCCCGGCAAAGTATTATATTCACCAATGCCTATGCACCGGCCTCCACCTCATCCCCCTCTCGATATGCACTTCTTACCGGAGAGTATGCATGGAGAAAAAATGTAGGAATATTACCGGCAGATGCCCCATTGACAATTAGTCCTGCCACAACAACATTGCCGGAAATGTTTCGAAGAAACGGATATCAAACAGCTATCGTCGGTAAATGGCATTTAGGACTGGGAACAAAAGATATACCGGTAGACTTCAATAGAGAAATCAAAGAAGGACCATTAGCAATAGGGTTCGACTATGCTTACTATTTTCCGGCAACAAATGACCGGGTACCTTGCATATATATCAATAATGAAAAAGTAGATGGCCTTACTCCTAATGATCCTATAAATGTATCTTATAAACAAAAAATAGGAAGTGATGATACAGGCAAAGAGAATCCTGACAAACTAATCATGAAACCACATTTGGGACACGACGGGACAATTATAAACGGTATTAGTCGCATTGGATGGATGAGTGGAGGAAATTCAGCACGGTGGCAAGATGATAAAATGGGAGAACATCTGTTGAATAAAACGATTTCTTACATAAAAAAACATGCCGACTCCCCTTTCTTCCTATATTATGCCCCTCATAATGCTCATGAACCACGTGTTCCGTCCCCTGCCTTTAAAAACAAATCAAAAGCCGGAATTTATGGGGATGTCATTGAAGAATTCGATTACTATGTAGGCAAAATCATCCAAACATTAAAAGAAACAGGCATTTACGAAAATACAATTATTGTCCTGTCAAGTGATAATGCCCCAATGATAAAGGAAGGTTATCAAGACGGTGCTTTGGAAAACATAAATGGACACAATCCGTATGGCAATTTAAGAGGAGAAAAATATTCTTTGCATGAAGGAGGAAATAAAGTTCCATTCATATTTTCCTGGCCTCAAAAAATAAAAAGACCTTTCATTCAGACACAACCATTTATCTACTTGGATATGCTTGCCACTTTTGCTGATATGTTAAATCTTCCCATCACAAAAAAAGAACTAAAAGACAGCCGTAGTGGTGCATCTCTATTCACACAAGTCCAAGCTCCTTTATATCGTGAATATATCATGACTCAAAACAACGGAGGAGAGATAGCCATACGAAAAGGGAAATGGAAATTTTTACCGCAAAGAAAGAATAAAAATGCCGAACTTTATAATTTAGAGAATGACCCTTCAGAATTACACAATCTAATATTTGCATATCCCCAATTAGCTCAAAAGCTGAAAATCGAGATAGAACAAGTATATAATAAGAATAACTAAATTGGAGCCCTTCCGTAAAATAATCCATTCAGTTATTTATTTAATCTATTCTTTAATCAAGGAAAATAGTGTTTCTTTGTATCCACAAAGATATCTTAATCTAATTCTTTTAATCAAGATTATATATGAAAAAAAGTTTCTTATTCGCCATGATGCTGTGCTGTGCGCAACTACTGTCTGCACAACAAGAAAGAATCGATTTATCGGGAACATGGCGTTTTCAGGCTGACCCCATGGGATTCGGAAAGACACCGGGCTCAGAACTCTATCAAGCAAAACTTACCGAATCTATCATGTTGCCGGGCAGTACCGACGAAGGCGGAAAAGGTATGTTGACAACCGCCCGATATGTAGACCGTCTTACCCGTAAATTTGAATACTGCGGCCAAGCATGGTATCAACGCGAAGTGATTATTCCCGAAGAATGGAAAGACAAAGAAATCACACTCAACTTGGAAAGATGCCATTGGGAAACAACTGTTTATGTAGATGGAAAAGAAATCGGTGCCAAAGAACACCTTAGTGTCCCAAACCGTTTTTTACTGAGCAAGCAAATGACTCCCGGCATGCATATTCTTACGATTTGTGTAGACAATCGCTTGAAATATCCAATGGATCAATGGAATCATGGAACTACAGAATACACGCAAACCAATTGGAACGGCATAGTAGGAAAAATAGAATTAACGGCATACGAAAAGACAAATATACATGCTTTAAAAGCATATCCAGATATAGAAACACGAACGGTAACATTGGACATCACTGTAAATAATACCACCGGACAACCGACTAATGGACTATTACAACTGGTTATCAACGAAAAAGGTGGCAAAACTGTCAGTGAACAATCTTTTCCCATTACTTTAAAAGAAGGAAGCAACCAACTGATTAAAGAAATCAGCATGGGTAAAAATATAAAATTATGGAATGAATTTACTCCTTATCTATACGAAGTAAAAGCAATGCTTACCGCCGATAACAAACAGGACAGCAAAAATATAACTTTCGGTATGCGAGAAGTCACGCAAGGCAAACATCATATCCAAATAAACGGGCGCAATGTTCACTTAAGAGGAGCATTGGACTGCTGTGTCTTTCCCTTGACCGGATATCCGTCAACAACTATCGAAGACTGGAAACGTATCTTCCTGACCGTAAAAGATTATGGCATGAATCATATCCGTTTTCATTCGTGGTGTCCCCCCGAAGCCGCTTTCCATGCTGCCGATGAAGTAGGAATATACCTGCAAGCAGAATTGCCTATGTGGATTAAAGACGTCGGACAATATCCTGCACGACGTGACTTTTTCGAGAAAGAAATGTATGCCATATTGGAAGAATATGGAAACCATCCTTCCTTTATTTTAATGTGTAACGGAAATGAAAACGAAGGTAATTTTAATGTTTTGGAAGACTTGGTGAAGAAAGCTCAAAAGCATGACAATCGCCGACTCTACTCTGCATCTACCGCCCGTACGCACACCCCTTCCGATCAATATTATGTATCGCATGTGACAGAAAAAGGATGGATAACTGTATACGAAGGTAAACCATCTACAGACTGGGACCGTAAAAAAGAATCGGATATTGACTGCCCTGTCATTGCACACGAAACCGGACAGCGCTGCATGTATCCTAATTTTGCAGAAATGGAAAAATATACCGGAGTCGTATCTCCTCGTAATTTTGAGGTATTCAGAGAAAGATTGGCACGCAATGGAATGCTACATCAAGCAGATGATTTTTTCCGTGCAACCGGTGCTCATACAGTCTTACAATATAAAGAAGTAAACGAATCATTACTCCGTACTGCAAATTCGGGTGGTTTCCAATTGCTGGGACTTGCAGATTTTCCGGGACAAGGAAGTGCTTTTGTTGGTATTCTTGATGCCTTTTGGGAAAGCAAAGGATTGGTCAGCCCCGAAAAGTACCGCGAATCCTGTGCACCTACCGTTCTTTTAGCACGTATGCCGAAACGTACTTATATGAACAATGAAACTTTCACGGCAAAACTGGAAATTTATCATTATGGAGAACATCCGTTAAAACGCGGAAAACTGAATTGGGAACTGAAAGATGGCAAAGGGAACACTGTAAAAAAAGGAAATATCTCAACCCCAGCTATACCCTGTGCTACTGTTGACTCTTTAGGCAAAGTAAACATCAGCCTCAACAATGTGAGTCATGCCGAGAAATTGACTTTACATACCACCCTGAATGATACCTACCATAATGAATGGGACATTTGGGTATATCCCTGCCAACAAACAGCAGCCGATGACTATGTATATGCACGCACTTATGACGAAAAAGTAAAAACAGCTTTGCAACAAGGAAAGAAAGTATTACTTATCCCCGAAAACGTTAAAGGACGCAAAACTAAATTTGCCAGCCACTTCTGGAATCCGATTATGTTCAACTGGAACCCTATGATTGTCGGTACACTCATAGACAGTAATCACCCGGCCTTTGGCGAATTCCCAACTACCTCTTATGCCGATTGGCAATGGTGGGACATTTTAAACTATGCCACCGCTATGGAACTTAATGATTTGACCGATATCACCCCCATCATACAAAGTATCGATACCTATGAATACAACCAAAAACTGGGTATTGCTTTTGAAGCACGTATAGGTAAAGGCAGCCTATTTATCTTATGTGCCGACCCGGATAAGGACATAGAGAAACGCCCTGCAATGAGACAGTTACTCCATTCTGTGAAAAACTATGTAGCATCAAAAGCGTTTACTCCTGCCAAAGAGTTGAAAATATATCAATTGGATGCCTTGTTTGAACCTCCTGTCAAGCACAAAAAGGGAACAAAAGACAATGCAGCCATCAAACAATTATTGAATCAATGAATATAAAAAGTATATTAACAATCTGTTTTGTGATTTGTGCCGTCCATGTGTCGGCACAAACCCCTTTATACAAACAATCTTCCGCACCTGTTGAAAGCAGAGTGAAAGATTTGCTGGGACGTATGACTGTAGACGAAAAAATCGGGCAGCTATGCTGTCCGCTAGGATGGGAAATGTATACCAAAACATCCAAGGGTGTAGTGCCTTCCGAACTATATAAAGAACGGATGAGCGCTGCACCCATCGGTTCTTTCTGGGCAGTGCTACGTGCCGATCCATGGACACAAAAGACTTTAGAAACCGGACTAAATCCCCAATCCGGTGCAAAAGCATTGAATGCATTACAGAAATATGCCATCGACAGTACTCGCTTGGGAATTCCCATTCTCTTTGCCGAAGAATGTCCACACGGTCATATGGCCATCGGTACTACCGTCTTTCCCACTTCATTGGCACAAGCCAGCACATGGGATAAAGAGTTAATGTACAAAATGGGTGAAACAATAGCATTGGAGGCACGTTTGCAAGGGGCTAATATCGGATACGGTCCGGTATTGGACATTGCACGAGAGCCACGATGGTCACGTATGGAGGAAACTTTTGGCGAAGATCCTGTACTAACCTCTACTTTGGGAGTTGCTTTTATGAAAGGTATGCAGGGAGAAGTGCAAAATGACGGAAAACATCTTTTCTCCACCCTCAAGCATTTTGCTGCTTACGGTATCCCTGAATCCGGACACAATGGTGCACGCGCCAATATCGGTATGCGACAATTATTTTCAGACTATCTGCATCCTTTCAAGAAAGCAGTGGAAGCAGGAGCAGGCACAATCATGACTTCTTACAATTCCATTGATGGTGTTCCCTGTACGGCTAATAAATATTTACTCAGTGATATACTGCGCAAAGAATGGGGATTTAATGGCTTCGTATATTCCGATTTATCAAGTATTGAAGGCATAACCGGCGCCCGGGTTGCCCAAAATCACAAAGAAGCCTCAGTATTGGCTTTAAAGGCCGGAGTAGATATGGATTTAGGGGGAAACGCCTATGGAAAAAACCTTCGACAGGCATTAAAAGAAAAACTTATCGGTATGCAGGATATAGACAGGGCGGTTGCCAATATACTCCGTCTCAAATTCCGTATGGGATTATTCGAAAACCCGTATGTATCTCCTGAGAAAGCCGGACGGACGGTACGCTCCCGGGCACATAAGGAATTGGCACGCCAAGTAGCACGCAAAGGAGTGGTATTACTGAAAAATGAAGGTATATTGCCTTTAAGCAAACAACTGAAAAGCATTGCAGTCATCGGCCCGAACGCTGACAATATGTACAATCAGTTGGGAGATTACACAGCACCTCAGGAACGTAAAGAGATTACCACCGTTTTAGACGGCATACGAAATACCGTCTCAGCTTCCACACAGGTGACTTATGTCAAAGGATGTGCTATTCGTGACACCACCGCCCATCACATTCCTGCTGCTGTGGAAGCCGCACAAAAAGCAGATGCCGTCGTATTGGTAGTAGGCGGTTCGAGTGCCCGTGACTTCAAAACCAAATACATTGAAACCGGAGCGGCCACGGTTACTCAAGAAGAGAACCAACAATTATCCGACATGGAATGTGGAGAAGGCTATGACCGCAGCACTTTGAAGTTATTGGGATATCAAGAAAAACTGATGGAAGCTATAACCTCTACAGGAAAACCGGTAATAGTCATTTATATCCAAGGTCGTCCGCTCAATATGAATCTGGCAGCAGAAAAAGCACAAGCCTTATTGACCGCTTGGTATCCCGGCGAACAAGGAGGTGCAGCCATAGCCGATGTTTTGTTTGGAGATTACAACCCGGCCGGACGCTTACCGGTATCCATTCCTCGAAGTGAAGGGCAACTACCCCTGTTTTATTCACAAGGAGAGCAACGGTCTTATGTAGAAGAAGCCGGAACTCCACTATATGCATTCGGTTACGGTTTGAGCTATACTCAATTTGATTACAGTCACTTAAAATTGGAAAAAGGGAATTCTCCTGACATTTTGCAAAAAGTGAGTTGCACGATAACCAATATCGGTGACAGAGATGGTGAAGAGGTAGTGCAGCTCTACATCTGCGACAAAGTAGCTTCCGTATCACAAGCTCCTATCCTGTTAAAAGGATTCCGACGTATCTTTTTAAAGAAAAGAGAAAGCAAACAAGTAACCTTTACCCTGGGAAAAGAAGAGTTATCACTTTATAATATGGAAATGAAGCAAGTAGTAGAACCGGGAGAGTTTAAAGTTATGGTCGGCACAGCTTCCAATGATATACGTCTGGATGGAGAGTTTACCCTTACGCCTTAAGGGGACTCTTCTTCTGCACACAAACCGGTTATAAATAAAAGAAAGAGACTGTCCAAAGTAACTATCATTTCATCGTTCTATCATCGATGACCGGACAGTTACTTTGGACAGTCCTCCTTCCTTATTTTCTCATTGCTCATCATCAGAAACGATTGCAATTCACGTCATCACGTTATTGAATCTTCAAAATACTTCTTTGAGACAGAATGGCAGAAGAAGCGGCCGGAGTTCCCTTGCGAGTACAATAATCAAATTCCGCAGACTTATCGCCATCAAAAGATTTCCATTTCAACTTCAACTTCACTGTTTTACCCTGTGTATCCGGCAAATCACTCAAATCAAATGCTACAAGAGCATCTGCCAACTCTCCCCACATATTACCATGTGAATTGTGGCGGAATTCTACTTCATAAGGATTAGCCGGATCTTGACTCTTCAACAAATTAACGAAATGCGGTTCAGTACGATCTCCCCATTCTGTTCTGAAGCGAAGTGTCAGATAACCATCTTCTGCAATAGTAACCCAGTCGCGCACTATTTCTACCGGATCAGTACCATACACGACATCATTTTCTTCTCCCAAATCAGGAGCAATCGGTTTAGTCAGGATACTGTCAATCCAGTTAATATGTACAGCCTTACTGTATCTGCCGCTAACCTCGTCCACTTCATCATAATTGACTAACGCTCTCACTTCCTTTTCACCAAAAGGAGATGACGCAACATTTATAGGCAACAATGTCGTGCTGTCGTTCAATTGCAGGAAAAACGAACCATCATCCACGTTTTTTACCGTTACCAATGCATTGGGTATTACTTTCCCATACCAATTGTCATTGTCATCATCCAAACAAGACTGAAACCCCATGGCAAACACAATGCCCATTCCCCAAACCAGCCACTTATTTACTTTCGAAAATACATCCATAATTATTTTTTTAAAGTTAACGAAATCAATAAACAATGTTTTCTTCTGTAATTTTAAAATGCATGCAATAAGGGAACACTGCACTCTAAAGTATTAATTTATTATAATCTCCGGTAAGAACGAAGAAGGGGCCAATAAAAATTCCCCAAAACCATGAAACTTCTCGAAAAAAGGTCTTGAGTTTTTCTATCAAAAATCGCAATGCATTCCGAGAAATTCCAATTCTTTTGAAGAAAAGATGAAGTTATACCGGTGAAGGAAAGCTGCCTATCAGCAAAGTTGATACAATCTGCTTTCACACATAACAGGTATTGCAACCTCCTATCCATGGGGATTCCGTGTGAAAGTTTTTCAGACTCACTCTCCAAAAGCAGGGAGGAGTGAGACCTGGCTTATCCGCCTCAAAACGTACGTAAAGGGCTATACGAACATACGTGCAGACTTATGCGTACTAACATGAAATCATGCACCTTCCAAAAGACAAGGACGTTTTTGGAAAAGATAACGAGTTTTTTGAGTTTTCTAAATCGTTTCATTAGCCGGACTAAACGTTTTCATTCTTTCAATTATGCCTGTCTGTCCGTCGAATTACTACAGTCTTCGGCAGCGGACTGTATGGTTCGTTGCAGTGGACCGTACAGTCTGCTACAGTGGACTGTACAGTCCATTGCCGTAGACTGTAATAATCTTCCGTTTAAAAAGCCTTAGCCGACAATAAGAAACCGCCTGCCTCTCTATCCGTTTCTATCTGGCCACCAATTGGAACACCACCGAAGCGAACCAGCGTTTATACATCCACGTAGCCGCAATATAAATACAAACAGCAGAAACCCAACCGGCAATCACATCTATCAGATAATGTGCCTGAATATAAACCGTGGCGCAGCAAAGAAGCACATAAAAGGGTGCCAGGAAACAGCATAACTTCTTATTTACTCGATAGGCCATAATCATGATGATAGTGGAAATACCGACATGCGAACTGGGGAAAGCCGCGGTAGGACGTTCGCCCACCTCCTGAGAAGCCTCTACAAGATTATAAAAGAAACCATGGTCGAAACCGGGACCGGGCAACAGAATATCATTGTGATTAAAATAATCTCCAATCGCCGGAAAGTGTTGCGCCATCACGTTATCCATGCCGATGGCGGGAAAGTAAAACTGCGGACCGGCCACAGGGACCAATATATAAATAAGATAATAGATGAAAAATGAAGTAACCAATACAAAAGATACCTTTTCAAACCATTCAAAACGGAAAAGGAAATAATAGATTGTCACTATCGCAATCATCGGATAATAAGCAAAATAGCCTAGATTAAAGGGCTCGCTGAACCACATGGACGGGCAAAGTTCGCTGAACTCCACCGATGGCTGGCAACGGAACAGGAATTGTTCTGCAGAGGCAAAGAAATTATCCAGATTCGGGAACAAGCGGTTGAACTCGAAGGTATCGGGATACCAATAAGCCAAAAACGCCATTTGTACAGCCATACGAATGAATGCGGATAATTTACAAGGATATTTATGATACAAATATATCAATGCAAAAGTGATAACCACAATACCTGCACGTTCCAGCAACATTGTGCCGGGATGATCCATGCGTGGCCACAATATCAAAACCATAATCGTAGTGAGAGCATTATATATCAAGCTGATACTCTCGACGGCAAACAATCCTTTTACACTGTCTACACGTTTGAATAAATTTAAAGCCATCCTTCTTTCTTATACCAGGCAATAATCTCTTTTACTCCCCTTTCCAGCGGATATTCGGGACGATATCCCAATTCATCCGTCAAAGGAGTAATGTCGCATTGCCAGTTGCGTTGTTTCATTATTTTATATTTATCACGATTCAGCGTGCTTACCTTTCCCAAGCAACGCGCTGAAAATTCAGCGAGCAAAGATACAACTTTTAAAATAAATAGCGGACATTTAAAGTGTATAACCCACGGATTACCAAGCTCTTTTTGTATTAAATCGGAGAAAGCACGGCTGGAATATACATTTCCGTCACTTACAAAATAGGCACGATGCTTCACTTTATGCTCTATAGCCAGATAGACTGCCTGCACCAAGTCCTTCACATAGATAAAGGTAAGGTCCTGACGTTTGAAGCCGGCGGCAAAGTCTACGTGCTGTTTGATTGATTTGGCCATCAGGAAATAATCTCTCTCTCGAGGGCCATAGACTCCGGTCGGCCGGAAAATCACAACCGGGAAACCGGACAATGATTGCAGGTAATGTTCCGACTTCAGTTTACTGACTCCATAAGCGGTATTGGGCATCGCCGTATCATGTTCATTAATGGGCGCATAATTCTCTTCACGTATAGGTCCGAAGATACTAAGCGAACTGATATAGATAAATTGTTCGGGAACCATATCCAATGCTTGCAGCGCCTCTACGAAATTACGGGTATAAATATAATTTCCTTGTTCAAACTCTTCTTTATGACGACATTTAGTCACACCCGCACAATGAATGATATAATCCCATCCTCCATGCATTTGTTTGTGAACCGTCAATTGTTCCACCAGCCTTCCGGGATGAGCAAAATCCAGTTCGGCAAACCGGATACGGGAATCCTTCAAATACTTGCGGCTACTGCTTTTACGCACTCCTGCCCATACCTGCATGCCTCTTTCCAAGCCACCTTCCACCAGAAAACTGCCGATAAACCCGCTTGCTCCGGTTACCAATATTCTTTTTTCCATTCTTCCTTATCACATTTTACTTCACCGGTTCCACATGAATACCCACATGGGTATCTTCTCCATATTTTTCTTTCAATTTCCGTTCGATTGCCGTAGCTGTCTCATGAGCTTTATATAACGGTATATCCCCATTCATACGGACATGAATCTCTATGGCATAGTTATTCCCGATACGCCGTGTGCGCAAATGATGAGGCTCTGTTACCCCGTCGAAAGCCAGGACCGTCTGCTCAATCTCGTGTTCCACACTTTCGGGCAATGATTTTTCCAGCAGTTCATCAATACAAGGGACCAAGAGCTTGACAGACACTTTCATTATAAAGAAACTGACTATCACGGCGGCAATAGGGTCGAGCACCACCCAATGAGGACCGAGCAGAATAGCTCCGCCAATACCTGAAGCCGTTCCGATAGAAGACAATGCATCGCTCCGATGATGCCATGCATTGGCAATCACTGCTTGAGGGTTGTACTTTCTGCCCATACGGACAGTGTATTGATACAATATCTCCTTCAATAAGATAGAGACAAGAGCCGCAATCAATGCAAGCACTCCGGGCGCACGCAACTGTTCTCCGCGCATAAAGGCCAAGATTTCGCCGGCACCGTTCCATAAGATTCCGCAGCCTACTCCCAAAAGTGCCACTCCAATCAAGGCAGTAGCCAAAGTCTCATACTTGCCGTGGCCGTAATCATGTCCCTTGTCCTGAGGCTTATTGGAAATACGAACAAACAGTATGACCACCACATCCGTTACGAAATCGGAAAGAGAATGTACGGCATCTGCCATCATAGCAGCACTATGCCCTGCTATCCCGGCCAGAAATTTAAAAATAACCAGCAGGAAATTAGCAAAGCTGCCCCATAAAGTAACTTTATAGATTCCTTTTTCTCTAGCTCTTTTCTCAAGTTCAGCCATAATCGTCATTTTTGAACGGACAAAGATAGCACGTTTCATTCATATTCAACCAAATTTAATGCATCTATTGAACCGCTATTCCAATTATTTTGTTTACTTTGTAGCACATAATACATTAAAATACCCATTTATGGCTAAAAAGAAAGAAAAAAAAGCAGGAAAACGCATGAAGAAGAGTGAACTGGCAGAACGCCTCATCAACTATTTCCGTGCCAAGCCGAATGAAACATTCAGCCTCAAACAGCTCTCAAGCGGGTTAAACTTAACTACTCATCCTCTTAAAATGCTTTGCGCCGACATCATCCTCGAAATGATAGCGGATGATTTCTTACAAGAAGTTGAAAAAGGGCAATATAAGCTGAACGACCACGGACTGATTATGACGGGTATTTTTCAGCGTAAAAGCAATGGTAAGAACTCTTTCATCCCGGAGGACGGAGGAGAGACCATCTTTATAGCCGAAAGAAACTCGGCACACGCCATGAACAACGACAAAGTCAAAATTGCCTTGTTTGCAAAACGCAAGAACCGCAACCCCGAAGGAGAAGTAATTGAAATCATCGAACGGGCAAACGATACATTCGTCGGAACATTGAAAGTCGACAAATTCTATGCTTTCCTTGTTACCGAAAACCGTACGCTGGCAAATGACATTTTCATTCCCAAAGATAAATTGAAAGGAGGGAAAAATGGCGATAAAGCTGTCGTAAAAATAATAGAATGGCCGAAAGAAGCCAAAAACCCAATCGGGCAAGTTATGGACATCTTGGGCAAGGCAGGCGAAAACACCACTGAGATGCATGCCATTCTAGCAGAATACGGACTGCCGTATGTATATCCCAAAAACGTAGAGGCCGCCGCCGAAAAGATTCCGGCCGAGATAACGGAAGCCGACTATGCCGAACGGGAAGATTTCCGGACCGTAACGACCTTTACCATCGACCCCAAAGATGCAAAAGACTTTGACGATGCTCTGTCCATCCGGCTTATCAAACCGGGACTGTGGGAAGTCGGAGTACATATTGCCGATGTTACACACTATGTAAAAGAAGGAAGTACAATAGACAAAGAAGCAGAAAAACGTGCAACTTCCGTTTACTTGGTAGACCGCACCATTCCAATGTTGCCCGAACGCCTGTGTAACTTCATCTGCTCTCTCCGCCCCAATGAGGAAAAGCTGGCATTCTCTGTCATTTTCGATATGAACGAAAAAGGTGAAGTGAAGAATTCACGCATCAAACATACAGTGATTAAGAGTGACCGCCGTTTTACCTATGAGGAAGCACAGCAAGTCATCGAGACCGGTGAAGGTGATTACAAGGAAGAAATTCTGGAATTGAACAAGTTAGCTCAAATCCTGCGCAAACAACGATTGGCGGCAGGCGCCATCGACTTTGACCGCATTGAAGTAAAATTTGAGATTGACGAAACAGGAAAACCGTTAAGTGTTTATTTCAAAGAGTCCAAAGAAGCCAACAAGCTGATTGAAGAGTTTATGCTTCTTGCCAACCGTACCGTGGCTGAAACAATCGGCAAAGTGCCCAAAAATAAAAAAGCAAAAGTATTCCCCTATCGTATCCATGACCTTCCCGACCCCGACAAACTGGAAAACCTGAATTGGTTTATTAACCGCTTCGGTTATAAAATACGCACTTCGGGCTCAAAGTCAGAGGTTTCCAAATCCATCAACCGCCTGCTGGATGACATAAAGGACAAGAAAGAACAAAACCTGATAGAAACTGTTTCTTTGCGTGCCATGCAGAAAGCACGTTATTCAACAGTTAATATAGGCCATTATGGATTAGCTTTTGATTTCTATACCCACTTTACATCTCCCATCCGCCGTTTCCCGGACATGATGGTACATCGCTTGCTCACCCGCTATCTGGCAGGAGGACGAACGGCACAAAAGGATAAATACGAAGATTTGTGCGACCATAGTTCTGAAATGGAGCAAATTGCATCAAACGCAGAACGCGCTTCGGTGAAGTATAAACAAGTAGAGTTCATGAGTGAACGTGTAGGCTTGGAGTTTGAAGGAGTTATTTCGGGAGTAACGGAATGGGGACTCTATGTTGAAATCAATGAGAATAAGTGCGAAGGCATGGTTCCTATGCGCGACTTAGGCGATGATTATTATGACTTTGACGAAAAGAACTATTGCTTAATAGGGCGACGTCATCATAAGAAATTCAGCCTGGGTGACCCTGTCACCATTAAAGTGGCACGTGCCAACCTGGAGAAGAAACAGCTGGACTTTGCATTGGTGGAGAAATAAGGAGAGTCACTCCGTTCGTGAGGGTGCCAAAACAAAACCGGCCTATCCCATCGTCAGCTGTAGGGGCAGGGTTTGCC
>OHBM01001469.1_pt1 | contig 17221 bp, 19 predicted proteins | sample 1577251 | NCBI WGS metagenome assembly OHBM01 (sample SAMEA3541557, study PRJEB24748) | human gut metagenome | biome: human gut; feature: human-associated habitat; material: faeces | place: China | collected 2012 | reverse complement strand
GTATTATGCAAAATTTTGTTTCGTAGGCGCGACAGGTTCGAGTCCTGTCACACTAAAGAATCTGCGCCTAAAGCACCGCCCGAAATTATTGTAATTTTGTATTTTTCTCGAATATTTGAAATATAATAATCAATGCATTTCTTAGCAATTTTGTAATCATTAAAATCTCTGCAACCTGCAATAAGCACATACTTTTTATCTTTCATTTTTTATCACCACAACTATTTTACTATAATACTATAGTAAAATCAATACTATTTTTTGGTAGTACATATACTTGAACCTAGGTGATTTTATATGTATTATCCAAGATTGAGAGACTTAAGAGAAGATAACGATTATGTTCAAAAAGAAATTGCAGCATACTTAGGAATTGACCAAAGAGTATACAGCACTTATGAGACAGGAAAGCGCGAAATACCAACCCGCTATGTTGTTGCTTTGGCAACGCTCTATAAAACCTCAACCGATTATATATTAGGAAGAACCAATATTATAAAACCGTATCCTAAAAAATGAGATTTGTAATAACGGTCAAACCAATATTTTTTTAATTTTAAAGTAAGGACTGAGTAAAATAAAAAGAACGTTTTTAAGGTCTTTCGGAATTTCCTTAACGGTGGCTCTCTGCCTTATAACAGGCATTGCGGGCATATCCGCGGCATATGAAAACACCCGCCGTATCGGTTTCGGCGAATACACAAAAGCGGTGGAAATTCACGACGGCAAAATAAAAATACTCGATTTTGAAATTGATTTGTTAAACAGGTGATAAAAGCAGAAATTTAACAGGCTCCCTTATTTTCTAATATCTAACGTCTAACATCTAATATCTAAATATTAATGTAAACTGGCAAGCCGTTGCTTTCATATATTTAAAATATGAAAGGGTGTGTCAGTTTTGTTTTTTGATTTATTGATGAAGATTGCCTCCGCAATTTATTATTTTGCGCTGCACGTTAAGGGCGCGGGGGCTTTTCCGCCGCCGCTCTCCGCCGAGCACGAGGCGGAGCTGCTTGAAAAAAGCCGGAACGGCGACGACGGCGCGCGCAACGAGCTTATAGAGCACAATTTGCGGCTGGTGGCGCACATAGTAAAAAAATATTACAACACCGGCGCCGACCAGGACGATATGATTTCAATAGGTACAATAGGGCTTATAAAGGCGGTATCTACCTTTAATACCGATAAGGGCATACACCTTGCCACATACGCCTCGCGCTGTATTGAAAACGAAATACTTATGTTCTTCCGCAACCAGAAAAAAACCGCGCAGGATGTTTTTATAAGCGACCCGATTGATACCGATAAGGACGGCAACACGCTGACGCTTATAGACGTTATTGCCGATAAAAGCGACATTGCCGACGAAATAGACACAAAAATAAAGGTGGAAAAGCTGCGGGTAATACTGCCCGTTTGCCTGACCGAGCGTGAGCGGCTTATAATAGAAATGCGCTACGGGCTTTGCGGCAGAGAGGAGCTTACTCAAAGGGAAATTGCCAAAAAGCTGAATATTTCAAGAAGCTATGTTTCCCGCATTGAAAAATCCGCGCTTGAAAAATTAAGAAAACAATTTTAAAATGTAATTATAAAAATGTAACCTGTGGTTAAAATTTCCTGTCTTTACAGACGAGGGGGAAGAAAAATGGAAGACAGCAGAATTACCGAGCTTTTCACCCTGCGGGATGAAAGCGCAGTAACCGAGACGGAAAGCAAATACGGCGGGTATTGCCATAAGCTTGCATTTAATATACTTGGGGACCCCAACGACGCAGAGGAAACGGTAAGCGACGCGCTGTTTCAGCTGTGGCAGGCAATACCGCCGGAAAAGCCGAAAAGCCTTGGGGCTTATTTTGCAAAAATCACGCGTAATATAGCTCTTAACCGAATTGAACGCAGCAGCGCCAAAAAGCGCGGCAGCGGCGAGCTTCCCCTCGTTTTGGACGAGCTTGATTACTGCGTGCCATCATCTCACAGCACCGAGGCGGCGGTTGACGCGCGTATGCTCTCGGCTGTTATCAACCGTTTTCTTTCCTCGCAAAAGGAGACTGCGCGCGCGATATTTTTAAAGCGCTACTGGTATATGCGCCCGATAAGCGAAATAGCCGCCGAAACCGGCTTTTCCGAAAGCAAGGTAAAGGTAACGCTTATGCGAACGCGCAACGCGCTGAGAGAGTATCTCGGCAGGGAGGATTTTAACGTATGACGAACAGGGATATTTTAAACGCCTTAGGCGATATTGACGAAAGCTACATTACCGAGGCAAACGGCAGAATAAAAAGCAAAAAGGGCATTATTATAAGGTATTCGGCTATGGCGGCGTGCCTTTTAATAGTAGCCGTTGGAGCATTTGCCGCAGTGAAGCTGATACCGCGCGGCAAAATAAAAAACAGCGTCATCCTCAATAAATCATATGAAGAATATGACGGCAATGTTGCAGACTATGATGGCGATTACAGCACAATTGAAAAAACCGACGGCACTAATACAAACGGAGCCGCAAAGGGAAACAGCGCGTCATCATCGGAAAATGAAACTGCTTATGTTAAAAGATGGGACGAAAAAACAAACACCGAAAAATTCCCCATAGTAAAAATAAACGGCACGGAGTATAGCGTGGCAAACTGCCAGATTCCGTCCGATAAAATAGGAAACAGCATAACAAGGCTTACGGTGTTAGGCAGAGATGAATACACAAACAGCGAATATGCCGCAAATGTTGAAATTTACGAAATAAAGGGTATTTTGTCAGAGTGCGCCGCGGCGGTAAAATACGATGCGGGCGGAAAATACTACGTCTGCCGCAACTCACACTACAAGCCCGAAACGCTGGGTCAGTTTATGAATGATTTAAGTCTTAAAGAAAACCTTACCTTTGTTTTCTTTGGCGGCATGCAAATGAAAAACGGTAAAGCTGTTTGCGACGTTGAATATACAAATGTGGATAAAGCGAAGGTATGGAAGCTTTTGTTTTCGGATACCGCGGCCAAAGCGGTAAATGACTATGACTCTATGAATTTTGAAACGGCAGCGGATATAGCCATTGATTTAAAGCTTTTGGGCTATGAGAATATATCGCTCGCCGTTACCCGCGACGGATATTTAACCACCAATATTTTAGATACTGGCAAGGCGTTTTATATAGGCAAGCCTGCGGCGGAGAAATTTTTAAGCTACCTTGAAAAGGACTGCAAAACAACTATAAAGCATAAATATGACTATTCAGAGCCTGCAGGCGGCGGAGGCTCGGGTAATTCCGCAAGCTACAGCGTAAGTCACTCGGTGGGAAGTAATTGATATGTCGGAGCGGAAATTGCGTAAAGCGGCGGTAATTACGGCTGCGCTTATACTGATTTTATTTCTTATTCCCGTGAAAATCAACTATAATGACGGCGGCACGGTGCAATATAAGGCGGCGCTTTATACGGTGGTAAAATGGAATCGCATTTCAGACATTGAAGATGAAAATTATCAAAACACCTCGGTTTATTTGTTTCCCGGCAGCTTAAAGGGCATAGACGAGCTTTGGAAAATCGAACAGAAAAAGAAAGGGGTATGAATTATGAGCAACACTAAAAATTCGGCGAAAAAAAACATTACCGCAGCGCTGCTTTGCGTGGCGCTTGCAATCGGCGCGGGTTGTATGATAAAAATACACAGGGATAAAAAAACAGCCGTAAATTTAAAAAGCGCGGAAACCTACGACGAGGTTTACAACAAAATAAACAGCCTGAAGCTTAAAACCAATATCCTTTACGGCTTGAAAGACGGTATGGCAAAAGGCAGCAGCCGTAACGAAAAAGTAGAATATATTGAAGACAGCAACACGTCAGCCGCAACAAACGGTGCGTCGGAAACCGCCAAATCCGATTACAGCAAAACCACAACGCAGGTGGAGGGTGTAGACGAGGCGGATATTGTAAAGACCGACGGGAAATATATTTATATTCTTTCAAGCGATTACACATTTTACACCTATGTGAAAATAGTCGATTCGAACGGCGGTGCTCCAAAACAGTTAAACGATATAAAGCTTGAAAATTTCAACACAAGCGAAATGTTTTTAAGCGATAACCGCCTGGTGCTTTTGGGCCGCGCGCCGAACAGCGATAAAACGGCGGCGGTAATTTACGATGTTACAGACCCCGAAAAGCCGAAAAAGGTAAACGAATGTAAGCAAAGCGGCGGTTATGCCGATTCGCGGCTTATAAACGGAAAGCTTTATATTGTATCAAGCTACGGTGTGAACACCGAAAATATTAAAAAAGACGATATTTCAACCTATGTGCCGTATATCGGCTGCGGCGAAAAGACCGAAAAAATAGCGGCGGACTGCATTTATATGTATGATAAATGTATGGAATCAAGCTATACCGTGGTGTGCGGCTACGATATAAAGGACGGCGCGAATATATCGGCAAAAACCGTTTTCGGGGGACTCAGCCGCATTTACGCATCGACCGATAATATAATTGCGACCTCTGCTTATTACGACGAAAAGACCCAGATAGCGCGTTTTGAAATAAGCGACGGCAAGGTTGAGCTTAAAGCGACGGGTGAGATAAAGGGGTACCTTTTAAATCAGTTTTCAATAGACGAATACAAAGGGCATTTCCGCTTTGTGCTGACAGAAACATCAGCCAACGGCGGCACCCAAAACTCGCTTGTTATACTGGACGGCAACTTAAAGGAAACCGGAAAAATAGAGAATATAGCGAAAAACGAAAGAGTATATTCGGTGCGGTTTATGGGGGATGTGGCTTACTTTGTCACCTTCCGTCAGGTTGACCCGCTTTTCAGCGTGGATGTAAGCGACCCGACTTCTCCCAAAATAATAGGCAGCCTTAAAATACCGGGCTTTTCCGATTATCTTTTCCCCTACGGCGAGGGCAAATTGCTCGGCGTGGGCAGAAGCGCCGATGAAACCACGGGCGCAGTAACCGGAATGAAGCTATCCCTTTTTGATATTTCAAACCCCGCAAATGTTACCGAGAGCTTTAAAACGGCGGTAGGCAACACCTACTCAGAGGCGCTTACAAATCACAAGGCGACTCTTGCCGACGCTGAGAAAAACCTTATCGCGTTCCCCTACAATGATGAAAAGGGCACGAAATACCTTATATACTCGCTTGAAAGCACGGGCTTCGCGCTTAAAGCGGAAATTCCGCTGGGCGGCGACGGCAGCACCTGGGGCACCTGCCGCGGGCTGTATATAGGCAAGCTCTTTTACGCCGTGAGCGATAAGGAAATAGCGGTAATTGATATGCAAAATTTCCAAAAAACAGCAGAGCTTAAAATTAAATAGCTGCACGATTGACAAAGCCGGGCGCAAGTGATATTATTATAATATAAGTGTTACAAGGAGCATTAACATGACCGCAAAGATATTCAAACCCATAATTTGCGCTTTTATTATAATTTCACTGCTGCTCGGCGTTTGCTTTACGGCGTCCGCCGCAGGCACTGACGGGCATATAACGGTAAGCACCGTTACCGCCGTAAACGGGGACTCGGTAATAGTAAGGCTTAAAATGGAAAATAACCCGGGTATAATGGCAATAACCGTTTCCGTTACATACGACAGCAGCGCTTTAACATATGAAAGATATTACGAGGGCTATTTGTGGGATTACACCGTTGCCGACCACCCCGATAAAAACCTTATCCGTTTTGTAAACTGCGAAAACGGTAACGAGCGCTCAAACGGCACTATGATAGCCTTTAAATTTAAGGTGAAGGAGGACGCCGATTTCGGCTTTTACCCAATAGGTATTGAATACAAGCAGGGTGATTTTTGCAACTGGAAGCTGCAAAAGCTGATGCCCGAGGTGACTTCGGGCGGCGTTAATATTGAATATAACGGTAAAAACTGCTCGCACAAAAAATACGGCGAGTGGGAAACGGTAGCCCCCCCGAAATGCGAAACGGCGGGAGCCAGGCAGCACGCCTGCGTAAAATGCGGGCATATTGAAATAAAGGATATTGCCCCCGCGGGACACGATTTTTCAGATGAATGGACGGTTGATGAGCCCGCAACAAAGGAAAAAGAGGGAAAAATGTCACGTCACTGCAAAAATTGCAGTGCCGCAACCGACCTGCTTACCTTCACGCTTGAAGAGGCAGAGAAAAACGGAATTGATAACAAGGCGTCAGGCGGGGTTAAGCCCTCAAAGTTTACTGATAAATTAAAGGAGGAGCAGCTGCCAGAGGAGGATATAAAGCCTTCCGGTTCGGGGGATAACTCAAACGGCAGCACGGGCGGTGTATTAGACAGCTTACCAGTTGAAAGCGGCAGCGCGGCGGAAAAGCTTATAAACGGCCTGCCCGATGGAATAAAACGGCTTGAAAAGCTATTTATAGGCTCGTTTTTCATAATTTTAAAATCTTTTTTAATAATGCTGTAAAAAAATGTTGACAAAATAAAATTACGGTGATATACTGTAGACAATATAAACGGACAAATTTTCCGCTATGGGAAGTATTGTACCCTGATTGTATTGTCTAATCAAATTTAAAAAAGCTGTGACGAAGACGGTCTGAAAATTAAGCTTTAAGAGAGCCGGTGGTTGGTGCGAACCGGCAGTGATAATTTCGTTTGACCCATCACTTCCGAGCCGGAGGGCTGAAATTTGAGTAGGTTTTCCCGTGATTGCTGCGTAAAGGCATAGGAATTGCTTGATTCCGAGAGCGGCGGTTTTATAACCGCAATTTGAGTGGTACCGCGAGTGTTAATTCAACACCCGTCTCAAAGAAATTTGAGACGGGTGTTTTTTTATTTTAATTTCATCAAGGAGGAAGTAAAAAATGGCAACAGTATCGACCGATAAATTAAAAGAGGTAGCAAAGCGAATTCGCGAAATGCGGGAGATATGCGACATTACCGAAACGGATATGGCGAAAAAAACCGAAGTGAGCTTAGAAGATTACAGGGCTTACGAAAACGGCGAGCTTGATTTTCCGTTTACCTTTATTCATAAATGTTCCTTGGCTTTCGGAATAGGAATAACCGATTTACTTGAAGGGCAGAGTGCCCACCTTTCCTCCTACACCGTTACCCGCAAGGGTCAGGGGCAGGAAACCGCTAAAGAGGACGGAATAGAAATTCAGAACTTAGCGCCGCTTTTCCGCAAAAAAATAGCCGAGCCTTATTGGGTGCGCTATGAATACAGCGAAGAGCTGCAAAACAAGCCGATACATTTAACAAAGCACTCCGGCCAGGAATTTGACTTTGTTATGAGCGGCAGGCTTAAAGTGCAGATAGGCGAAAATGTGGAATATTTAAGCGAAGGCGACAGCATTTACTATAATTCCTCAACCCCCCACGGTATGATAGCGGTAGACGGCAGAGACTGCCTTTTCGTGGCGGTAGTGCTGCCCGGCGAGGACGTTAAGGAAAACGTTATCCGCGATACCATAGTTTCGGCACATTCGGGCAATAAGGAATATGTTTCCTCAAAGTTCGTGGAATGTACAGAAGCCGAAAACGGCGCGCTGCAAAAAATAGAGTTTAAAAACGAGGATAAATTTAACTTCGCCTTTGATATTGTGGACGAAATAGCGAAGAAAGCCCCCGAAAAGCTCGCAATGCTGCATATTGATAAGCACAAGGTTGAGCGCCGCTTTACCTTTAACGATATGAAGCGCGCCTCTAACCAGTGCGCAAACTACTTTAAATCGCTCGGCATTAAAAAGGGCGACCGCGTAATGCTGGTGCTCAAGCGCCACTACCAGTTCTGGTACGCAATACTGGCGCTGCACAAATTGGGCGCGGTTGCAATTCCCGCAACCAACCTGTTGCAGGAGCACGATTTTGACTACCGCTTTAACGCAGCGGAGGTAAGCGCAATAGTATGTACCGCCGACGGCGACGTGGCGCACCAGGTCGATTTGGCAGAGCCTGCAAGCCCCACCCTTAAAACCAAAATACTGGTGGGCGGCGAGCGCGAGGGCTGGCATAATTTCGATGAGGAATTCCCGCTTTTCTCGGCGCACTTCTACCGTACCGAGGATACCGCCTGCGGCAACGACTTAATGCTTATGTTCTTCACATCCGGCACAACGGGCTACCCGAAAATTGCGGCGCATAACTATAAATACGCGCTCGGTCACTATGTCACGGCGAAATACTGGCACGGCGTAGATGAAAACGGGCTGCACTTCACCATTTCGGAAACCGGCTGGGGCAAGGCGCTCTGGGGCAAACTTTACGGGCAGTGGCTGTGCGAGGGCGCGGTGTTTACATACGATTTCGACCGCTTTGACGCGGCGGATATACTGCCTATGTTTGCAAAGTACCATATAACCACCTTCTGCGCGCCGCCGACGATGCTCAGAATGATGATAAAGCAGGATATTTCACAGTACGATCTATCCTCAATAAAGCATATGACCACGGCGGGCGAGGCGCTTAATCCCGAGGTTTACCGTCAGTTTGAAAAGGCTACGGGGCTGCAGATAATGGAGGGCTTCGGGCAGACAGAGCTTACCTTAATGATAGCAAACCTTATGGGCAACAGCCATAAGTTAGGCTCAATGGGCAAGCCTACGCCGGCTTACGATGTTGATATATTAGACCCCGACGGCAACCCCGTACCCGACGGCGAAACAGGCGAGATTGTGGTTAAGACCTCGGATAAAGTACCCTGCGGACTGTTTGCGGGATATTATAAAAATCAGGAAAAGACCGACGAGGTATGGCACGACGGCTATTACCACACGGGCGATACCGCGTGGCGTGACGAGGACGGCTTTTACTGGTATGTGGGCAGAGTGGACGACGTTATCAAGTCTTCGGGCTACCGCATAGGGCCGTTCGAGATAGAAAGCGTAATAATGGAGCTGCCCTATGTGCTTGAATGTGGCGTTTCCGCCGCGCCCGACGAGGTTCGCGGGCAGGTGGTAAAGGCAAGCATAGTGCTTGTAAAGGGTACAGAACCGACAGAAGAGCTTAAAAAGGAAATTCAGGATTACGTTAAGCACCACACCGCGCCCTATAAATACCCGCGTATAGTGGTATTTAAGGACGAGCTGCCCAAGACCATAAGCGGTAAAATTCAGAGGAATAAGCTTTAATTCCGAATTGGCTCCCTGCGGTGGTTCTTGTCACCCTCGTCAAGCCACATTGTGGAGTGTAGCCCTCCTTAGAGGGAGGCAAAAAATTAAATTATTGACAAATTTCCAAAACTGTGATAAAATACCAATATCAAATTAAAAAGGCGCCGACGAAGAGGGCGCAGACTATCTGTTTTTAAGAGAGGCAGCGGTTGGTGAAAGCTGCTGAATAGGGGTTTGCGTTTGTAGCTTCTGAGCCGGGAGGAAGAAAGCGTGTTTGCGAGTAGACCCTCTCCGTGATTGCTGCGTAAAGGCATAGGAATTGTTTGATTCCAAGAGGGGCGGTTTTAATACCGCAATTTGAGTGGTACCGCGGGTAACCGAAAAGTTTTTAAATTCGGCGCTCGTCTCAAAGTAACAGCTTTGGGGCGGGCGCTTTTTCCGTCCCTTGAAAGGGAGTAAGAAAATGGAACAAATGACAGGGCTTGATTTCAAATTAGGCGAAATTGCGGGCAGAATAAGGGAGCTGCGTGAAATCGAGGGGCTTACCGCCGCCGATATGGCTAAAAAAACCGCCGTTAGCGAAGAAGAATACCTTGCCTGCGAAAACGGCAGGAGCGACTTAAACTTTGCCTTTATTTACCGCTGTGCGCTGGCTTTCGGCGTTGACGTTACCGATATTATCGAGGGGCAAAGCCCTAACCTTAAATCCTACACCGTGACCCGCCGCGGCGAGGGGCAGCGCATTGAAAAGGCACACGGTATGACCTACTATAACCTTGCCGCGTCTTTCAAAAACCGCATAGCCGAGCCGCTTTATGTTAAAAGCGTGTTCAGCGAGGAGGCGCAGCACCGCGATATTGAGCTTACCACCCATACAGGGCAGGAGTGCGACCTTATTATTGAGGGTAAGCTAAAGGTTCAGGTGGGCGAGCATAAAGAGGTTTTAGGCCCCGGCGACAGCATTTATTACGACAGCTCAACCCCCCACGGAATGATTGCGGTGGACGGCAAGGACTGCATATTCTACGCAATCGTTTTAAACCCGACGGGCGAGCCGATACCCGAGCTTGCGGGCGCAAAGCCGAGTGAAGAAATAACCCCCATATCGCGCGACGATAATAAGGACAGAATTTACAGGCAGTTTATTGATATTACCGAGAACGAAAACGGCACGCCGCTTTCAATTAAGTTTAAAAACACCGAGCGCTTTAATTTCGCCTTTGACCTTGTGGACGCTCTGGCGGATAAAGACCCCGAAAAGCTTGCAATGCTGCATATTTCGCGGGATAAGACCGAGCGCCGCTTTACCTTTAAAGATCTAAAGAAAGCCTCTAACCAGTGTGCTAACTACTTTAAATCTTTAGGCATTAAAAAAGGCGACCGCGTAATGCTTGTGCTCAAGCGCCACTATCAGTTCTGGTTTGCAATGCTGGGGCTTAATAAGCTTGGAGCTGTTGCGATTCCCGCCACCAATCAGCTGCAGGAGCACGATTTCAGCTACCGTTTTAAGGCGGCGGGCGTTAAGGCGATCATCTGCACGGCGGATGGTGACACCGCCCACCAGGCCGATATTGCCGAAAAGGATTACGGTAAGCCGCTTATAAAGCTGATTGTAAACGGCGAGCGAGAGGGCTGGCGCAGCTTTGACGAGGAATACAAACTTTACAGCACCCACTATGAAAGAACGGCGGACGCACCCTGCGGCGACGACCTTATGCTTATGTTCTTTACATCGGGCACAAGCGGCTACCCGAAAATTGCGGCGCACAGCTATAAATACGCGCTGGGGCACTTCCACACCGCGAAATACTGGCACAACGTTGACCCCGACGGACTGCACTTTACTATTTCCGATACAGGCTGGGCAAAAGCCATGTGGGGCAAGCTTTACGGGCAGTGGCTCTGCGAGGCGGCAACCTTTGTTTACGATTTCGACCGCTTTGACGCGGCTGACATACTGCCTATGTTTGCAAAATATCACATTACCACCTTCTGCGCGCCGCCCACAATGCTCAGAATGATGATAAAGCAGGATATTTCGCAGTATGATTTTTCATCCGTTAAGCATATGACCACGGCGGGCGAGGCGCTTAACCCCGAGGTTTACCGCCAGTTTGAAAAGGCTACGGGGCTGCAAATATTAGAGGGCTTCGGGCAGAGCGAAAGCACCATGATTATAGGCAATATGACGGGCGAGCCGCATAAAATAGGCTCAATGGGCAAGCCCGCGCCGATATATGACGTTGATATTATTGACGCGGACGGTAAATCCGTTCCCGCAGGCGAGACGGGCGAAATAGTGATAAATATTAAAAACGGTTTGCCCTGCGGTCTTGCAACCTGCTACTACGGCGATAAGGAAAAGACCGACGAGACCTGGCACGACGGCTATTACCACACGGGCGACACCGCGTGGCGTGATGAGGACGGCTTTTACTGGTATGTCGGCAGAATCGATGATGTTATTAAGTCCTCGGGCTACCGCATAGGTCCGTTTGAGATTGAAAGCGTTATAATGGAGCTGCCCTATGTGCTTGAGTGCGGCGTTTCAGCCGCTCCCGACCCCGTTCGCGGGCAGGTGGTAAAGGCAAGCATAGTGCTGGTTAAGGGCACTGAAGGCTCACAGGAGCTTAAAAAGGAAATTCAAACCTATGTTAAGGCGCACACCGCGCCATATAAATATCCGCGGATTGTAGTATTTAAGGATAGCCTGCCGAAAACCACAAGCGGCAAAATTCAGCGAAATAAGCTGTAATTCCACATTCCCAATTAAAAACGGTGGTGATTATATGAAATTTAAAAGACTGACCCTGCTTTGCGGGCACTACGGCAGCGGCAAAACAAATGTTGCGGTAAACTTTGCGTTTGACCTTAAAAAGCAGTATAACAGTGTTGCAATAGCTGATCTTGATATTGTAAACCCATATTTCAGAACAAAGGACAGCGCAAAGGAGCTTGAAAAGGCGGGCATAGAGCTTATCTGCTCGGAATATGCGGGAACGAACATTGATATTCCCGCAATGCCGCAGCAAATGTATATGATAACCGACTGTAAGGACAAAAGGTTTATTCTCGATATAGGCGGCGACGACCGCGGCGCGCTGGCGCTCGGGCGGTTAGCCCCTGCAATAATCAAGGAAAACGACTACGATATGCTTATGGTTATAAACTGCTTTCGACCTCTAACCCGCAAGGCGGCGGAGGTAATAGAGGTTATGCGGGAAATAGAGTATGCGGGCGGCATTAAATTTACGGGGCTTGTGAACAACTCAAACTTAGGGGAGGAAACCACGCCCGAGGATGTTTTATCCTCTTTGCCGTATGCGGATGAGGTGTCAAAACTGTCGGGTCTGCCGATAGCCTGCACCACCGTACATAACACCGTTTATGACGCTTTAAAGGGTAAAATAAACGGTTTATATTCAATAAATTTACAGCCGAAAATAAACTGAAAGGAAGTAATACAATGGCAAAACTGACATTTAAAACCGACAACTGCAAGGGCTGCGGGCTTTGCGTGGACGTATGTCCCAAAAAGGTGCTGCGCCTTGCAACCGACAAGATCAACAAAAAGGGTCACCACCCCGTAGAGGCGGCGAACGAGGCGGATTGCATCGCCTGCGCCTTCTGCGCCACCATGTGTCCCGATTGTATTATTAAAATAGAAAGGTGAGTGAAAAATATGTCCGATAAGGTTCTTATGAAAGGCAACGAGGCAATTGCCGAGGCTGCAATAACAGCGGGCTGCCGCCATTATTTCGGCTACCCCATAACCCCGCAGACCGAAATTGCCGCATATATGGCTAAAAGAATGCCGAAAATAGGCGGCACGTTTTTGCAGGCTGAAAGCGAAATTGCCGCAATAAATATGGTTTACGGCGTTTCTTCCACAGGTCACCGGGTTATGACCTCATCCTCAAGCCCCGGTATATCGCTTAAGGGCGAGGGGCTTTCCTACCTTGCGGGAGCGGATTTGCCCGCGCTTGTTGTAAACGTTCAGCGCGGCGGACCGGGACTCGGCGGCATACAGCCCTCGCAGTCGGATTATTTTCAGGCTACAAAGGGCGGCGCGCACGGCGATTTTCATATGATAGTTTTAGCCCCCTCCTCCGTTCAGGAAATGGCGGACCTGACCGTTAAGGGCTTTGAGCTTGCCGATAAATACCGTATGACCTCTATGATTTTGGCGGACGGCACAATGGGGCAGATGATGGAGCCTGTATCACTCAATTACGATATTAAGCCAAGTCCTGAAAAGCCGTGGACCACCACAGGCACCAAAATGGCAAGAAAGCATAACATAGTAAACTCGCTGTCGCTTGTGCCCGAGGAGCTTGAAAGGCTTAATTTTGAGCGCTACGAGCGCTATAAAACGGTAGAAGAAAACGAGACTATGTATGAGGAATATATGACCGAGGACGCCGAAATCGTAATAGCGGCGTTCGGCATAGCGGCGCGCGTTTCAAAAAACGCAATAACCGAAGCCCGCAAAAAGGGCATAAGGGTGGGTATGATACGCCCCATAACCCTGTGGCCGTTCCCCGAAAGGCCGTTTAAAAAAGCGGCGCAAACCGCAAAGCAGTTTATTTCGGTTGAGCTTTCAATGGGTCAGATGATTGAGGACGTAAAGCTTGCTACGGAGTGCAGGGTGCCCGTAACCCTTTGCAACCGCACGGGCGGTATGATACCCTCGCCCGATATGGTGCTTGATGCAATAGAAAAAGCCGCAGAAAACGGAGGTGCAAAATAATGGTAGTATTTGATAAACCCCACGCGCTTACAGACGCGCCGTTCCATTATTGCCCCGGCTGCACTCACGGTATAGTACACCGTCTTGTAGCGGAGGTTATTGACGAATTAGGTATAGAGGGCAAAACCGTAGGCATAGCGCCCGTGGGCTGCTCGGTTTTGGCTTATAACTATTTTAACTGCGATATGATTGAGGCGTCTCACGGCAGAGCGCCCGCAGTCGCAACGGGCGTTAAGCGCGCCGAGCCCGACAATATAGTATTTACATATCAGGGCGACGGCGATTTAGCGTCAATAGGTATGGCTGAAACGGTGCACTCCGCCGCGAGAAACGAAAACATAACCGTTATATTTATAAATAACGCAATATACGGTATGACAGGCGGACAAATGGCGCCCACTTCCCTGCCCGGTCAGGTAACCCAGACTTCGCCCTACGGCAGAGACGTAACGCAGTGCGGCTACCCCGTTAAGGTGTGCGAGCTGCTGTCACAGCTTGACGGCGCGGAATATTTGGAGCGCGTTGCCGTAAACAACGTTAAAAATGTTAAAAACGCGAAAAAAGCTATTAAAAAGGCTTTCCAGAATCAGATAGACGGCAAGGGCTTTTCGCTTGTAGAGGTTATTTCAAGCTGCCCGACCAACTGGGGGCTTACCCCGCAGAACGCCCTTAAATGGATAGAGGAAAAAATGATACCCTACTATCCCCTCGGCGTTTATAAGGACAGGTCAGCCGCAAAGGAGGAAACAAAATGAGCACAACGCAGTATTTATTCGCCGGCTTCGGCGGTCAAGGCATACTTTTTGCGGGAAAATTTGCGGCGTATAAGGGGCTTATTGAGGAAAAGCAGGTAAGCTGGCTGCCCTCTTACGGGCCCGAAATGCGCGGCGGCACGGCAAGCTGTTCGGTTATTATAAGCGATAGCCCCGTAGGCTCGCCCATAGTTTCAAAGCCCGATGTTTTAATAGCCATGAACCTGCCCTCGCTTGACCGCTACGAAAGCGCCGTGGCAGCGGGCGGCACAATATTTGTTGACTCCACGCTGGTTGAGCGCAAGGTAAACCGCACCGACGTTACGGCGTATTATGTGCCCGCAACCCGCCTTGCAAACGAAAACGGCATACCCACCCTTGCGAATATGATACTTATGGGCAATATTTTAAAGGTTATGGGCGAGTTTAAAGAGGAAAGCGTTTCGGCGGCGCTTAAAAAGGTTATTTCCGCAAAGCACGCCGATATGCTGGACGTAAACCTAAAGGCGCTTAAAACAGGCGCAGAGCTTTGAAAGGAACGGTGTTAAAAATGGATATTAAAATTACAAAGGCTTCCGTTTTAAAGGAAAAGCCCGACAGCAGTACCTTAGGCTTCGGCAGAATTTTCACCGACCATATGTTTATGATGGACTATTCGCGCGAGGAGGGCTGGCATAATGCGAGAATTGTGCCGTTCGGCAATATTTCGCTGCACCCCGCGTCAACCGTGCTGCACTACGGCTCCGAAATATTCGAGGGGCTAAAGGCTTACCGCCGAAAGGACGGTAAGGTGCAGCTTTTCCGCCCGACCGAGAATATAAAGCGTATGAACAACTCTGCCGAGCGCCTATGCCTGCCGCAAATACCCGAAGACGACTTTATGCAGATATTGGATACCTTTATAAGCCTTGAGCAGGATTGGGTACCCTCGGCAGAGGGCACTTCCCTTTACATTCGCCCCTTTATGTTCGGTAACGATGAAAACTTAGGCGTTCACGCGGTTCATCACGCAACCTTTGTTATTATACTCTCCCCTGTGGGCAGCTATTACAAAGAGGGCATTAACCCCGTTAAAATTATGATTGAGGATAAGGACGTGCGCGCGGTACGCGGCGGCACGGGCTACGCTAAGTGCGGCGGAAACTATGCCGCAAGCAACCGCGCGGGCGAAAAAGCCGAGGAAAAGGGCTATTCGCAGGTTTTGTGGCTTGACGGCGTAGAGCGCAAGTATATTGAAGAAGTGGGCGCTATGAACGTTATGTTTAAAATTGACGGCGAAATAGTAACCCCAGCGCTTACAGGCTCAATACTCCCCGGTATTACCCGCAAATCCTGCATAGAGGTTTTAAAGAGTGAGGGATACACCGTAAGCGAGCGGCTTTTGAGCGTGGATGAGCTCGGCGAGGCGCTTAAAAACGGCAAGCTTGAAGAGGCCTGGGGCTGCGGCACTGCGGCGGTAGTATCCCCCATAGGCGAGCTTTGCTATAAGGACGTTAAGTACACCATTAACGGCGGCAAAATAGGCGAGGTCACGCAGCACCTTTACGATACCTTAACAGGTATTCAGTGGGGCAGGCTGCCCGATACAAAGGGCTGGACGCACCCGATAAAATAATGCGGAATAATTGAAAATCCCCCCTGCTGTTATCAATTAAGATAGCGGCAGGGGTGCCTTTTTCGTTTCAAAATAATCATTGATTGACAAAACCCCTCACGCGTTATAAAATAATAATCGGAGGGGTTTATTATGAAATTTCAGTTCAATATAGATTTAACGGATAAGGATTATGTTGATTTTAATATTTTTTGGCAGACAAAATCCCGCTACGGCAAAAATCCAGATAAAAGCCATTATAAAAAACGGAAAACCGCCCTATTCGCCCCATTCGGTGCTTACCTTTTATGAGGACTGCTTTATAGAAGAAACGGAAGACATTAAAACCGAAATTAAATATTCGGGAATTGACAGAATAAGCATTGTTGAAAACAAGCTGATCATGATTCATACCAACTCGGTGCAGGCTTATCTGCTACCCGCAATCTGCTTCGGCTCAGATATAAAATATAACCTCTTTAAAGACTTTATAAAAACAAAGTGCGCCGCCGTTGATACATATAAATAAAGGTGAAAAAATGAAAAAATACACAACAAAATCCCCCGAAGAAACTGAAAGCATAGGCTTTCGGCTGGCGCAAACCCTGCGCGGCGGCGAGGTTATAGCCTTTCGCGGGGGTCTCGGAATGGGCAAAACCTGCTTTACGCGGGGGCTTGCGCGCGGGCTCGGCTTTAAGGGCACGGTCACGTCCCCTACCTTTGCGCTTATAAACGAATATATCGGCGGCAGGCTGCCGCTTTACCATTTTGATATGTACCGAATTTCGGGGTGGGAAGACCTTTATTCCACCGGCTTTTTTGAGTACGCAGAGCAAGGCGGAGTAATTGCGGCTGAGTGGAGCGAAAACATTGAAAACGCACTGCCCGCGGGCACTATAACCGTCAGCTTTGAACAAACGGGCGAAAACGAACGCGTGATAAATATTGACGGCGCGTGCGATCTTGATTTAACGGAGACTGAAACACAATGAAAATACTTTCTCTTGAATGTTCCGATTACAGGATTTGCAAACAGCGTTGCTGCCCCTGCGATTGAGTATAAGAAGG
>OHBM01001467.1_pt1 | contig 17244 bp, 17 predicted proteins | sample 1577251 | NCBI WGS metagenome assembly OHBM01 (sample SAMEA3541557, study PRJEB24748) | human gut metagenome | biome: human gut; feature: human-associated habitat; material: faeces | place: China | collected 2012 | reverse complement strand
CCCTTACGCGGACTGCCTGACAAAACAATAATATTGCTCATGAAAATCCTCCTTATGTAAATTCTTATACAGTAATTACATAATGTTCCTTCAATTCATTTAACATATTGTACTCAATACAGCCTTCATTCTGTAATCGTCCAACAACAATTCCCGGAGCAATTCTATTCTCTTTTGCAAATCCTTTTACACTTGCAACCGAAAAATTCTGTTTTTCTTTAAACATTTTAAATGCCCCTAATGGAATCAATTCATCTCTTGACCATACATCTGCATCCTGTTCATCCTGTTCTGTTGTTCCACCATTTTTCCCCACATGCCCAAGAATAATGTGTCCAAGTTCATGGAACAGACTAAACCAGAATTTATCTGCATCCTTGCCTCTTGCTGTTAATCCAACAACAATCTTATTCCCATCTATAAATGTAGCACCTTGTAAAAATGGACCTTTCAAATGTGGTAAAAATACCAATGCAACTCCATTTTCTGCAAGCAATGATTTAAGCTCAAAGCAAAAATCTTTTGGTTTTTTTAAAGTCATCTTTCTTATATCTGGCATAACACTTATAAGACCCTTAATATTAATTGGTTTCGTTTCTATGCCACGTGCCTGAATTTTAGCTTCCTGTGTCCATGCTAGCAAAGCCAAATCACTCTTATCTGTCACTGCAAGTCTTCTGCATGCAATTCTTGTAATCTGTGTATTCTCTAACAATGACAAGCTAACCACTTCAAAATACTTTCTAAGATTAATAACTTTTTCCTTAGAATTCCTTGTTTGTGGTATCCAGCCTAACTTAGCCATCTCACTATATGGAAATTGTCTAGCCAAATTCTCATCCGCATCCATAGCCTTTTCCGCTGCAATCTTTATAAGTTTTTCTCTATATATTGCCTCCAAATTATTCCAAAACCTTGCTGGCACGCCAAGCACTATTTCCAATCTAACAGCCACCTCAGGTGTCAACTGAACCTCTCCATTAATGAGTTTGCTGACATGTTTCTCTGACATATCAATTCTTACAGCAAACTCCTTCTGACTCATCCCCCTGTCGTTAAGCTGTTCTTTTATTGTCGCTCCTGGTGGCATTGCAATTATACTGCGACTTCTCACCATTTTGCTACCTCCTATTCATATTCCAACTAATGATAATCCACTATTTCCATAGGTTCTATCGGCAACTTTAGCATCCATACAAATATTCTTAATTTTCTTGTCTTTGTATGTAATATCCAATGAACCACCTCTTAATACAAATTTACCTTTGTGGTAAATTTATATTAACATCTGTCAGCTCTCATGTAAACCAATAATTTACCTTACAGGTAAATTATCGACAAAATAAAAGCCCTGATTGATGAATCTATAAATATTCTATAATCTATAGATTCCTCAATCAGAGCATAATTATTCTATACGAAAATCTAAATTATCTAAACATAATTTTTCACTTCATTATTCAACAAATCCTTAAACTCATCAATTCCTTCAACATACGCTTTATCCTTATTGGTAAGTATGTACACAGGATTGGTTTCGGTCAAATCTTTTATAGGAAACGCCAGCAGCTTATTGTCACTATATAAGTTCAATTCGTGCAAATGTGGCAAATACATGGACAAGCTGAAACACGCCGCCAGATTCTCCTGTGCCATCTGTTGATGCAGGTCAAAATGACCTGATGTGTGCACACAATCCAGCGTAACCCTCTCCCTCTCAACATCAAGCAAGCGGTCTATATCTGCATACAATGCAGATTTGGCAGACTGCATCAGAATGGCATCTCACTAAACTCACGAATGTCCGCACCTTTTCTTAAACAGTGTCATACTAGAAGGCATAATCATGCGAAAATGTCCCTCTATTGTTCCTACATGGATGGTTGATTTGTGTATTATCATTTATCTTTATTCAACTTCTCCATATATCCTGCTGTTATTACGCCTGCTGGCAATGCAACTATTGCAATGCCAAACACTGATGATATCATCGTAATAACCTTTCCTGCCATCGAAACTGCATATATGTCTCCATAACCTACTGTTGTCAAAGATACTGCAGCTCAATATATAGCATCAAAAAAGTTATTAAAAGTTTCAGGTTCTACATTAAATATAACAAGTGCCGAAATAAATATATATCCACCAGCTAGCACACATACGACAGTCAAAGATTCTTTTTGCCTATGAAAGACATTTAAAAACATTTGGATGTTTTTTGAGTATCTAAATGATTTATTTCAATTATTTTAAAGAATTAATTACTCATTAATAACTACTATTTTAACAGTTATTCCCCCATTTTCTCTAATCATCAAAATATTTATTTAAATTATTATTGTCTTTTATTTTTTCTTTATTTGCGTGATATTGATAATATATATCTTCTGTTTCATTCAAAATTTTCTTTAACTCCAATATATTATCTTCAGTAAACCGCGGATGTTTTCCTTTACAATTTTTATAATCTAATATCTTTTTATAGCATTCACTATTTATAATTTTATAATAATTGTCAGAAATTATATCTTTATCATTACTTAAAATCTTTTTAATTAATTGAAAATAATTGCTATTTTGTTCATAAAACATTTTTAAATTCAATAACTCTGCAATTCGTTTTCCGCTTACTTTTCCGTTTTTTAGTGTTATTTTTATTTTATTTGAAAGTTCAAAATACTTTTCAAATATCATTTCACTCTTCTTTGTGTATTTAATTTTTGAATATTTATTAAACCTATTTTCACCAAATAACGAAGTCATTATTTGGCATAAATTATCCATTATCTCAAGCACGCTAAAAACGAACGTAAAACCTGTAAATAAATTTAAATCTTCACCATTTTCTTTAATATATTTATATACAATAAATACTAATGTTGAATATACTATTATTTTTATAATTTTCATTAGTATTTTTATTATTTTAGCATATAATATCATGCTGCATACGCACAAAATTATAAGTAAAAAAACAATATATTTTGAAATGTAAATTAAACTTTCTTTAAAAACCTCACTCCACTGAACATCTTCAATAAATCCACAAATAATCACTTTATCTCCACTCCAATAATTTACAAAAGCTTTTTAAATATTATTTTTCATTCTTGATACTTCCTTTCAAAAATCTCTTCTTCTATAACTTTTACACATTCATCTGTATTTTTTTTAATATCCTTGCCCCAAAAACGAATAACAGTCCAACCTAAAAATAAAAGTTTTTTATTTACCTCATCATCACGCTCTATATTACGAGATATCTTATTAATCCAAAACTGACTGTTATTACTTTGTTCCAAATGTGGCTTTAACACCTCCCAATCCTTACCGTGAAAAAATTCCCCATCACAAAAAATTGCTATTTTATATTTAGTTAATACTATATCTGGACATCCAGGGAGCTCTTTATAATTTTTTCTATATCTATACCCCTTCTGCCATAAGGCTTTTCTAAGTCTGATTTCTATAGCAGTATCTTTAGAACGAATATTTTTCATATTTTTATGTCTTTGTTCTTTTGTTAAAACATCTGCCATGAATATTCTCCTTCTTAATCCAACTATTCTCTTTCACCCAATATTTCAGTATTAATATCCATTATCTGTCTGAATATTGCCTCAAGAACATCAACAACTATACTATTACCTGCAAGTTTAATTAATTTTTCTGTTGAATATAATTTTCTATTTTTTGCAATCTGTGGATTATAACTGATTACTCTGTTAAAATCAGCCTCATCAAAGCCCATTAATTTAAAACATTCTCTTGGTGTTAAATACCTCCATTTTGTTTTTCCTCTGGCATAATTTTTATATGTAATTAAACCCGAATTCGGATTTCTGTCTTGTTTTGTAGTTACAGTATTAACAATAATATTATTAACTTTCTTCCCATCATACAGCATATCATTGTCTTCATATATTTTTCTTCTGGAAACTGTATCATTAGGTTTACTAGCATCTGCTTCCGCTTTATATTGTGGCACATTTTTATAATCCAGACACAATATATCTTCTAACTTAAGTTCTCTCTGTCGCAAACGCGATGCCTCTTCTTTTTCTTCAAGATTATGCTTTTCAAAGTAATCTTTAATAAGTTTCTTTTTATTCTCATCACCATTACACAATATACTAATCATATATGCCCGTTCTCGCTTTTGGGGAATGCCAAAATTCTTAGAATTAAGCCTATAAATATGATTATAATATCCCAAGTTCTCTAATGTTGTTTTCCAATCTCCAAAATCTTCTTCATGCGTCTTTGACAAAATATTTGTTACATTCTCCATTAATAAAAATCGCGGGAGTTTTCTTCCTATTTTATGCATTTCTATCAATATACGTTCAACTTCCCATAGCATACCTGAACGGTTATGTGCATCTCTTGCAATTCCACTTTTATTTCCATGCCAGCATCCACATAAAGACAAGTCCTGACACGGAAATGAATATGTAAACAAATCTATATTCTCCGGGATATCTTCACCTTTTACATCTGTTATACTGACCAGATTTTTAGTTTCTTTTATTGCCGTATACAGACCTCTTTTCAGTTCCGGTGAGAGACGTTTAAATGACGATTTACTCATAGATTTTTTCCCATCTAAACTTAAGGAACATTTCCCCAGAAATATATCTATGTCTTCTTCTGAAACATTTTTATACTTATCTATATCAATTTTACCTTTATGTATCATACAATAGGCTAATATTGCATTTATATCCCAATCAGCCGTATTCTTAATTTCATAAGGTTTTCCAATTCTTGTCAAAGCCTTAGCCTGGCTGCCAATGCCACTAAAGGTTTCAATTACTCTAAACATTTTTTCTCCTTGGATTACCATACAGTATAGTTCAATCCATCCAAATCTATAGTATATGTAATTTGTATTATTGAATCTGGAATATGGTTTTCCTTAAATGAGGTATTTGTTATTTTCGGGAATTCATCATTAACCTCATATATTCTTTTTTCTAACACTTTATATTTAACTTCCCGTATGCTTGAACCTTTTTCATACCCTAATTGATATAATTCTTTTTCCAATTTATCCCTGTCATATCCATGACTAAGTAATTCTTTAACTAAATCATTAACAGATATTCCTTCTTTAGATTTTTCAAATCTACAAAAATATATTTGCAATTTCTTTTTACTCTGAAGCTGATGTTGTCCTGAAATAGTAATAGTTGACCCATATCTTTTTATCGTAGATTTCACTTCATATGAATTATTATCACCTTCTATATCATGACTTCCTGCATTAATTGCTGTCCATTCTACCGATTTATCATTAATAAATAATCTGTCTAAAACTAGCATTTCTGCAATCACACTATATGCCTCTTTATTTGAGATAGCATTACCCAAAAGTTCTCTCCACCTTTTCCACCATTCCAATGGCTGGGCAATAAGATTTTTTCTATCAATTCCGTCTATTCCTGGTTCAATAAACTGCGCACAAACTGTTGCAAACTCATACCGCAAACTATCCAGCATGCAACTGAGTATAAGATATTTTTTCTCCTCACCTCCAATAATCAAAATTGCGGTGAATAACCTGCTATTTGCAAATTTTTCTGATACATCTCTGCTATCATTAAACTCAATTGCAACGCCATAGCCTTCATTATTCCTTATAACAATTGCCGGGTATTCAGCAGGGAGTGTTTTTATTTTTCTTGCTCCATCCTGTGTTGATGCAAAGCATTCTCTTATTTCCTCAAGAAGTTCCATATTTATTCCTCCATGAAAGTATTATATACAGTATTCGCAACCCCATTAGATAGTAATGGTGGTACAGCATTTCCTATTTGCTTATACGCATCTCCCATTGAACATTGAAAATAAAAATCATCTGGAAAAGACTGTAATCTTGCTGCTTCACGAACAGAAATGCCTCTCGGCTCCCACGGATGTATATGACTATAAGTATCCTTCCCTAAATGAGCAACTAAAGTATGTGAAGGTTTGTTTTCATCCAGTTTTTTCCACTTATTTTCAAATTTTTCTCTATCATATTGTGGCACCATTTTTTTATACAATTTTTCATACTCTTCACTGCCTTTTTCATATCCAAATAACTTTACTTCTTCATAAAATAATTCATCAGCAACTTTAGATGCTCCAATATAATTATCTCCCTGTTTCATTCTTGCAAATATTGGAAAATCCCTTACATTTCTCCTAAATGCATTGGCTGATACTCCCGTATTTTCTTTCCCGTACCAATTTCTCATCAGTCTCTGATATTCATTTTGTGGTTCAGAATAATATGGAAATTCTACATTCATATTGACTACATTATATTTAGAATTCGCTGATGGAAATAATGAGGGAAGATCCGACAATGCTTCGCCAACTGTAACCCATGGTTTTAAACTATTATTTGCTTTGTTAGGTTCTTTGAAAAATTGACATTTTTTGTATCCATCAAATCGTCTTTGCTGTAACGTCATAGCATTTTCAATATTGTGATGTGTAGGTTCTGGTAAATCAATAGCCTTTGCCTCATCCTTTTTTATTGCTATAACAAAAACCCTTTCTCTTACTTGTGGAACTCCATAGTCTGCTGAATTTAATATTGTCCAATATGCGTTATAACCTTTTTCATCCAATGTCTTGCATACAACTTCCGGAATGTTTTTCCCTCCAAAATTTGTAGCTTCAGGAACATTTTCCATAATCACTGCACGTGCATTTAATCCTAACGCAAACCTTAAAAAATCCTGATATAAGTAGCCTCTTTGATCATTAGTATTAATCCTGTCTTCTCCCAATGACCTTAATTTTCCACGTCCCGCCATAGAATATGCCTGACATGGCGGACCACCAATTACAATGCACCCTTCTTTTCCAAAACAATCCTTAAAAACATTTGGTTCTATTTGTTTTATATCTCCACAAATATGACTCTCTTTTTTCCCATATCTCCATGATAAATTATATGAAATTGTTTTACACGCTTCTGGCATCAGTTCAATTCCTGCCACTATATCAAAACCTGCCTTCTCAAATCCTAATGCCAATCCGCCACAACCAGAAAATAAATCTATAATCTTAGGTAACATTACACTCGTACCCCCGCATCAAGAAATAAAGAACGAACATATTCTTTCTCGCCTCCAAGATACAATGCTGGATCAACAACCATCACTTTTGCAGTGTTTAGTTTCATTATAATTCTAAACAAGTCGTCTTGTTGTGTTTTTGTATTCTTATTATATTGCTCTAATATTTGTTGGGGAATATGACTATAATAATACATAATAAACCTATATACATTAATAAATGTTCCTTTTCGTCCTGTTCTCTCCTCTAAATTCAAAATACTGTCCGTAGTAAAATATGGTGATTCCAAGACATTCGCTGTTGTCTTCATATCTCCTTGCCATGATAAATGTACATACCACCATATGGATCTCAGCCATATTCTTGCAGGCTTACTCCAATAATGACTCTCATTATCATATCCCCAGCGTTCAGCAACAACATCAGGAATAACTTTAATTGACATATATCTCCAAAAATCATCATTTGCAGCAGCTCTTAAATTAAATCCTGGAACATGCCATAAATAATCATACAAAAGAATTCCTATATGTACATCAATATAATAATCTTTTCTTGACATATTCTCGTTACACTCTCTTCTTACCTGACTGTTAAAATCCTGTATAACCTTACGAATTTTCAAGTAATCTTCTCCAACTTCTGGCAATGATGGATATGTTAATACCCATTCTTTCATTGCATTCTGAGCCTCAGATCTGTTTAATGTTTTTATTATCATTTCTTATCTACCTATATCCTTTGATCAAAAAATTTTCTAATTGATAAAGACATAACCTCAGGTTCTGATACATCCCATTCTAATGTATTGATAAAATAATTAACTGCCTCTGATACACTACCTCTCTGTAAATCAGTTCCCATAGTCGTCGCCTCCCAATAATTTTCCTGTTCTTTCAACTTAGTTATGATAAGACCTAATGCACTTGCCATAATTTCCTTAAGTAACTGCTCATCAAAAGTTCTTTTCTTTTTATCTAGAAATTTGTAATTCTTGTGTGCTGTATTTATATTTATCGAAACGCTGTCTGAAAACAAATCATATGTCGGATCATCCCAGTCACATTTCACATACCATAATGGCTGTCCTGGTTCATTAACCTCATACACTGGAAAAACTGACCCCTCACCATCAAGTCTGATAATATATTTATTTTCTAACTCTCCAACAATACATCCATACTGATTTGCTAAATGCTCCTCTCCCCACAAAGGTGTTCCCGCCTCTTTTATATATATAATTGTTGAAAATTCTACATCTCCTCTTAACTGTGCCTCAGAAAATTCATAATTCAATTCAAATTCCATTTCTCTTGATGAATTGCATATCTCTCCAACTGGAATAACCCCTCTCTGTTTTGAATCAGGCGATGTCCACAATACCGCCAGACCTAATTTAGCATTATTACATGCTATTCCATTTTGACCAAAAAGACATTGATATGTACGTATTGAATACTTTCTACGAATACATAACTGATAGTCATCTGGTGACCATATGCCATCATCATCAACCACTTTATAAATTGTATTACTATTATCTGTTTCCTCAGCCCTTAAACTATATTCCTGATCTTCTCGGACATAATACAATTCATAAGGAGATGTCTGAAATCTTATTTTGTTTAATAATCCTTCTGTTATTGTTGGAAATAATGAAATATTTGCAGCCATCATCTATCTCCTTTATTCTTTTTCAACGCTAAACAACGGTTTAATATCTTTTCTATTTAACTGTAAATCAACATATAGCTCTAATTCTATCAAATGTTTCTCACACATTTCAATATGTATACCATATCCTGTATTTTTCAATGTCTTTAATAATTTACATGATATATTATCATTGCTTTCTGTTGTCTTTGTACTATCAATTTCTAGTATATTCATAATACTTACAGAATCCAGTCTTTTCACTATTACTCTTGCCGAACTGATTAAAAAAGGCATATCCAATCCCATCCTTTGTTCCCAATCCTCCGGCTTTATGGCTCCTGTTTCCGAATCTATAGCTAACTCAACCCCTGTATCTGAAATTTTTCCTTTAGATTTAATTGTTAACTTTACAGTCATTCCACCCGAAGTATATTTAGTCTCAGATGCATCATAGCCAAAAACTACTTTTTTATGTACTTCGGTATGATTCGTACTTCCTGTTTTTTCCCCATTCGTTCCTGTACTTGGCTTTTTCCCAAAATTTTCAGGTGGTAATAACAAATCTCCAAACATTTTTCCCAGTCCAGAACTTAATTTACTTGATGAATCTTCATCCTCTGTAGAAAATTCCCTTGATATTTTACTTTTTACTTGTAGTTGCACTTTAGATATAATTCTTGGATTACTATTCCCCATACTAAAATCGCCCCAGGAAGTATGATCAGCCATCTCACTTTTTCTTACATATTCTTCAAGACTATATTTTTGTTTTGTATTAGTAAGTTTGTTTTCTGAATTAAGAACAAAAATAGCCATTATAAATTCATCTTTTCCTGATGAATTTATTCCATCTACCCAATTTCCGACATCTTCATATGACACAATCATACCTGGCTTTCTTGTGAAAAATAATACTGGTTTATTTTTCTCTTTATCCCTTATTTCACAGTTAAAATACATGTATGGCTCCGGTTTATTGTCCGGATATCCCGTTTTCATTACTTTTCGCGGTATTTTTGCATATGCAATCACCCCCGCCTTAGTTGAATCTAATACTTTACGCAAAATAATTTCGTCTGTTCTACACTCAATGCCATCTTGTTTCAAAAATTCTTCATCAAAACTTCGTGATATTGCTTTATTATAAAGAGCCTGCACTATCTTAAATACTGGCTCCATATTATCTAAGCCTATCCATATATCATTAATTTTTGCTCTTAAATACTTTCCATAAGGATATCTGCTATTATTTAATCTTGGAGCATACCACCTTTGTATTGCTATTTTCAAGTATTCTTCAATACTATTTCTCCAAAATGGTATAATATTTTTTTCTTCACTATCTTTATATTCAATCTGATTATTTTCTAACAGCATTTGTTTATCTATATATGGAATAATTATAGTCGTACCTGTTTCTTCATAAATATATGGATTAATATTAAATATACTTAGGATTTTTTCTATATATTTTGTGTCAGTTATTGGTTTTGTTTTATTCTCACCAATTTCCTGTCCCCACCATGCTATACCACGCTTAGACTTTCCTGATAGTGCTGGAATAATAGAGTCATCCAACATCTCATTTTCTACGAATGATGCTGCAAGTCGCGATTCAAATTCTCCACACTCATTAATTATTCTACTGTAATAAATAACCAAACCAATTCCAACACGAAAATATACAGTTTTACCCAATCCCCATGAACCACCTGCTCCTTCCATTTCCTGGGGCTTACTAATTTCGTATATCAACTTCAATAAATTGCCATATTGATTATCTATAACTTCGTCATAATGAAGTTTCCCTGTTAATCCTACCGTATTGGAATCTCTTACTGCTATATAATTATAATTCTGTTTCCAAAATCTCTCATTAAGTGCATCTGTTATACCTTCAAGTTCAGAATTTAATATTTTTTTATCAAACTGACCTGTATAAAATTCAACAGTTACATAAGGATCTTTTTCATTTTTTGCATCCAGACTATTTTGTATGGATTCGCGAACTAACAAGTCCAAAATAGGCATATTGTTATTTTGAATTAATTTTAATAATGAACTTCCAGATTGTGTCATTCTCCCTGGTTCTGCAATCTCAATCTTCATTTGTTCCCTCCAAATCTCCCTCATCATTAAACAAGTCATTTTTCATATGTATAGATACTGTAGCTGTATAATCTGTTCCTCTTCTTCCTCCTGGAATATTAAGGCAAATACCAACAATATCCTCAACAGCATTCAAATCAGCCCTCGTTTCTGATGGTCTTGAGACTTTTGAATCTTTATCTACTATATATATAAGCAGCTGTGGTGTCGCATCAAGTCCCGCCAGACTTCTTATCTCTTTTGCATATACTGACTTAAAATCATTAACTTTTTTTACTATTTCCTGAGGCTGTCCATCCAAATCAACATCCGCAATAATATCCCTTGGATCACTCAAAACACCTATATTTATTACAGTATCTGCTTCGTTTTTTTGTATTTTTCTTGTACGCCTTATCTTATTAACTGGTCCCACCGGTGAATTCCATATTAAATCAGTATTATTTGCTTTTCCTGCTAATACAACATTCCATTTTTTTAATTTATTCTGTTTAGTTATTTTTTCAATCCATGTTATAACAGAATTAATATCATTAAATACTCCCAATCTTTGGTTAAATTTATATTCCAATAAATATTTCTTTATCAAATCAAAATTAACATTTCTCCATATTATATCATTTTCAGCATGCTTATTACAAATCTTCTGTTTTTCCGGTTTACCTAATGACCTAATAAAGTTCTCCGTACTAATCATATTATTCTTAAGTATGTCTATATCATTATCAAAAAGATATGTCTGATTAAAAGAACCACTGTAATCCATATCTGTGGGCTGTGCACTCTGCATCCTGTTCTTTGCTGTAATACGGATAAAACTTACTTTAGGTGTATTCTTTACTCTCGGTCCATAATTTGACGGACTTTTTCCAAGTGTATCCATTTCGTGAATTTCATCTCTTAACTCCTGATCCAATGCAGCTAAAAATTTAAATTGATTATTTGTTTTAGATGTTATCCACACTCTTGGCAACAATTCATATCCTTTTCTGTATCCAAACCATCTTCCCATCTGCATAAGAGTATCCGCCTGGCTAACAGAACGAAGAAAAAAGGTACTGATTAAACCTTCTATAGTAAGTCCCCTTGATAATGTTGCCCCACCTATAACAATAAATGCCGGTGCAGGTACAGGCATATTATCAGAAGCAGGATATGCAAGTCTTACATGCATTCCCTCATCATTAATTCCATTATTTTTACAATTATCAATGCACATATGTATTCCCTGATGATATGTAAACTCATCATCTTCATCCAATGGGATATTAGTTAATTCTTTACTCAATAAGATAACCAGTTCTTTTCTAATATCTTCAAATGAAGGATATTTATTTATTTCCTCATCTTTTCTGTCATAATTTGGATATTGTTCTCTAAATTTTTCAAATGAAAACTGTTTTGTTTCCTCATTCCATAATTTTTCACATTTATTTATTAATTCATCCGGATCCTTGTTTACAATCCAATTCCTTACAGCAGTAGCAATATTGCTATGATGATCTGTTTTCTGACTTGTATGAATGAGCATACTTATCGGTTTCTTATATCCCCAAATTCTCATACAAGAGACGCCACACATAAACCAACATATAGCATTTTGTAATGCCAACGGTATATATAATGCTCCCTCTTCATGAATTTTCTTTATTTCCTCAAGATCTTCGTCTTTTATTATTCTCACAATATCTAGCCCATCAAAACCATGTTCTCCACCTTCATATCCAAAAATTTGCTGAGGTCCAAAGTATTCTTTTGAAACACTCAGAGTTGAAATAAAGTTTCTTGGATACAGACTGTCTTCACCTGCTTCATTTAAAATATTAGCATATGGCGTTGCTGTATATCCAATATAATTCATTGCCATATATTTATTACTTATTTCTTGTGATTTTTCATTTTTTCCATTAACTAAATCTCTAATTAATCTATTTATTGTTCTAATAGTAGAATTATTAATATTTGCCGTATTAATACCTGCCTGATCTGCCTCATCATCAATAACAAGTATCTTCATTTGTTTTTGCTTATTTGCATCAGACTGTAACCATTGAATAAGCCCTCTTAATCTTCCCGGATTTTTTAAACAAACTGTAAAATATCTTTGCTTAGAAGTCTTATCAAAATGTAAATCCTGAGTTCTTTGACCAAGCATTGGTTTTTTGGACAAATGTTCCAACCCATTCCATGTAAGATTTCCCTGGCAATTCAAATCACCTAATAACCTATTCTGTGTCTGCTGTCTAAGATTTTCGATAGTACCTGACAACACAATAAACATATTCCAGCCCCAATCCGCAGCCATAGCCATTAATGCTGCCATATTAGCAGTTTTACCTGATTGAACATTACCTATAACCAATCCTTTTACTGGTTTAATTTGTGTTGTATCACCACTCAATCTTTTAAGCAGTTTTAAAGTTGTTCTTTCCATTTCGTCAACAACTTCTTTTTTAAATCCGCCCGACAATAATCTTTTCCTATACAATTGCCATGCTGATTGCGGATCAATTGGTATAGTAACATCATTATCTTCTCCATCATCCATAATCATTGCCTGACCACTTAAATAATCTAGTGTTTGTGTCTGTTCCTCTGCTTCTTTCTGCAAAACAACAAGCTTTTGCCATTCTTCACAGCTCATTATTTTCCAAAAATTAAGCATTTCCTGCTGCGTTAAAAATTCATCAAGTCCATCTTTATCCTTTCTACCCGCATAGATAATTTCATTCCATCCCATATTCTGCATTCTTGCATTACGTATCCATTCTCTCTGCTTATCATACTCCGGTAACCCAAAATTCGTCATCTTCTTTTCTCTCCTTCTAATAAATTTTTCTTATTCCGACAATTTATATAGTCAATTATAAAATCATAGTATTCCATCGTCAACTTTATTTTTACATCTTTCGTCTCTTAATCAAGACATGCAAAAATAGCATTCTAGCAACGAATTCAACTCACTGCCAGAATGCTATTGACATTCATCTTAATTTTAGTTACAAATTAAATTATTTATCTGTATACTTACCATCTTCTCGTAGTTTTTCTTTTATTTGTTCTATAAATGGTTTCATTCTTCTATATGCTTTCTTACTCAAATTTATTTCGTATGAAATTCCTTTTCGTTGCTCAGCAATCAAATGTATTCCATTACGATAACTATATATTTCTATCAATTCTTCTGGCAAACTTACAATAATTCCCTTATCATTTACAAATGAATGTACCAATCCTATTTTTTCAGCGGTTCTACATTTATCATCAAATCTTACCTGAGTTTTCTCTTTCCTTTTCTTTGCATAATAAAATGGAACAATATTCTTCTCATCGTGTTCTAATACCTGCGTTAATTTACTCATTTTATCTTTTGGAATATCTATTTTAACTGGTATAACATGATTATTTAATAGTTCATATTCTTCTGTATCTGAATAATATTCTTCTAACACATTTTCTATTACAGCCTCATATATAGATGCATATGCCAAAATTTGATTTCTAACCTCGAATAGCAAATTTTCCTCTGTTGCCTCAATACCTTCATATAACTTGTATGCAAATCTGATTGCCTTGAATTCTTTTATTAATCTGTCTCTTAATATTTCATCAAGAATAAAATCAAATTGTTTTTTATACCAGTTCTCTTCTGGTAAATGGTTATTACAATACTGTATAATTTCATCCTTTGTCTCTTTTGAAAATGACATATTCTTTACTCCCTTTTTCTTAAATAATCCGTAATTGAATTCCTATTTTTCATCTCTTTTTATTAACAATTTAGCATTTTTAGATTTAAGTCTAAGAAAATATAAGAGTGCATATGTACGATTATATAAATATTCTATAAATTGTAAATCATCTAGTGCCTCTCTCTTCTCTTTAGCTTTGTTCAAATATTCGTTGTGTCTAATATCAAAATACTCATTTGCAAGTTTCATAATTTCTGATATTTCACTTTTTATAACAGAATAGACTTTTGTATTTAAATCATCATTAACAGATAATGCCGCTGCTTTATACTTTTTTTCAATATTATCAGCATCTTGTATAGATACATAATATTGTAACGCATCAACAACATAATCTAATGCACATTTTTTATCTAATATTTCATTGCTCATTATCATCTCTTCTGAATAGGCAATCTTCCTTTCAAACATGCGTTGATTTAAAATATTATCTACGCTTTCTGTTGTCTTATACCCTTTCCCAAGGACTTTCCCTGAACCAAGCTTATACGGCAAATGGAATTTATCAAATATTTTATTGACTTCTATTGTAAACTGATAATGTTTATCTGATTGTATCCATCTATCATACATTATTTCCATGTGATTTTTTATTGTATCAATATCAACTCCTTTATTCGCAATATTTAAATATGGATATGATTCCCCATAAAACATTTTATATTCTTCATCATAATTAATATCCAAGTTATAAATTATTTCATCGTAGATATTACAATCACTATTTACAAATTCACCTTTAAAATATTCATTAACTATTTCACTTTTATTAATCCATGTTGTAAAACTCGTCCAAAATTTGTTTAAATTATCCTGAGTATCGTCATTTAAATTTCTGAGTATCAAACAATTCTCCATTATATCCACCTGCCTTTTGATTGGTTTTTTAAATTTCATGCTTTCTTATTCTTTTTTAGGACGAAACCTACAACAAATATTATAATAATCATTACTAATGTTCCACAGGCAATACCATATGCCATTTCATCTATTATTCTATGTAATTTAAAAGTAAATTCATTATGTGAAACAAGTATCGAAATTATACAAGTACTAACTACAGCATATATCCATACTAATTTTTTACACTTAAATTCTTTTACAATAGAACATTCTATTTGTTTTATTGTTTTTCTATTATAAATTTCTGACAACGGAATATATGTTCCAATCCAAATACTAATTGCAATACTAATTAAAGTTACATACTCTAAACTTTTATCTTCATAACTTAATATAATACATGAAATGATAACCGCCAATAACGAGCAAAGATTGCATACATTTTTATCTTCTTTGGTTAAAACCTTATTAGTTTCATTTTTAGATTCCCCTGCCATACATTCATATAGTTTTTCAACTATAAAACAACAAAACACTAAAAACACTGCACATATCAACGCATTTATCATTATATTCTCTGTCAATAATGCTACAATTGAATAAATTAATATAGACATATATGAAAACACTGTAAAAACAAATACACACGCCGCCGTTTCCACTTTTTTAAATTTACTTACAATTTTAATAAATAAGCCATTTGCTAATTTCATCAATAAAAATAAACAGCCAACAATTAAATAAATACTTCCAAATCCAATCCAAAACATATTACCTATTCTCCTTCTGAATATAAAATATCATAACGTACATTCCAGTCGCTAATATCTCCTATAAATCTTCTATTACTGGTTTCTCCTTATTTCAATCAATACATTTTATAAAGTCTTCTATATTTCTAATAACTTCATGTTTAATTAATATATCCAAATATATTCCATACTTATCTGCATTTAAATTATCTATCACAATGTCAACTACACTTTTCTCCCTTACATTGAAACAGCCCTGTTTACTCATGCTTGTTCCTATATTCTGCATATTTTTTATAACAGGATACTCTTCATTTAGCTTATTATCTAATTGTATTGCACTGTCTATATGCTCACTATTCATTTGCAGCTGGTGAATCATATTATAAATATCACTAATACATTTTTTGGCTTTTAAATCCTCTTTTGTACTTGATATTTCTATAAGTTTCTTTGCACATTCTACTAAATTATCCCAAAAATATATCATCTATGTTTCCTCCTCTTCGTACTTATACATACTACAGTACTTTATATGCAAAATTTGTCATAATATGTCACCATCACAAATCTTTTGTAAAATCTTCTCTTATATTGTCGCCTATATCCCATTCATAATCACCATCTTATATTAAAAACATTATTTTATATTATATTGATAAATATCAATATAACATGTCAGCTTGATAGTAAATCTATTTTTACTTGTTTGGACTCCATGACGACTTTCCGCTACTTCAGCCTCCCACCCCACTAAAAAAGCACCCCGCAGGAAATCCCGCCAGAGTGCCATCTTCAAAATGATTCAATTATTCATTTATTCAATATTCAATTATCTCAATTATCCTTTTCTTTCCACCCCTACCCAAATATACTCATCAGATTAGCCACGACAAGGCCGCCGCCGGTTCCGATGACATAGCCGAGAAGCGCCATCATGATACCAACTGGTACAAGGGCATTTGAGTATGCGCCGGCAAGGACCGGTGCTGTTGCTGTTCCGCCGATGTTTGCGAGGGAAGCAACACTGCATGTGAAGATGTCGAGTTTCAATATCT
>OHBM01001459.1_pt1 | contig 17269 bp, 20 predicted proteins | sample 1577251 | NCBI WGS metagenome assembly OHBM01 (sample SAMEA3541557, study PRJEB24748) | human gut metagenome | biome: human gut; feature: human-associated habitat; material: faeces | place: China | collected 2012 | reverse complement strand
CAGATCCCTGGAAGACTCCAAAGCACCGGGTACCCTCCGGTATGCCATCGAACAAAAGGAGCCTCGTATAATTGTCTTCTGTATATCCGGCACCATTTATCTAAAATCGACACTGGACATTCGGAACGGTGATGTCACGATAGCCGGACAGACAGCTCCCGGAGACGGTATCTGCCTGGCTCACTTTCCAGTAAATGTATCGGCCGATAATGTAATTCTACGATACCTGCGTTTCCGTATGGGAGATACGGATTTGCTGGGCTCTTCGGCTTCCGACGGTGCAGATGCTCTGGGAGGACGCCAGAAAAACAATATCATGATTGACCATTGTTCCATCAGTTGGAGCACTGACGAATGTGCTTCATTCTATGATAATACTAACTTTACTATGCAATGGTGTATTATTTCAGAAAGTCTCCGCTTATCGGGACATACCAAAGGCCCTCATGGATATGGCGGTATTTGGGGAGGAGTCAACGCTTCCTATCATCATAATCTGATGGCCCACCATGACAGTCGCACACCACGTTTCGGTTCCGGAGTAAAATATCAAGGTCAGGAACGTACTGATATGCGTAATAATGTTATTTATAACTGGAGCGGTAACGGATGTTATGGCGGCGCAGCAATGGGTATTAACATTGTGGACAACTACTACAAACCCGGACCCGCTACGGATGCCAAAGTGGCCAACCGTGTGATGGCTATCGACATCAGCTCTTCTGATGGAGATTTTGCACCGATCAAAGGGGTATTGGGACAGTATCATATCAGCCGGAATCACTTCGAGGCAGGAAACCAACTGACAGAAGCATCCGCCGCAAAAGTGAACAAAGACAACTGGACTGGTATCCGTAACAACACCGGTCACTCTCTCGATGAACTGAAACGGGATACTCCGGTAGAAGTAGATGCGGTAACTACCCACACAGCACAAAAAGCTTACGAGCTGGTGTTGAAATATGCGGGTTGCAGTCTCAAACGAGATGATATAGATACTCGTATCGTTGAAGAGACACGCACAGGAACGGCACAATTCATCGGAAAGAACGAACACAACGGATTAGGAGATGCCCCCTGCCCGAACGGTCCTTGTGAACATTGCGACAAAGGTATCATCCATTGGAAAAGTCAGAATTATCCTAAGGGCGGACTTATCGATAGTCAGAAAGACCTAAAGCCTTCCGGAGCTGGTAGCGACTGGAGCGCATGGCCAACATTAAAATCATTGCCACAAATTACTGATTCTGACAATGACGGCATGCCTGACGAATGGGAAACCGCCAACGGATTGAACCCAAACAAATATGATGCAAACGGAAGAAATCTAAGTACTGCCTATGATAATATAGAGGTTTATATCAATAGCCTTGTAGAAACAATAACAAATACGCAAAATAAGAAATGAATGATGTGAGGGAAAACAACTCTTATTAACGCAAAAAACTGGTCAATTAATACAAATCCTGATTCAATGAATCATTTGTATACTATATATGAAACAATATTGCACCTCTATGTTGCTTTTCTCTCTTATCTTTGTCGCAGTAAAAACAAAAACACACTATAAAGATCATGATTACAAGTAGAAAGATTTCTCAAGTCAAAGTTTTTGCTGGTAGTCCTTGGGAAGTAGCCAGCGTAAAGAGTTTGTTGAATGCAGCTTATATTCAAGTGTCAACGAAAGACAATGGTTTAAACAGTATTTTGATTTCTGTTCCTTGCGAATACTATACTGCGGCCATGCGTGTAATTAATAACAGAAAAGTTTCATAGGTTTTAGGTTTACATATAAATTGGAGGGTTCTTATTGTCAGCAGGAGTTTTGGCTGGATAATACGGTGACTAGCAACTCATTGCACCCTGACAATAAGCTATGACAATAGGCTGACAATAAAAAGATCGTACTTTTATTGTCAGCCTGTTATTTAATAGATAAATTCACAGCAGAATTATAGAATTCGTTTCAATCTCCTGCATATCTTTCTGATCCAGCAGTTGCTACAAATAGCGTTGTCCGACATAGAATTCTTCTCGAAGGATCGCAGTCTTTCGTATTGTTCCTCCACCATTTTCCATAAACCGTCCAGTCGCGAACTTTGTCCTCTAATTGCCATTAATTCCTGATCCCGCATATTCAAGAGTGAAGCATACAATCTGCTGGTTTTGTTTTTTTCCATGCAAAGTTGCTCTAACTCATCGATATATTCAGACGTAATTCCCAGCTTAGTCCGTTTTATGAATTGCTGGATACTATCATCATCTATGGAAACTGTATCGTTCTCATAAGACACTGTGATTTTTTTCATTTCCACCCAGAGCCAGATATACTCTTTTTCGAGTCGGTATTTCTCGGCTGCCGCTTCTATGCTAATCCATTGTGACATAGTGTTTGTTTTTAATTTGTTATACAACAAGGAATAAATAGTGCTCTGTTGATGTTGATTCAACAAACATTCGCGCTTTTTGTATTCCGGGCGGACAGGAGATTGGGGTTGGGGATTTATAAGGATCATGAAACCAACCGGGTACAATAAAAGCGTGAATGCTGTTGAATCATTATCTGTCCTTGAGGCCTAGCAAACCCGTCCATAAGATAATGATAACAACAGACATCCACGCTAATCGTTTATATATAACACATCTTCCATCAATATGTTGATATACGACCGTTCACGTGGAATATCTGTTGAACCACCCCTCTACGGACAGAAACTTGCTAGATTTCAAGGACGAGGGATAATGCAATAATATTCCTATTTCAAAATAAATAACGCTTCTTACCTGTTTTCACCACGCTGATGAACAGAAAGCGTATGACAAAGATATGCTTTTTTTTCGAAACAAAGTGGAAATACGGAAATAAATACAGGAAGTTTTGTATTGAAAGAGAGGAAGTTCAATATTAGCAAAGAGCGTATAAGAAATATAAACTCGCTACGAAGCGAATGTCGCCCCCGTTAAATAAATACTGCGCATCTGGTATCTTTCATTAAAGAAGCAGGTATTGTTCTGCTAAAGTAACAGTATTGTTCCGTTAAAGCAGCAGCATTGTTCGGCTAAAGCAGCAGTATTGTTCAGCTAAAGTACCGGTATCTTTACCTTCCCACGGCCGTGGTTACTTCTTTCCACAGCCGTGACGAATTCCTACCACGGCCGTGGGAAGATCTCGTCACGGCCGTGGCGAACTACCAATACCGGTAAGTTAACGTAAGAATAACGGTGTCTTTATGCAACAATACACAGTGGCGAGCATATCTTTACTTACTTGTTAATGTCTCAAGTCCGCCTTCTTGAATAGAGTATAACAAGAAAGCACATTCTTTATCGCGATAAAGCGCAAATAGTTTGCTTTACAGATACCTTATCCGTACCTTTGAAACCAATAACAAACACTTACTCTCATTAAATATCAAGAGAAGAAAAATGAAGATTACACAAATCAGGGAAAACGGAGATACGGAGGCACTAAGCGTGACAGACATCGACCTACTGATAGAAAAAATGAAAAAAGAAACCAAGCTCCGCCCGGTAACCGGATTACGTCAGGCCCTGCATTTTGTTCTACCCGACGAGCCTTGTTCCCTCGCCAACAAACTACCACGAGTGATTCCCGCAGCAGCCTTCGGGCGAGTGAACGGAGTGAAGCGAATGAAAACCTACAATGGCATTGTAGAACTGACCATCGGTCCGCTAGCCGGAAAGACAGAAGTGGAAATCGTGAAGCAAAAGGCTGCCGAACTTCCCCAAACAATGCTGGCTTTTATGGGAGCAAGTGGTAAAAGCGTCAAGATATGGACTTGCTTCACCCGTCCGGACGGCACTTTACCGCAAACAACGGAAGAAGCCGAAGTGTTTCAGGCACATGCTTACCGGCTTGCCATTAAATGTTATCAGCCTCAACTTCCCTTCAACATTCTATTGAAAGAGCCGAAACTGGAACAATTCTCACGTCTTAGTTATGATCCGGACTTGATTTATCGTCCCGCTCCCGTACCTTTCTATCTTTCACAGCCCATCGGTATGCCCGGCGAGATGACTTATCATGAGAAATCGAGCACTGAAGCATCTCCGCTGAATCGAGCACTGCCGGGGTATGACACGGAAGATACGGTAGCATTGCTTTATGAAGCGGCATTGCGGAAAACATTCGAAGAAATGGAAACGGACTGGCATCGAAACGATCATGATTTGCAAACATTAGTAGTCCCGCTTGCCGAAAATTGTTACTACTCCGGCATCCCGGAAGAGGAGGTAACCCGACGAACCATCATGCGTTATTACAAAAGAAAAAATCCGATGCTGATACGCGAGATGATAAGAAACGTATACAAAGAATGTAAGGGAGTGCCCAAAAGCAACTGCCTGACTAAAGAGCAACGCCTTAGCCTGCAGATGGACGAATTTATGAATCGCCGTTATGAGTTCCGTTATAATACGCAGATCGGGGAAGTGGAATACCGGGAGCGTTTCTCGTTTCAGTTTTATTTTCATCCTATTGACAAACGGGCACAAAACAGCATCATGCTTGATGCCCAATCCGAAGGTATTGGCGTATGGGACAGGGACATAGACCGATACTTACATTCCAACCGTGTGCCGATCTACAATCCATTGGAAGAGTTCCTGTTCCATCTGCCTCATTGGGACGGCAAAGACCGTATTCATGCTTTGGCAAATAGGGTTCCTTGCAAAAATCCGCATTGGGAATTGCTTTTCCACCGTTGGTTCCTGAATATGGTTTCACATTGGAGAGGGGTAGATAAAATGCATGCGAATAATACATCGCCCATATTAGTGGGGGCACAAGGAACTCATAAGTCAACTTTCTGCCGTGAAATGATTCCACCTGCACTTCGCGCTTACTATACAGACAGCATTGATTTCAGCCATAAACGGGATGCAGAACTGTATCTGAATCGGTTTGCGCTCATCAACATCGATGAGTTTGACCAGATAACTCTGCCACAACAGGGATTTCTGAAACATATTCTTCAAAAGCCTGTGGTCAATCTACGGAAACCGCACGGTCGCTCGGTACTTGAATTGCAGCGGTATGCTTCATTTATCGGTACAAGCAATCAGAAGGATTTGCTGACTGATCCTTCGGGAAGCCGCCGTTTCATTTGTATTGAAGTGACGGGAAACATCGACACTACACAGCCGATAGATTATGAACAGCTTTATGCACAAGCCATGCACGAGATTCATCATGGCGAACGCTACTGGTTTGACAGTGAGGATGAGCAGATTATGACGGAAAACAACCGTGAGTTTGAGCAGACACCGGCTATGTTGCAATTGTTTTACCAGTATTTCAAGACTGCACAAACGAAAGAGGAAGGGGAATTTCTTACTCCGGTTGAAATATTGAATTATCTGAAGAAGAAAAGCGGTATGTCATTGTCTGATAACAAAGTATACCACTTCGGGAGATTGCTGCAAAAATGCGGTATTCCTTCGAAGCATACTTATAAAGGTACTGTTTATCAGGTTATAAAGGTATTATAAGAGATAAAAGTAAGGCTGACAATAAAAGTCGGGATATTTTATTGTCAGCCTATTATCAATGGTTATTGTCAGGTGACAGAGTGCTGATATTCATCTACTTGAATGTATCCCTGACAGTATGACAATAAAACAGGTACAAATCATTATGAGATCTAAATTTGAGAGTTTTGTTTCATAGATGAATAGGGGTAATCTTATTTAATTTCATCCACAAAGTCTAGTGTATCACCAGTATTAAACTTGTCGAAATCAGACTGAAACAAACAGTCCTGAATGATACGATATTTCTCAAATTCAGTTTCCGCATATTCTTTCGCTTGTTCAGTAGAAACTTTTCCTGAATCATTTAAAACCGGGCGGTCATCGCTATCCAAGAATTTGTCTATGCGTTTCGCCCAGTCTTCCATTGTCATAGGAATATGCCGCTTTGCCCGGTCTTCTGCCAAATCCAGAAAAGCATTGACCAACCGTCCCATTGACTCCAGTTCTTCTTCTTTCAAATAATTCTTTGCTATCGACACATCTGTTTTTACAATCTTTCCGTTAGGAGCTTTCTCCCAGGTAGTTAGTCCCATGTGTTCCTTCTCTGCATCGGCACGCTCTACAATAAGTTCTGCCGCCGTGTGTCCATGAACTGCATAGTGCATTTTGTTCTGGACTTTTTTGAAAAACAAACGTGTGGTCGGGGCATTGAGGTTATAGTCTATGCTGGTAGCATAAATATCTGTTAGCTTTTGGTAGAAACGTCGCTCACTCAATCGTATTTCCCGGATTTCAGCAAGCAAATGTTCAAAGTAATCTTCATTGATGAATGATCCGTTCTCCATTCGCTTTTTATCAATGACATATCCACGAATGGCAAACTGCCGAAGTATAAATGTACACCATTGCCGAAATTGAGTGGCGCGCACGGAGTTGACGCGATAGCCGACTGAAATGATGGCATCAAGACTATAAATAAAAACTTCACGAGAAATATTCCGATTACCTTCTTTTTGAACTATCCGGTTTTTCCGGATAGTTGTATTCTTATCTACTTCTCCTTGCGAATATATATTTTTCAAATGTTCATTAATTGTGCGTATATCAACATCGAACAATATCGACATCGTCTTCTGCGTCAGCCACAAAGTTTCGTCCTGATAAAGCACTTCAATGCCTTCTTCTTTATTCTCTATCTGAAAAATAAGAAATTCAGCCGTACTATTGCGTATTTGCAGTTTCTTGCTTCCGTTATTACTTTCTTCCATATTCATCTTGAACATTCATTTCTTTTATCAGAAACAAATGTACTTAGAACATATCGAACTGCCAAAGATAATATCTCCTATTTTATCTCCACCTTCGTCTGTAATCTTATGTCATTGGAAGCAGCGCCAATCATTATCTGAGAAGTTCCCTAAAAAGATCATAATTACAGTAGAAAGCTTTCTCCGTAATATCTTCGCTTTATGGATTCAACAGATTTTATTCGTATTTTTCCGGTTTACATATTGGTTTACATCAACTATGTAGAACAAGATTAGTTATCCAATAAATTAATAATCTCCTTTGTAGGATTTACCCACGCTGCAAAGGTAGTGAATTATACTTATAATGCAACTATTCAACCTTTCATAGATAGGGGTATTATATAAATATATTCTGCAATAAAAGGTAGTATTGATTATGGCTATATAAGAAACATTCAACTTTCAAATAGAATACAACTAGATTATTGACCAGACAGCTTCTTATTTTAAACCTAGTGATTGCCTTGTAGATTTCGAATATTCTGTTTCCTTTACAAGCCAACATATCAAATATCCAATATCATCAACCTTTGCATAAGCTGCAATATGGGTCTTCGAGTTTATTATTTCATTCCAATATTCTAAAATAAATAGTGAGTATAATGCCATGTATTGGAATTTAAATTCAAGAGAATTATCTAGAAGAAGTACTGCTGTTGAAACAATCCTAAAGGGGTATGGCACAGCATTTCGTACTTCATAACCCTTTAATAATTCTTTAGTACTCTCAAACTCCCTAACTTGGGTACGTAAAGCATAATATCGTTCTTCACATAGTCCAACTTCTTTGATAAAATACAATTTACAGCGTCTCAACATTTCGCCTAAAGTAGTAAAGGGGAACGGGAAGATTCCACTAGGTCTTATATTAACTTTCATCGTAGCCCCTCTAGACAACAAATAATCAACAATGTTGTCATGACGATAATTATAGGCAATTTGTATAGGAGACATATTGGCTAACTCTCCCGTACTATATTTCCAAATATACATCTTCTCATCATCTGTTCTCTTCTCTCTTGGTTTAATGTACAAATCATCAGAAGGTTCTTTCACTCTAATCCTTGTCTTGTTAAAATATACGTCTCTATCTGATAGGTTTCTCTCCACACAGAAATTAATATCTGCACCATTATCGAGTAATATTTTAACAGATTCTAAATTACCTATTTTAACAGCCTCTATCAATGGAGTTGTGCTTTCATAACACCTTCTATCGCTATTGTACCTCCTTAAACTAGAATTGGGGTCAGCACCTTTATCTAATAAGAATTGTAACACATCATACAGTCGATTCTCTATAGTAAAGAGCAAACTCTTCGCATTATTTATAAATGACCTATCTACTTCAAACATTATAGCCCAATCCCTATTGGGTTCATCAGCTCTTGCAATCTTAGCCCAATCCCTATTCATACAGTCTTGTAAGAAGCTATCATATTCCCTCTGCCATTGTGCCACTACTTCTTCCCTTCGCATATTACATTATTTAGTCGGTTTATTTATCAATTATAGCATTAAGTTAATGGAAACCATAACTTGAAATGCTAAGCACAAATATACAACTTCTTTATTATTATAGAATATTTACGTGTAAGAATTTATAACGATTATCCTAGATAGATAACCACACTAATACGAAAGATTTACAAGAATAATAAAACAGGTCATTCTATCTATTAAGATTATCAATATTGTATTTGGTAAAATTGCACACATTAAATACTCATACTTTATAATTAATAAAACCCAGCCTAGCGAAAGCTAAGTTGGGCTTATTTTATTATATAATCGCAGAACTAATAATATAAAAGTTTCTCCTTATAAGTCGGGCAGTCCCCCCCCTTCCCATAATCTATTGACATACCAGTCAATTCGTTTAGTCTACCTTCTGTTACTATTTTACTCATTATTATATTTAGATTTGATGTTAATCATACAAGACTAATACATCATGTTAAGATTAATTATCTACTTGCTATATTAATAATAATCTGTATATTTGTGATATGTTTAACCATTAATACTTATAGATTATGTATATCAAATGCCCTAAGTGTAATAACACTAATTTCTGTATCAGTCAAGACACCATAGACGGTGTAGAATACAACGTTATAAGTTGTGTTATTGATGATTATATTATAGGCGTATATCCTAACTCCGATTCTAAATTTAAAGAACTTCAAGAGAAGATTGAGGATTTAGAAAGTACTATTAGTGATTTAGAGGACCGAATTGAGCGTCTAGAACGATAGTCTCACTTATATAAGCTTTAGGAATTACCATACAATCCTTACATAATGAATCAGGTATATTAATACCATAAATACTTGAAGCAAGTACAATAGCTTTATCATCTTCTTCTATGAAGTAACCTACTGTACTTGTTTCTATATCTCTATCTAAGTATCTAACACCTTCTGATAGACTGCATCCTTCTCTATCAGTCATGTACTTGCTATTCCATTTAACAAGTACTAAGTCTTTACGTTTTAATTGCTTATCCATATTAATCCATTTAATGTTATTAGTTATATATCTACATGTAAAGTTATTGATTATTAACCTATTAAACAAATGGTAATATGTTAAGTATTGTTACTAGGTTGCTCATCTAGCATATCATCTAACTTCTCTGGTGAGTTACGCAGAGGAGGACCTGAGTGTACAACCCTATCAACCTTCCACATCTCTGCACATACTTCCTCTGCTGTAATCTCTCCTGCTTCAAATCTAGCATAAAGTTCATCAAATAGTTTACTATATTCACTATTACTCATTTCTATCATAATTTATTCCTCCTATTAATGTAGTTCCTATTAATGGATAAACAAAATACTTACCTGTCAATGCGTTCCATACTCTCTTAGGATGTCTTGGAATATTAATAATTATTGCTATATTTGCAGTTATTAATTCTAATATCTAAGATTATGGAAGTAAGACCTAAATGGACAGAAGAAGAACTGGATATAATATTCAGTAAAGCCACTTTAGTACAGGACGGACTTCGCAAAGATGCCAGTGGTGAATATATACATCGTGATGCTTATGGTAAAGCTGAACATCCTTGGGGTTGGGAAGTAGACCATATTAAACCAATTTCTGAAGGTGGTACTAATAAGCTTAATAATTTACGTCCATTAAATATCCCTGCTAACAGAGGAAGGAATAACTAATTCCTTCCATGTCTCTCTAACATCTCTAAGTGACAATTATAGAACTTTAGAAATTCAGGTTCTTCTACTTGGTAATACCATTCTATCATCTTATCAACAACATGGCAGGCTTCTTCATTGTCTATACGCTCTTTACATTCTGGCTTAACAAGTCCATTACATTGTTCCTTTAATGGACAGTTATGGTCTTTACTTACCCAACACTGCTTCTTATCTGCATCCTTACTATAGTATTGATTTAATTGTTCATTAGTCATATTAATTCATTTAATTATTATTAGTTATACTATTTGCATGTAGAACTCCAATGTAAGCTTTGCATCCTTATCTTCTAAATTATTAATGAATGCTTCGGGGTCTTTCCAAAACTCCTCCCTTGATAGCCCATATCTATCAAGTACTTTATTGATTCCTTCCATCCAATGTTCTGCTGTTATCATATTCATTCATTTTAGATATAGTTACCGGAGTGCCAATTATAGTTGACCACTTCGATAACCATTTGGCAGCTTCCTTCCAATCTACAATAGATTTAAAGAACTCTGTCATGTTATTATCCATTCCTGTATCTTTAATGTAATTCTTAGCTGCATACCTTAACATGTCCTCTGTAATCTCTTGGTCTGGAGATGATAGTCCGTAGTAGTCTTTAATCTGTGTACCTCTACCAGTTAATTCTGAACCATTTCTAACATTGAAGTAATCAGATAAATCTGTTAAACTAGTATCAAATCCTTTAGGAGCCTCTCCTGGTATGTGAATAGCATGGTCCATTTCATGGCTAACCGTCCTACGTATATTATTATCTCCAAAGTCACTAGCAACTCTAGACAATCCTCTTCTTCCTACATAAATGTTTCCTGTACTAGAAGTAGCAAATATCATATTCTTGTCAGCAAGTTCCTTGGCACGTATATATGCATCCCCGTCTGACATCTTAACAATTCTAGTGTTATTTAAATCCTCGGATAGTCTGCCTAAAGTCTCCAAAGGTGCTTTATCATAGTAATGTATCTTAGGGTACATTGAGTTACTCTTGTAAGCCCAGTTGAAATTACCAGCATTAAAATACCTTTGACCGTTTACTGTTTCTGGTAGTCTGTCAAATCCTCCATTAGCCAACCTAGTTGCATGTAATTCTATAGGGTCAGCTGGTGAATTAGGAGTAACATAGTCAGGCAGTTTAAAATTGTTATCTTTAAACTCGTATGTTCCGTCTGGAATATTATTAGCCCTTATACGTCCTATTTCATTATTAATACTCTTAACTTTAGGATTACCCTTATTTACAGCTTCGTCAATAGCCTTACTAATTACTCTAGCTCTAGCCCATTTATTACCGCCAACAGCCATATCTTTTACTGGCTTTAACTTAGGTCCAAAGTTACGTATTCCAAATCCACCTGCCAAATTACCTATGTTAAAGAAATCTGCAACTACCGGATTCATTCCTGTAGTCTTAGAAAGCATATCAGCCCAGTCTTTATATTTGTCATTACTAGCTACATTAGTTATCTTATTAACTGCTTCATTACCTGCATATCCACCTGCTACTGATAATGGTCCAAATATTGCACCTGTTAATAATGTACTAACATAAGGTGCGGCTTCTCTCCTTCCTCTATCTACAGCTCCTGCTAGATTAATATTTCTAGGAGTAACTGTTACTTCTGGTAAAGTTACATTATTCATACCATTCTCATTATTAACTGGCAATACTATATTACCTCTCTTATCATAACCTCCCATATATTTAATAGGTTGAGCAGGTTCTTGATACTTAATAATACCACCTTCCTTAAAATTAAATGCCTTAATCCTAGTAGCTACATCAGTACCTTTACCTTCTTTACTCCAATGTCTATCAGAAGGATTACCTTGTCCTCTTAAGAACTTACGTACACCACCATTACCTGCTAACCAAGCCCCACCTAATAATCCCCAAGTAGAATATCCATTCTTATTAGCAAGTTCCAAATCCTCTTTACTGAATCCCTTCTCAAATGATTTGGCAAGTTTAATTGCAGCTTCTATTTGTAACTTAGGATTGTTTCTAAATGTCTCTATATCCGTATCTGCATACTGTCTAATGTTGTTATACTTCTTATCATCCTGCATGAATTGGAAATAGCCATAGGCAGGTGCTCCTGCTCTATTCTGAATTGCACTGTTAAATCCAGATTCCTGCTCTGCCATTTTAGTAAGGAATTGCCTATACTTCTTAGCTTCTGGATTACTAGCTTCTACTTCATCATAAGCCTTATTAAATGCAGCTAATCCTTTATAGGATTTAGGAGTATATGTAACTTTACTAGCTACTGGCTTATTAATTACTGGCTCTGCTGTAGGATTATTAGCTACTACATCAGTTTCATTAGTATCTCTTACTGGTACTACTAAAGCTTCTGGTTTATCGTAAGTTGTATTATAATTATACTCACTAAATGGATTAATAGGATTAGTAATATCAGTGTAATCTATTGTAGGATTACTTACTGGATTATAACTTACGAACTTCATTCCTTGTTGAGCTTTCTTGATTCGCTTCTTATAGGTTGGGCGACTTGATTTGATGAACTTCTTACGCATGTCTCGTTTGCCATTTATAAATATTCAACCTTTCCGGCATAGGGGTATTATATATAGATATATGACTAAGAAAGGTTGAATATTATATTAACAGCATGAGTATGATTCAATAAGGAAATAGTAATCCAACTATCTTCTTAAATACATCACCTGCCATTAGTTCACCACTTGCAGGTAATCCAGCCTTATTAATGGAAACTATGATACTATACTTGGGATTATCAGTAGGGAAGTAACCACAGAACTCTACCGCATACATATCCTTAGTACTATCCTCATTAGTAGATAACGAACTAGTTCCCTGTATACCTGCAACTACTACCTTATCAGACTTGGCAGGTTGACATAATCCGTCAGTAATATTAAATACTAGAGCTTTCTTCAAACTATCAATACTAGCCCTACTTGCTATTTGGGGATTAATAACTACTACACTATCCTTATATAGTTGAGGCTGTATCATCTTCCCATTATTAGCAATAGCATTATAGAAGGTTAGTATTTGAATTGGCGATATTTGTTGATTATATCCAATACTTGACCATGCAAAATCACTCTTAGCCCAATTGTTATCTTTAGGAGTTACAATGTGTGCAGGCTTTAGATTGGCTATTCCTGTGATACTATCTGGCTTACCATAGCTCATATTAGCTAATAAATCAAAATACGATTGGGGATTATTAGCAAATGCTTTCTCCATAGTCTTATAAATAGCAATATTGGAACTAGCTGCCAATCCTTCTTGTACTGTAAGCTCACCATATCCACCTCTATGCCAATTATGGTCTTTAAGCTCTCTGCCATGAACTTGGTAGATACCATTTCCAGTATCAACTTTATCACTCAACTTCACCTTACCAGTTTCTAAAGCTGCCAATAGTGATATTGGGTGCATCAGACCAGTAGACTGCCATACAGAGAAGTTCTCACATGGTTGGTAGTTCGTACTATCTTTCCTAGTAAGTCCAACTAAAGCCTTAATTTGCCCTGTCTGAACTTCCATAACTATAACCTGCCCAGATTGGGCATTTATCTCTGATAACTTGCTTCCCAATATGGCAGTAGCATTAGTTTGTAATGTACTGTCTATGGTGGAAACAGTTCCTGTAGCTTGCTGCTTGGATTGACAGGAGACTAATCCTATCATTATCGTTGAAATTAATAATCTACCCTTCATTATATTATGCGTTTTACTTATATTGGTTACTTCTTATCAAACTTACCCATATCTCTCATCTTCTTAATTATACGTTCTTTAAAATAAGAGGGCAGAGGTCCTAATGTAACTATCCATATAAAGAATCCCACACAAATACCTACACATATTATAGCAATATGTTCCAACGAGGTATGTCGGGATTCATCACCTGCTAATGAGAAGTAAATGATAATTATAGGAAATCCCAATAGCCCAATAAATGATAATAATTGGAGAATTTGATAAATAATACTATTATCAAGTTCCTTTTGGATTAAAGTATCTTCTTGGAATTGCTTATCTATGGAAGTACCCTTTATCTTATCAACATAAATGGTTTTAGAGACTTCACTATTCTGGTTATAGCACTGGAGAGTGACAGTAAGATATTCCCCTTTTATCCTCTTCACTATTATCGATTTACCTCCAGTATAACCAACATTGTCATATAGTTTCTTACTATATCCATTATCTATGATAATATTGGCTAGACAAGGGATAGCTGAATACCATGAAAGAGTTATAGTATCTCCTTCGTTGATTTCATTCTTTGAGCATGTAATCTCAATATCACTAAGTTCTAATGACTGCTCTGATAAATCTTCTTCATTATTATAAATAAATTCGTCAGATTCTGTATAATGTGTACGTAAATAGTCGTATGCTTCCTGTACCTCTTGAAATCTCTCTTTAAAGAAGTTATCCCCATTATGCTTGTCTGGATGAAACTTCACTACATATTCCCTGTATGCAGCTTTAATTTCATCCAAAGTTGCACCTTCTTCCAATCCTAATATTTGATAGTAGTTCTTCATCTTCTTCTAATTGAAACCTAATATTTACTATTTATAATAGGTTATTACAAAGTCCATAATAATTAAATAATCCAGTAATGAATATGATGAAGAGCAAAGTGAAGATAGTTAATATAATTCCATTCCTCTTACCATTCACCTGTAATACTTTATTGTATTTCACTCCAAGCCAGAATGTCAATAAATAAAATACTGCATGAATTAACCAAAATGCTATCATAATATTCTTGATTGATTTAATTGTAAAACTTATGTCCGCATTGAGGACATTTATAATCATAACAAGGACACCCACCTGTGTATTTAAGCCCTGTAGGTTTAGGGTGTACAGTTGGATAACCACATTTAGGACACTTCTTAGTGAAGTGTTTGTTCCTTCTCTTCTGTGCTAGAACTGCCAAAGTGATAATAAAGGCTAGTCCTATAATTGCATAGAACATATCTTCCATATAATAACTCCGTTTATTATTTACCCAAATAGAGCTCTAAACAACCAGAATAATATCATTATACCGATTCCGAAGATAAATATTTGAATTAGTACATATCCACATCCCATACCTCCTGTTACAGCACCTGCAAATGCACCCTCACTCTTCTCTCCGTCTTTAGATGTTAAAGCTCCCCAAATAGCCCCAATGATGATTGCTATAATAATGACCCAAATCCACATAAGCTTGCTATTCTCTTATAAAGGCGAAAGAAGCAACTATTTCCCCAACAATACACAAGATAGTATTTAAAATCGCAGCTCCTTCTGATATAGGAAGCACATATACACATAATATATAGCCCGCAATAGGTAATGCTCCTGCAAATACCATTACACTGTCAGGACTATTATTATCTAATATTATGTGACAGAGGATTATATACCCAACAGCTACGCAAGCATATACCAGAACCTCTTTATTATAGATTTCTTCTAAAGTCGTACTATCTACTATCTCCCATATAGAGAAGTAAATATCTTTAGCAATCCACCCTATTCCGAAGTAAACGATTAAAGGAATAATTATAGCTAAAATGTATTTGAATATAAGTCCAATATCTACTTTCATGATAAATTTAATTATTAATTCGTTTATAAATAAGCATAACTATCTGATTGTTAACAGTCGCTCCTATAGTTATTCTACTCAACACTCCTTTAACTTTATTGGCAACTACTATTACTCCATTCTTACCACGTCCCTCATACTTTAAACTATCCTTGGAAGTTAATACAATGGTTTCATTCTGATAAGTAACAGTAGCTTTGGTAGAGCTGATTAGAGTAGCCGTAATATTAGGCGCATTAACAGTAGTTACTTTCTCATTATTAATTACTGCATAGTCAAATTTATAGTTGTCAGCAAGTATGTTAATGCTGAACATACCCAGTAAACATATAAACAATATTCTTCTTAATCCCATGGCAATAAATTATTTATTCTTATATCTCCGATTTATTAATAGACTTAAATAGTCTCATAATACATCAGTTTTAGTCAATAAATAATCTAGCTCATCGCTAAACAGCAACCAAAGCAAAATACTAGCAACAACAATACTCCAGTGAGTGGATTAAATTGATGTTGAGCTATACAAGCAACTGTTCCTATAACAGAACCAATTACTAACAATACTCCAATAATCTTACTCATAAATGTATCTGATTTTAAATTAATAATATAAATAATCCTTGTTAAAAGGTTGAATATAACTCTGTGGATTCATTCTACTATCTGATAATAGAACTGAATAGGTAAATAAGTAGTATGTCTGCTTCCTATAGATATTGATTTATACTTCCCAATTCTCCCCAAGAAAGTAGTTAATCATAGTATTTAAAGTATTAGAGAACCGATAGCATATAATTGACTGCTATAATACTTTATCTTGTCACAAATATAATAATTACTTAGTTTATTTACCCAAAGATTTTAATATAAAAATGCCTAATCTCTGGATTTAGTAAAGATTTTAACTGTCTACATACTGTTTGAGAGGTAGGAGCTAGTTGTAAATATGCCTGTTCCATAGTCGATTATTAGTTGTACCTAGTTCCCGATAGATACAATTCTACATACAAATAGGTGCGGGAACTGCCAATGTATATGTCTCCAAGCATCGCCAAACGCTCCAATCACAAATACACAACAGTAACCCGCACCAGACGATATATGAACTATCATTAGATAGGCATATAGCACTAGTGCGGTGTTGTGCACGTTCCTGTGATTGTATAAATTTTGGCGAATTTAGAGACAAGAACTATGCAAAACACCTTTCGTTAATATGTCCTCCTATTTCTAGGATTGGCACAAAGATAATGAAAGGTATTTTATTCTGCAATTAAATGTATCTGTTAAAATGAGAGTTGAGAGCTATTTCTACTCTGAATATCCATAAATTGAGACAGAACTATTCAGAGCATAAATAAGTAAACTCCGATTCATTCTGTCTCAAATCTCAATTATCAGAAACTAAGACAGTCATAAGTATTTAATAATTCCTCTTGCCTCAATCCCAAGTATCTTTTAGTAATTGATACACTGGAATGATTGAATAACTCCATGAGCTTAACAAGTGCAAGCTCCGAATTATCACTGTTCATATTATAAACCTGTCTGCCAAAAGTCTTTCTAAGAGAATGGCAACTGAAATTGCCTATATGTAACCTGTACTTCTTCTTAATCT
>OHBM01001447.1_pt1 | contig 17340 bp, 17 predicted proteins | sample 1577251 | NCBI WGS metagenome assembly OHBM01 (sample SAMEA3541557, study PRJEB24748) | human gut metagenome | biome: human gut; feature: human-associated habitat; material: faeces | place: China | collected 2012 | reverse complement strand
TCAGTGAACTTGTTCAGAGCCAGATAGAGGATATCCGGCGTGGTCAGCTCGACCTTTATTCAAAAGGCAACAAGATCCGGCGTATTTATTTCCCCCACAGTGTACGGGAGACCTGTCTGATGTGGCTGCAAAACGAAAACAGGTCCAAAGGCAGTCTGTTCCTGAACCGCTTTGGCTGTCCTATCAGTACTAACGGGATCCGTGATCAGCTGAAAGTTTTCGCTCTGCGCTATCATCTTGATCCATCCGTTGTTCACCCGCATTCCTTCCGCCATCTGTTCGCAAAAAATTTTGTGGAACGATGCAATGATATTGCACTTCTCTCCGATATTCTGGGTCACGAAAGTATCGAGACCACCCGCATCTATATTATGTCTACCGGAAAAGAGCACCGCCAAAAGATCGAGCACCTGAATCTGCTGATGTAAAAGTTGAAAAAAAGACACTTTTCGTGAAACGGGGAGATAAATGGGCAGAAAAAAACCACATAATTCGTATCCTCGCCCGTGAACGGGTGCAGCCGGAGCGTCATGTCCGCCGCGCCCGCCTTTTCCGCGGCGAGATATACCTCCGTGCCGGTCTCGGCGGCGCCGAACGGACGGCGGAAGGCACTGTTTCTGGATTCGTGTACGATCATGTGAAAAGACCTCGGTACAGCTTGCGGTATTCGAGCGCGCTCGCGCGCCAGGAGAAATCCTTCGCCATGCCCTGCGCGGCGAGATTGCCCCACGCGACGGGGCTTTCGGTGTACAGGCGGCACGCCTCCTGCGTGGTGAAGAGCAGCTCGTGGGCATTGAAATTCAGGAAACCGAAACCGGTGCCCTCGCCGGTGTAGCGGTTGTAGGGCTCAACGCTGTCGGCAAGTCCGCCGGTCTGCCGCACGACGGGCACGGTGCCGTAGCGCATGGAGATCATCTGGCTCAGGCCGCACGGCTCAAAGCGCGAGGGCATGAGGAAAAAGTCGCTCGCCGCGTAGACAAGATGGCTCAGCTCCTCGCTGTACCCGATGTACGCGCACAGCCGCCCCTTGTAGCGGTATTCCGCCGCGCGCATGAAGTTTTCAAAACGCTCGTCGCCGCTGCCGAGGAGCATGAACTGAATGTCCTCATGCTGCATGATATCGTCAAGTATGCAGGCAACAAGATCGAAGCCTTTCTGCTCGGTCATGCGCGTGACCATCGCGACAAGCGGCATATCCGGGCGCTGCTCAAGTCCCATCCGTTCCTGCAATGCCGCCTTGCAGACGGCCTTGCCCTTCAGGTGCCCGCGGTCATATGTCGCGGGGAGGAGCTTGTCGGCGTGAGGGTTAAACACCTTCTTGTCGATACCGTTTATGATGCCCGAAAGCTCGTGACTGCGGGCGTTCAGGATGCCCTCAAGCCCCTCGGCGTAATACGGCATTTTTATCTCCGAGGCGTAGCTGGGGCTGACGGTGTTTATGCGGTCGGCAAAAACGCAGCCGGCTTTGAGAAAGTCCGCGCAGCCGTTGAGCTCCATGAATTCCGGCGTATAGTAGCGGCTGTCGACGTTCAGCAGATCCTGCACGTAGTCGAAGCCGAACTTGCCCTGAAACGCGATGTTATGTATCGTCAGCAGAAATTTTAGTCCCGCCTGCATACCGCCCTGATACTGCGTCTTTGCCAGCATCGGCAGCATCGCGGTGTGCCAGTCGTTGCAGTGCAGTACCTGCGGACTGAAATCGAGGTTCGGGATGCAGTCGAGCACGGCGCGGCAGAAGAACGCGTACTGCTCGCCCTCGGCCTGACCGCCGCGGTATATTTTATCGCCGAAGTACTGCTCGTTGTCGATGAGATATATCGTCACGCCGTCAAGCTCTAGCTTCTCGACGCCGACATATGCCTGCCGCCAGCCGAGTGTGCAGTAAAAGTCGAACATGTGCTCCACGCGGTCGGCGTATTTATCCTTGATGACGCGGTGATACGGCGTTATGACGCGCGCGTCGATGCCGAGCTTTGCAAGCGACTTCGGCAGCGTGCCGACGACGTCGGCAAGTCCGCCGGTCTTACTCAGCGGCGCGCACTCTGCCGACGCCAGCAGCACATTCGGCAGCGCGGTGAGGTTCTTTTCACGCAGTATTTCACGAAACTCTTTTTTCATGGCGTACTTCCTTTCGCTGAAAATTATTTCTTCCTCGGTTTAAATTCATAGTATACACAGCTCATCGGCGGGAGAACTATGCGCGCCGAATGCTGCATATCGAGAAACGGTTTTCTGCGCGTCCGCACAGCGCCGGGGTTCTTCACTCCGCTGCCGCCGAAGCGCTCGTCATCGCTGTTGAGTATCTCTTTAAGCGTACCGGCCATGGGCAGACCGATCTGAAAATCGTCGTACCGCACGGGAGTGAAGTTGCAGGCGCAGACAAGATACGCGCCCTTTTCGGCGTCCGGCTCCATGCGCATGAACGCAACGGAGCTGCGCTCGCGGTCGTCGACGTTCAGCCACTTGAAGCCGTCCCAGCCGTGATCGCGGCCATACATCGCGGGAGTGGCGGTGTATATCCTGTTGAGCGCGCGGTAATACTGCCGCAGCTGCTCATGGCGCGGATAGTCAAGCAGCAGCCAGTCAAGCCCCTGCCGCCAGTTCCACTCGATGAACTGCCCGAACTCGCCGCCCATGAATATCAGCTTCTTGCCCGGATGGGCGAACTGATAGCCGTACAGCGCGCGCAGCGAGCTGAACTTCTGGTCGTAGTCGCCGAACATCTTGTCTATCATCGACTTCTTGCAGTGCACTACCTCGTCGTGCGAGTAGGCGAGCACGTAGTTTTCGGAGAACGCATACATCATCGAGAAGGTGAGCTTGTCGTGATGATGACTGCGGTAGAGCGGGTCCATGGACATGTAGTCGAGCGTATCGTGCATGAAGCCCATGTCCCATTTGAAGCAGAAGCCCAGTCCGCCGTCCTCCGGAGGGGCGCTTATCTTCGGGAATGCGGTCGATTCCTCGGCTATCGTCACGGCGCCGGGGTAATTTACGAGCACCGTGGAATTCAGCTTCTGCAGGAATGCGACTGCGTCGAGGTTTATATTCCCGCCGTTTCGGTTCGGCGTAAACTCGCCGGGGCGGCGGCCGTAGTCGAGATACAGCATCGAGCTTACCGCGTCTACACGGATGCCGTCTATGTGATATTCCTCGAAGAATTTGCAGGCCGACGAAACGAGGAAGCTCTGCACCTGATCCGACGCATAGTCGAACACCAGAGTTCCCCATTCGGGGTGCTCCGCCATGCGGCGCTCCTTGCACTCAAAGAGGGGAGTGCCGTCAAAATTGGCAAGCCCGTGCTCGTCCTTCGGGAAATGCGCGGGCACCCAGTCCATGATGACGCCGATGCCGGTGTGGTGCAGCTTGTCCACAAGGTATTTGAAATCGTCCGGATTGCCGTAGCGCGAGGTCGGGGCGTAATACCCCGTGACCTGATAGCCCCAGCTCCCATCGTAGGGGTACTCCGTGATGGGCATAAGCTCCACGTGCGTAAAGCCCATGTGCTTGCAGTAGACGGCGAGAGAATCGGCAAGCTCGCGGTAGGCGGGCTTCTTGCCGCTCAGCTCCCGCCATGAGCCGGGGTGCAGCTCGTATATGCTCATCGGCTCGCGCATGAAATCGCGCGCGGCGCGGCGGCTCATATAGCTCTCGTCCGTCCATTTATAGCTCCCGCCTTTCCAGACCCTGGAGGCGGTGTTTTCTCCGTGCTCGCTCCACGCGGCAAAGGGGTCGGACTTCAGTATCTCATGCCCGTCGGCGCCGGTGACGCAGAATTTATAAAGAACTCCGTCGGAAAGCCCCTCGACAAAGCAGACCCATACTCCGCCGTCGATGTACTCCATCGGAGTCGCGGCGCGATCCCACGAGTTGAAATCGCCGACGAGACTGACCCGCTGCGCATTCGGCGCCCAGACGACAAAGCGGTGCGCCCCAAGCTCCGGAATATAGCGGCAGCCGAAACACAGCCACGCCTTGCGCGCGCAGCCGGTATTGAAAAGATACACGTCCTCATCAGGTATGAATTTTTTCTCTCTGTCGTTCATGTCAGCTCTCCTCCGTTGAAGGTCTCTTCCTATCTTTTTATTATAACTTGCTTTCGTCGTAATTCCAAGTAAAAATTGTCGGGTCGTGAAAACTGTTATAATGATACAACAGATTGTAAAATATGACGAATAAAATTTGAACGCAAAATCATCAAATCTTCCTGAAATTTGAACATGAAATGATTTTACTGCACAATTTTTGACATAACATAAAATATGTATAAAATCATGGCATGCAGAAATACGAAAAATTTGTTGATTATGCCTATATGCGGCGCTAATTATCTTAACATTTCAGCGTTTTAACTGAAATTCGTCAAAATGCAAAATTTTAATGCCGACCGACCTTGAAAAAAGATGATTTATAGGCTAAAATACACAAACACAAGGCAAAATATCCGGTACACATTTCATTACACAGGAGAGAACTCAAAATGGACAAGATGATATGGTTGACTCCGCTCTTCGCGGCGGTTGCACTTCTCTTCGCACTTTATAAGGCGCGCTATGTCAGCAAGTGCGATGCGGGAAACAGCCGGATGCAGGAGATCGCAGCCGCTATTGCCGAAGGCGCAAGTGCCTTCCTTCGCGCCGAATATAAAATACTTGCGATATTTATCGTAGTTTTGTTTGTGCTGATCACTATATTCATTGACTTCGGCACCGCCGTCTGCTTCGTCATCGGAGCATGCTTCTCGATACTTGCGGGCTTTTTCGGAATGCGCGTCGCCACCAAGGCGAACGTCCGCACCGCCAACGCCGCTCTCACCAGCGGCATGAACAAGGCGCTCAGCGTCGCGTTCTCCGGCGGCTCCGTCATGGGCATGTGCGTTGTCGGTCTCGGCCTGCTCGGATGCAGCCTTATCTACATAATCACCGGCAACTACAACATCCTCTTCGGCTTCTCCCTCGGCGCATCGTCCATCGCGCTGTTCGCCCGTGTCGGCGGCGGCATATACACCAAGGCTGCCGACGTCGGCGCCGACCTCGTCGGCAAGGTCGAAGCCGGTATCCCCGAGGACGACCCCCGCAACCCCGCCGTCATCGCCGATAACGTCGGTGACAACGTTGGTGACGTCGCCGGTATGGGCGCTGACCTCTTCGAGTCCTATGTCGGCGCGCTCGTCTCCGCGCTCACGCTGGGCGTCTCCGTTCAGGGACTGTTCACCGGAGCCGGTGCGATCTTTCCGCTGATAATCGCGGCTGTCGGCATTCTCGGTTCCGTTATCGCCACCTTCTTTGTCCGCGGCAAGGATGACTCCAACCCCCACAAGGCTCTCAAGATGGGCTCCTACGTTTCCGCCGTTATCGTCGCGGTGCTGTCCGTCGTACTCAGCTACAGCTTCTTCGGCAAGATATACTACGCTCTTGCGATAATTGCCGGCCTCATCGTCGGCCTCGTCATCGGCTTCGTCACCGAGGTCTACACCTCCGACGATTATAAATCCGTCAAACGCATCGCTGCCCAGTCCGAGACCGGCTCCGCCACCACCATCATCTCCGGCGTCGCCGTCGGCATGATGAGCACCTGGGTCCCCATTGTTCTGATATCTGTCGGTATCTACGTCTCCTACGCCGTCACCGGCGACCTCTACGGCATCGCGCTCGCCGCCGTAGGTATGCTCGCCACCACCGGCATCACTGTCGCGGTCGATGCTTACGGCCCCATCGCAGACAACTCCGGCGGCATCGCCGAGATGAGCGGCCTTGATCCTCATGTCCGTGAGATAACCGACAAGCTCGACGCCGTCGGCAACACCACCGCCGCAATGGGCAAGGGCTTCGCCATCGGCTCCGCAGCGCTCACCGCGCTCGCGCTCTTTGTCTCCTACGCCACCGAGGTCAAGCTCGACGCTATTGACCTGCTCGACCCCAATGTCGTTATCGGCCTGCTCATAGGCGGTATGCTCCCGTTCGCGTTCTCTGCGCTGACCATGGAGTCTGTCTCCAAGGCCGCGTATAAGATGATAGAAGAGGTTCGCCGCCAGTTCCGTGAGATCCCCGGCATCCTCAAGGGCGAGGCAAAGCCCGATTACAGCTCCTGCGTCTCCATCTCCACCCGTGCCGCGCTGCATGAGATGATCGTCCCCGGGGTTATGGCCGTTGTCGTGCCGCTGCTTGTCGGCATCCTGCTCGGACCCGCTGCCCTCGGCGGACTGCTCGCAGGCTCTCTGGTCACCGGCGTTCTGCTGGCTATCTACATGTCCAACGCCGGCGGCGCTTGGGACAACGCCAAGAAGTACATCGAAGGCGGACACAATGGCGGCAAGGGCTCCGATGCGCATAAGGCCGCCGTCGTCGGCGACACCGTGGGCGACCCGTTCAAGGATACCTCCGGCCCGTCCATCAACATCCTCATCAAGCTGATGACCGTTGTCTCGCTTGTTTTCGCTCCGCTCTTTATACAGATCGGCGGACTTCTCTGATAATTGACACCCTACCTTATCCCTTTCCTTAGCGCAGCGCCCCGAATTTATTCGGGGCGCATTTTTTTCGCGGCGGGGTGCGGCGAATTATTTGACGCTGCGCGGCATAGGCTTATGCGGAGGACAGGCGTAATTCTTAAGTTATATTAATTTGAAAAATCGCGGCCTGAGACACTTGCTTTATTGTCGAGATTTCATTATAATGTATAGGCTTTATTTGTTGGTTGAGGTTAGAAAATGAAAAAGATTTTTGTAAACGTTGGATTACTGACGATATTGCTGGTAGTTTTCTGGTTTACGCTGCTGGCCAGAGTGTCGCAGCCGGAGTACAACCCCACGGTGAACGTGCCGGATGACGTGACGCCGCCCGTGGAGCAGAGCGCGGAGCCTGAAGCAACCCCGACGCCGACTCCTACCCCGACGCCGGAACCCACTCCGGAGTATTTCACCCTGTCCTTCATCGGCGACTGCACCCTTGCGCCGCACCAGAATACGCAGGATTACTTCAATAAGGTGGGGGATGACTACGCTTATCCCTTCGCAAATACCGTTCAGTACTTCGCCGACGATGAATATACCTTTGCAAACCTTGAATGCACTTTCTCTGACAGAAGCCTGTCTCCGGTCGGATACCCCACGTTCTATTTCCGCGCGCCCACGTCGTATGTGAATATCCTCCTTGAGGGCGGGGTCGATTTCGTCACAACGGCGAACAACCACCTCAACGACTTCGGTGATAAGGGCGTTGAGGATACATATGCAACGCTGGATAACGCCGGTCTGCCCTACGGCAAGGTCGGTCAGGCGCAGGTAGTCACGACTAAGAATGGCATAAAGATCGGCGTCTACTGCGGCTTCAATATCAATGACGGATACTTCGTCCCAACAACGGATGAGTGCGTAAATGCAATCAATCAGATGAAAGCCGACGGCGCAGAGTATATCGTTATGGCTTTCCACTGGGGTAAGGAGCTGTATTATAAGCCGACTCAGAAGATGATAGACCTCGCGCAGGCCTGCATCGACGCGGGAGCCGATCTCATCTATGGCACGCATCCGCATGTCCTCGGGCCGATCGTCGAGTATAACGGCGGCATAATCATGTACAGTGTCGGCAACTGGAGCTTCGGCGGAAACACCCAGCCCACGGATCAGGACACCGCGATTGTTCAGGTTACGATCAAGCGTGACGTTGACGGCAGCATCACGACCGAGGGCTATGATGCCATACCGTGCTGCGTCAGTTCGAACATGAGCGGCGGCGTCGGATATAACGACTATAAGCCGACCCCGTATCCGGAGGACAACGAGGGCTACAAGCGCGTACTGAGCAAGCTGGATATGAATTCCGGCTGGGAGAACGCAAACAAGGATTACAGCGCGTGGTACAGTGCCTGGGGCTGATATAATAATTTGATAAATCGGGCGTACTGCAAAAGTACGCCCGATTTTTTGCCAGTCAAAACCATCCGGCTCAGCCAGATGGTTGTCCGATATATATCGACGAGAAGGTCTCTATGTGGCCGTCATGGCGTGTGCCTGGGGGATTGTCCGGAATATAATAGTCATAGCACAGGCGGACATCCTCGACGTAAAGCTCGGTGAGAGCATAGGTCTCCGAATATGTCACCGTGGGCGTCTCGCCCTGAAGTGCGGAGCTGCCATGCTGCCACGCGAGCCGCGTCCGCGTGAGATAATATTTGCCGCCGCGGAAGTGCAGCGTGTGGCAAAGGAAGCCAGCGTCAGGGCACAGCTCGTATATTGCAATATCCGCGTCGCGGCCCTCGTCAACAGCGGCGAAAAAGTCATTGAGCAGCGCCGGATTCGTCATATCAATGCTGCAATTGAGCGCCAACGCGCAGCAGCCAAGCTCACCGAGCCGCGCGGCCAGCGGAGCGATCTCGTCCTGAGTGAGATTCAGCCCGCTGCCGGAGAAGAGCTTAAGATAAAGCTCCTTGTATCCGTCCGCGGTTTTATACGCCTGCTCCACCGCTGCGGATGAGAGCGACGCGAACAGCTCGGTTTCTTCGGAAATGCTGTCCGCCGGTGCACCGGCTTGAGCGGGGGTGGCATTGACATTCGTGTCAGCCTGCGGCTCAGTCTGCTTCGCATCGGATCTGACGCCGACGAGCACATTGGCCGCGAGCAGTATCGCGGCAGCGCACACAAGAACAATTATGCAGAGCGGAAGTATTCGTTTCATGGTATCAACCTCTTGAGACCTGCAAACGGTTTACATAACAACCATATATCCGCACCGAGCACAGCTTATCCGGAGGCACTTTGATAAAAACATTGACTCTTTGCCGCCGCAGTGTTACGCTTTATCCAAAGATTGGAGGGCAACGAATGCGGATATATAGGAAATGGGTCGGCAGACAGCCCGCGAAAGCAGGGGAGATGTATCTGCTGGAGTGCTCGCAGGAGGAGCAGTTCACGCAGATGTTCCCGCTGATAGGCCAGCAGGCGCTCCACGCCACCAGCGGGCGCGATGTGATATACAGGCTTTACCTCATATGCGAGGACGGGCGGAGAATTCTGCCTGTCGATAAGCCGTCGGTGATGATGGGCGCGTTCAACGGCGGAAAGTCCCCGCTTGCCGACTGCGGGATCATCACGGCGGAGCGCATCGAGGAGCTTGTGAAAACCGATGAGCTGCTGCCGTCGGTCGAGGCGAGCGTGTATCTTGCCGAGAGCTGACGGACTTATATAAGGCTGCTCAGCTCGTCAACGGTGCAGATCTTTGCCCCGATGCGCGCCATATCCTCAAGATTTGCACGCTGCACCTCGTCGGTCACGGACGATGTGCAGTCCGAAAGGACGACGACGTCATAGTCGAGTGAAAGCGCGTCGTAGCAGCTGCTGCGGATGCAGTTCGGCGTGGTTGTTCCGGCGAGGATCACAGTATCCACGCCCAGCCTGCGCAGTATCAGGTCTACCTGCGTATGAAAAAACGCGGAGAAGCGCGGCTTGACTATGCAGTAGTCCTGCGGCAGAACGATGAATTCCGGCGGAAAAGCGTCGGATATTTCGGGAGCGCACTCCTCGGAAAGCGGCTTGCCGCCCTTGAACCAGACATCGTAGCGGCATTTTTCAACGTCGCTGCCGTCCGCTCTGTAATGACGCGTGGCATATACCACGGGGACGCCAGCCGCGTGGCAGAGGTCTATCGCTCTGGCGCATGCGGGGACTGTGGCCGCAGCAGAGGGGATGCAGATGGGCGAGGCAGGGGAGATGAAGCCGCCCTGCATATCGATCATTATCAATGCGTATTTTTTCATGACTGTTCCTTTCAAATTTTTGTTTTATACTATAATCGCACAGATAGAAAAATATTTCAATTGTCAAAAACGACGAAGCATATGCTTCGTCGTTTTCGTGTGATTACAGCTTTACGTCGCGTTTCTGCTTGTTATAGAGTTTATTCAGCAGCGGGCGGACAACATAGAACAAAAGCTTGTTATCGAGATTGAACCAGTATATCAGCATGGACACCGAAATGAGAGACAGCAAGGCAATGATAAGCTTTTTGAATTTCATAATTACCACCCTTCGTAATCGTCGATATCGAGCAGACTTGCGTCCAGCGGTTCCTCCTGCATGACGGCGGTCATGTAATCGCTGAACTGCTTGCGCATGGAGCTGCGGCTTATGGTACGGTGGTCGAACATATCGTTCTGTACCCAGACAAGGTGCGCGCCGCGCTCCTTGGCCTGATCGTTTACGACGCCTGCGAGACCCATCGCGCCCTTGCAGGTGATGTCGTCATAGACGAGTATCATGTCGCAGTTGAATTTCTCAGCCTCATCCCAGAACTCAAGCAGATGCTTGTAGCCGCCGGTGAGGTGGCGGCGCATGACGCCGCGCTCGTAGTTGTGCACAATGTCGATAAGCGCCTGATCGACGTTGTCCTCGGACATTATGACGTTGCCGGAGAACATGTCCATCTGCGCCACGACCAGTACGCCCCAGCAGTTGTACGCCCAAGTGTTGAAATCAACATAGTAGCAGCCGGGGCCGCCCCATGTTATCATGCGATGGCGCGCGTTCGGGAAGCTGACGACCTTGTCGCGGTAGGCTTTCTCGGCAATTTTCAGCGCCTTTTTCGCGGCCTTGTCGATATACGGCATGCGGCCGCCGGAGAAGGTGAAATAGAATGCGTGGAACAGCGGGGAGATGACGTTTGCGTAGGGCGTATACGGGGTCTTGATGTACTCCCACGCCTCAAACTCATTGCGTACTTCGGCGTTGTGCTTCTTCATTATCTCGAAGAACGCCTTCTCGTCGAACTTCTCGCCGGTATTCTGCTCGATGAAGCGGATGACCTCTTTCATCTGGGCGAGGGCATATTTATCTGTTGCCGCGTCCTCCCAGCGCATCGGGATACCCGCAACCATGGAGGGGATTGTGACGCGGCGCTCGATGAGCTGGCTATTCATGGTCGAGGAGTCGCAGGGCATATTGTTCGTGACGAGGCACGCGCCGATCTGGGGGTAATCGTCGTTGATCGCAACACCGGCGGCGTTCGCGCTGAGACGGCAGGAGTCGGCAGGCAGACCAGCGTTTTCCATGACGTCCATGTAAAACGGTGCCAGACTCTGATCCATGTATGTGCCGAGGAGCCCCTGAAGCACTTCGAGCGGCAGAGCCTTGAGATTCGGGAAACCGGCGATTATCTCGGGGCACATGGTCTGCTCAAGCATGACGAACTTGTCTGCAAATTTCGTGTCGCCGAAGCGGCGGTCGCCCTTCATGCTGTCGGCGATCATCTGCGTTGCGCCTTTCATGATGGCGTGCATCTGCGTGTGTGATACGCGCAGAGCGGGGCCGCGCATACCGGCCATGCATTTGTCCACCATGTTCAGGCTGCCGAGGTAGGAGCCGAGCCAGCGGTACTCAAGCATACCGCGCATGATGCGCACCGGAGACTTTGCGACGAACTGCACCAGCAGCCCGAGGTTCACGACCCACTGCGTGTAGTCATAGAATGTATCCTTGAGGCCGCGCCACTCGCGGTGCTTTGCGATGCCGCTGCCCTTGATGAAACGCTTTCCGTCGTTTGCCATCACTGCTTACCTCCCTGAATTTTCTTGATCTCGATGCTCTCGACAAAGGCCTGGAACCGAGTGCGGAGCTGACCGGCGGATGCCATGGTGTACTCCTTCTCGACGCCGATGCACGGAATGTGCTCCTTCTCGACCATGTCGTGTACGCCCATGACGCGCTCATAGCTCCAGAATTCGCAGAACTTCATCTGGAGGTACAGCACGCCGTCGGCGTGATAATCGTTTACGAGCTGCTTGAGATAACGGCGGCGCTGCTCCTGCTTCTCCTTGTTCATGAAGCGGGGGCACTCGCTGGTGCTGAGGTAGTGGCGGGCGACGGCGGTCAGCGCGCTCTCGCCGTCGCGGATGATTATCTCCTCGCGGCCGGGGAGAGAGCCGTAGCAGTAACGGTCGGCGACGACGTATGCGCCGCAGTCCCCAAGAAGCTTCGTGAAGGCCGGATCATCGACCTCGGAGCCGGTAACGACGATACGTGCCCTGTACGCGGGCTTGGGGTCAGGCTCGCGGGTCTTTATCTCCCCCAGAGTCTCGCGGAGCATGTCTTTCACAAGATACTGCGGGCAGCATTCGCTGACAAGCTGTATCACATGGAACTCATAGCTCGTTATCGGCGGGTTTTCAAGCTTGCGGAATTCACCGATCTCGGTGATGATCCGGCAAATCTCGTTGTGCTCGTCTATCGCCTGCCGGAGGGCGGCCTCGGAGACGTCGATGCCGTAGACCTCGCTGAGTGGCTGGAGTATGTATTTGCGCAGCTGCTCCTCATAATGCTCATAGGCCGCGGGCGTAGTGACGAAGGGGACGTCCATCATGCTCATGAAAAACTGGGGGTTCACAGGCTTCACGAGGCCGAGAATGTCGAAATATTCGTGCGCGCGGTGCATCATCTGGCAGGTCTCGGAGGACATCATCGCGGAGAGAAAGTTGTATCCACCCTCGATGCTGCGCTCAAGGATGCTGCGGGTGAAGGGACATGTCTTGTTGGTCATGTAGTAGGTGCCGATGTCGGTGCTGCCGGTTCCGGGGGCGCGCAGGCGCACGGAGAAACAGCCGGGCAGGTTCAGCAGGACTTCGGGGACAAAATAGCAGGTGTAGCCCAGCGCCTTTTTGCCGTCCGCCGCGGCCTGTTTGACAAGCTCGTTGTTCGCGTCGGCAAGGAGACTCTCAAAATATATGAGGTGCTTTAAATCTTTCATATTTCCCTCCCAAATCTATTCACCGTGAATAATCACAGCTTGGATGATATCATATTGCCGGTTTTGTGTCAATTTGAAATGGACTGATATTCTTGACAAACCGAGCCATTGACGGCATAATGTCACTGTGATTCACAGTGAATAATCACAGACGGGAGGGCACCGTGCATGGCCTTTGAGAAAATAAGCATACCGTCGCCGAAGGAGTATTTCTTTGACGAGATAAAATCCAAAATCCTCCTTGGCGAGCTTCGCTCCGGCGAGAAGCTGCCGAGCGAACGGCTGCTGGCCGAGCAGACGGGCGTGAACCAGTCGGCGCTGCATCTTGCGATAAAGGAGCTTGAGCGGGCGGGATTTGTCGAGATAATTCCGCGGCACGGGACTTATGTCGCCGACTTTGCCGCGAATGGAAATTACGACACACTGCATGAGATACTGCGCACCGGCGGGAGGCACCTGACGCGCGAGCGCATCGTCTCGCTGGTCGAGACGCGTAACGCCATCGAGGGCGGCGCACTCATCCGCCTTGCGAAGGAGCATACGCCCGCGGATATAGCGAAGCTGCGCGAGTATATCGCCACATTCCGGACGATGCGCGGCAAGGATCTGACGGCGGCGGAGCTTGGCCGCATGACCAAGGGCTTTCATTATCTCATCTGCCGCCTGAGCGGTAACGAGGTGTTCATCCTGCTGATGAATTCGTTCACCGAGATATCGCAGGATCTGTGGACCTACTGCGCCGGATACTGGGGCATAGATGAGCTGATAGAGCAGAGCGAGCACATAACGGAGCTTGTCGAGCAGGGGAGAGGCTTAGAGGCACAGGTGTATATAACGGACAAGTTTGACCAATACGTCAGAGAGTGCGGTGTAAACGGCGCGGAATAAAAAATAAGCTCCCGTAAAAACGGGAGCTTAAAAATTATATATGAGTTACAGATTGTGTACTCTCAGGGCGCGGATCGCGTTGAGAACGGCTATTATCATAACGCCGACGTCTGCGAATATCGCGGCCCACATGTTGGCCATACCGAGCGCGACGAGCAGCAGGCAGCCGAATTTGACGACCAGCGCGAAGCCGATGTTCTCATATACTATGCGGATGCACTTGCGGGATATTTTGATCGCCTTTGCGATCTGGAGCGGATCGTCGTCCATGAGCACAACGTCGGCAGCCTCGATAGCGGCGTCGGAGCCCATGGCGCCCATCGCAATGCCGATGTCCGCGCGGCTGAGAACAGGAGCGTCGTTGATGCCGTCACCGACGAAGGCGAGTTTAGCGCTGCCGCTGTTGGCCGCGAGCAGCCCTTCGACCTTCTCGACCTTGCCGGCCGGAAGCAGTTCGCTGTACACCTCGTCAACGCCGAGCTCGGCTGCGACGGAGTCGGCGACCTTCTTCATGTCACCGGTGAGCATAACGGTCTTCTCAACGCCCGCATGCTTCAGGTTTGCAATGGCCTGCTTGGAGTGCGGCTTGACGATATCGGAGATGACGATGTGTCCGGCGTACTTGCCGTCAAGCGCCATATGGATTATTGTGCCGATGCTGTGGCAGCTCTGGTAGGGGATGTTCAGCTGCTCCATGAGCTTGTCGTTGCCGGCAGCGACCTGAACGCCGTCAACCTTGGCGATAACGCCGTGGCCGCTGATCTCTTCGATATCCGTGATGCGGCTGCGGTCGATCTCCTTGCCGTAGGCGCGCTGGAGACTCTTGCTGATAGGATGGGAGGAGGCACATTCGGCGAGAGCTGCGTACTCAAGCAGCTTTTCCTGCTCGATAGGTGTGTGGTGCACGGCGCTGACCTCGAATACGCCCTGGGTCAGCGTGCCGGTCTTGTCAAACACAACAGTCTTGACCTGAGACAAAGTCTCAAGATAGTTGGAGCCTTTGATGAGGACACCTGCCTTGCTCGCGCCGCCGATGCCGGCGAAGAAGCTGAGCGGGATGCTGATGACGAGTGCGCAGGGGCAGCTGACAACGAGGAAGGACAGCGCACGGTATATCCACTGTTCCCACTGTGCGTCAAGTCCGGTGATGAGACGGACTACCGGCGGCAGCACCGCGAGGGCGAGCGCGCTGTAACAAACGGCGGGGGTATATACGCGGGCGAACTTCGAGATGAACGCCTCGGAGCGGGATTTGCGGGAGCTGGAGTTTTCGACAAGCTCAAGTATCTTGGAGACGGTGGACTCGCCGAACTCCTTGGTGGTTTTGACTTTCAGAACGCCGGTCATGTTTATGCAGCCGCTTATAATATCGTCGCCGGGCTTGGCGTCGCGCGGGAGGCTTTCACCGGTCAGTGCGCTGGTGTTGAGCGAGGAGCTGCCTTCAACGATGACACCGTCGATAGGAACCTTTTCGCCTGGCTGCACAACGATGATGCTGCCGACAGCGACCTCATCGGGATCGACCTTTTCAAGCTTGCCGTCGCGCTCAATGTTGGCATAATCGGGGCGGATATCCATGAGCGCGCTTATGTTCTTGCGGCTCTTGCCGACGGCATAGCTCTGGAACAGCTCGCCTATCTGGTAAAACAGCATAACGGCGATAGCCTCGTTGTAGTCGCCGCTGCGCTCATATATCGCCAGCGCAAACGCGCCGACCGTGGCGACGGCCATCAGGAAGTTCTCGTCAAATACGCGGCGGTTGAGTATGCCCTTGCCGGCCTTTCGGAGTATATCGTAGCCGATGATGATGTATACGACCAGATACAGCGCCAGACGAAGCAGGCCGGTGACGGGGATAAAGCGCAGCGCGATGAGCATTATGGCCGCGATGATGATGCGTGTCAGCATCTTTCTCTGCTTCTTGGACATTACGGAGCATCTCCTTTATAATTAAACGTTCATTTAATCGTTGGGCCGGTCAATGCGCCCGCCCGCAGCAGCGGACGGGCGCTTCCGGTAAAATCAAAGCTCGATCTCGCAGTCAGGCTCAACCTTTTTGCAGGCCTTGAGCACTTCTTTCATAACCGCTTTTGCGTCCTGACCGTCTTCAAACTCTACTATCATCTTCTGAGTCATAAAGTTCACGACAGCGGAGGCAACGCCGGGGGTTTTCTTGGTGGCTTCCTCCATAAGATTTGCGCAGTTGGCGCAGTCCACTTCTATGTTGTAAGTCTTTTTCATTGAGAATAATCTCCTTTCTGCGTGGCGTGCAAATCATTTCTTGATTAAGCACTTGTTTAATCATTGTGGCCGTAGTATAATATGCGCGAAAAGGAAAGTCAATCCCTTCGGTGAACTCATGTCCAAAGGGGCAAAAAGCGTTTCCGAACGGGCGAAAACGGAGGAGTAAGCATGGCGAAAACCGAGCTGCCGCATCATCACGGCGAAGAAAAAATGAACACGGCGGAGATACGCGAGGTGCTTGAACGCGTAGATAATTTTCAGACCATAGCGGATGTGTTCCGCCAGCTGGGCGATACGACGCGCGTGAGGATATTCTGGCTGCTGTGCCACTGCGACGAGTGCGTCGTGAATATCGCGGTAATGCTGGATATGTCAAGCCCTGCCGTATCTCATCACCTGCGCACACTGCGCGACAGCGGCCTGATTGTCAGCCGCCGCGAGGGCAAGGAAGTGTATTATCACGCGGCGGACAGCGCGCAGAGCCGCCTGCTGCATGAGATGATAGAGCAGGTCATGGATATTGCGTGCCCCGAATGGCGCGAGGAGGCGGAATAATGCGCGCGGCGGAAATTTTTCCGGGCGTGCGGCTGCATTTCCTCGCACTGCCCGATGACGCATCGCCTAGGTATGCCGCGGGCGAGCTTGCGGTGCTGTATTGCCGCGCGGAGCGCGTCGGCTGGAAAACGGCGGCGGGCAGCAGCGTGAACCTTGGGCCGGGCGATTTCTGCGTCTGCCCCAGCGAGCTGCTGGCAAGTGCGGAGTTCTATTTCCCGAATGACCGCTGCGAGCTGTTGTGCATAGAGCTGGCGGACGGCGCGGAGCCGGAGCTGATTGCGGATTCCGGCGTGACACCGAAGCTGCTGAAAGACAGGCTCTGCGGCGCGGGCTGCTTCCCGCATACGGGCAGCGAGCAGACAGAGAGCATTTTTTCCGCGTTTTATGACCAGCCAGAGGAGCTGAGAAACGCTTATCTCAGGATTAAAACTCTGGAGCTTCTGCTGTATCTGGCAAAGCTCGAACCCTCAGGGCGGAACCAGATGACGCAGTATCAGGCGGAGCAGGTGCGCGTAATCCGCGAGATACACGATCTGCTCGCGTCGAACATGGAGCGCCGCTTCACGATCGAGGAGTTGTCGCACAAGTATCTGATGAACCCGACGACGCTCAAGGCCGTGTTCAAGTCCGTCTACGGAGAATCGATCGCGGCGCATATGAAGGAGCACCGGATGAAGAAGGCGGCGGCGCTGCTGCACGAGTCCGACATGAGCATAGCGGAGATCGGGCGGCTCGTGGGTTATGAGAGCCAGAGCAAGTTCACAGCCGCGTTCAAGGAATCCTACGGCTGTCTGCCGAAGGAGTATAGAAAGAAGGTATAAAAAATTCCTTGCCCGTATAGACGGGTGTCCGTAAAACAGTTATTCCTCCGTATGGCTTAGACCATGCGGAGGATTTGTTTATGTCTAATCTTCAAACT
>OHBM01001446.1_pt1 | contig 17342 bp, 9 predicted proteins | sample 1577251 | NCBI WGS metagenome assembly OHBM01 (sample SAMEA3541557, study PRJEB24748) | human gut metagenome | biome: human gut; feature: human-associated habitat; material: faeces | place: China | collected 2012 | reverse complement strand
AGGAAAGTGCATACAAGAAGGCATATGCGAAGGCTCAGCAGCAGGAACAGCAGACGCGCAGGTCCCTGCCTGACGCAGCGGCAGATGTGGCGGCAAGGCACAGGCATAAACACAGGGCCGAGATAAGAAATTGTTGCATACGCAATTACCAATAATAATTTTTTGCACTCTACACTATTTTACGGTAAAGGCCAGCCCCCTGTGCGGTTGCCAGCCACGCCGCCAGTCCGTATAGTCGGGCCGAGGTGGAATATGAGACATTCGCCCCTTTTCCTGTTGGTCATCTGCGTCCTGGCGGCCCTGCTGGCCGCCTGCGGCCCCAAGGATATCGGCACCGGGACCTCGGAGCCCGACACCGTGCCGGCCGGCGTCAGCGGTGCGGACAGCATGCGCCAGCCCATGACCGGCAACAACAGCACCCAGACCATGCTGTATTATTTCAACCGGCCGGACGTCATGCAGTCCATGCAGCGCAGCCAGTTCAACATGTACATGCGCCACATGGGCCGGGACATCTCGCCCGAAGATCCCGCCTACCGGGCCGTCCCCCGGCAGCGCAGCCCCTTCCGTCAGTAGAGGAACATCATGGATCCTGTCACCCATGCCGCCAGCGGCGCCCTTGCCATGCTGGCCATGCCGCAGCGCCCCGCCACCCGCTGGGCCCTGCCCCTGGCAGCCTTCGCGGCTGCCTCGCCCGATCTGGACATCCTGGCCGCCAGCGGCCCCCTGCAGACCCTGCTGCTGCACCGCGGCATCACCCACGCCCTGGCGGCGGCACCGCTCATGGGCCTGCTGCTGGCCATCCTGGCCCGGCCCCTCTGGCGCTACGATACCCGCAACGCCTGGTCGTTCGGCGGGGTCTGGGCCTTCATGATGCTCATGGTCCTGCTGCATATCTGGCTCGATGCCCTGACCACCTACGGCACGCTGGTCTGGCTGCCCTTCTCCGGGGAGCGCCTGCGCCTCAATGCCGTCTATATCATCGACCTGCTCATGACCCTGCCCCTGCTCTGGGGCATCTGGCACGGCCTGCGGCAGGAGAAGAAGCGTGCCCAGGCCCAGGGGGCCATCCCCTTCCCCTTCCAGGATACGGCCTCGCTCACCGTCTCGGACGGCAAGCCCGGCGTCCGGCTGGCCCTGTTCTGGAGCATCCTCCTCTACCCGGCCCTGGCCCTGGGATGCCAGATCTGGCACACGCAGCAGATGCAGGCCTCCCTGGCCGCCCAGGGACGTGACATCCGCCAGCTGGTGGTGCTGCCCGATGCCTTCGCCCCCCTGTTCTGGCGGGCGCTCTATCTGGAAAAGCTGCCCGCCCGCCCCGCTGACGCCCCGGCCTGGCAGACGCAGCTCGATCCCCTGCTGCCCCCGGCGGACAGGCAGGAAGAGCTGGTGGTCCGCATCCGGGGGCTGGATGCCCTGGGCCGTCCCCATGGTCAGGAAGAGACCCGCGTGGCCGCGCCCTCCGGCCTGATGACCGCCCTGGCCCGTCAGTCCGTGGCCTGCCGGACTTTCGACCAGTTCCTGCTGCTGCCCGTCATCACGCCGCTGCCCGAAGGCCAGCGCACCACGGACATGCCCGGCGCCAGCCAGTGGCTGCTGCATGACGAGCGCTTCGGCTCGCAGCTGGAACTGGTACAGAAGATCATGGCCATGCGCCCCAATGCCGGCATCCCCTTCCAGCTCATGGTGCAGATGGAGCCCGGCAACATGGGCCCGCGCCTGCTGCAGGAGCGCCTCTATTTCTCCGACAGCCGCCGCGATTCCGGCTGGCAGGCCCCCCGCCGTCCGTCCCAGCCCGCCTTCCTGCCCTGGTTGGCCGGCTTGCGTTAGGAGGGCGGATACGCCCTGATGACAAAGGAGCCTGCGGCCCCGGCTCGCAGAATCATTCTCTGCTTGTCAGGCAACTGATAACTGTGAACCATCTTGCCATCCAATGTAAATACCTGAACCCTGTCGAGCTTCTCACCACCCAAGGCAGAAACAACGATCATGCCTGCAGCAGGTGAGTAAACCTTCACCGGTGCGCTCTGCTCTTCAGCCTCCATGCGGTCGATGCCGGTTGAGGTACGGGTCTGGGTGAGGAAGTATCTTCCGTGGTCACCCGCCTTCACCTTCACAGCCTCGCCTTCATGAAGTTCTGTAAAGCTTGCCGATGCAGCATCGTAGAGATAAACAGGAGCATCGAGCTTGCTCACACCCTTCAGGGTAAGTGAAACCTCTTCTGCCTGCTGGCTCACGATACCGAGCGGAATCCAGGACAACTCAGGAACCGCATTCACAGCCACCGCCTCGTTTCCGGCAACGGTATAAACCTGCGGAATATCCTTGAGGTTCTGATCATACAGCAGATCCACATCCTCCTGATCATTATAGTCGGCAGAAGCCTCCGGACGCAAGGCGATGCGTGCCCTAGAAGTCTGGCCGTTTGAATTCTCTGTCGTTGCTTCAATGCTCTTTACATAGTCAGATGCCATCTGCAGGCCAGGAGTAATGGTGCGGTCAACACACATCGTAGAAGTGAATCTTACATTTTCTACCATTTTGCCTTCTTTCTTATTAACAAAGAACGACTGGGTAGGCTGGATAGCATAGTTATCTGTAGAAGAAATAGCCTTTACCTCACCTTTCTCTACAATCCAAATAGCGTTCTGCAAACCTGTATTGGCCTCGAAGAACTTCTTCAGAGAGATAGAGCAGGTATATGGATTAGCCACGAGATAGAAACCGCTGTTATTATTAGTTCCTAAACTCTGAGTTTTCTCTGCGAGATGCTTCTCGTCGTTATTGAAAGCAACGAGGAGCTTGCCATGGCCAGCATTCTTCGCAACCGGCATCTTGCTTGAAGAAGGAGTTGAGCCTGTATAATCGAAGTACTGGTATTCCTTATCTTCCTTTGGCAAACGGAGAATCGCATTTGGCAATGGAGTACCATCTGTAGGTCTCTTCGGTAAGAGCGCATTACCCGCCTTTATAGAGAAACCACCGAAGGTTCCGTCTGCGGCATAGCTCTCGTCTACCTTATTATATACGTGGCTCCAGTAACCGAGATTCATATCAACATCTCCAGTAACAGCACCAGTAGGATAATGAGAAGCGGAATAATTACCATTAGGTGTAATCTCCTCTACTCCACTCTTCATCCAAGCTCTCTGATAAATCGGATACTTGCTTCGGCTATACACCTTATCATCAAACTTGATATCCGTAAACGCCTTGGTTTCCTGTCGGCCATTACTTGCTGGCACATACATATCACCGGCGTAGATATACTGCAGAGGCGAAGCCATGGTGTACCACTTGTTAGGCACCAGCTCCTTCTCTACCCAAGCCTTGTCATATACCAGATAGCACTGGTCACGAAGTTCGCCCTGAGGCTTGAAGTAAATCTGATGGCAGGTATTGCCATAGAACTTCTCGCACTTCAGATTTTCTGCTTCCAATCCCTTATCGGTAGCCGCCTCATTCCAGTAAGCCATGATGTCGTACTGGATATACTTCGTAGCCTCATTACCCTTGCCATTGGTCAGCTTGGTAGCAATCTTATTGGTGCTACGGTAAACCACATTACCGAGGTCAGGGAATGGCAAACCATTCAGATTGCCGATGGTTACCTTGGTAAACTTCATTGGCACATAGCTGTTCAGCGTAGGAATCTCCACCTTTGCAGTAATACCGGTTGTACTACCATAAGCCTGATAATCATGATACTCATTATCATGCAGTTCTTTAGAAGATGAGCGATGCCAGTTATCATCATTATTCCAGTTGGCATTCATACCGCCATCGGCAGTAGGAGTCCAGGTAATGAACTCCGGTACTATCTTCACCTTGAGATAAGACTCACCAGGGCAGTTACTTGAACCAGTTGTAGCAGTTTTCTGCTCGTAAGCGAATCGGAGAACATAGTAGTATCCCTCATGGAAGTTCTTTACGGCATCATCTAAGAATTTGAGATCGAGGGTAGACTGAACTTTTGGATCAATAACCGCCAACTCATCATTCTCCAATGTTGCAACCGGAGTATTCAACATCTTTTCCCATAAAGGATCGTTCGTAGATGCAACATACACCGATGTCGAAGGACCAGCAGGAGTTTTACTATCATCAATGAAAGTAAGTGGCTTAGTAATAGCTGATCCATCTCTCATCGTAGCACTATGAAGAGGTACCTTCAAATATCCCTTAGAAGCCTTCAACTTCTCCAGCTGTGGCAAACCGATACGAAGCGAAGCCTCATAACTGCCATCATTGAATGGATAATCTACATCATTGAAACCGAAGTTGAGCTGTGGTCCATCCTTCATTACACGCAATGGTACTGGTATGGCACTAGGACACAACAGATATTCTTTACCATTGATTGTATATGGAATATAGCCATCTGAATTCTGAGTTCCTTCAGGCAGCATATATATATTATGAGTCGTACCCAAAGGAAGCTTATCCATGCTGATAGTGATATCATTGCTTGCTGTTTCGTTCAGTTTGTTGGTAGCTACTGCAGGATCATCAAGATACCAGTAGAACTTAACATTATCCAATGTTATCTTACCACCTGTATTAGGGTCTGTTGTTATCAACTGTCCCTTGATTGTAACAGAATAGCTGCCTGTTTCACCGCAAGGAATCTTATAATCCGTAATGACGTTACCATCAGTATCAGTAATGATTGGATGCTGGCTAACCATTTCGAACCAGTTACTGTACAACGAGCAGACCTCAGCAGGTGTGCCCCAATTAGCATTTCCCTTGGCAGGATCCTCTGTAGATACAGATACATAATACTTCTTACCAGTAGTCAAAGGATAGTCTTTATTACTGATCACAATATAGGTTTCACCTTCGCTGTCTACTTCTATCATATTAGTACCATCGATGTCAAAGTTCTTACAGTTTTCCTCTGAATCGTATACGTCTACAGTACCATATTCTGTACCATCAACATTCTTCGTTGTTCCATCCGTTAAATTCTTTAAGGTATATGAATAAAGTCCCTCAGCAGTAACAGGTTTACCGTCTTCATCCACAAAACGGAAATATATCTTGGTATCTTGATGACCCAAAATTGCATTCAATGTCTCGTGGATAGCACGTATCTTCAGCTTGATGGTTCCAGTTGTAGCACCGCCACATGCCGGCTTCTCCTGGAGCACCTGCACCTTGGCTGGTTCGATATAAATACGGATATCATCTACGGCATAGTCTGCACCATCAGTAATTTTACAATAGTTATCAATTACTACTCTAAAATCAGTATAATTCTCTACACCAGATTCCTTCTGGAGGACAATTTTACCATAAACCTGATACCATTTAGCTTTAACAGGATTCTCAACATTGGTTTTAAAATCACCCGAAGAGAAAGAATGAAGAAGCTTCTGGCTTTTTATATTACCATCTGCATCATAATTCATACCATAGAGTTTAAACATAACCTGTGGAAGTACACCCGAGCCATTAGTCATATCTGCAACATTAGCAGAAAAGGCCATCTGCATACCCGTACAAAGATCTGCCTTGAAATCAGCAGCGGCAATCTGACGACTCTCATCAGAAGCATCCACATAAAGGAAATGACCATACTGAGACCCATTCGTCATTTCGTACGTGCGATCATGCAAGGTTTGATCTGTCCACCAAACATAATTATCCGTACCACCATAACCATTTCCAGAAATACCAGAAATATTAGCAGTTTTATAAAGTCCATAATCTCCATGAAGTGGGGAATGTCCAATACCACTATAACCACTAAGACCAGCATCATAGTCTATCAAATCACGATATACGAAGCTATAGGCACGGCGATCCCATCTTGATGGCAATCGATCTTGGTTGTCATCTGGAGTTGTTGGGGCTGCCACCGTTTGCTCAACATCATCATCATCAAATGATATAGGTTTGGTTGCCATTTGATAATGCTCATCAAGATATGATATGGTTCTGTTATTATAGCCTGCAGCAGTTATCTGATCATGCGTCATTGGATGGAAATCCATAAAACGAACATCAAAGTTAGCTACAGGACACATCTGTGTATCTGAAGCTTTCAAATAAGCTACAACAAATACAGGAATACCTTTATCTATAACCGGCTTATCTTTATCATCAATAGCCGAGCCTTCTAAATTATACCATGTAGCATCATTCAATTTTTTTTCACTTAAATCAAGAAAGCGACCATCCCCAGATAACTCGCAATATTTTGATTTAGAAACATCATAAATACGCCATACAATAGAACCTCCGTACTGGGGAACAGATACATATTTTGACTTATCAAAATCAGCTTCAGTTATATCATTATTATATACAACTTTTTTCAAGCCATCAGGTGTCATCGGATAAAATGAGTATCGAGAAATATTATTCAATTGCAAACGCAATGTTGTTTCTGAGTTTTCATCCTTATAACCAAATGTAACCTTCTTATTATCTTCATAAGTATAGGCACCATCATCATGATTACATAATGCAGCCATGATATCATCAGCAATCTTCTTTTTGGGCAGAATATGGAAGATGTAACGAATAGACAAAGTTGGTTCATGGAGCAGATAAGTCCTTGACTCATCCATTCCGTCAACATATCTACTTACATCACAGGCAATAGTCTCCCCTTTCCATGAAGCGTTAACATGGGAAGTACTATAATTAACACCTATCAGTTTGCTAGTAGGACTTGCACCGATATTATTGGCGAATAATCCCCAATTTCCCTTCTTGAATAATTTAGTTTGTGTCTCATCACCACAAACTATTAGATGATCTGATTCTTGATCAGTATTATAATCATACCAACGGAAATAGCCACGAGGTTCTAGGTTATTACCAGAAGCTTCATACCACTGGAAAGGCAGGGATAAGAGAATCTGCTGTTTGTCTTCAGTTCCATCAACATAGTAATAATACTCCCATTCATGGGTCTTCTGATAGGTATGGCCATTCACCATATCCCAATCCCCCTTCTTATTGGCGATACCTTCGTAATGCTTAAATGGAAGATTATCTGGAGAATAGAGCTTTACATTTATCTTGCTCTTGAAAGCAGATGGTTCTTTTGTAATGACGCCATATTTCGCTTCATGGCCAGTGAGGTCATTAGTCAACAAGCAATATACCTTCATGTCTGAAGACCATGAAGAACCAGAAGGCAACTCGAAAGTTACATTCAATTCATTAGGTAACAAAGAAGAACCCTCTTTTGACAACAAGGTATAATACCCCACACCATCAGAAGTTTTGCGCAAAGCCAGAGCGCTATTATTAGAATTAGCGCTAATGATTTTGCCATCCTTATCAGCCAATACCCAACGCATATAGAAGTCGCTGACATCTTTCTTATCAGCAACGCCGAAATCAGAAAGAATCTCAGAAACTACATCTTTCAAACTTACCTCAAGTTTATTGTCTTTATATATCGCATCTACATCATGACTTGCTGCTGCAGCTCCATTGTCGGCAGAAAGCTCCAAAGGAAGCGCATCAAGTGTTTCCTGCTTTATAAACTTAAAGGAATATTCTCCATTAAGAGTTGGCTCCTGAAGAATATAGGTCTTTCCATTATATGTTACCACCTTGGCATCATTACCATCATTATTTGCCCAGGTACACTTCAAGACATAATTCTCTACATTTGCTGCAAGTTTTGAGAAATCAAAAGATACAGTACGGGCTGCATCATCAGCAACCTTAGTATCATGATAGTAAATCAAATCAGAGCCTTTAGCTGCTGATGAAGAATTACTCAATATATCTGTTATGGTAGTAATAGGAGTTGTAGCAACCTCTGAATCAAACAACTGCCAACGCAAATATTTTGCATTGAAATCAGGCAAAGTTACATTGGTTGAGGTCGCAGCTGTTGGGATTATAGAAGTACTTTCTGCTGTCGAAAAAGTTGGTGAGTTACTGCCATATTTAACCGCAGAAGACTTCAAACCATCTTCTGTATATATATCGAATTCCATCTTTTTGACACCTGCAAGATTCTCTTTTTCGGTTAAGAGATTGGCATCGTTAGAAAGGAGGAGGACCAATTTCGAATTATGAATACTTGACTCAAAACTTTCTACAGCAAATTGAAAATGTGCTTGATTCATATCACTCTTTTTCCTAATATAAACATATTCATTATCTCTCCATTGCTGTTTCCAATCTTCAGATGTAGTCAATGTTTTCGAATACACACCTTTTATTGTCCAAGAAGCAGTACTTAGTTTAGCACCATCTTTTTCGAAATAGAAAGCGCATACAGTATACTTATTAAGAGCATATTCACTAAAATCCATCTTTAATTCAGTATTACTAGCAACAAAGTATCCATCACTAGCCAATCCTTTCACTGGCATTAAAACCAATGAAAGGAGGAGGATGAGAGTACGATATATGTTTTTAATCTTATTCATAGCGATAGTATTTACGTGTATAATGTTTACGAGCAGCATAACTGCTTAGATCCTTGGTGAAAAGTATCTTGTATATAAGATACTTTTCTGTTTTGCCCGGTACTGGGACTGTAACCTTATAGAGTGCCTGCTGCTTATCGGCAGCATCATCATTAAAGGTTCCTTCGAAATAGCCGGTAATTGCATCCCATTTTGGAAGGGTTTTAAAAACCAGCTTGGCATTCGTTTCGGCAGCAGTGGCATCAGCCATACCATCTTCTTTGATTAACTCCCATTTTACTTGGGTATTATCGATACCAGTTACCTCTGTGTCATCACTTGCCTTTACTACCTTTGGCTGGATATGGAATTCCTCTTCCGGATAATAACAGGTATAGGAAAGAGTGGTTCCGTTATCTGTTATGGATGGATAGAGACCGATGGCTGTGAAGGACTGAACATCAAACTTCAACTTGTAATCATCTAATGAGATTGGAAGAATGTGATGGTCGTTTCGCGCTATCGTTGTCCAATCCTGGAACAGGGCGTAACGCTTGATTCCTGCTGAAGTTTTCAGGTTGATGATGAAATACTTGGAAGTATTGCCCGCTGCGCTTTCATTCACATAGAACGAAATCTCATTCTCTGGCTTATAAGTATCAGTACTTGCAGGTATCATCTTTGATGGAGACAACTTATAAGTATAATTCTCCGTTGTAGCCTGCCCTACCAGATTCGGAATACATTTAACTTCACCTTTATCTGCATCAGATGAAGCATCAGAATACTTTGGCAGCAACATGATATTACCATCTGTATTGACGGTAGATGAAGGATTTGAAGTTACATCACTCAACGTAATTTCTTTGATTTCCAAAGGAGTAGAACTTGGATTCCTAAACTGAAGTGTAACCTTTGCCAGCATTCTTACTACCCAAAGATTGGTTTTATCAGTTGTTCCATCTTGGTTTACAGTAAGCGTCTGCTCATTACTCATAGGAATACCAGAAATAGTAGCATCGAAGCCATTGCCATTCATCTTATATTTCATGTTCTTAAAATCAACAGCAGAGCCGTTGGTCAACGTACCCAACTGCGTTTTATCAATATTGGCAAAAGAATAGACCTGATAGGTGCCTGGGGCTACATTCTCCAGAGTAACCTCGTCTTCCTTAGTATGCTGAGCATCAACCTGAGTTTTCTCTATAGTCTGCACCACCTTATTACCTTGAGTAAGAATAACAAACCAGCTCTTCATATTCTCTGCATCGGAACCAGACTCCCACTCTGGAGTAAGAGCACGGCTATGAGGTGCAGCCTGACCTATAGAGCCAGACGCAGAAGTAGAGAGTTTGAGATGAATGGTAAAGCCATTCTTGCTTCCTCCATCAGAATTATCAGACATAGAACTGTCGTCTGGCGAGCAAGCCGTAAAGGTGGCAAGCATCGTCAGTACCAACAGCGCCATTATCGTTTTTATCTTATTCATATCTATTACTCATTATTATCCGTCTTATTACATGGAAGTCTCTGCATGGGTATACTTTGCCCACTTCTTGACAGCAATCTTGAGAACCATACCCTTCTTCTCACCCACTACTCCTTCTATCTTGATGCGATAGATGTTATTGCGGACTATGCCATAATACATAGGAGCGGTTTTAGGACCAGCACCTGTTGGATCACTATGGCGAATGGTATAGGTATAGTATTTATCTGTACCGGATTTACCAGGCTTAGGCTGCTTATTGGTTGTGTCCCAATCAGAAAGCTCATAATACTTGCCTTTAAACACCAGTCCTGTAGCATACTCTTCTAAATTGTCAAAAGTAGTATTCTCCATCGCATAATCAAGAACGAAGAAAGAGCTTAATGTTCCTAAAACTTTCTTGACAGGAAGGTATCCTGTAGCTGATGGCCAACTTGCATCATTTAACTTACGAACATTATATGTAAGACCACTTGGCGTAGAACCAGTATTCTTACCGGAAGTCCATGGATCTATCACATAGTTTGTAGCTTTCTTGTCGGTTTCTGAAACAGTTGTCTCGTCACCCAAATAGCTCAGAGTTGCTCCCGTTTTATCACCCACACGCTTAATGCAAAACTCACCGGAAGTAAGCTTGTTGTAAGGGAGAATAGACTCCAAAACAAAGCCACCCACTAAATTGTTTGAAACATCCTTCACATCAAAAGCATAAGTTCCGGTACCAGGATTTGTTGAAGAATCAACATACTTACCATCACCTGGATCAATATCAATACGGGCAGCCAGACGCTCTATATCAACATTTACTGTAAGCGGATTAGCCTCGGTTCCATCACCAGTAGCATTACCACCAGCAGAAGTCAACTCGGTAGTAGCATCCTTCTCTGAAGTCATGATAAAGTATTTCGAAGTAGAATCAAAAGCCGGAAGATGAGCATCTCTAAGTTCACTCAGTTTCTTGTTCAAGTAGGTTAGAGTGACGTCACCGGCATTCGCTACCACCAAAACATGATATGCCTTGGAAACGACGATTGGCAAACATTGCTTTTTCTCGAACGTATATACCTTATCATATCTGGCATCACCTGGCTTCTCTGTTGGTTTCTTAAAGTAGAAAGCCTGCTCTATCTTTGCATCGCCATCGCTTATGCCTGTAGTGCTAGAGTAAAGAAATACACAGACATTGTTCACCTTATATTCGTTTTCAAAAGCCGTTTCTCTTCCATCTCCATCTTCACCTCCTTGAGGACCAGCTGCGCGAGACGTGGCTTTGGTATCACCAGCCACAGCTACCTGCACAGTAAAGTAAGCCTCTCCTTTGAAGGCATCTGGCTTTCCGTCATCATCATCGGTGCTGCCAGCGCAGGATGCGAAAGCACCGATGACAAGAACTGAAAGCAGAAGCAGATATATTGATTTCAACTTCTTCATAATCCTCTTAGTTGTTAAGTACTTCAAACTGTATTCTCTGACTCCAGCTCAGCGCATTCACGCTGATAGTAATGTAAGCGTATTTCAACTTACCATCTTGAAGAAAGAACTGTAACTTATAGTCATAAGCTCTATCCAAGAACTCTTGTGGAGTATACATATATTCCTCACTGGTGCGAACTCGGCTTAAGAGGTCAGGCAAATCTACATCTACCACGGTCTTGCCTGTTTCCTTGTTGGCGATGATCAATTTTCCATCGTCCTTCGCCTTATCGTGATAAATCAGACGGGAGGTCATAAAGTCGGCATGAGCTATCTTGCCTACTCCTTCCAATTCATTACCATTAACATCACCAGCGGTAGAACCTTCACGGTCTTCTGTATTCCAAACAGCATGTGGAGTATAGATAACTTGATTAGTCTCATCGAGTGAATTGTCACAGAGGATGCGGGAGTTATGGTCTTGAATGATAAAACTATAGTCGTTTACATCCATTGTGGTTGGATCGTTGAGTTCACGCAAGGTAACATTAATCTTCTTGGTATCACGTACCAGCGAAACGGTGGTATAGTTAGGACGAGTCGCGGAATACTCTACCAGCGCATCTGTCTTACCATGCCACAGGGTATCGAGTGGCAAGTTGTGGTTATCTATGATATAATAACCATTGCGCTGAATCTTATCAAGGTTTACCTCCAATTTATCCATCTTATCGCCCACAGCAGGTTCTATACGAACGAACTTTGCACGCTGGGTATTCAACTGATCAGCATAAGCATTCTGTCCAGCCAAAGCTATGAACTGATACTTGCCTGGTTGAAGATCGGTAATATGCATTTTATAGTCTATATTTTTCAAGGGCAGCGCAGATAAAGAGTTTGCCTCTTCGAATTTCTTCACAAAATTTCCATTTTCATCATAGACATAAAGGGTTACCGCCCCAACATGATCATTGAACATGTCAGCACGTTGCAAGTTATAGTCATACTTAAACTTGACATAAATCCCTGTAGGACAATCGTCGGTGTCGGTATGCCACATATCACAAGAGGCAACCATCAAGAGTGTAGCAATCGCCAGCACTCCTCTTTTCACCAAGCTAAAAATCTGCGCTTTCATATATTTCTTCGTTTTATATATATATTGAATCTAATTATTATCACATAAAGTGTCGGACAGAATCCGAATATCGCCATCTCTTTGCATCTGGCGATGCGATGCCTTGTTGTACAACAAGCTGTTTATCAGATTATTTCTGATGTAGTTGTTTGTTTTATTATATATGCCCCCACCTGGAAAAGGTGGATGGGGGCATGATTATTTTACTGAAGGATTGTATTCTGCTTACGAACAGCCCAAGAGAGAGCATTAATCTTGCAAGAGATATAACGCTTCAAGTTATCATCAGGAGTGTCGTCATGGTTTACATCAAGTTCACCTGGTGTTGAAGCACCAATTGCTGCTACGCCAGTAACATCAAGTTTATACCAGTTGTTACGGAGAACACCATAACGACCCAACCAATTCTGCTCACTATTTGTACCAGGATAAGATACGGTTGTCTTGGTTGAAGGATTCCAAGGAGTCAACTCATCACCAAAGTGCTTAATCAAAATGGTATAGTATGCATAACCATCCTTGAACTCATTAACCTTAATAGTTGGCTTGAATTTTGTTAAGTCGGATGCTGTGACTTCCTTATCTGTTGTTCCATCACTTAAAGTCATCTTAGTGATAGTCACTACTCCTGCTGCATCGGCAAATTCAACATCCTTCACAGTAATAGTAGCTGTTGTAGTAGGATAGTAATTAGTTTTTACATTAGCAGCACCAATTTCTGCCAAGAATCTCTTACCGATTTCAGTCTTGACGTCATCTTTAGAATATACCACACCCTTGTTGTCGTCAATTGTGAAGAAAGTACCTGCAGAGTAACCATCAGGAGTAATCTTCATCTTAACAATTGCACAGGTTGTCTCCTTAACATTCTGGTGAGCCACATTAAATGTATTCTCATAGCAATAAGTGCTTGCGCCACCTGCCAATGTTGGTTCGGCATTTCCATCAGTGAAAGAAGGAGCTACATCATAGTTAGCATCTTTGCCCCAATAGGTTCTGTAACCCTTACCAGTAGCAATTGGAGAAATACCTGCAAAACGGTAAGAATTATTGTCATAGTCTACATGGGATGCAGTTGTAAAATCTGTAGCATCAGACTTATAACCATTCCAAGTATTATCATACTGGCGAGTCAAATAAGAAGAGGTATTTACATTAGCCAATCTCCAACCCTCCAAAGAATATGCAAAAGTTTTTGCTGCACCGCTACCTACACTAACTGTATTTGTAGAAGTACCTGTAGCATTTCCCAAAGTTACCTTAGCAGCCAAACGCTCAACATAAATATTAGCAGCAGGATGAGAAGTTGCCTCTGACTCTGTTGCATAAATTTTATCTGTAACATCTGTCAATGTTGTAGCTTTCTCAGTACTAAAATCAGCAGAACCTGGCTTGCTAATGATAACAGCATTTGACATCATCAGATTATCCTTTGTCAAAGATGTATTTATATCCTCCTTTGACAAGTCCGCAAAGGTACCAGTAAAGTCTGTTCCATTTACCTGTAAAGTATTAGTAGGAGTTACTTTTAATGCATTATTATGGTTCAATACAACAAAAGCATATATTTTATCTGTAGACGATGCAGAAATCACGTTGATTTTCTGAACCTTTGATAAAGTGGTAGAGATTTGAGCACTAGGCGTAAGATCCTTCTTCCAGCCACTCAAATTATAAGCAGCCTTGATTTTTGCTGTTGCTTCATCTGCTCCCGCAAAAAGGATAAGAGTGGCATCCTTAACATTGTACTCTGTTGCATCACCATGATCAAATTCATCATTAATTGCACGAGAAGTTGACTGAGGCTGAGTAGGCAAATTCAATGTTACATTAACAAAGCCTTGACCATCGGCACCAAACTTACCAGTTCCACCACCATTCAAATCATCACTACTTGAACAAGAACCGAGCATCAGCCCCGCCAATGCAACGGAAAATAATAAAGTTTTCTTCATCTTGTAAGTTATTATAGTTGTTATTAATAAATTATTTCTTTACTTATAAACGTTCTTAAAAATCTAATTATATTACATTTTTATATATTTGGTTTACAATTCATCTAATACGTTATATTTGAGTTTCTTTCTATATTTATACTTAGAAAAGATATGCCTGGTTCAGGAAATTGTCCCATGCCAGGACAGTGCCCTGGCTCTAAGGAATAGCTATATTGTCCTAAACAGACAGTATGTATAACTTTATAGATTCTGTAAATTTTCTTTTGCAGAAGCAACACCTGCCTTGGCTGCCTGCTCCAGATAATAACGAGCTTGCTTCTCGTTGCCCTTCAGCATCTCATAGACACCTCGGGCATTCTGGGCATCGGCACTGGTTCCTGCCTTGTCGAGATATTGTTTCGCACCATCTGCATCACCGGCATTCAAGCGGGTTATGGCTGCATTCAGATTCGCTGTCTCATTCTCTGGGAACATGCGGACGGCGATCTCCATCACTTCATTAAACTCCTTGCTGCCTGGCTCGTAAGTCTGGGCTACCATGAACATCTCCTCCTGGCTCAACTGCTGTGGCTTGGTCTTGATAATCTCCTTTGCCTCTTCCACATCGAAAGGTTTCACCTTATAAGTAATGTGGTAGTCGGAATGGCGGAGGGCTGGATACCAGGTGTCGAGCATAAAGCGATACTCTGAAGGATACTGCTTCTTAATCTTCAACTCGCGGGCATCCGGATTCAGACTCTTGTCTGCAATAATCGCCAGAATGGCATCCTTATGCTCCAGGTTGCTACCTTTAATATAAGCTATCAGACCATCCCAATCCTCTGGAGTAGAAGAAACCGTGAAGAGGTTGTTTGGCAACTTCACCATCCGGCGGACATATTCGGTCAGCGTCTTGGCACGGTTCTTTGCCAGATAATCATTATGGGTGTAAGGACTCTCAGGTGATGCATAACCATGAATGTTGATGCCGCTCACTTCGAGGTTCCTGTCTTCCTTCAATGCATTGATGGTGCGGATGATGCTATCCAACTGTTCCGGATTACGGCGGTAATCAGGATGCAGCTCGATGCGGTCTACCGGGAAATCGATATAAGCGCGCTTATCCAGATGACGGACCTTGATTGCCTCTACCTCCGGACGTACGAAAGAAGCTACCGGCTGGCGACGGCGAGAAACCGTGAAATCATTGCCATCCTGCAGATCACCACAACCGCAGAGGTCTTCATGAATATCCAAATCGTAGTTTCTTTCCTTAGAAGAGAGAGGAACGGAGGCAAGATACTTCACGGTCTGCTGCTTTTTGTTGTCTCGCTTCACCACCAAAGCCTGAGGTGAAAGCTGCAACTGTTTCTTCCCTACTCCACGGTCATACATAATCTGCTGTCTTCTGCCGTTGATAACAATCTCCGGCATCTTGAGCAGCTCACCCTTATGCTTGATCATCGGAGTATAGACAAGCTGGTTGTTGGTAGGGAGATCCAGGGAATCGAGATTCAGATCCATCGCAACCGTAACCAGGTCATTATGATGAGACATCTGTACATTAGATACCTGTATCTTATCGGCAGCCAACTTGAGACTCTTGCAATCCTGGGCTGCAAGAGGCATAGCCATCAAAAGAGAGCTGAATAATAATATGTAGTTCTTAAAATCTTTCATACTCATAGATTATGTTTAATGAGTTACAACATATAAATAAGAGAAATGGCTGCCTTGGTAGGACCCACGTAGTTGTCATGAGATGACTTCTCCTTCTCGCCACAGGCACCGCACTTGAACTTGTCGTACTGGATATAATCATATCCGAAACCTACAGAGGTTTCCAGGTTCCAGTGCTTGGAAAGAGGCCATTGATAACCAGCGGTCACACCACCACCTACATACCATCCTTCATAGCGATGGTCGCGTAGTGATTTGAAAATGCCAAGTGGTAACTTCACTCCTCCTGCATTAAACTGTCCGCCCATGGCATGAACACCCAAGAACCAGCCATTGAAGCTCTGGCAGAACCAGTAACGGTATTCTGGTTGCAAAAGCCAATGACGAAGGCTTGACTGGTCGCCACCGGACTGTTTCCAAGGATTGAAGCCAAAGAATACCTGAGCGGTATGCTTCTTGCCTAAGGCAGTCTCGACACCGAGATTAGGAGTTGTTGTAGCCCAATATAAAATGTTGGACTTGACTCCCGTGTTTTGCGCATAATTAGCTAGCGATACAAATATGAGTAACACTGCTAAAATCAATCGTTTCACCATCTATTAAAAGAGTTTAGTTTATTCTATTTTTTTCGTTCTTACTATATAAATAGGTAATTATATAAATTAACCGTTTACATGATAGTTTGCATTTTCTGGGGGCAAAAATAATAAAAAAAATGAATATGGGGGGGGTATAAAATGTATTTTTTTGGTGGAAAGAAACATTTTAGTACGTTATTTTGCTGATTTTATAAATGTAAACCCTACAATTAAGCAACATTTTATACATATCATGATTTAGGCAAATGCTGCAGCAAAAATTGAAGAAAACAGAGGATGTAGACAATAAATATACAGATTGTGAAATCAGCATGAAAACAAAAAAGCCTCAGAAATCTTTCGAAATCTGAGGCTCTTGATAAAAGGAGGCGGCTACCTACTCTCCCGCATTGCATTGCAGTACCATCGGCGCAAGTGAGCTTAACTTCTCTGTTCGGAATGGGAAGAGGTGGGACCTCACCGCAATAACCACCTGATAATGGGTTATGACGTATTTGCACACAAGCAAACTGTTTATCAAGTAAAGAACCACCGTCCCTCTCGATTTTATCGAGAGTCAACAGCTGAAACTATGAACTTTCGAAAGAAAGTGTTCGGGCAATTAGTAATGCTCGGCTTTGACATCGCTGTCTTTACACCTGCATCCTATCAACGTCATCGTCTTTGACGACCCTCAATGGAGTTCTCATCTTGCGGCTG
>OHBM01001441.1_pt1 | contig 17361 bp, 15 predicted proteins | sample 1577251 | NCBI WGS metagenome assembly OHBM01 (sample SAMEA3541557, study PRJEB24748) | human gut metagenome | biome: human gut; feature: human-associated habitat; material: faeces | place: China | collected 2012 | reverse complement strand
CTCTGCCGCAAACGGAAACGGAAGCGGCGTTGTTTCATGCGCATGCTTTTCGTCACGCTATAAACTTGAATGCAATATGAAATCTGTGTCCAGAAAGGCAAAAAAATACAGACTTTTTCTAAAAATGTGATGATATATAGTAACTATTAACACAGTTTTAGAAAGGAAAAATATGAAAATTAAATATACTTATTATATTTGCCGTTGTGGCAGAAAACTTATTCCGGTTACTAATCCGTCAAAGTGTCCATATTGTGGACGTGTAACCAGATTAAAGTGAGGTGCGATATGGGAAAAAATCAACATGTAACACCCCATCCAGCTGGTGGATGGCAAGTAAAAGGAGAAGGAAATAGTAAAGCAACGGTCCGAACGAGTACACAAAAGGAAGCAATAGATCGAGCACGTGCTATTTCGAGAAATCAGGGATCGGAATTGGTTATTCATCGTCTGAATGGCATGATCAGAGATAAAGATTCACATGGAAGAGATCCATTTCCTCCTAGAGGATAAGTAAATTAACGGGGCATGCTGTAAATATAAAGCATGCCCTAGTGTATTTTAGTATGAGGTGAATGAATTATGGCACAGATAGATACATATAGAAACACTTTATTGAAAAAGAAACAAGAATTAGCAAAATTAAATCAGGATATGGCTCGTGAACAAGGAAAAGTAGCTCCTTTACAGAAAAAAATAATTTCTGCTAATGCAGCCATTGGAAGAACTAAGAATGCTTCAACGATAAAATCAAAATTAGGTGAAATAGAACGAGCAAATAAAAGTATTGCAGATATTCAGAAAAAAGTTGGAGAAATACAAAAGAAAATTGCACAGAAAGAAAAAGAGATTGCGATAGCTGAGAAGAATTATCGAAATGAAGAAGCGAAAATAGCAAAGAAAAAAATGGAAGCAGAGAAAAAACAGTTGAGAGAAAATGAGAGAAATAACGCATTAATTCGAGAAACATTAGCACAACATGAAAAATACCAAGAGGAATTACAAATGCAGATTGAGCAATTAAAAGTTATTCCGGAAAAGATTACAGTTTTATTTTTGGCTGCAAATCCAACAGATACACCAGCTCTTCGCTTAGATGAAGAGGCGAGAATGATTTTTGAGAAAATTAGGCAGTCGGAATTTAGGGATTCTGTTGAGTTTGAAAGTCGTTGGGCAACACGTGCAGCGGATATATTACAGGCAATTAATGAAACAAATCCGACGATTGTTCATTTTAGTGGACATGGAACTGATAATGGAGAACTTGTATTGCTGAATCCTGATGGAACACATAAATTGGTAAGTAAGGAAGCTATTTCGATGGCGATGTCTACAGCATCTGATGTTATTAAACTGGTTGTATTTAATGCGTGTTTTTCGGAAGCCCAGGCAGAAAATGTTGTTACATATGTAGATTCAGCTATTGGTATGGGAACTTCTATAAGTGACGAAGCAGCGTGTGTGTTTGCGGCACAGTTGTATTCATCAATTGGATTTGGAAATTCTTTAACAACGTCATTTAATCAGGCAGTAGCAGCATTAATGTTAGAGGGAATTCCGGAAGAAAAGACACCCAAATTATATTTGCGAGACGGAGTGACAGCTGAAGATGTTATATTGGTTAATCCATCGTCTCCAGAGTAACATTTTGTTACTGACAAGTTCTCAAAATAAAGGTTGTAAAACATTTCTACGCTAGTTATAATGAAATGGCAACAAATTGGCAACAGAAAATCAGCGAGCCAAAATAATATATGTAACAGAGATAAAATAACGGCAGAAAAAAGATAAAAACTAAACGAATATGTTTAAGAGCATCTTTGGACTTGCCGAGTTCGAATAATCCACATGTTCTTTCGCACTCCCTTTTGACACAATTTTACTAATCCTGCCTGACAAAACTACACCGTGCCAAAAGCCCTAAAAGGAGTCCAAAAAAGAAAACCCAAAAGAAACTAAAACCTTGTCTCAGGGGAGAAAATCCCTTGAAGCAAGGTTTTTTTATATCCAAAAAAGAACATAAAAGAAACCTTAAAAAGCCGCATAAATGGCGGGTTCAGGCCATTTGCGGAGATGAAAAAAAGTCAGCCGCCCAAAGGAATATCAATAAAGATGTTCAAAAAGAAAACAGGAGGTAAAAGAGTTAACTGCTTCTTATATATAGTTCACAGAGCACTTGAAAAAATGTCAAAGATGTTTGCAAAAAAAGTGTCAAAAGAGGGTGCGAAAGGACATTTTGCAAAAATAGACCCAGTATTTATGCGTGTTCCAAGCAAATTCCGTTATTTTTTGGCAACGGATTGGCAACACTTTTTGCAATATCCGTTGAATAAAATTATATTTCTATAACATAAAAACCTTACTGATGAACTGTTTCCAAAATTGGAAAGAGCAGTCGGTAAGGTTTTTTGCATTTCTTTATTGATTCTCTTTTTTCAGAGCCTTGATGAGTTCGTCAGAGAGTTCCTGAGACGGAACTTTTGCCCGAATTTCAGAGGTGTCCAATTCCGGATAGTTATATCTCCAATTATCGTATTCTTCCTGGCTGATCTCTCCGGCTTCCAGTTTTGCAGCCATTTGCTGCCATGCATGAAAAGGTTCAAACAGATGCTGATATTCTTTGTGTTCCCGGTCAAGTCGGAGGCAGAGTTCTCCGTCAATTTCTCCGATCTTAATGCCATACATATCTTCCAGTGCAAAGAGGGTGTGCATGAGACCGAGATAGGAGTCAATGTTCGGGACATTGATGGCTCTGGTGCTTACACCGAAGATCTGTGCCATTTCTTTGACCAGATCAGCTTTAGGGGTTCTGGCTTCTGTCTCGTACTGCGCCACACGAACATCCGAAGTCTTTCCAAGGAATCCAAGAAGTTCGCCAAGCTCCTTCTGTTTCATACCTTTTCTGTTTCTGAAAAATTTAATACGTTTTCCAAATGCCATAGGGATCTCTCCTTTTTCTGAAATCTTTTATTCGTTTTTGAATATAAGTTCCTACCGTGGTGCAATGAATAGGAACTGGTGGTTAACGATATTTGTTTAAATCAGTATAGCATATGGAAAAATAAGACGCAAGATAAACCTAAACAAAAAAATTTAATTGTCGATATTCAAACCACTTGACTTAACGGAAAATAGTTAATATAATACAACCATAACTTAACTTAATGGCGTTAAGTTAAAGAAAATTTGAAAATGAGGTTGTATAAGGAGTCTTGAAACTTTGGATAAGTAGAGGGGTTTTTCCTTGAAGATGATGTGGAAGGAGGTGAATGGAATGTCTGAATTAAAGAATGGTTTTCTGACTGCAGAAGAGATAATGGATATTTTGCAGGTCAAGCAGTCAAAGGCATACCAGATTATCCGCCAGTTGAATAAAGAACTCAGCGGAATGGGACTGATTACAGTGCCGGGGCGTGTGGATGCCAATTATTTCAAGAAAAAGTTGTTTTATGAAGAAAAATAGGAGGTACTTAAGATGGCTGTATATCAGGAAAAAGACAAAGGTACATGGAGAGTGGTGTTCCGATACACCGATTTTACCGGGGAGAGAAAGCAGACGCAGAAACGTGGATTCAAGACCAAGCGTGAAGCGACTGCATGGGAGCATGAAATGATGCTCCGAAAAAGAAATAAGCTGGATATGACGTTTGAGAGCTTTTATGAGATGTATTCCGAGTATAAACGTCAGAGGGTAAAGGAAAGTACATTTGAGACGAAAAGTCACATTGTGAGGACAAAAATCCTTCCTTACTTTGGAAAACGGAAGATCAACGAAATCACAGTGACGGATGTGATTGTCTGGCAGAATGAAATGATGGCATACCGGGATGAAAAGGGTAAGCCTTATGCTGTGGATTATCTGAAAACGATTCAGGCACAGCTTACAGCAATTTTCAACCATGCAGTGAACTATTATAATCTTCCCTGCAATCCGGCAAGACAGGCAGGAAATATGGGAAAAGAGGTTCCGAAGGAAATGAAGTTCTGGACGAAGGAACAGTATCTGAAATTTGCCGAGGCAATGATGGACAAGCCCAGATCCTATTATGCCTTTGAGATGCTGTACTGGACCGGAATCCGGGAAGGAGAGCTGCTTGCCCTCACACCGGCAGATTTTGATTTTGAAAAACAGACGGTGCGGATTAATAAAACATACCATCGGATGAAAAAGCAAGACATTATTACTTCGCCTAAAACAGCGAAAAGCAACCGCATCGTTGTGATGCCAGAATTTCTCTGTGAAGAAATGCAGGATTATTTTCAGATGTATTATTCGTTAGCACAGGATCAGCGGATCTTCCCATTTTCCAAATCCTATCTGAAACATGAAATGGAACGGGGATGCAAAGCAACAGGAGTTCCGGTTATTCGAATCCATGATCTTCGCCACAGCCATGTTTCCCTGCTGATCCATATGGGATTTACAGCACTTGCCATTGGAAACCGTGTGGGACATGAGGCAGAGAAGATCACCTACCGGTATGCACATTTGTTTCCGACAGTGCAGACGGAGATGGCAAATAAGCTGGATGTGGAGCGGATGGAAAAGGAGGATAAGATCTGATGGAGAGAACGTTGGATGCAAAAGGACGATGGAGAAACCGGACAGTGGGATTCAGAGTATCCGAGGAAGAAGCAAAAATGATTGACTGTATGGTGGCACTGTCCGGGCTTACCAAACAGGAGTATATCGTGAGCAAGCTGATGGAATGGGAAGTGACCGTACAGGGAAATCCAAGAGTATATAAGGCTCTGAAAAATCAGATGCAACAGATTTACGGGGAACTGAAACGGTTGGAAGCATGCAGTGAAGAAAATGAAGAATTGCTTCAGACCATCCAGATGGTTGCTGTGACATTGAATGGGATGAAGGAGGAAGCGCAGCATGTGGAATCCTCGGAACAGCCTTAAAAAAGAAAATGCCCCTGCTGGTAACAAGGACATTTCTAACGGTAACAAAAACTTATGCAGGCTCTGGTAAAGCCTCATAGACAAAAACTCAATCCTTACGGGAGAAGTCTGCCTATACGCATACAGCTTTATGTGTAGTATAGCAAAGTTCTCCTGTAACGGAAAGAGGGAAAATTACGGAATTTGATTACAAAGGATACAGGAGGACGTACATGAACATTTTTCAGGAACTGAAAGAACGTGTCACCGCAAGGCAGGTGGCAGAAAGATATGGGTTAAAAGTGAGCCGGAACGGGATGGCGTGCTGTCCTTTTCATAATGATAAACACCCCAGTATGAAGATTGACCGGAATTATTATTGCTTCGCCTGTGGAGCCAAAGGAGATGCAGTCAATTATGTGGCGGCATTGTTTGGATTATCGCAGCTGGAAGCAACGAAGAGGATCAACGATGATTTTTCTCTGGATCTTCCAATCGGGACACCTGGGGCTAAAAGAAAACGAAAATCGGAAGTTAAGAAAAAAGAGAAGGCTTCGACGAAAGAAGAACGGATGCAATTCGTCCAGAAGAAAATTGATAAATGGACAAAGGATGCTGCGGATGTGTTGCTGCGGTATCTGCGATGGATAGAATTCTGGAAGAAATTTTACAAGCCGGAATCTGTGGAGGAGGAATGGCATCCATTATTTGCCGAAGCCTTACAGAATGAAAGCAAGGTCAGTTATCTGGTGGACATGCTGATGTTTGGAACGGATGAAGAGATTCTGGATTTTTCCGAAACGGAAGGGAGGAGGTGAAGCGGTATGAACAGAGAATTGCAGAATATGAGCGAGGAGTCCTTGCAGAACTTAGAGGAGATTGTGGAGATGGAGCTTCTGACGGTGGAGGATATCAGAAATCGTCTGGATGTCACAGAAAAGGGGAAAATCCGACAGTCCATCCAGAACTGCAAGTATGCGTTGGAGCATGATCCCTGTCTGAAAGGTGCTATTTGCAGAAATGAAATGACCTGTCAGATTGACATTATGAAGAAAATGCCATGGAAAAGACGTGGTGTTCACATGACCGATACAGACATGAATAACTTGGCTTTGTATCTGGAAAAGAACTATGGTTTGACCAGTGATCGGGTCATTACAAAGGCAATCGATATCGTGGCAAATGAAAACAGCTTTCATCCGATTCTTGAATATCTAGAGAGCCTGAAATGGGATGGGATTCCGAGGATTCAACATATGCTGACACATTTCTTTGGAGCAGAGGATATTGACTATACCGGAGAAGTGATGAAGATGCATATGATGGGAGCCATTCGAAGGTTGTATGAGCCGGGAGCCAAATATGACATCATGCTCTGTCTGGTCGGAGGTCAGGGAACTGGAAAATCCACGTTCTTCCGTTATCTGGCAATCAAAGATGAATGGTTTACGGACGATATGAAGCGGATCGATGATAAGAAGGTTTATGAATATTTGCAGGGACACTGGATTGTGGAAATGTCAGAAATGAATGCGGTGGCAAATGCCAAGAGTATCGAAGAGACGAAATCATTCCTGAGTCGGCAGAAGGATATTTATCGTATCCCATATGAAAGGCGGGCAGAGGACAGATATCGTCAGTGTGTCTTTTGTGGTACTTCCAACGACCTGAATTTCCTTCCATTTGACCGTACCGGGAACCGGAGATTTGCCCCGGTCAGGGTATTTCCGGAAAAAGCGGAAACCACCATTTATGAAAATGAAGCGGAATCCAGATTATACATTATCCAGGCATGGGCAGAGGCAATGGAAATCTATCGAAGCGGAAATTATCCGCTGACTTTTTCACCGGAGATGGAGGATCACGTTAAGCTGCTTCAGAGAGAATTTATGCTGGAGGATACTCAGACGGGCATGATCCAGGCATTTCTTGATTCGTATGAAGAAGATTATGTCTGTTCTACGATTATCTATCAGCAGGTATTTCATCAGGAAGGCATCGTTCCCAAATGGCAGTCAAAAGAAATCGGGGATCTGATGGACAATGAGATCATCGGCTGGACAAAACATGGCAATCACAGATTCGGTGGTGTTATCGGTACGCAGAGATCGTGGAAACGGATTCAACCGAAAAAAGATGAGGAAGGATTCATGAAAGTGGATGAAAATATGGAACTACCATTTGATTAATGATTACTTTTAAAATGTTTTGAGCCTTGTTCACAGGTTTCTGTTCACAAATATCTGGGCGGAATGTGAACAAGAAGGTGTGAACAGGAGTGAAAAAACTTTGAAAACAAAGCAGAAACGAGAAACAGCCCGGAAACGGGCATCAATAAAAATGGCGGATACGCCAGTCAGAAAAAATTAATCATCAGTACATATAGAATTATCCGGGTATGACAAAAAGAGCCCTCGGCGATTGAGAGCGAAATATACCCATCGCACAAGCTGAAGCTTATACTCTGTGTCTTTCGTCCTCCCGGAGGGCCTCGCAGGGGCGTTTTATGGTCTGCCAAAGTATTCAATGGCAGGTAAATAGCGGTGGCGATTTCTGATGGCAGCGTATCCAACGGAAAGGGGAAAGTGTGAACAGACGCAATCATAGTTTTGTGATGGAAAGCAAGCTGCATGATGTAAAAGGCAGAGTGGATTATATCAGCAGCCCCAAGCGGCAGGAGAATCTATATGCGGTCTTTTCCAATGTGGAGAACAGTTACTGGGATCTGCTTGCCGAACAGAATCAGCGGGATTTTGCAAAAAGTGGAACGGAAGGAACTTGCATTGAAGCCAGAGAGCTGATTATTATGTTACCGCCGAGCCTGATTGAGTATGACCATGAGATTTTGCTGAAATATGTGATATCAAAATTTCTGGAGAAGTATGATGTGGGCTGCTGTGCGGCTTTGCATCATAATAAAAATAAAACCAATCTGCATATTCATCTGATCTTTTCAGAACGGGAAATCCGGCAGGAAGTGGAGCGGAAAATTGCCAGCAGAAATATGTTTTATAATGAATTCGGAAAGCATGTGCGAACAAAAAAGGAAATCCTCGATGAGGACGGAAATCTCCGACTCGGATGTAAGGTTATCAAAAAAGGAGAAGCGTATGAGACGAATTTCTTTCAGCCAAAGAAAGTGGAATTTAAGTCCAATGCGTTTCTTGAAGATATAAAGCAGGTCATGACGGATGCAATTAATGAGATTGTGAAAGATGAAAATGAGAAGCTGCAGGTATTTCAGAAAGGTGGTCCTTATCTTGCTACCAAAAAGATTGGGAAAAACAATCCCAAAGAAGCAGAGATCAGGGCAGATAATTATCTTCGGCAGGAATGGAGCCGGAATGTAGATCGGGCATTACTTACAGGTGCATCAGAAGTAGAAGTGATGATGGCAAAGCAATCACAGATTGATGAACCGGTGGCGGAGTCACTCCGGCAACATGGGCAGGATCCAAAGTTATTTACCGGGATTCTTCAAAAAGCAGTCGGATACCTGAGAGGATTTGTAGAATTTCTGCGAGAGACGAAATACTGTGATAGAGATTCAGACGGCAATCCTCTGATTGATCATGATATGAGGATTGACATTACGCCAGAACCACTTCCGGCAAAACCGAAAGGAAAAAGACCTTCTTCCGAAAAGCAGGAAGCAGAAGTTATGCGATTGCAACAGATCCTCAATAAGATGAAAAAGCAGGAACAGAAGATCTATGCCATTGAGAAAGAAATCGTGAAACTGGAAAAAGATCTGAAGGAAGTAAAAAAGAAATGGTTCCACAAAAAAGAGCAGAAGGAACTGGAAGGAAAGATTGATGCGAAGAAAGCTCAACTGGAAAAGGCAAAAGATACACTGGATTTAATACCGGCTCAGCATGGATATCAAAATGCACTGGAAGTTACAAAGGCAATGAAGCTTGCGAAAGCGGAATTAAAGAAAGCTCAACAGGCTCAGAAAGTATGGGATGCACCGGAACCAGAATCGGAGAAAATGTATTTGAGGATTCCGGCAAATGTGCAGAATGTGGAGAAACGAGAAAGGCAGAAAAGCACTGAGCAGAAAAAGAGTATTCATGAACGGTTGGAGGAGAAGAAACGACAGGGGCAAAATGTAGATTATGTTAGGCAACGAAAAATTCATAATCGAGATTGCTTATAATATGATAAAAAGTCTTGACAGATAAAATTTATCTTTATATTATATAGATAACCGATATATAGATTATCTATATAAGGAGGATGAAGTTTATGGCTATTGAAAAATCATTAGTTTCCGGAAGCATGACAATGCTTATTTTGAAACTGTTATCTGAGAAGGATATGTATGGTTATGAGATGATTGACACATTACGTCAAAAGTCTCAGAATGTGTTTGAATTAAAGGCCGGAACATTATATCCATTGTTGCACAGCCTTGAAGAAAAGGGCTTATTGGTGGTATATGAACAGGAATTTGGCGGAAAAACCAGAAAGTATTATAGTCTGACAAAACAGGGAGGAAAACTTCTGGAGAAGAAAACCGAAGAATGGAGAGAGTATTCGGCAGCAGTATCGAATGTTCTTGCATTGGAGGTGTGATTTATGGATGAATATTTGAAGATATTGTTAGAACAGATTCGCTGCAAGAAGGCTCGTCCATATATACGACAGGAATTGCAGAATCATATGGAGGATCAGATTGAGGCCAACATTCATGCTGGCATGAACTACGAGAGTGCAGAAAAAGAGGCTGTTAAGGATATGGGAGATCCGGTTGAGGCGGGAATTTCACTTGATCGGATTCATAAGCCTCAGATTGCATGGAAGTTGCTTTTTATGATCGCTTTAATTAGTGTAGCTGGAATTGTGACGCATATAATGATTGCCACGAATATGGATGGGGCAGATGCATTTGCTTCCAGTAGATATGCGATTCATGTCTTGGTGGGAATTGTAGTCATGATGGTCTTATACTTTATGGACTATACATTATTAGCAAAATGTTCTAAGTTGATTGCTGTTATATTAATAGCGACATGTTTACTAACCTTGTTTTTTGGAGTTAGCATAAATGGTATGACATATTGCATGAATATTGGTGGAAGGGTCATATCCATACAGGCATTGATGTTGTTCTATGTTCCGATTTACGGGGGAGTCATTTACCAGTATCATGGATTGGGTTATAAGGGATTTATGAAAGCAGTAGCATGGATGGTGCTGCCGATTCTTCTTGTCATGCGGATGCCTGCAACAATGACAGCAGGCTTAATGTTGATATCGATGCTTGTGATGTTGACAATAGCTGTTTTGAAAGACTGGTTTATCATTCCGAAGAAAAAAACGATAGCTGGATTATGGGGGATTTTTATGGTTCTGCCAGTTGTGAGTTTCTTTGGGATGTATTTTGGAAATGTTCTGGCGTCATACCAGAAGGCACGTATACAGGCATTTGTTTCTAACACTGGAGATGCAAATTATCTGACTGCAACAATACGTACGTTTTTGAAAACAAATAAAATGATAGGAAGTAGTGGAGCAGATATTTCGGAAAAATTGCCCGGGTTTAATGCGGACTATCTGCTAACGTATTTGTCATCTACATACGGAATGATCGTAGCGATACTTGTATGCTGTGTCTTAGCTGTTTTAATACTTTTTGTTTTTGGAACGGCTATGAAACAGAAGAACCAATTAGGTATGATGATGGGATGTGGATGTGGCATGATTTTCCTTGTAAGTTTCCTGATAAATGTATTGGAAAATTTAGGGGCATTTCCGCCAACAACGACATTTCTTCCATTTTTATCTGCAGGTGGAAGTTATATTGTTGTTTCATACGGGCTGCTTGGTATCGTATTAAGCATATACAGGTACAAAAATGTTTATCCGCGACATGTAAAAGTCAAAATGCCACGCATAAAAATGACGATTGATTTATAATCTGACAGAATAATGATCAGAGCAAGGACGTTTAGACGATACAGTCTGAGATCTATATTTTGTGTCGAGTTATACTAGACTTCTGGTCAATATCGTGAATAATTGATGGATAGCAAGAACGCTTCAAACATGATGAAAAGCCCAGAGTAAAAAAGAGAGAAACCAGAAATCTGAGAGAAGTATAGGAAAATACTTCTTGAGTGTTTTGTGGTGGATGGAAATTGGTTTTGACATATTGAGGAATTAATGATAATATAATCATAGAAAAGGTGCTACCGATAGACGGTTAGCCCACATAATGATTAGTTAAGAAAATAACCGTTCAGTTTGCGAGGCTGGGGCGGTTATTTTTTTGCGTGATTGCATCCTATTGCGTAACCAAGTCCAAAGGCTGTTAAACATAAGCTGATAACAGCAATCAGACCTTCGAGAGTCAACATTAGCATCCCCTCCTTTAGCAAGATTTCCGCAGATAGTCTGGGGATTTCTATGTAAACAGAGGGTCACAGTCCCTCTGGAGAAGGACTAACCGCCTACCGTGAATGGTAGCACCATGGGATGATTATAGCAGAAGAATACATTGGAAACAATAAGGATTTTTGTTGTTTTTTTAGATGAAAATTTTTTGTCACTCTATATATTTTATAACTTTGAAAATAAGCAGTATGAAATATAGATATTTTCTTTGTGAAAGAAAATGATATAATAGTGTAAGAATATGACAATTTGCATACGGTAATAAATGAGGTACGAACATGGGACAAATAAATTTATATAAAATAGACGAAAATAAAAAAGATGATTTTCTGAATAAACTTACTGAAAAATTTGAGTTCATTGGAGAACAAGATTATAACTCAATGGAAAATGAAAAAATTGTTTATACTGTAGGCACATATGTTAATATCCCAGAAGAAAGAATATTTGGATTCATTTGTAAAAAAATTTGTGTTTATGGGAAATTGTTCCGAAATAATATGAATGGATTTTATAATTAAAAAGTGATGTTTTAAAGAAGAGGAAAAAGTATGAAATCAGGGAAAGCATTTGAGATATTTGTAAAAAGACTTCTTATCAATGTTGGTTTCAGAGAAGTTAAATCAGATGGTCTGTTTGTCTTTGATGGTTCACCAGGACAAATGGTTCAAGGCTTGGGGGAAGCACACAATGCAGATGTATTATTAGAACCACCTGTTCAAACTCCGTTTTTACATAAAACAAGAATATTGATAGAGTGTAAAGATTACAATAAAAAAGTGGGCTTAAATATTGTAAGGAGTGCATTAGGGTTACGCGAAGATATAAATCATTTTGAAATGGTAGATGTAAATGAACTAAGAGAGCGTATGAGTCAAAGACGCAGAGGAATTATTGAAACTTTTGACAGATGTACATATCAAGTGGCGATTGCATCAATGGAAGGCTATACTATTCCCGCACAGAAATTTGCGGCAACACATCGGATTCCCTTAATTGAATTTGACAAAATGATGTTTTGGAGCGAGTTCAAAGAAATAGTGGAACAAATATCTATAAATGCAAAGTTAACAGGAAAAGAGCAAGAAGGAAGGATATTATCCTTTGCGAATCGTGTGGGGAAAAGAATGGCAGTAGCACTTACCAATTCTGGACAAATGTTGTTTTTGTATAGAGAAATAGGTGAAAAGAATACATTTTCTGAAGAATACAACCTATATTGGGTTAGCCCTAGACTTTCGTGGAAAATGACATCGGGAGGTAATCAATATTCATTTCAGCTTCCGGAGAGTATCATGAAACAATGGTTAGATAATGTAACTAATGAATTTGAAATGAGAAAAGAAGCGATTAATTGCAAAGAAAAACTTTTATCAAATATGATTGTATATTATATTGACAATAATTGTCCGACTATAAAGATGATTTCAATTGATAAATCTAAGCTGGAGGAAGCGAGGAGAAGAGAAAAAATGGATTGATTTCTAAATGAAGTAAAAATATAATAAATTCATAGAAACAATCTATGTAGTAATGTTTGCGGTTATAGAAATGTCAGAATTAGACGCCAATATTAAGATGGAATAAATATATTAAATAATATGTGAAAAACTTAAATGTGATATAGTGCAGACTTACTGTGGTGATATTGTGAAAACACTGTTAACACAAATTAGCTGGAGCAATCATCTTGCTATTGTGTCTAAAGAGAAGCATATGGGTGGGCAAGTAATGGATGCCTTAACGGTCCTCAATCAATTGTGTATGGGTTTCACTCTATTTGGAATGATTTATTTGATTAAGTGTTTTAGGTGTAAAGATGATTAGGGAGATACCTTATTTTTTGTTGATCAAAATTGAGAGTGATTGCACAATGGAAATAAGTTTAGTGTTTTCTAGGGCTAATGTATGGCATTATAGGAAACGCTGATATGCAGAATCTATATTTTACTGACAGGAGGACGCATGTCCATTGTCTGAGAAATTATATTCTTGAGAAGGTGCACAATAAATCATGAGTTATTTGTGAGATTTTTTAATTTAAGAAATAATTATTCTAGAAAACTACAAGTCTTTAATAGAGCGTTTCATGTATAATGTAAACTTAGTTTCAAAAAACGACGGTCGATAAAATGAAGCGATACTCATAGTTTGTCATCTACGAAGTACTGAAGTAGTTGTAGGAGATATCATAACGATGGATATTTACTTGCACTTATCATGGGAGGTGAATATCATGACAGCAGATCAGCTGATCTGGAATATTGCGCAGTTGGAATATAGCCTGTTTGTAGTAAACAGCTATGCTGCCGGTATTCAGCAGAATGATGGACGATATATAACAAAATATTTTCCAATGTCTCCGTTTGTGATTGAACAGATGCTTCTGAGACAGGGATCCATGGGATGTTATCAGCAGGGGTACAAGACAAATCGGATTAAATGGATTTGTTTTGATTTTGATTGTAAAGAGAAAGAGGAGCCAAATGTTTATGCTTTGTATGAGCAGTGTGTTGTTCCGTTTATACATGTGCTAGACGAAGTTGGACTTCATTATTTGACAGAGTTTTCTGGAAGAAGAGGAATCCATGTCTGGATAATATTTAATAAGTTGTTGACAAAGGAGCTGGGTTTCCAAATTGTATGTGAGATGGAGCAGCGTTGTACGGCGTTGAACGGGATTAGAGAGAGTGAAATATGGGGGCTTGATAGATTTCCTGCTACAGATAGCAGCCGGAATAATATTGTGGGAAAACAGGTGAAGTTTCCCCTTTCTCGTCACAGATCCGGAGCCAGATCCTATTTCTTTACAGGAAAATTTCAGAAAAAAGAAGATACTGAATCAGAACATTTTCTACAGGAACAACTTGCGATTTTGGAGGGGTATGAGCCAAATGATTCAGAAGAGATTGCGCGTAGACTTGGTGTGTCTATATCACGTGCCAATGCTGCGAATTTTAAATATAGAAAGTACCGTTTGGTTGGTAAAGTCGAGATAACTATAGATCAGGTAGTAGAAATTTTGTCGGAGACAGCAGTCTTTAATCGGATCTTTAGGAGAATGCAGCAGGGGTTGGCGTTGCCTCAAGATTGGACGGTGCTTCTTGGAACACTCTATTTGTGTGATTCAAATGCACAACTTGTAAAGGGTGTATTTCAGCGATTTCCGAATTATGATGAACATAAGACATGCAGGAATATCGAAAAGTTGGGTGATAGATACTTCCCAGCCACTTTCAGTTATCTTTATCGTATCTATGGAATGACGATGGAAAGTAACCTTGACGGCGAAGAGACAAGCTTGCATTATCTGCTTCGCAGATGTGGATTGGAGCAGAACCTTCTGGTCCAGTTTGAAGAACTGAATGAAAAGAAGGCAGTTTCTGATATTCGGATTACAGTGAATAAGGAAAAGGCTTATCTTAAAGAGAATGACGAAGTACCGGATGTTTCTGTCTGGAACAAGCTCTGTAATCTGAGGCAGTATGATCTGCAGTTCTATGAGATTTTGATTGGCAACATAGTAAAAGGAGAAAAAACGGAATATGCTCCCAACGGATTTAAAGTATATGAGAGGATAGAATCTTCAGAAAAGATAAGAAAATTGGTTTCGCTTTCAGCACAGGACCGCGTGATCACAACCAATCTCGCGTTACGCCTGTGCAGCAGGATGAAAACCACATGGAAATCATTCAGTTATCATGTATCTTATACATCACAGGATCGGATTTTTTATTACTGGTATTCTTCATGGGGAAGATTTATAGATCACATCAAGGTATTTACAGAGATTCCTTTTATGGATAACTATGAAGCGTTTTACATAGACCTGAAAGGATTCTATGATCATATCGATTTTCTTGCAGTCTTCAGGGCATTTGGAGATTTATTAGATGAAGAAACCAAGAATATTTTCGTTTTTTTGACAGAATTCAATGATAAATTGATGAAACAGTTGCAGAATGGATGTCGGATTGGCGTCCCGCAGGGTCCAGCTTATGCAAGGATCATTGCTGAGATGTTCCTTGATAGGCTGCTGGAGTCTGCCTACCATCGGTTCGATCGTAGCAGATTTTATATGTACCGGTATGTGGATGATATTGTTTTCTTTTGCAATCCGGATTTTGACGGGAGGGTGCTATTTGATGAATTGATTGGCTTTTTCACTTCCGCGGGTCTTCCGGTAAATCTTAAAAAAAGCAAGTTTTTTGGAAAAATTAGCGCACTGACGGATGAAGAAAAAGGTGTGCTTCTTCATAAGGATAGTTTTAATTATGAATTGAAGGAGAATGAATATACAGGAATTCTTCTTGAAGAAGAAAAACGAAGAAAGCTGAAAAACTATCTGATGGAAAATCCATTTAATGTAGGATCTTTGGGCTATATATTTGGAAATAATACGATTACGGAAGCTCAGAATTGGTGTCTGGAATACTGCCGTGAAGATATTTTGAAAAGCTGTGAGGGCAGAGGGAGCAACTTCAGAAAATTTTATGAGTTTTTGTTACGGAATGAGAGGTATATGAAGATAATTTTGGATAATCAGGAATTATTCTTAATACCCCCTGAATCGCTGAATTTCAGTAATTTTATTCATACATTGTATTACGCTGTGCAGGATCATGTGATTGAATCAGAAATCTTCGAAAGAATAAAGTGTGAATATCTGAAAGAACTGCCGGATACAGAAATGAAGAAAGACGACAGAGTGATTGTGAAAGCGTTGATACTGATTAGTGTGGAGGTACCGGATGAAAAAGCTTGAAACTTATTTGCAGGCTCTACAGGCGGGAGCACATGAGAAAAAAATTATATCAGGGACGATAGAAGAGTTAAAATCCTGCACGCCGCAGGAATTGTCAAACCATAGACTACTCGCGGCGGCAGTGTATTATCATCTGTTACAGTACTGTCAATCCATGTACGAAGGACATGTTCCGGAGGATATCATTAAAGAATTATTATGTACGTTTGAGAATATTGAGCAGATTAGCGTGGAGGCAACGGAAGAGGAAAGAAAAGACAGCAGTTTGATCACCGTATGGTTTCTACATGAACTGAAAGCTCGCAGGGAGACTGGCGATGTGTGGAAGATAGAGGATGAGATGCTCCGTGGGTCCGTGCAGGTTCTTCTGCAGGAATTAGATAGCATTTATTTTGTTTTTGATATAAAAGAGGAGGGGCAGCACATTTTCCCGATTCATAACATGGTAGCAAAAGTTGTTGAGAAACCAGAGTTTGTTGATATTAATAATCCTCTGGGTATATATCATATACATATTTTGCAACTAGCAGTTAGACTCTTTACAAATATCGATGACAAACCGGAGATTCTCAGGACATTAGTAGATCAGTGTAATTTAAGGTTTATAGACTACCTCAGTGCGTCTGGATATATAATAGATACGTTGGATTTACTAAACTATCAGAAAAATGGTGTTATGATTTTTTATGACGGTATGAAGAATAAAGTTCTCGTCAGACATAAAAGTAAAGGATATTTTGAAGGACAACCGTTGTGGGAACTTGAAGGGATGACAGTTGAAGAAGAACAGGACCATCAGAAGAACAGAATTGGTTTCTTTGTGGAATACAATCTGGATAGAAGTGATTCGTTGACAGATTATTCAGAGGTTCTGAAAACCGAAACGGGGCGCGAAGCATTTTTAAAACTGGTGTTTGGAAGAGAGATATATAATATTCTTTTTGAGCATTCGATTATTGAGAAGGCGGACGGCACTTTACTGCCGATCAATCCATATTGTTATAATGATGTAACTATAGTAAAGGGAAGGCTGAGAGATAAGAACGGTAAAATTTATGACAAAGAGCATTTTCCTGATGCATTGCATCGGTACAGGAGTGCGGCTCTTAAAGTGAGCAGAAATTGCGTTATGAATCGTGTGTCGTTTGGGCTCGCCGTCTTGCTTTTACAAAAGGAGAATACCGGTGTGGACGAGCTTCGGCTGAATGAATTTACTGATGATGATTGGTACCAGAGCCAAACACTACAAAACTGGATAGAGCGCTGTCATGATCCGATAGAAGCATTGTCCTTTATTGTGGGCCAAT
>OHBM01001437.1_pt1 | contig 17382 bp, 16 predicted proteins | sample 1577251 | NCBI WGS metagenome assembly OHBM01 (sample SAMEA3541557, study PRJEB24748) | human gut metagenome | biome: human gut; feature: human-associated habitat; material: faeces | place: China | collected 2012 | reverse complement strand
ATGAACGTTTTCGTCCTCGTATTACGCAAGTCGCTAAACGCCTGTGGGGGGTGTATGTTTTTCTGACACTTTTTTTAGTCGGCCTTTTATGGGCTGGTCCGATGAATTTGTATGATGCGGTAAATCATGCGTTCACGGCTATATCTACTGGTGGATATTCAACCAAAAACGCAAGTATCGCTTATTGGAATTCCTCTTATATAGAGTATGTAATAACTATTTTCATGTTTATCGGAGCTACCAATATGACATTGGTTTATTTCTGTTTTAATGGAAATGTGAAGAAATTGATTAAAGATGAGGAGTTCCGCTGGTTTTTCTTTTTTGTTTTAAGCGCTATTATCGTTGTCATGGTGTGGATCTTGTACCTTGGATTCGCCTCGGATGTAGAGAATGCGTTCCGTAAGGCGGCTTTCCAAGTGGTGACCTTGGTTTCTACCTGTGGATTCGCTACGGATGACTATATTCCTTGGGGACCGTTTTTCTGGTTTATCGCATTGATCTTGATGTTTATTTGTGGATGCGCCGGATCTACTTGCGGTGGCTTGAAGATGGGACGCTTCGTTATTTTAACGAAGAATCTCTCCAATGAATTTAAGAAACAGACACATCCCCATGCGGTGATTCCAGTACGAATGAACGGACATGTCGTATCTGGTGATATCGTACACCGTGTGTTAGCTTTTGTGTTCGCTTATATTACGTTAATCGTGGTGAGCTGTTTGGCTTTATCTTTGGATGGGATGGGATTTTCGGAATATCTTTCATCGTGCGGAATCATATTAAAGCAATCAACAACAGTTATGTTTTTAAAGCTTTTTGTTATAGCAACAACCTCGTTATTAACGCTGTTAAATGGACCGAAAGCTTTTTGTTCTGTATAATCCTTTCGCCAAATAGGTGTTAAAGCATATATTTGAGCAGTAGGATAATTATCCGAAAGATTTTTGAAAAAGCAATTACATTTATCCAAAAAATCGTTTCTGGTTCCGTGAGCCCAATCATTAGTGCCATATGCAGTTATTATGGCGTCAGGTTTGACATTTTCCTTAGTTTTTGACAAAAAAGGACAATAATGCTCTCCGCCTATGGCTTTATTAAACTCCTGCGCTCCGATTGACTTTGCAAGCTTTGAGCTATAACGGTTTGACGGTCTTATTACATTTTCACCGATAGTTATGGAATCACCGAAAACAAGTAGTGCTTTTTTGGGCTTTGCCGGCTCAAAAAACGCTCCGTCGGCTATTATCAATTCATTAATAATAGCTTTCACAGACCAAGGGAAATATATTTCTATATTTTTCACACCTGCGCCAAGTTCAAATTTCTTTTTGAAATTGCCCAAATTATAACTGCCTTCAAGGTAATCGTTTTTCTTTTCAGCACCTAAATTATCTAAATATCCTATCAGCTTTCCGTTTTCAAAAATATCAAAAGAAAAAAATTTACGTATTGTTGCCTCGTCAACTGAAATATTGAGCTCCAAAAAATCACTGTCGGTATTAAATGATAATAATATTCCGGCTGTCGAATTTATCTGAGTAAGCTGAGGTCGCATGTTAAGATAAATACTTTCTTGCTCCTTTGTGAAACGATGAAATATTATACTGTCTTTTTTCTCAATATACGCAGCTCCGCAGGTAGCAGAGCAAATTTGATTATAATCGAGAATCATCGTTTTATACTCCTCGCTTGTAATGCTCTACACGGCGATTAATTTTTTCATAGTCAATTTCGCCTGTTTTAAGGAATATTTCAAGGGTTTCGGAGTCCGGAATCCCAGCTCTGCCGCCCATTTGGGTGCATTTAATTGAAGAAACACCGGTTGCGTATTTCGCCGCGCTTACAATATCCAAGCCGTTTAAGTATGCCGCGTCAAAAGCGCCGTGAAAAACATCTCCCGCACCCGTGGTGTCAACCACAGGCACATCCATAGTGGGCAAAGAAAAGGTGTTGTCCCCGTAAATTCCCATACAGCCGTCCGCCCCGAAGGTGAAAATTACGATTTCGGGACCTTTGCTCTGAACATAGCGCATAACCTCAAACTTTTCTTTATCGGAAAGCGGTTTTGAGGTATCGATACCCAGCTCCTCAAGCAGACCGTTAAAGCAATATTCCGAGCCGATAAAAATATCGAAAATATCGTAATTTTCATAGACATAGGGCTTATAATACGCCGCGTCAACGCTTACCTTGCCGTCTGCCGCGTGTATTATATCTGCGGCTTTGCGTATGCCCTCGTTGACAAAGCCCACATGGAGCATTCTTGCCGAACGGATATATTCTTCGTCAATGTCATCGGGCTCTACCTCTCTGCACTCACCCGGGCGGCTGATTAGCATTTTGCTTTTTTCGGCGCGTTCGGTAATGCAGAGACAGAAATTACTGCGCTTGCCTTTCTCAACTATCAGGTGTGAGGTATCAACATTGTTGTATTTGAAATCCTCAGCTATCATTCTGCCGAAAACATCGTCTCCAACAACGCCGCAAAAGGATGCCCGCATACCGAGATTTCCCGCGGCGCAAAGCGCAGTTGCCACCCAGCCGCCGCCCTGAAAACAGCAGTCATACATTTTACTGCTGACCTCGCGGGGCATTTTTTCAAGCTCTATTACAAGATCCTGACCGGGTGTGGCAAGCCCTATAATATCATATTTCTTTTCCATAGAAAATCCTCACGGCACAAGCGAAATAAGCTTTAAGTCATAATATTCATCCATAGACCACTTGGATTTATCACAGCCGATACCCGACTGCTTAAGTCCGGGGTGGGGAGTAAACTCACTGCCTATTCCGCCGTTTACAAATATTTCGCCCGCGTCAAGCATTTCAAACGCCTTTGCTATCTGGCGGGAATCGTGACCGAAGAAGTAAGCGGAAAGTCCGAATATTGTGTTATTTGCTCTTTTCAGTACATCGTCAAAATCGGAGAAGGGTTGCATCGGGATAATCGGTCCGAATATTTCTTCACGGGATACACGCATACTGTCCGTAACATCTGTAAGCAGTGCAGGGGTAATATAGCTTCCCTTTGAAAATTCAGACGGAATTTCGCCGCCCATAACGAGCTTTGCACCCTTTTTAACCGCATCATCTATAAGCTCAAGCATACGGTCGCGTGCCTTGTTATTGATGACGGGCCCCATAACATAACCCTCGTCCTTGTATCTGCCGAGCTTTACGCGTCTAAGCTCCTTTGCGACCCTTTCACAAAGCTGTTTATATACGCTTTCATGAACATAGATTCTGTTGTAATTAACGCAGGTCTGACCCGCAAAGCCTACCTTTTTAGCGACTATATTCGCGGCGGTCTCGTCCAAATCCGCGTCGGGCATTACGATTACCGGCGCATTTCCGCCAAGCTCCAGCGAATACTTCTTAACAGAGGTCGAGCCCTGCTTCATCACTGCAAGTCCCGTTTCGTATGAGCCTATAAGGGTTATCATACGCGGAATATCGCTTTCGTTAAGGGTTTTGGCAACCTCGCCGGAGGGACCGGAGATTATGTTGATAACACCATTTGGAAAGCCGATTTTCTCGGCAATAACACCGAGATAAAGGGTTGCAAGCGGAGTTTCGCTTGACGGCTTTATAATGCAGGTACAGCCCGACGCCACAGCGGGAGCAAGTTTAATGCTCACATTACCGAGAGGGTAATTCCAGGCAATATGACCAACCGTAACGCCTATCGGCTTACGGGTGACGATATGGTAGTTTTCCTTTCCGCCCACATACTGGGTTGGCAATACCTCGCCGTCAATGCGCTTTGCCTCCTCCGCATAATACGAAAGGCTTATAAGTAACCAGTCAACATCTCCGCAGGCGGCGGCATAAGTTCTGCCCGACTCAAAGGATACAAGGTCTATAAGCTTATCGCGTTCAGCCATACAGGCGGCTTTAAGCTTCATAAGCCAGTCATACCGTTCGTTAACGGGGGTTTTTGACCATGTTTTAAAGGCCTCTGCTGCTGCGTTCAGCGCTTCCTTCGCCTGCTCGGCGTCAGCACAGCCTACGGTATCAATCACCTCGCCCGTTGAGGGGTCGTAAACCTCGGCAATTTTGCCCTTGCCGTCAACTAATTTTCCGTTTATATACTGTTTAAACATTGCTTTTTCTCCTTAGCTTACAGTTTTACGTCTGCCCGCATCTGATTGCGGAAGCCCTTAAGTCCCCGTGCTCCGATAAACTTTGCAGCCGAGCCCAACTCTTCCTCAATTTCAAGGAAACGGTTTCCGCGAGGACCGATAGCACTTTCTCTAATTGAACCTGCGTTTATACCAACCGCATAATCCGCGATAGACTCGCCCTCTCCACGGCTGTCGGAGGGCATAACGGCGTAACCGAATTTATAAGCGTACTGTATCATTTCAAGCGCCTCTGAGATAGTGCCGACCTGATTCACCTTTAAGAGTACGGTATTAGCCGCGCCCTTTGAAACACCGTAGGCAACACGCTCGGGGTTGGTGGTGAATAAATCGTCTCCGACAATCTGAATACCGCTTTCCTTTGTAAAAGCCGCAGTTGTATCGTAATCGTCCTCATTAAATGGGTCTTCGATTATTACAAAGGGATAGTCCTTGATTATCTGCATATAGAAATCGTAAAGCTGTTCCTTGGTTTTAGGAGTGCTGTCAAACAATCCGTAATATTTGCCGTCTTCCTTATTGTGATAGGTATCGGTCGCAACATCCATCTGGAAACCGATTTTGCCTTCATAACCTGCTTCACGGATTGTTTTGAGCATATCTTCCCATATCTCACGGTCGCATTTGTAAATTCCCGCAGGTATGGATATAAAATCACGGATATTGGGCAGTCCACCGAATTTTTTCTTCATCTTTTCCGCCCAGCGGGTATGTATATCCCAGCAGGCATAGGAGGCTTCGGCAAAGGTGTCAAAGCCGTAAGCCATAATTGACATGGTTGGCTTTCCGCCCGGTGTGGTAATACCGCCGCCGTAACGCTCGTCGCCCGCCGCCATTGCAACGCCCGGGACGGGAAGATACATAGCGTTAGCTCCGCCGACATGACGGTAAAGCGGAATACCCAGCGCATTAGCACCCGCCTTTAATATTGCCGCCGACACAGCCGCGGTTGCATTACCGCCGAAAGTCGCCTTTGCGTTGGGGGTGAGAGAGAGCATCACTCTGTCCGCTTCAAGCTGGTTTGCCGCGTCAACCCCTATCATTTTAGGCGCAATCTCATTATTTATACGGTCAGCCGCGCACTGTACCCCCTTGCCGCGGAATTTTGTTCCGCCGTCAAACTGGAATTTAACCTCGTGAGTGCCTACCGATATTCCCGAGGTACACATTGCTCTGCCAACTGCCCCGTTTTCGGTTGTAACTATCGCCTCAACACCCGGATTGCCGCGATTTGTGTATACTTGATGCGCCTTAATTGATTTTATAGCCGTTCCGTTCATTCCTTACCGTCTCCTATGTATATTATTCTAAGGTCAAGCGCCGATACATTGCTTTCAGCGTCAACCCCGCACTTCAATTTCCACATCGGTTCGGATGTGCCGTGAGTTTTTAGCGCCTCAAAAAGGTCTATTCCCGCATTTCTTGCTTGCTCCACGGTATAGCCGTCAACCACGGCTCCCGCAAGGCATTGGGGAGCACCCGGATACTTAAATCCGCCGGGCCCGTCAGTACCGTCGGTATCGACAGCGCCGAACACGATATTTTTATTTCCTGCAATTCTCGTAGCTGCGGCAATGCAGTATTCCTGATTTCTGCCGCCTATACCGCTTTCCTTTCCTACCGTAACCACATTTTCACCTGACGACATAAGCACCACGGGTGCCTTAAACGGCTCGCCCGAACGCTCTGAGCAGAGGGCTATTCCGGCATCCGAAAAGCCTGCCTCTCTCGCTTCCGCCTGCATATATTCGGAAAGCATAACACACTTAACGCCAAGTTCAGCCGCCCGTCTGCGCACAGCGGGATATACGGTCGAGTCCTTGAATATAAGCCCGAAAAACCGACAGCCCAAGCTTTCGTATTCCTCTATGCTCATATTTTCCGTTTCAAAAGTTCCCGCAAGCAAATGATTTTTTATAGAGTCAGGCGTTCTTTCCCACGCGTCGTGCTTTTTGATTATCCTTATACAGTCCTCATATGTCGAAGCGGTTGCAACGGTTGGGAAAAAGGTATTAACCTTAAGCATATCGAAATAGGATACCCGTACTATCGGTGTATCGGTCTTTGACGGGTCGGCGGTAACGGTGTTTACCACCGTTGCGGGCATAAGCCGCCTTAAGAGTCTGCCGCCCTTGAATCGGTCGATATGGGTGCGTATCTGATTAAGCTCGCCCGTGGCTACACCCTTTTCTATCTGCATAAGGTGGGTAAAATCCGCAATGTCGTCAATCGAAATACCCTCCGCGGGATATGTAAACAGTGAGCCGCACCCGCTTCCGAAAACGGTAAAAACAAGGTCACGGCTTGTAAGTCCCGTCGTTAACTGTTCAATTTTTTTACAGCCCTCAACACAAGCATCATCGGGAACAGGATGACCTGCAAGGGTTACGCCTATCTTTTTGCAGATTATTTTTTCGCCGTGCTTTGCTATAACATGTCCCGCTGTCAGTACATCGCCGAGCGCCTCCTCAAAGCCGAGTGCCGCACGCTGAACTCCCTTTGCCGCACCTATTACAAATACTCGGTCATAATCCTTAAGGTCAAATTCAAGCGGCCCCGCGTGGGGATCGTCTTTCATTTCAAAACCCTCTGTATTAAGGATAATTTTACCGTTTTCAACCTTAATAAGCTTTTTCACACGGTAATAAGAGTCTATTGAATCAAGACCCGCGTCAAGCAGCTCGGTCACGATTTTTCTGCCCTTTATATTGCCGTGGGAGGTAAGTGTTGTTTTATTTTTAATTCTCATAATCAGAAAAGTATATTATCGGGATCAGGCGCTTCGCCGCAGCTTCCCGCAAGACCCGCAATTATGTTCATATCCTCTGCCGTCAAATCAAAATCGAATATCTCTCCGTTTTCCTTTATGCGCATAGGATTTGCCGATTTAGGAAGCGGCAACCAGCCCATTTGCAAGCTCCATTTAAGGCATATCTGACCGATGGATTTACCGTATTTCGCCGAAAGCTTTTTCATTTCCTCATTGCCAAAGACCGTGCCTGTGCCGAACGGGCTGTATGCCTCAACAAGTATACCGTTCTCGTTGCAGTAATTGACGATTTCGAGCTGAGTTATACCGGGGCAGAGTTTCAACTGATTTACCATAGGCTTTACGGTTGCGGTCTTCATTAGAGTTTCGATATGGTGCGGCATAAAGTTGCTGATGCCGATTGCGCGTATTTTGCCCGCCTTATACAGCTCCTCAAAAGCCGCCCATGTGCCTGCGGTTGATTCCTCCCAATGGGTACGGAACTGCACAGGATTCGGCCAATGGATAAGGTATAAATCGAGGTATTCAAGCCCCAGCCGCTCCATAGTACCCTCAAAGGCTTCAAGGGTTGCTTTATATCCGTGAGCCGCGTTTCTCAGCTTACTTGTTACAAATACTTCCTCACGCTTAAGTCCGCTTGATTTAATACCATCGCCGACACCGCGCTCGTTGCCGTATGCGGCGGCTGTATCTATTAATCTGTAGCCGAGTGAAAGTGCCGACAGTACTGCGTTTTTTGCCGTTTCATCGGGCGACTGCCAGGTGCCAAGTCCCACGCAGGGAATTTCCACTCCGTTGTATAGCTTAAAGGTATCAGTTAAAGATTTCATATATTCTTCTCCTCTCATAGACAGGTGTATCCGCCGTCTATCGGCATACAGGTGCCGGTTGTAAAGGTCGAAAGATCGCTTGCGTAGTAAAGCGCAAGACCGACCATTTCCTCGGGGTTCGCTACGCGATTCATCGGCGTACCCTCAATCCATTTTTTAACTGCGGGGTCACCCGGTGTATCAAGACGTTTTTTCGTAAGCGGCGTGCGGGTAAAGCCCGGAGCTATGGCGTTTACGCGTATTCCACGCTCAGCCCACTCGTTTGCAAGGCATTTTGTAAGCATTATAACGCCTGCCTTAGAGCTGTTGTAGGCACACTGGGTCTGGGGAAGCGGGTTTACGATAAGTCCCGACATTGAGGCTATATTTACAATATTTCCCCCGCCCTGTTTAAGCATTACGCCGCCGACCTCACGGCACATAAGAAATGTGCCGGTGAAGTTTACATCTATTATACGCTGCCAGGTTTCAAGCGGCATTTCCTCTGCGGGTGCGAGCTTATTTATACCTGCGTTATTAACAAGTATGTCAATACGACCGTATTTTTCCTCTACCGCCTCCACAAGACTTTTCACCGAAGCCTCGTCCGATACATCGGTATGAATACAGGTACATTCCACACCGTAAGCGGTTATAAGCTTTTCGGCATTTGGAAATTCCTCAGCCATAATTCCCGCTATAACGATATTTGCACTGCTCCTTGCAAAGCCCTGTGCAATTTCAAGACCTATGCCACGTTCAGCGCCTGTAACAATTACTGTTTTACCCGTAAAATCAAATTTAACAGAGTCCGACATTTTTATTACTTCCTCTTTATTATTTTAAACGGCGAGCTTCAAGCACGTCGTTTATAGTTCTGCGGGTATTCTTAACTATCATATCGTAGTCTTTATTACCTACTGCGTTGCCTTCCGCAAACATCCAGTCGCCGCCGGAGGCTAAAACATAATCGATAGTTGAAAAAGTCAGGAAATTTTTACCGTTAAGACCTCCGGTTACAACCCACTCAACCTTGCCGAAAGGACCGCCGTGGTATTGAGCCAAGGTATCTGCACCGCCAAGCTGATAAATAGGGAAAAATTTAAGAATGTTTATTCCGTAATTGAGTGCAATGGATATGTCGCTTGCCGTAACACAGCCCGGGAGAATCGGCATATTCTTTTTCAACGCAAACTCTACTACCTCGGGGACAAGACCGGGGGCTACAAAAAACTTTGCGCCTGCGTCTATCGCCTCTTCGGCGTCACGAATTGAAATAACCGAGCCTGCACCTACGATTACCTCGTGAGCGTCCTTTGCAATGTTCTTAATTCTGTCAAGGGAGTATTCGTCTCTGTGAAGCAATACCTCGCATACGGGCAATCCGCCCTCTGCAAGTGCGTGTGCTGCGTCTGCCGCAAAATCAACCTCGGGAGCTACCATTATAGGGCAGATTCCCGTTGTCTTTAAAATACCGTACATTGTCTTTTCCATTTTTTAATACCTTCCTTACTCCTCAATAATATTTATTTCAATACCGTTTTTGTCCGATAAAGCTTTCAAAGCATCTGCATGAGCATCGGTGATTTCAATTTCACCTTTTGCGATAGCACTTTCCCGTTTTTCCCACTCCATTTCGCCGGGCAGGAAAATCCTATCCTTGCCCTTTGCTTTAGGTCCGTTTTTAAGCTCGTCCGCCATTTGACCTATTCGTGCGGTGTATACATCTTTAGGCATCATTTTTGAAATATCAATCGCTATAAAGGCGTGACCCGCATTATTTACAGCGGACAAATCCAAATTCCAGCTTGCAATTTCGCTTAAAATTCCCGCGCCTGTCATCACCGAAGCCAGAATTTCAACCAAAATCGCTAAGCCGTATCCCTTATGAGCGCCCATAGGCTGTAAACTTGCGTTTTTCGGAAAGAGTGAGGCATCGGTTGTAGGAAGACCATCTTCATCAACAAGCCATGTATCGGGTATTTCCTGACCCTTTTCCTTAGCCATAATAACCTTAAGCGCCGCAACGTTACTGAGTGCTATGTCTAAAAATACGCTTCTGCCGCCACAAAGGGGTGCGGCAAAGGAAAACGGATTTGTACCTATCGCCTTTTTGGAACCGTTCGGAACTGCGATAACAGGATCCGCGTTGCTCATTGAAATTCCCAAAAGTCCCTCGCTTGCGGCAAGATTGGCATAATAGCCTGCCGCACCGAAATGACAGCTGTTTTTGACCCCTACATATGCAATTCCAACTTCTTTAGCCTTTTTAATTGCCAGCTTAATTGCCTTGCAGGCAGAAACCATACCGATTGCCTTCTGACCGTCGATTATTGCAAAAGCAGGTCCTTCGCATACGATTTTCGGAACCGCCTTAGCGTCAAGACCGCCTGCACCCATTTTCTGTATGTACTGATTTAAGTTTTTTGTGCCGTGTGTAAGCACGCCGAATGTATCCGTGGTAATAAGCGCTTCTGCAACGGTGTTTGCGTCTTCCTCGCTTAATCCTGCCGCCAATAGCGATTTTACGGAAAACTCCTTTAGATCATTTAATTTAACCTTTTTCATCACTTTACCTCCGTAATTAAAAATTATTTAATTCATTTCGAAGAGTTTCTCAAGTTGAGGCTGAGCTCCCGTTACAGGGTCTTTTTCCATAATGAGTATATCCTTCATATACTCGTCCCACTTTTTTACCGTCGGGCTTTCTGCCTGAACCTTTGCGGCATATTGAATTCCTTTTTCACATTCATAATACCCGAACAGTTCATTGCCGCTTAACCAAATCGTATAATTGACTATACCCGCTTCCTCCAGCACCTCAAGCATTTCGGGCCATATTTCAAAGTGCCTGCGCTTATATTCCTCTGCGGCTGAGTCAACTATTCGCGCACGCCATGCATATTTTTCCACCTGATATTCACCTCTGCTTTTATATAATTATATCGCCTTAAATCAATAATATAAATGTGTTAAAGCGTTGAAATCACACTTGTTTTTTTAATTAAATATCGCTTAAACATAAATAGCTATTGATTTAGAAAAGAGAAAATGCTATAATTTTAAAAAGAAGAGGTGTATTGTAAAATGACTTTTTATAAAATTCCCACCCGTTCCATTCCTCATGTTAAGCTTATGTCGGAGGAAGTTTTATGCGATGGAAGACCGCATGTTACAAGAACGCTTAACGAAACGGTTATATACATATTGACAGAAGGTTACTTAATTTTGGAAAGCGGCGGAGAAACCGTCAAAATGCTCCCCGGAGATGTTAATATATTTGAAAAAGGTGAGTTTCAAAAGCCTACCAAAATATCCGATTGCAAATACTATTATCTTCATTTTTTTAACGATTTTGATTCTGTGGAATTGAGCGAGAATCAGGCGCTTGACTTTTATACTGCATCAAAGCAATTTTTTCTGCGCAGTAATCTTTATGAGAAAGATATACGCAGCGATGTATTCAACAAGCTGATCATACCAAAGCACTTTAACATAAATTCATCGCCGTATTCAGACAGAATTAAAGCCTGCCTCAACCAAGGCAGGCTTGACAGATTTACATTAAAATCGGAATTTTATAACTATCACAGTAATTTGATGGCGTCAGAGCTCCTATATAACCTATATTTGACCTACTCCGAAATATGCCCGGGCAGTCCGATAACCTTCAACGAAAACACCGTGCAAAAAATAATAGAATTTATGAACAGCCATATAGAAAAGCATTTGACAGGCAAGGATTTTGAGAATGAATTCGGGTACAGCTTTGACCATATGAACCGCCGTTTTAAAGAAATTATCGGAGATAATATTTTCAGCTACCTACTTAAATCGCGTATCAATCAGGCTAAGGTGCTTTTATATACCAAAAAAATCTCTGTATCGCAGGCTGCCGAAATGACAGGCTTCTGCAATGTTTATCATTTCTCCAAAATGTTTAAAAAGGAAACGGGTAAAACTCCATCGGAATATATAAAAATGAGCAATAAAAATTAGCCCGAGTTTCAATAACAAGCCTTCCTTCTACAGTTTTGTGTAAAAGTGTAAGGCTTTTTAAATTATATATATTTTTCCAACGAAAAGCTTGAAATACGGATATGCTTACGGTCTACTGTATATGACATACAAAGCTTCTCCCCCGTATTATCATACTGAACAAAGGGATAAAAACAGCTTCCTTTCATATCGGCCTGCAACAAAACCCTACTGTTTTCAAGGTTGTTTCTGTCAATTTTAAGTATACCGATATGATTTCGATCTGTGGGGGCGTGGAATAAATACAATTCATTTCTGAACAAAATAAAATCCGAACGGGATTGACTGTCGCCCACCAATACGGGTTTGGCCCAAGCTTTTGTCTGCAAATCATAACAGGTCAAAATACCGTAATCGGAACCCCACTCATTTCGGTTATCCCCCGGAATCGGGTTTCCGTCTTCGTCAATACTTGCTTGCCACTGTCTTACAAAATAGTATGCTTTATCATTTAAAACATAAACTGCGTTTTCCCAAAGGGTATCGTTTTCAAATGCACCGTTGCCTTCATCGGGCTGGGCAACATATTCCCATGTAATCAAGTCGGTACTTTTTATTATGCAGTTAAAATTACCGCTGTATGCACCGGTATAATAATATGTAAGTCCGTTTTCGGTGCGGGTGGTCAATTTTTGCATAATACCGATATCTGAGCGCATTGCCTTATAGCCAATACCGTTAAAACTAAGAGCGTTTTTTATACCCGAGGTGCTGAAATCGTTTACAGTATCGCACACCTTAAAACGATTAACTTTAATATCACCTAATTTTTCGGATTTAATGTTAAAAATACGGTATAAACGGTAATACTGGTCGTCTATAAGAGCCGTCCACAACACATATATATTTTCAGGCTCATCATTTTTTTGCATCAAGATAGTGTCATATACTTTTAAGACTTTATGCCCTAACAAATCATCTCCGACCGACATTATATCAATTACGGTCTTATTATTCATATCATCTACGGATGCGTATGCAAGGCGGGCTGTTTGAAAGTCCGGATTTTCCTTGTCGGAAGAGGTATTTGCATAATAGGACACATAAATTTTCTCATCGGCATAACAAAAGGTAGATACATGACACATCTTGTCACCGCTCTTTTCAAAATCTCCGATAACAGACCCGTTAATCTCATTTGCAAATGAAATTGCTTTTTCGCTGTTATCGATGATTGCTTCTATAACGGTATATTGAGTTTTGTCCATCTTTACACAGGGATATACTATGTGCTTATTATCGGTCGTAATATCGGGTGTGAAAATATCGTTTTTATTGGTTTTCATAGTCTTAGGTCTCCTTTTTTATTTTATTCTTATGCAATAAAAAATTCAGTACGGCAATCAGGATAGAAATCAAGGATATGCTTTCATTGAATACGCCTACCCATGACTTAACAAATATATCATAAATTAAAAATGAACAGGAAACAGGGAAAGATATGATTTTTGTGAGTAGCGGATTTTTAAGCCACAACGAAACCGTAACAAAAGCCGAAGCGATTATCGGAAGAAGATTTATGTATGAGTTCATCGTGATTATCCCAAGAGACAGATTAACCAAAATAAAAAACACCGGCCATATCACCTTATCCGCCCAATTTTTTTCTTTTCGGTTAACAAAAACCAATTCTCTGAATATTCCCACAAAATTAGGTATAGCCCCGCCGATTGCGCCAAGGCATAAATAATGCACGCTCCAACAAATATCTGCGCATAGTTTACATATAATCAGTTTTTTCCGTTCTTTTTGCTGATATATGCAAAAGAGAAAAATCATAGCCCCTATGCCGAAAATCCAAGCTGTAGTTTTTATCATCCCACCGTCCCCATATTCTTGAAAAGCAGACTTTATTATGTTATAATTATATTATATTGTAAATTATATTATATTGTAAATTATATTCTATTCAATAACATATATTGGCTTTTTCTAACACTATCTTGCATTTTTAGAGGGGAGAGTAATATGGAAAATTACCGTTATGAAGACTATTCTCAAATAAAAGAGCATATTCCCTGCGTTGTAAACCATGACATTGTAAGAACTAAACTTAAATTAAGCGATACGGCAAATTGGCATCATAATATTGAATTACAATTATGCTGTGAAGGGTCAGGCTTCGTAATATTAGACGGCGTAAGAACAGAAATAGGCGTAGGTGATATTGTTGCGGTAAACTGCAATACCATTCATTTTACCGGTACAGACGACTATATAAAATATCATTGTATAATAATAGATAATGATTTTTGTATAAGTTCGGGCATTGATTGTTCTGACATTCAATTTGAAAACACTTTTAAAAATCCGTTAATTATGAATAGTATCATTGAAACGGTTGAAATATACAAAAATCCGGATGATATTTGCTATAAAGCAAAATTGCAATACCTGATTCTTAAAATACTAATTGAAATCAGAACATATCATACCAAAAGTATTTCCGTGCCGAAATATGATATTAAATTTTTCAAAGAGGTAAAAGACGCAATACTTTATATTCAAAGCAACTATGATAAAAAAATCACTTTGGAAGAACTATCTAAAGAAACATATATTGACAAGTATACTTTATCAAAAAAATTCAAAGAATTTACCGGAATAACGATTGTAAATTATATAAATAATTACCGCTGTAAAATGGCATTGTCAATGATACAAAACGGCGAACAAATTAATAATGCCGCAAGACTTTGCGGATTTAATAATATTTCCTTTTTTACAAAAACATTTAAGAAGTACACAGGAAATTTACCCTCGTTTTATAAAAAGAAACCTTCTCTTTAATTCCGATTCGCACAAAATAAGGTTTTCCTCTTTTGCCCTGAAAAATCATATGATTATATTGTAAAAGGGGCTGTAAAAAAACAGTCTAAAGCATCCGAGGCTCACGGTTAAATGTCAGCTTCGGATGCTTTTCTATTCGGACAAGGTTAATACGAAGAAAAATGCTTAAAACTGCAAAAAAGCTTGCACTTGGAGTGGGAATATGTGCAAATACAAAAGTGGACAGATTAAGCTGTAAGGTGTCGGTTGACGGATATACGGATTTTATTTTCGTCAACAGATACGGCGAAACACAGGACTACGGAACACTCAACAATGCGATCCACCGCATAATTCGCGATTGCAATAATACGCAGTTTGAAAAAAGCGAAAATCCCAAGGTGTTGTTACCTCATTTCAGTTGCCACACACTTCGCCATACCTTTACAACACGGATGTGCGGAGTAGGTGTTAGCATCAAGGTGATTCAGGATTCTTTAGGCCATTCCTATGTTTCGACTATGCTGGATATTTACAGCCATATTAGCGATACCATGCAAAGGCAGGCGGCGGTACAGACGCCCATATGCCGATAGAAAAGCGTGAGGAAAGGAAAGATACCGTCCTGGTCGAATTCACGCCGTACAAACCAAAAATACGCAAGCCAGGGACGAACTGTGTCACGATGATTAACGACCACCTGTATGAAGGACAGTACACGCCGACGGATGCGAACGGCAAGCGGTAAAGCCAAAATATCTATGCAAAAACAAGAGAAGAATGTGAAGAAAAGCTTGCGGAAATGATTGCAAAGATTAAGGCTCAAATTAAGGCAGAAAAAGAAAAAATGACATGGTGACCGTAAAGTCACCATGTCAAAATTTGCGGTGCTATAGACAAAACGGATTTTACTTGTCTATAACGAGCACCGACATCAGCATCTTATTCTGCTCGGCTGTCGGCAGCCTCAATTTTCCGTTTTCCGTCAGATATTTGATCACATATAGGATAAACCATGGGTCAGAAAAGAAGGTGTGCTGTAAACCGAAAAGCCGTGCCTTGTGCAAATGTGGCGGAGTTTTGGCAAGAATTGTACCGATGAATGTATCTCTGAGCCGGCAAAATGCATCCCAATGTTTTTCTTTGATTTGACTTCCTACCTCAAGCAGTGCTGCCTTGATCTCCTCATTTTCAAGGATTACACAATGCGGAATAATTTTGGTATTGCCGTTTTCATTCAACACATAAATATATCCCCTTTCGGCAAGCCTTACATATTCGGCGGCAGATAGTTCCGTATCATCAAGCCAGTGTTTCAAAAGCATTAAATCTTGTGTTGAGACGGCGGGATAATCTTCGAAAATTCGTTTCTTCGACCACTCGCTGTCGCATTGCCATAGAGTCAGATCTTCATAGTTATTACAACAACAGCCGCAAAATCTCCCCATACTGTCATCGTATCTGGGTTTCGGTGCATTTGGATTCAACACATCGGCAGAGCAAATGTTATGTCCTCCGTCCGGCCGCAAGGTTGCCGCCTCCTCAAAGGAAACGGTTTCTTTGTATAAATGTTGACCGCTGTTGGCGGTAATATACGGAATAAGCGACCAAAGCAAAAAGTTTTCATCTTTCGGCGGATCACTTGTCATAGTGGTTTTACCGTACTTTCCGCCCCAAATACGGTCATCCATCAGCAGCCCACTTTCGGTTAAACCTTCAAACAGTTCATCGGAAAAAAGTGCGGTGGCCTGACTGTACATAGCATCGTGCAGGCGGATGATCTCCTCATCGGCTTCATCGATAATGATATTGGAAATGTACTTGTCTCCTTTTTTCAACAGAAAACCGTATTCATAGAGAAATTCTGCCTCGCTCTCCACATAAACGGGCGACACACCGAGTGCGTCTGCAATTTCGTTTATGGAATGATAGCTGTTTCTCACCGTATAGGCTATATTTTGCGACAAAGCACTACGAAAGAAATTGGCATTACTGCCTTTTGTCCCTGGCGAGCCGTTGCAGCAAATCTTTGTGAGCTGGATAGGATTAAATTTTAGTTCACCGTAATTTCGTGTCATAGTAACGCCCCTTTTCAGTTCTTTTTTGGCTTCAAACAAATGCCATTTGACCGTACCGAGAGGGATGCCCAGTTCCTGCGCAATATCTGCCTGCTTGCGATTTTCAAAATAATACGCAACCACAATGCGACGCTGCAACTTGGAAAGATACGCAATTTCGGCTTGCAAACGGCAAACAGCTGCATCGGCTTCGTTGCCTTCCGCTGAATTTTCCAAGACGGAGGGCTGTTCGGGAACTTCATCGATCGGTACAGTGTTTGCAGCCTTGGCGGTATCACGGTAATAGTTGCTTAGTGTGTTATGTGCCACCGTCCAAATGTATTTATCGGCATCGTCAATGTCTTCTTTGACAAGAAATGCCCGAAATGCTTTTGCCGCAATTTCCTGCGACAAATCCTCCGCATCGTGAACATTTCGGCAACGCTTCAGCGCAAATCCGAATATAGGGTTTAAGTATTCGGTTATTATCTTCTCGGCATCAGTTCTGTTCATTTGTTTTGTCCTCTCGAAAGCTTTCACCTATATAGACACAGAATTTTAAAAAGGTTGGAAGTTTTTTGAAAAATTCTTTAATATTTTTAATCCGCAAATTGCAATAGCAAGTTGAAACAAAATTAAAACAGCAGTGACTTTATGGTAGAGGACTGTGGATTTACGGAGAGAGTGGCGTAGCCCCGAACGGAGGAAAACCACAGCGGCGCGACATTAGGCGGCGTAAATTTTATCTAATTCCTGCTCAAACAGCTCTTCTGGGGTGCGGTATCCGAGAATTT
>OHBM01001431.1_pt1 | contig 17454 bp, 15 predicted proteins | sample 1577251 | NCBI WGS metagenome assembly OHBM01 (sample SAMEA3541557, study PRJEB24748) | human gut metagenome | biome: human gut; feature: human-associated habitat; material: faeces | place: China | collected 2012 | reverse complement strand
GGGCGAGCCGGTAAAGGCACGCTACGTCCGCATCCGCAAGGCCGTGTCTGAGAAGAAGAGCTGGATTGCTGTGCGCGAGTTCATGGTTAACCCCACAACTCCAGAGAGCCTCAACTTCAAGGTTGAATCAGCAGATCTCGATGCTGCCATGTTCGGCTTCGACAAGAATCCTGTAACATCGTTCCGCAACAGTGGCAAGACTTCGTTCTCTGTTGTTCCTGGCACAAAGGCATACACCATGCTCCTCAACGTAGAGCAGAACGGCGCCGTTAAGTTCAACCAGTACAACAAGAAGGGCAAGCTCCTCGCTTCTACCGACATCAACAACTCGTTCTTCAACGTAGAACTCAACAAGAAGGCTGTGAAGGCTGAGATTGAGGGTAATGTAGAGATATTCGAGGTAATCGCGAAGTAAAAGCGACGTCATAACTGTAAGACAACGCATCGCCAACAAGCGACGCTAACATAACCCACAAAACGGATGGCAAGCTACAAACGGCTCGCCATCCGTTTTTTTGTTGCAACTTTTTGCAACAATCCAAATAAAGCCTTACCTTTGCACTCCGAAAAAGATTAAGGGATAATAATATTATGGATTTTAATTTCATCGGGACTATCTGGTCTCTTCTTCCTCCCGTCGTTGCAATTGCGCTTGCACTGAAGACCAAGGAGGTATATTCATCGTTGTTCATCGGCATTGTGCTCGGCGCTATATTATACAGCATGTCGATGGGCACAGGTTTTGAAGGCTTCTTGACTCATCTGCTCAACGACACCGTTGGCACGGGAGCTGACGCCAAGCAGTATGGTCTTATCTCCTGCCTGTCCGACCCATGGAACGTGGGCATCATCGTGTTTCTTGTGGTTTTGGGTTCCATCGTGTCGCTCATGAACAAGGCTGGCGGATCGGCTGCTTTCGGACGCTGGGCTTCCAAACACATAAAGACAAAGATAGGAGCACAGATTGCAACTATCATTCTCGGTCTACTTATCTTCATCGACGACTACTTCAACTGTCTCACAGTAGGTTCTGTGATGCGTCCGATAACCGTGCGCCATGGCGTTACAAAGGAAAAGCTTGCCTACCTCATCGACTCTACCGCTGCTCCGGTCTGCATCATATCGCCCATATCGAGCTGGGCGGCTGCCGTGTCGGGTTTCGTGTCGGGCGGCGAGAATGGTCTGGCGTTGTTCTGCCAGGCTATACCGTTCAATTTCTACGCTTTCTTCACCATTATCTTCATATTTATGATCGTGTTGTCGGGTTTCGACTTCAAGGCCATGAGCAAGTACGACGCACGTCTGCAGGAATGGTACGAGCGCACCGGCGGTCAGGTGGATGAGGTGATTGACACCAAGCTGCAAATCGTAGAACACGGTGTGGGTGCCAAGCAAGACAGCAAGAAGCCTGCAACGACAAAGGGTTCGGTTGCCGACCTCGTAGTGCCTATCCTGATGCTCATCGTGTTCTGCATGGCTGGCATGGTTTACTCTGGAGGATATTTCGACGCAACCAGCACTTGCTACCACAACTTCGTAGATGCGTTTGCAGCAAGCAACGCTTCGGTCGGACTGGTTATCGGTTCGCTTGCAGCGTTGATTCTTACAATAGCAATGTTCGTAGCACGCCGCACACTGAAGTTCGACAATGCCATGAGTTGTCTTATAAAAGGCTTCGAAGCCATGGTGCCTGCCATACTGATTCTCACCCTTGCATGGACACTGAAAAGCATGACCGACTCACTTGGCGCTGCCGAATACGTGTCGGGCGTTGTGGCAAGCACAGCCTCAGGTCTGCAGATGCTGCTGCCGGCGATAATCTTCATCGTTGCTGCATTGCTCGCCTTTGCCACCGGCACCTCTTGGGGAACATTCGGCATACTCATCCCTATCTGCATCGCCGTATTCCCTGCAGCCGCACCGCTGCGCATCATCTCCATCTCGGCGTGCATGGCAGGTGCAGTCTGCGGCGACCACGTGTCTCCTATCTCCGACACCACCATCATGGCATCGGCAGGCGCCGAGTGCAAGCACGTCCACCACGTGTCGTCGCAGTTGCCCTACGCCATAACTGTCGCCGCCGTGTCATTCCTCACCTTTGTCGTAGCCGGCTTCACACAGCAGCTCGGCATCGTAGCCTCTGCAGCCATTTCCTGGATCTTAGGCATAGCGATGCTTTTCTCAGCATTGTGGGTGCTGAGAAGAATCAGTTACAAGCAATAACTCAGTTGCTATAATATTTCCAGCGCAATAGCTGCGCAGGCCTCCGCATCTGCGAGGGCATGATGATGTTGTGTCAAGTCATAGCCGCAGCGGGCGGCTATGACGTCAAGCGTATGACGACCTTTGGGCCAGACCTTGCGCGAGGCGATGCAGGTGCAGTAGAAATCGTAGTCGGGATAGTCCATTTGATAGACACAGAAGACGGCTTTCAGACAACTCTCGTCGAACGCCTTGTTATGAGCCACAAGCGGAAGCCCCGCTATCTTCGGCTCTATCTGCTTCCACACTTCGGGGAAAACCGGCGCATCGTCTGTGTCCGCAGCGCAAAGGCCATGCACCTGACTGCACCAGTAGTTGTAATACTCCGGCTCCGGCTTGATGAGCGAATAGAAGCGATCCACCACCTCCCCACCTCTAACAATAACCACGCCAACAGAGCACACCGAAGAACGCTCATTGTTGGCGGTTTCAAAATCTATAGCTGCAAAATCTTTCATTATTGCAAGGTCGTATCAATTATTTGTTCTACGTTAGTAACGAAATACAAATATACAGTTTTTTTGTGGCACAACTACATCTTTTAGTATCTTTATCACAGATACTCGTGCAAATAAATGTAAGTTTACATCAAAAACTCGTGCAAATAAATGTGATTTCCATAAACTCATCCGCTAAAAAACATAACAGAAAATCCTCGCTTGCCACTGATTTACAACAAAACTGAAGCCATGTTGCCCATGATTTGTAACAAAAATTTATAGCTTTTGCCACTGATTTGAGACAAAAAAGTTGTATCTTTGCCCATGAATTAAAACAAACGCTATGTTCAAACGCAAGATATTAAGCAAATTAGAAGCATGGAAGCAAGACGAAAGGCATAAGCCACTCATCTTGAGAGGAGCCAGACAAGTGGGTAAGACAACTGTTGTCAACGAATTTGGCTCCCAGTTCGACAACTACCTATACTTCAACCTTGAAATGAGCGAGAGCGTCAGATTGTTCGAGATGGACATTCCATTAAACGATCTGGTCAATATGCTGTTTGCCAGTTTAGGGAAGTCGCAAAAAAAAGGCAGTACGCTTATCTTTATTGACGAGATACAGAACTCTCCCAAGACAATCGCTCTGCTCAGATACTTCTACGAGCAGAGGCCCGACCTATATGTCATAGCCGCAGGCAGTTTGTTGGAGAACCTTGTAGACGTCAATGTCAGTTTCCCGGTAGGAAGAGTTATGTATTTGGCATTGCGTCCTTGCTCTTTCTATGAGTTTTTAGGTGCCATAGGCAAAAACAATCTTCTTACCATTCTCTCACAGAAAGCCGAATATACCATTGCTTTTCACGAACAGCTCATGCACCAGTTCAATCAGTACACCATTATCGGCGGAATGCCCGAAGCTGTGCAGCATTACGCAGAGACACAAGACATCATAGCCATAGAAGATGTGTACGAGACTTTGGTACAAGCTTACAAGGACGATTCGGAGAAATATGCCAGAAGCAATAAGCTGACAGATGTAGTGCGCTTCATCTTATCGTATGGCTGGGCGTTCTCGGGTGAGACTATCACCTTGGGCAACTTCGCCAACTCTGGCTATAAATCACGAGAGGTAGGCGAAGCATTCCGCCTCTTAGAGAAAGCCATGATTCTGGAATTGGTTTATCCTGTATCTTCCACACAGATGCCTATCATCCCCGAAACCAAACGAATGCCAAAACTCATCTGGTTTGATACCGGCTTGGTCAACTATCAGGCAGGCATCAGAAAGGAAATCATCGGTTCTACGGAGATGGTTGACAGCTGGAGAGGTCATATTGCCGAGCAAATCACGGCTCAAGAGCTCTTGTCAATGGAAGACCGAGTGGGTCAGCATCGCTCGTTCTGGGCAAAACCCAACAATGGTGCCGAGGTAGATTTCCTGTTCGTTCACAACTCCAAACTCTACCCCATAGAAGTAAAGAGCGGCACCAATGCCCATCTGCGTTCGCTCCAGGTTTTCATGGACAATTCGGATATAGACATAGCCATCCGCGTTTGGTCGAACCCATACTCTGTGAATGTTGTAAAGACGCCTAAAGGCAAGGAGTTCCGTCTGATAAACCTGCCTTTCTACCTGATCGGCAATCTGCATCATGTCTTGGACGAAGTGATATAATACCCACCATAAGGCAAAATATCATTCTGCAGAATAATACTATACCCTAATTACTTAACTTTAAAGATAGAAAAAATTCGAATCATAAGCTAATCTCTCCGAACTTTTTGTTAGCGAAAAAATCCCCCATATCTCCCAGAATCGCCGTAACCTGCACAGTATAAGTACAATAAAGGCTGGCAGATACGCTTCCCGAAAGCGATATCTGCCAGCCTATCTTCCAGGCGCAGAGTGGTATCTACCAGCGTAAGCTTAGTCCTAACTCAGTCCCAGATCAGTTCACGCCAGCTTTTAACCAACGTCTATTTGATGTAATAGGTGAAACCATAGGCATTGCCATCCACGGAGACGTCAACAACCACATTCCCTTTATTCAGCGTTGCCCACTTTCCATCGACCTCCGCGGTTTTGATATGTTTTTACAAACGGAATTCCTGTTGCCATATACGCATATAAACAAAAACGCCTCGCACATTTGAGCATTGTCAAGAGGCTTGGCGAGGACTGACGATGCAAAGATACGAACAATCGTTGATAATGCAAACTATTTGGCATAGTAAAATACCAGCCTCCCCTATTATAACCTACATAATCTACGATAGTAGAAATTATCAAGTCCTTATGTAATCCACATCACCACACTCCGCAAAATACTCTCCAGTCCCGAACCAATCAACATCCGTCTATGGACTCGCAGCGATGAAATCCAGTCCTGGCACAGCTGCATCTCCCTCAAATATGACTTCTATAAAGGCACAAGACGAATGAAGTTGCTGGACTCCAACGAAATCCGGCAGCTTCGAGATGTTTGTATCTTTGAGGTGAATGGGATTGAGGTGTATATGTAATTTTATATAATCAATCATCACTTATTAATAGGGAACATCAAGACTTCTTACTCAACATAGACATAAGAGCTGATACTTCTCTATCAGACAAATCAGAAGTATCATTCCTTTTGTAGTCAAACTGATATACGTTTCTTTCCCATTTTTTTATGTCTTCTTTCATCAATTCTATAAATTTTTCAGCAGCTGTCTTAGTATAAAAACCGAAATGGAAGAATAAATCTGTTCTTCTTTTCACCTTCCATTCAAGATTTAAAACATCATTTTTATTATAAACAGGATAAACTACCCATTCCTTATTACAAGAGTGCATTTTTTTTAAGTTTACTGCCAAACTATCTAAAAATATACAAGTGGTTTTTAGAAAAAAATAAAGATTTTGCTCTTTCGCTTTTTCCCATTCTGACAATTTTATATTACGTTTCTTACAATACATATCAATAAGTTCCACCTTTGTCTTAGGATACCTTATTGGTACATTTTCCCAGCATCTATTTTCATTAGAAGGGAATAATAAGATATCACCTCCTTCTGCATATGTTCCATTCTCACGAAAAATCACTATATTATTTGATTTAAGGCAGCGAAACTTCAGTCCATTATCTTCGCCTAAATATTCTAAATCACCAAATATGGGACTATAAATAATACCATTGACTTGAATATCATTGTTTAGAATATCCTTAATACTTTTGCAGTTCTTTTCTATTATCATATCAATTACATTTTGCTCTAAAAAACAAGACATCAGTCCCCTTAACATACTCCTTATATTCGTCGTATGTAAGAGGACCGACCCATTGTATCGTATATACGCGCTTTATATCTTCCATTTACTCTGACTTAGAAATCACCATTGGATATGTCAAAGAACTTATTGAAGAATCCTTTAAGCCTTTCGAGAACTTGATGCAACTTGCCTTCACGATTTGCATTGGGATCAAACGGATTGATTGGCGGCATGATGCCGTTAAGTTCCAATCCACCTTCTGCTACATATCCGCGCTTGAACGATGTTTTGATAAACTCTTTCGCTTCACCAGCTTTCAGATGCTCTTCTTTCACGATAATTTCAAACTCCTTACGCTTACAATTGTTTACATAATCTTGCCATTCGTCGTTCACTTCACTATCGGGTGTCAGTGATTCAATAAACTGCTCTATGAGTTCTTTCTTATCACGTAAGTCTGGACTTGAATCTATTGCTTTACTTATTTTTACCATAAGTTCGGCATTGTCTTGATGTCCTTGGTTGTACTGTTGCACAAGGAACAATATATAGTCGATGTTTACCTCAACCTGTCTGACAAGTTCCATCTCAAACACAACATCATCATTAATGTCTGTTTTGTCGTGTTTCTCTCTGTTGCGGTATTTGTCAGCAAGGTCGATGTATATGCTCGTATAATCTTGAATGTCACGCTCGGAAATGCAGTCGACATCTGTAAACTGGTCAAAGCATGACAATAGATTACGCATCTTCAACACAGCACCGTAAAGACGTATAAAATCTTTCTCTGCCTTTTCACCTAATGGAAATTCACCAGGTGCGAGCATACATCGCAACGTTTCTATCATTTCCTTGTAGCCCATGCATGTTTTGCCGTCATAGTCGGTATAACCGTTCATGTAGTCGTCGAAAGGACGTAGTATTGTGACTCCTTTTGCGTTAGGATCGCCAAAGAGTGCAAGACATTTATTGGTAGCTTCTTCGAGGTTGCGGAAGCACACTATATTGCCAAACGATTTTACAGAGTTCAGTATACGATTGGTACGACTATATGCCTGTAACAGTCCATGATAACGTAGATTTTTATCCACCCAAAGGGTGTTGAGGGTTGTTGCATCGAATCCTGTGAGAAACATATTGACAACAATAAGAATGTCTATCTCGCGGTTCTTCATTCGCAGCGACACATCCTTGTAGTAGTTAGGAAATTTGTCTGCCGAGGTATCGTAGTTGGTATTGAACATCTTGTTGTAGTCTGCAATGGCTTTCTCCAGAAAATCGCGGCTACTTTTGTCAAGCCCTTCGGTCGAGTCGTTGTTTTCTTCAGTGTCACCGCTGTCATCAACTTCTTCGTTAGCAGCGTAGCTGAATATTGTTGCTATACGCAGACGCTTGTTCTCTGGCAAGGCTTCCATTTGTCTCATAAACTCCATGTAATAGAGCTTGGCAAAGTGGATACTCTGCACGGCGAATATTGAATTGAATCCGCCAAACTTTATCTTCTGCCTTTTTTCTTCTACCTCCTTCTTTTTGGCAGTAGCCACTTCTTCTATGTTTACAAGCTTGCTGAACGTGTAGGTTGAGCCTCGTTTGGTTTGCTGATCGAAGTGATTGAGGATATATTCGGTCACATTGTGTATGCGACGTGGATCTTCAAGAGCTTCCTCTCGTTTAATGTCCCAAACATTACTATTCTCCACGCCTTCTTTTTCCTTGATAGTGCGTATATAGGCTACGCGGAAAGGAAGCACATTGTGATCGCGTATTGCATCTACTATAGTATACGGCGGAAACTGCTTTCCAAAAACATCTGCCGTCATACGGTATATGCCTTTGCCACCCGGCATATTTTCCTTGAAGATAGGTGTACCAGTAAACCCAAACAGATAGTATTTCTTGAAACGTTTGGTAATAGCTGTATGCATCTCGCCAAACTGCGAACGGTGACACTCGTCGAAAATCATCACTACTTCCTTGCTATAGAAATCATGCTGCGGATTTTTCCTTATGAAGGAGGCAAGTTTCTGTATTGTTGTTATGATAATCTTTTTCTTACTGCTTGTCGATTTTATTTGGTCGGCTAGTGCTTTTGTGGAAGTATTGCCGTTGGCTGCACCCTTCTGGAAACGATCGTACTCCTTCATGGTCTGATAGTCCAAATCCTTGCGGTCTACCACAAACAGCACCTTGTCAATATATTCTTTTTGACAAGCAAGCTGTGCGGCCTTAAACGATGTCAGGGTCTTGCCGCTTCCTGTAGTATGCCAAATGTAGCCTCCAGCGTCTATCGTTCCATACTTTTTGGCGTTATGCGATATTTCTATCTGGTTGAGCAATTTCTCTGTAGCCGCTATCTGATAGGGACGCATCACCATGAGTATTTTCTGCTCCGTGAAAACACAATATTTTGTAAGGATGTTCAGAAGCGAGTGGCGACTGAAGAATGTGGCTGTAAAATCGGTCAGGTCACCGAGCACCTTGTTTCCGGCATCTGCCCAGTAACTTGTGAACTCATACGAGTTGCACGTCTTCTGCCTTGGCTTCTTGCCTGTCTTGGATTGCTCTTTAATGTGGTTTGCACGAGTGGTATTGCTATAATATTTGGTTTCCGTACCATTGGAGATTACGAATATCTGTACATATTCAAACAATGCGCTGCCAGCCCAAAATGACTCCCGTCCGTAACGGTTTATCTGGTTGAATGCTTCTTTAAGTGCCACACCTCGGCGCTTCAATTCTATATGCACGAGTGGCAGACCATTTACAAGTATAGTCACGTCATAACGGTTGGCACGCTGTCCATCTGCCACTTCATATTGATTGATAACCTGAGTGTAGTTGTGATGTACGTCCTCTTTGTCGATAAGCTTTATATTGCGCTGTTGTCCATTATCAAGTACTAATGTCTTTATATGGTCTTGCTGTATGGTTTGAGCCTTTTCTGTAATTCCATTGCCTTCTTTAGATATTTCACCTTTGAAAAAACGTTCCCATTCCGCATCGGTGAAGGTGTAGTCATTGAGTCGCTCAAGTTGCTTGCGCAAATTTTCAACCAACTGTTCTTCTTGCTTAATTGGCACATATTCATAACCCTGTCGCTGGAGTTGTTCTATCATCTCGCGCTCCAAGTCGGTCTCGCTCTGATAAAATGTTTCGCGTACCATATCGGGGCGTTCGTAGTGTGACACCACCGTACTTTGGTTATTCTCGGATAGTATATCGTAGTTTTCTGACATATTAGGTTTTAAATTTATGTTATTATATATTAAAATCACGTTTAAAGGTAGCCACAAGCCACCTTTAAACATAATTTTAACACATTTATATGGATGATGTGGCAAAAACATACCAGCTTCCATCTTTTTCTTTTCGCTGTATGTAGCCTTTATTTATCATTTGTTGCAGCTGTTTCTTCACAGCTGCGGTTACAATGCCGGCTTCTTTGCTCAATCCTTCTATAGTTATGTCAGGATTTGCTTGCATGGCTTTCAGGAGTATGGCTGTCGTCTTGCTGCGAAACGCAATGCGCTGACCATCATACCACCAAACATTGGGCGATTGCTCTTCGGCAAAGTCTATGTCATACTTTAATTCGTCAGCCACAAGTGCCGAGAAGTATTTAAGGAAATGGCGTATCTGTATTAGTGTAGCATATGCACCAGCTGATGGGGTTGGGCCTACTTCTACGTCTGATTGGTGTAATGCGTCAATGTATTCATTTTTGATGCGATTACGTACCACTATCATCGGCCAACCGTGGCGAACAAGAATGTAGTTTACCATGAGTCTGGCTATTCGTCCGTTGCCGTCCTCAAAGGGATGGATGCGGATATAGCGGTAGTGAAACAATGCTGCAAGTTCTACTGGCGTGTACTTACCAGATGCCTCGGATTCATTGTACCAATCCACAAGGTCGGTCATCAATGCTGGCGTCTCCTCTGGTGATGCATATTCGAAAATATCGCCATAGCGCGTCTTCACGCTGTTGGGACGCGTCTTGTACATTCCGGCATGTATGGTGTAGCTTGTTTGCTGACCACCTGGCAGCTGACGGTATACGGTGTAGTCTTCACGGATGATGGTCTTATGGAGCTGACGAATGAAGTTTTGTGTTAGAGGTTCATTCAATGCTCCAGCTTCTTCTTCCATCATCTTCAAGCCTACTTGACTGGCTTTCATGTCTACGAAGTCCTTTAAATCGCCTTCACCGCTCACCTTGCCAAACAACAACAAAAGCTCTGTCTGACCATAAGTCAGTGTATTTCCTTCGATGTGATTACTGTTGTAGTTGTATTCTACAGTAAACCTTTGGCTCAACAGATATTGCTTGCGTTCGTTGAGTGGCTGTATACTTTTCCACTTTTTGTACAATGTGCCTAAAGACTCCATTCTTATCTTATTTTTAATTGTTATGCTGTCTTTCTCTTGAAATCGAGCAGCTTGTCACGATAATATTCATATTGCTGACGGCGTGCCGCTATCTCGGCTGGCAAGCCATGCTGCAATGAGGTGGTCAGAGACTCGAAACGGTCGAGGATGTTTGCTATTCGCTCTTGTTCCTTCAATGGGGGTATCGCTATAACTGCCTTTCCTAAATTTTGAGCAGATATTGAGCAGATTTTTCCTTCAGAAACATATTTTTTTATTTGAATATGATAGTCACTACCTCTTAAATAATGAGATAAATATCTTGGATGCAAATCACTCCTAAATATAAAGCATGCATCATGAACTGCAACTTTTTCTTCACCAATCCAAGCCACACCAACACCGATATCCATGTTGTTTTCACCTGCAGCTACGATAATGACATCGTTTTTTTGAGCGAACCTCATTTTTTCTGCTTTTTCAGGCATAAGAAATGTCCGTGTTATCTGTGCAGTTAACCCATAATAAGTATAAATATCTCCATAATGAATGCATGGCACACCATGCTCCACAATATCGGTTCTAACAAAGCGTTTGCCTCGTATAAATGTTCCCACCTCACTAAGTTTCTTCCAAACTACATTATTCCTTTCGGGGGGGTAAGTTTATCGAAACTCAATAACTGGTCGCGGTAGAACTCATACTGCCGCTTGCGGCAGTCCAGCTCCGCCTCCAGCTGAGTGAACTTGTCGAGAATGCGGACTATTTCGGCTTGGATGGGGAGTGGGGGAAGGGGAATTCTATAGTTTCTGACAACTAATGCGTCAAGCGTTGGTATGCCCCCGTGTCGAACCTTTGATTGAAAATAATGCTGATCTTTTGATAGAACATAATATATGTATCGAGGCAAAACACTTTCTGTATGTGAAAGGCAATAACATCCGTCAGAAGACCAAAAATCTTTTTCTGAATATCCAATAGTTCCAGCAGAAGCTCCAACATTTATTATCATTACAGTATTTGCATTTCTATTCTTTTTTGAATAAAAGCCTATAGGTTGTATGCCTCCGTGAAAAACTGGATATTTTTCGGTTTCTGACAATTGTTTTTTTGTCAAACGTTTGCCTCGTAACACTTCGCACGTTTCTCCCAACTTCACAAACTCCACTCCATCGGGACAAAGTTTATTTATCAAATCATTTAGCTTGCTCATGCCACATCTCCTTCCAATTCTTTCACAATAGCGTCTATGTCCGTTCTTAGCTTTTGCTCACGTGCCACAATTTCCGCTATGCGCTGGTTGAGTTCCTTAATGTCTACCTTTTCTCGCGTGTCCTCCTGCTCAACGTATGTAGACACTGAAAGATTGAAATCCTCTGCTTCGATGTCGGCTGTTGTCACGACATGGCAGAAGTGTGCATCTTCTTCTTTCGACATATACGCATTATAGATGCGGTCGATGTTCTCTGCGGTCAACTTGTTTTTGTTGCCCTCATGGCCGAATTCATTGCTTGCGTCAATGAAACATACGCGGTTGTCGCTCTTGTTCTTTTTCAGTATCAGCAGACAGGTGGCAATTGATGTGCCGAAGAACAGGTTTTGCGGAAGTTGTATTACGGTGTCAACATAGTTGTTGCTTACGAGATAGCGGCGTATCTTTTGCTCCGCACCGCTACGATAAAGAATACCAGGAAACTCCACTATGGCTGCCGTACCCTGTGCACTAAGCCATGAGAGCATGTGCATGGTAAAGGCAAAATCAGCCTTTGAACGTGGGGCAAGCACTCCTGCTGGTGCAAAGCGAGGGTCGTTGATGAGCGTGGCATCGTTGTCGCCATCCCACGGAATGGAATAAGGAGGATTTGACACGATTGCGTCAAACGGTTCTTCATCTGTATGGAGCGGATTACGCAACGTGTCGCCAAGCTGAATATCAAAATGGTCGTAATTCACATTGTGTAGAAACATATTCATTCGGCAGAGGTTATAGGTTTTGAGGTTTATCTCTTGACCATAAAACCCGTCCTCCACATTTTTGGCTCCAAGCACAAGATTGAAGTTAAGGAGCAGTGAACCACTACCACAAGCAGGATCATAAACCTTGTTCACCGTCTTGCGCCCTGCTGCTGCAATCTTGGCCAAAAGATAACTCACCTCGCTTGGCGTATAGAACTCACCACCCTTTGTGCCGGAGTTAAGGGCATACATCTTTATCAAATGTTCGTAGCAAATGCCGAACACGTCAAGTCCACTTTCGATATAGGTGGTGAAGTTAAGATCGCGAACACTTTCAAGCAATGTAGTGAGTAGTTCATTACGTTCTCCCACAGTCGTTCCAAGTCCATTGTCGTTGGTATTGAAGTTGCTGAACAGTCCTTTTACGTCATTTTCGCTCGGTTTGCCTATGGCACTCTGCTCAATAGCCTTGAAATTATTGGCGAGTGTGGTGTTTAGCTCCGTATTTTTGGATGCTCCGTTAGCTACATTGATGAACAGTTGCGAGGGAAGTATATAAAAACCTTTGGCGTTAATGATTTGCTCGCGAGCATTCTCCGCCGTCTTGTCGCTCATATTTGCATAATCAGGATTGGGCACTCCAGCATCTGCCATAAGCTTATTGCAATAGTCTGTGATATTTTCCGAGATGAAACGATAGAACAGTGCTCCAAGCGTATAGTCCATAAACTGCACTGGGGATACCTTGCCTCCATGCACAAGATTGGTCGCCATTCGCCAAATTAACGAACCAAGTTCATTTTTAAGTTCTTCTGTATTTTTTAATATTGCCATTATGCAGTAAAATGTAGTGTTAATTAATTTATGCAAATTTACGATTTTTATAGCATATTTTCGGAAGTAACGTCCTCTTTAACATTAAATTAAGGTACAGAAAGGTACAATATACCTTTTTAATCATCGCCAATAACAATTTCTTTTGTCTTTTTACTTATTGTTTCTTCTCGATATTTTTGCCTCAAAAACAGCATATTATGCCCGATACACTAACATTTACATCCGTCCATACCATCCCCGGCACTCATGCCTCCGCTGCCTTCACCTCCAAGACATCTGAAGTCTTCAAGGAGGAGAACGACATCGCACCAATCTTCATCAACGAGCGCATGAAATACATACTCTGGGGAGGCGACAATCAGATGCCGTACAAAATTAGTGCACTTACTATTCTGCAATACATAAACTTCATTAACAACAAACCCATTGGTAGAATTAAGTATGCACTAAATTAATTCCGCCAACAGGTTTATTTTGGGTAAATTACCGCGCAGCAAAACTGACATTACCGCATATCTAAAACAGCGTTACCGCATTGTGGGAATAGGGTTATTGTGCTGCGGTAATTGCGCATAGTTTCAGATTAGAAATAAACGAAGCTGCAATTAAATATAAAAGAAGCTGATATCAGACATAAAAAAGCCGACGATTTAGTGTAATCGCCGGCTGGATTCTTCAGCTGTTTACTTGTTCAGATACTCAGCGCACATCTCTGCGCAGCGCTCGCCGTCGACACCAGCCGAGACGATGCCACCGGCGTAGCCTGCGCCCTCGCCGCAGGGGAAGAGTCCCTGGATGCGCACGTGCTGCAGCGTGGTAAAGTCGCGTGTGATGCGCACGGGCGACGATGTGCGGGTCTCGGTGGCGATGAGCACAGCCTCGTTGGTGAGGAAGCCATGACTCATCTTGCCGAACTTCTTGAAGCCCTCCTGCAGGCGTTTGCCCACATGTTGCGGCATCCAGAAGTGAAGAGGCGAGGATATGAGTCCGGGGGCATAGCTGCTCTTGGGCAGGTCGTAGCTGAGGCGGTTGTTCACGAAGTCTGCCATGCGCTGCGCCGGAGCGGTCTGCTTCATGTTGCCCTGCTGCCAGCACGCACGCTCCAGTTCTTCCTGGAAGTGCATTACGCGCAGCGGATCGTTCTCGTCGCCGCCCACGTCCTCAGGGCGTGTCTCCACGACCATGCCCGAGTTGGACCATTGCGTGCCGCGGTTGCTGGGGCTCATGCCGTTAACGACGAGCTGCTGCTTGTCGGTAGCCGCCGGAATGACGAAACCGCCGGGACACATGCAGAACGAGTAGACACCGCGTCCGTCCACCTGCGTCACGAAGCTGTACTCGGCTGCAGGCAGATACTTACCGCGTCCGTTGCGCGAGTGATACTGTATCTGGTCAATCAGCTGCGACGGGTGCTCAAGGCGCACGCCAACGGCGATGCCCTTCGCCTCAATCTCTATCTTCGCCTCGGCGAGATAGCGATAGACGTCGCGTGCGGAGTGGCCCGTGGCGAGAACGACCGGTCCGCGGAAGGTCTTCTCGGCTCCGGTCTGCAGGTCGACAGCCTCAACACCCACCGCCTTGTCGCCCTCGAGCAGCAGTCGGGTCATCTTGGTCTGGAAGTGAACCTCGCCGCCGCAGCGTATGATGGTGTTGCGCATGCCCTCGATAACCTGCGGCAACTTGTCAGTGCCGATATGCGGATGGGCGTCGACGAGGATAGACGTAGAGGCTCCGTGCTGGCAGAACACGTTGAGAATCTTCTCGATGCTGCCGCGCTTCTTCGAGCGGGTGTAGAGCTTGCCGTCGGAGTAAGCGCCGGCGCCGCCCTCGCCGAAACAGTAGTTGCTCTCGGGGTCTACGCTCTGCGTCTTGGTGATGTTGGCGAGGTCTACCTTGCGCTGTCGCACATCCTTGCCGCGCTCAAGCACCACGGGGCGCAAGCCCAGTTCGATGAGACGCAGCGAGGCGAAGAGTCCGCCGGGGCCCTCGCCCACCACAACCACCTGCGGCTTCCGGCTCACGTCGCCGTACTCGGTATGTACATACTCGGCGTCCTGCGGTATCTCGTTGATGTAGACACGCACGGTGAGGTTGATAAAGATGGTGCGCTGACGCGCGTCGATGCTACGCTTCAGCACACGCACGGCGTTTACGGTGCGTGCGTCGATGCCCTTCTCGTCGGCAATGTAGCTTATTATGTTTTGCTCGCTCGAGGCTACCACGGGTAGCACTCGTATTTGAAATTCCTGAATCATATCTATTATTTTGTTATTTTTTTGTTTGGTTGGTGGGGTGCGTGGGAGGTGTGTCAAAACTCAATTAACGCGGGCTGAAAGCCCAAAAGCACATAGCCCAGGGCAGCGCCCTGGGTATAATGGTGTATATAATAAACAATGCGCCCTGCAAGGGCAACAGCTTAATAATTAGGCTTTTGCCCTTGCAGGGCGAAGGGGGATGTGGGGTATACAGTTTACCCAGGGCGCTGCCCTGGGCTATGCGATTGTTGGGCTTTCAGCCCGTCTTTGACCACATTATTAGTTTTACCGGACAGCAATAATAAATAGAAGGACTAACAGTAGGATAGAGGTGTGTCTATTAGTCCAAGGCGCTGCTTTGGGCTATGTGGTGCTGTCACTTCGGGGCGTGTCACTTGCATGTTTTGACCATACTCCCTGCTGCCATAGTTAATAATCTGCGATACTTATTCACAAACCTGTTGATAACCTGTGAATAACCTACTAACAACTATGTTAACAACTCGGAGATTATCAACAGGTAAACAGGCGGAGTGGGGCAGATGTGGATAACTGTGTGCGTTATCAAATTAATATTCTAAAGTTTTCCACAGGTTTTTTAAAGAAAAAGATATAAACTTATTAACTTTGCAGGTGTAACGGCACTTTTGTGAATAACTCATGTATATCGTTCATTTTCAAAGAGAAGATATCAACATGACCTGTTGAGAGGCCTGTACCACAGGTTAATAACGAAATAACCAAAGAAACAGGCGGAAAGTTTTCAACGTACTAACAGCATATCATACTCATATTCTTTTTCTTTTCTTTAAAAATAAAAAGAAATAAATATATAGATAGGTGTTGAGAAGTGGAAGAGATGGTGAGATGATGTTATGGTGAGGTGGTGAGATTTGAAAGCGGCGCCTGTTGGCCTTTTCAAACGTATACAGAACAGGGACAGGCGGCGAAGGTGTGGCAGTATGGATAGAGTAGGGTGCAGGCAGAAGGCGCCTTAAAGCAAGACAGTCTGAACGCCCCGCAATATAAAAAGAAATAATATTAAACAAAGATATATGAACAACGATTGGAAAGAGAAGGGTTACATCGACGAGCCGGTTGATGGATCCGTTGACTTGAAGAAGGAGATACGTCGCTTGTGTGAGGAGAAGGACGCAGTGGTGCTGGCTCACTACTATACGGTGGGCGAAGTGCAGGAGGTGGCCGACTTCATCGGCGACTCGCTGGCATTGGCGCGCAAGGCTGCAAAGACCGACGCTAAGATAATCGTGATGTGCGGCGTGCACTTCATGGCTGAGACGTGCAAGCTGCTCTCGCCGGAGAAGAAGGTGCTCTGCCCCGACCTCACAGCCGGCTGCTCGCTTGCCGACTCGTGCAAGGCTGAGGACCTGAAGGAGTTCAAGGCGCAGCACCCTGGCTACAAGGTGGTGAGCTACGTGAACACTACGGCTGCGGTGAAGGCGCTCACAGACGTGGTGGTCACTTCGGGCAACGCGAAGAAGGTGGTGGACAGTCTGCCGAAGGACGAGAAGCTCATCTTCGGTCCCGACTACAATCTGGGTAACTATATCAACAGCGTGACGGGTCGCGACATGCTGCTCTGGAACGGCGGCTGCCATGTGCACGAGAAGTTCTCGGTAGAGGCAATCGTGAAGCTGAAGCAGGAGCATCCGGAGGCTGTAGTGATGGCTCATCTGGAGTGCAAGGCGCCGGTGCTCGCCGTGGCAGACGTGAAGGGCTCTACTGCTACGATGCTCAACTACGCCAAGGAGCACAAGGAGACGAAGGAGTATATCATCGCTACCGAGGCTGGCATACTGCACGAACTGCAGCGCAACTGTCCCGACGTGAAGTTCTATCCGGTTCCGCCGGAAGTGTCTGAGGGTGGGGTAGGCTGCTCTTGCAACGAGTGCGAGTATATGAAGAAGAATACGCTGCTGAAGATATACAATACGCTGCGCTACGAGCTTCCGGAGGTGACGGTAGACGAATCTATCGCCAAGGATGCCGTTAAGCCAATAGAGCGCATGCTGGAGCTTTCCTAATCCCAGGGGGTGCACTTGTCTCAAGTGCACCAACC
>OHBM01001426.1_pt1 | contig 17487 bp, 12 predicted proteins | sample 1577251 | NCBI WGS metagenome assembly OHBM01 (sample SAMEA3541557, study PRJEB24748) | human gut metagenome | biome: human gut; feature: human-associated habitat; material: faeces | place: China | collected 2012 | reverse complement strand
CCATGAGGAACACCTTGGGGCTGCGCACGATGGCGCGGCCGATGGCGACACGCTGGCGCTGGCCGCCGGAGAGCGCCTTCGGCTTACGGTCGAGCAGGGCGGTGATGTCCAGGATCTCCGCGGCCTCGCGGACCTTCTTGTCGATTTCGGCCTTCGGGAGCTTCTTGAGCTTGAGCGAGAACGCCATGTTCTCGTAAACGGTCATGTGGGGATAAAGAGCGTAGTTCTGGAATACCATGGCGATGTCGCGGTCCTTGGGGGCGACGTCGTTCATGCGCTTGCCGTCGATGAAAAGATCGCCCGAGGTGATCTCCTCGAGACCGGCGATCATGCGCAGCGTCGTGGACTTGCCGCAGCCGGACGGGCCGACGAGCACGATAAATTCACGGTCGGCGATATCCAGCGAGAACTGCTGCACCGCAACGACACCCTCTTCGGTGATCTGCAGATTGTGCTTCTTCTCGGGAACGTCGCCCTTTTTCTTCTTCGTGCCGCCCTGATTCGGATAGATCTTCTTGATGTCTACCAGACGTACTTCTGCCATGTGTACCGATCCTGATCTGAGAGCCTCCGCTGCTCAGACCTTACCTCCGCCGATAAATGTACGGAGGACATACGGCAGGTCTCCACACTGCCGCACCGCGGATCCTGCGGGGAAAACAAACTCCTTTCATCGAACCGCGTACCGCTCGTAAGGTGGAGAGCGGAAGCCGTTCGGTAGTGTATTTAACGTACCATAAAACCGTTTCCAACGCAAGACCTGTTATGGCATTTCGCCAAAACTTTACATGGTTTTTGCCTGCATCGCGCGCAGCACCTCGTCGATCCGATGCGCGGCGGCGAGGAAGTCCGCCTCGGTGTACCCCTTTGTCGTCATCGCGGCGGTGCCGATGCGCACGCCGGAGGTCTGCTGGGGGCTTCTCGTTTCGTTGGGAACGCAGTTTTTGTTGAGCGTGATGCCGTGGCGGTCGAGCTCATCCTGCACCGCCTTGCCGGTGAGCCCCGTTTTCGTGAGATCGAGCAGGAACAGGTGGTTGTCCGTGCCGCCGGTCACAACGTCGTAGCCCATTTTCCGGAACTCCCCGCACATCGCGCGGCAGTTTCGCACAACGGCGTGGATGTATTCGCGGTATTCGTCCGTGCAGGCTTCCTCGGCGGCGACGGCCTTGCCCGCGATCACATGCTCGAGCGGCCCGCCCTGCGTGCCGGGGAACACGGCGCTGTCCACCTTCTTCGCAAGCTCCGGCTTACAGAAGATCATGCCGCCGCGCGGCCCGCGCAGCGTTTTGTGCGTCGTGGTCGTGATGATGTCGGCGAGTCCGAACGGCGACGGGTGGTCCCCCGCCGCGACGAGCCCCGCGATGTGCGCCATATCCACCATAAAGTATGCGCCCACGCTTTTGGCGATGTCCGCGAAGCGCGCGAAATCGATGACGCGGCTGTACGCCGAAGCGCCTGCGAGAATGAGCTTCGGCTTATATTCGGCGGCCTTTTGCTCCACGTCCGCATAGTCGATGAAGCCCTGCGCGTCCACGTCGTAGAATTTCATATCGAAGAGCTTGCCGCTGAAATTGACGGACGAGCCGTGCGTCAGGTGGCCGCCGTTATTGAGCGACATGGCGAGGACCGTGTCGCCCGGCTGCAATACGCTCATATACGCCGCGAGATTCGCGTTCGCGCCGCTGTGCGGCTGGACGTTCACATGGTAGTCGGTATGGAACACCTTTTTCCACATGGCGCAGCAGTATTCCTCAAGCTCGTTCACGATCTCGCAGCCGCCGTAGTAGCGGCCGCGGTTTCCGGAAACGCGCTCGGCGGGATAGCCCTCGGCATACTTGTTCGTGAGACACGAGCCGACGGCGCGAAGGACATTCTCGCTCACAAAATTTTCGCTCGCGATCAGCTCAACGGTAGCGTCCTGCCGCGCCTGCTCGCGGGCGATATAATCAAATACTTTGGATGGCATGGGTCGTCTCCTTTTCATCTATTCATTTAAAAAATGCCTCCCTCTTTGAGGGAGGTGGACAGGTTATCCTGTGAAATGCGGCACCCCGGTGAAAAGGGGCGGAGGCAAAAGACGGAGGGAAAAACGTTTTGCGCGGAACGCTGCGTGGGCGGAGCAGAGCCCCTCCCCTACAGGCATGGTGTTCGTTTGCCGCAAAACCAACAAGCTCCCTCAGGGAGGGGCGCTTTATCCCGCGAACCCGTTCGGGTTTTTGCTCTGCCAGTTCCAGCTGTCGCGGCACATATCCTCGAGAGAGTGTTCCGCCTTCCAGCCAAGCTCCCGCTCGGCCTTGCCCGGGTCGCAGTACACCTCGGCGACGTCTCCGGCGCGGCGCGGGGCGATCTTGTAGGGGACCTTCTTCCCCGTCGCCTTTTCAAAGGCATGCACCATGTCAAGCACGCTGTAGCCGTGGCCGGTGCCGAGATTGAACACGAAAACACCCTTCCGCTCCGCCATATAGTCCATCGCCGCGACATGGCCGCGCGCGAGATCGACGACGTGCAGATAGTCGCGCACGCCCGTGCCGTCCGGCGTGGGATAGTCGTTGCCGAATACGCTCAGATACTCGCGCCGTCCGGCGGCGGTCTGGGCGATGTACGGCATCAGATTGTTCGGGATGCCGCGCGGATCCTCGCCGATGAGTCCGCTCGGATGCGCGCCGACGGGGTTGAAGTACCGCAGCAGCATAACGGTCCATTCGCCGTCGGCCTTTGCCGTATCGGAGAGGATCTGCTCGCTCATGTACTTCGTCCAGCCGTAGGGATTCGTGCAGCCGCCGGTGCGGGCGCTCTCGTCCACAGGCATCGTATTGTCCGGCGAATACACCGTCGCGGACGAGGAGAAGAGGATCTTCTTCACGCCGTGCGCCGCCATCGTCTGGCAGAGATGGATGGTCGTGCCGAGGTTGTTGTTGTAGTACCGCAGCGGCTGCTGCACCGACTCCCCTACCGCCTTGAGACCGGCAAAGTGGAGCACGCAGTCAAACCGGTGCGTATCGAAAAGCTCATTGAGAGCTGCGCGGTTCAAAAGATCCATTTCGTGGTATTCGAGTGTCTTTCCGGTGATGCGCTCGACGCGCCGCAGGCACTCCGCGTTGGCGTTGACGAGATTGTCCACCACAACGACCGAATGTCCGGCGTTCAGAAGCTCCACGCAGGCGTGGCTGCCGATGTATCCGGCGCCGCCGGTAACGAGAACGTTCATAAATACGACCTCCTTATAATATCACATTATCTCATTGTAACCGAAACCCCCTGCTCTTTCAAGAGCAGGGGGTTCCAAGACAGGGATTTATTTTTCGCTGAGTTGAAGATCGGCCTCGTCCACATGGTAGAGCGCCTTTTTAGAGAGCGCGTCGTACATGACGGGCACGACATAAAGCGTCATGAGCGTGGCGTACAGCAGTCCGCCGATGCACGTTACGGCGAGCGGCTGGATGAGCGACGTTGCCTCGCTCTGGCCGAGCGCCATGACGATGAGACCGAGGATGGTCGTGATGCTCGTCATCAGAATCGGGCGCAAACGGGTGACGGCGGCGTCCGCAATGGCCTCACGCCGGTCCATGCCGCCGATGCGCAGCTGGTTGATGTAGTCCACGAGCACGATGCCGTTATTCACGATGATGCCGACGAGCATGATCATGCCGAGCATCGAGAGCAGGTTGATCTCCAGCCCCGCAATGAGCAGCGCGAGGAAGCCGCCGGTGAACGCGAGCGGGATCGTGAACATGACGATGAACGGCGATTTGAGATCCTGGAACTGCGCGACCATCACGAGATATACGAGCAGGATACCGACCGCGAGCATCAAAACGAGCTGTCTGAGCGCTTCGACGATGGATTCGCGCTCGCCGGTGAAGCCGATGGTCGTGCCGTCCGAGGGAGAGAACGATGCGAGCGCTTCCTCGGCGGCGTTCGTCACGAGCGTGACGTTGCAGCCCTCGGCGATGTCGGCGGTCACGTCGATGTACCGGCGCTGGTTGAGACGGCGGATGCTCGAAAGGCTCTCGGTCTCCTCGACCGTGGCAATGTCCCTGAGCGCGACGGAATGCACCGTGCCGTCCTTCGCCGTCACGTCAAACGTGAGAGAGCGGACGTATTCTGGCGTGATCTTGTCCTTCCCGGCGGTCTGTACGCTGACGGCATAGGTGTCGCCGCCGTCCGAAAGCTCGATGAGATCGGCCGAGCCGGTGAGCGCCTTTGCCACCTGCATATACACCTGCGCCACGGTGAGCTGCTCCTTTGCCGCCTTTTTCTTGTCCACGGTGAAGTGCAGCTCGGCGGTGGGCTCCTCTTCCCCGGCGGCGACGTTTTCCGTGCCGTCCACGCCGCGCAGCACATCGGCCACGGCGTCGGCGGTCTCGCGCAGATCGTCGAGATCGTTGGAGTATACGCGCACCGTGATGCCGCTGCTCGTGAGCATCTGCGTCATGGAGGACATGAGCGAGTTCGCGTCGGCGTTCACGGCGGCCTCCATATCGGCGCATTTTTCGTTGATCTCTTTCGCCACGCGGCTCGCCTTATATCCGCTCTCGAGCAGGACATAGAACGAAACGTCGCCCTCGGTGGTCATCATGGAAAGGCTGGAGCCGGCGCTGTCGCCGATGGCGCCGCCGACGGTCTCCACGCCCGGCACGGTGAGCATTCGCGCCGCTGCCTCGTCCGCCGCGGCGGTCGTGTCGGCAAAGGAGCTGCCCTCCGGCATCGTGAGCGTTACCATCATCTGCTCCATCTCCATATCGGGGAGGAACGTGAAGCCCTTGGCGATCACCGCCGCGCCGCTTGCGATGAGCAGCGCCACCGCGGTGAGGAGCGTGACGGCCTTGTGGTTCACCGCCCAGAGGACGGATTTTTTGTATTTCGGCATGAAGCGCGTGAACGCCGTTTCGCTCTGGGGCCTGGCGTGCGCGAGCAGCTTGCCCGCGAGCGCCGGGACGAGCGTGAGCGCTACGATGAGACTGGCGATGAGCGCGTAGCTGAGCGTGAGCACCATATCGGTGAAGAGCTCGCGCGTAAGGCCCTCGACGAACGCGATCGGGACAAAGACGCAGATGGTCGTGAGCGTGGAGGCCGCGATCGCGCCGCCGACCTGCCGCGCGCCGGACACGGCGGACTTGACCGTTGATTCGCCGAGCGCGCGCAGGCGGTAGGTGTTTTCGATCACAACGACGGAGTTATCCACCAGCATGCCGACCGATATCGAAAGACCGGAGAGCGACATGATGTTGATGGAAACGCCGGTGAAGTACATGAGCGTGAGCGCGAAGAGCAGGCTGATCGGGATCGAGCAGAGCGTGATGACCGTGGGCCGCCAGTCGCGCAGGAAGAGGAAGAGAATGACGACCGAGAAGAGCGCGCCCCAGAGAAGGCTCGAGAGGATCGAGTCGCGCAGGAGATAAATGTAATCGCCCTGATCCATGAGCGCGGTGAACGTCAGCCCCGGATACTGCGCGCTCAGCTCTTCAAACGCGGCGTTGATGTTGTCAGACACCTTCGCCGTCGCGTAGTTCGACTGCTTGGAGAACATGAGGATGAGACCGTTGTTGCCGTTGAGCGAGGCATAGATCTCCCCCGCGTTGTCGGCGCGGACAACGTCCGCCACATCGCACACGCGGATGGGGTCAAGGCCCTCGATGCCGAGATCGAGCAGCACAAGGTTTTCGAGATCCTCGCCGTCCGCGATGGCGTCGCCGACGGTGACGATGATGCCGTTGCCGTTTTCGTCATACACATACCCGGCGGGCATGTCGAGATTCTGCGCGGCAATGAGACTGCTCAGCGTTTCGAGCGTGATGACGCCGTGGAGGTCGGCCGCGTCGAGCGCGGAGGCGAGCTGCTCCTCAAGCGTTTTCACCGCCGCGTCGAGCTGCGTCTGTGCGCTGGTGAGCGCGGTCTGCGCCGCGGCGAGCTGGCCGCCCGCGAGGGAGATCTTCGTTACGCCGCCCATGAGCTCGCCCGGCAGCTCCTCGAGCTGCTTCTGCATGTTTTCGAGCGATTCCATCTGCTTTTTGGATTCCTCTTCGAGCTGGGCGCAGCGCTCCTCCGCCGCGGCGATCTGCGTGCGCAGCTCCTCGGTCTGCACGCGCGCGGTCTCCACCGCGACGGCCTGCGCTGCGCGCGCGGTGCGCTGCGCGGAGAGATTCACGTCGTTTAAGTTGTTCATCGTGCGGACGCTGCCGAGATCGGTACAGCCCTTGGCGTTGAGCGCGGCAACGGTGTCCGCGTCCAGTCCGGCGGCCTCCAGCGTCGTGGAGGCGTCCATGGAGTCGTAGGGCTCGCCGAGCGCTTTGGCATAAAGCGCGCTGTCCGCTTCCAGCGAGGCGATGCGCGCGTCGGTTTCGGCCAGACGCGCCTCGGCTTCCGCGAGCGCGGCCTCCGCCTGTTCGAGCTGGGCGTTGAGCGCTTCGATGGCGGCGCGCGCGGAGGCGAGCTTCGCCGCGGTCTCTCCGGCGGCGGTGAGCGTGTCGGCGAGATCGTCCTCGCCCTGCTTGATGGAATCGGAGATGCCGCTCGATGCGCTGAGAAGCTGGTTCGTGCCGGCCTCGACCTTCTCGCGGTTCTCGTCCAGCTCCTTCTGCGCGTCCTCGAGCTGCTTTCTGGCGTCTTCCATCGCCTTGTCGATGGCTTCGGCGATCTTTGCGTTCATTTTGTCGAGCTTGGCTTCGTTGACCTCGATGGTCATTGTCCGCTCGATCATGCCGCCGGTCGTGATGCTCGCCACGCCCGTCGTGCCTTCCAGCGCGGGGATGACGGTGTCCTTGGCAAAGCGAGAGAGCTCGTAGCGGTCCATTTCGGACGAATCGACCGCCGCGACCATCACGGGGATCATGTTCGGGTTGATGCGGATGATGCTCGGCGTGCCGATGGAATCGTCCCAGCGGCCGGTGAGCATCTGCGTTTTCTGCAGAATGTCCACCACGGCGCTGTCCATATTCGTGCTCTGCTCAAACTCCAGTACAAGCATCGAATAGTTTTCCGCCGAGGTAGAGGTCACGGTCTTGATATCATTGAGCGTCGCCATGCTCTGCTCCATCGGCTTGGTGACGACGGCTTCGACCTCCTCCGGCGCGGCGCCCGGATACGTCGTAACCACAACGACGTAGGGGTAGTCCATGTTCGGCATCAGGTCGGGGGTCATCTTGACGTACGACATCACGCCGAACACCAGTATGGCGACCACCGCCACGAACACGGTAAACGGTTTTTTCACGCTGAAGGAAGTCATCGGGCAGGATCCTTTCGGGAATCGAATTCATTCTTTCCATGATAGCACCGCACCGCCGCAAAATCGTGAATTTTCATTGAATTTTAACGAAAAAACAAGACGCAGCCGGATCTTGGCTGCGTCTTGACAGGGTCTTTATTTGTGGGAGGGGCAGAGCCCCTCTCCTGCGGGGTTTTTCAAGGGGTATCGCAGGGGCGCTGCGCTGCTTTGCCCGGATGTTTCATGCGGCTTTGAGCGTCTTCTTCGCCCGGAGGATCTGCATGACGACGATCGCGCCGACAACGACGATTCCGATCACGTCCGTCACCGTGCCGGGGTACACAAGGCACAGTCCGCCGGCGGCGGAGAGGATCCTCAGATACCAGGGGATGCTCCCGCGGTAGTAGCCCTCGAGCGCCATCCCGAGACCGAACATGCCGATGAGCGACGTGATAGCAATCATAACGACCTCTACGACGGTCGTATCGACGAGCACCATCGCGGGGTTGTAGGCGAGGATATACGGGATGATAAACGCTGCGATAGCGAGCTTTGTTGCGTTGAAGGCGGTCTTCATCGGATTTGCGCCCGCAATGGCGGCGCCGGCGTAGGCCGCGAGGGCGACCGGCGGCGTGAGGTCGGCGACGATGCCGAAGTAGAACACAAAGAAGTGCGCCGCGACCGTCGGGATGCCCATCTGTACGAGAATGGGCGCGCAGGTCGTGGCCATGATGCAGTAATTGGCGGTCGTCGGAACGCCCATGCCGAGCACGATGCAGCAGAGCATTGTGAGGAAGAGCGCGAGGAGCTTCGCGTTGCCGCTAACGCCGATGATGGCGTGCAGGATCTGGTTGGCGAGACCGGTCATCGTGAGACAGCCCGCGACGATGCCCGCCACGCAGCAGGCGACGCCGACCGAGATGCACCCCTGCGTACCGCCGGCCAAAGCTTCAAAGAATTTCTTCGGAGTCATGCGTGTTTCTTTGGAAAACATGCTTACGACGATCGCGGTGACGGTTGCTACCGCGGCGGCAAAGGCCATTGTCCGGCTGCCGGACGAGACGAGATACACGAGGATCACGAGCGGCAGCAGCAGATACGTCTTTTTCAGAAGCGGCATCACGGGAGGCAGCTCGCGGCGGGGCACACCCTGCAGCCCGGATTTCTTCGCCTCGAGATGCACGCAGATGAAAATGCCGGTAAAATACAGCACCGCCGGGAGGATCGCCCGGACGACGATGTTTGAATACGGGAGACTTACGTAGTCTACCATCAGGAACGCCGCCGCGCCCATGATCGGGGGCATGATCTGCCCGCCGGTAGATGCCGCCGCTTCGACCGCACCGGCAAATTCGCCTTTATACCCGGTCTTTTTCATCATCGGGATCGTGACGCTGCCGGTCGTTACGGTGTTTCCGACGGACGAACCGGACACCATGCCGCACAGCGCGCTCGAGATAACGGCGACCTTCGCCGGGCCGCCGGCGGACGAGCCGGCCAGCGAGTTTGCGAGCTGGATGAAGAAATCGGAAATGCCGGTGCGCTCGAGGAAAGCGCCGAAGATGATGAACACCGCGATATACTTGGAGCAGACGTTGATCGGCGTGGAGAGAATGCCCGTCTTTTTATAGAAGAGCGAGCAGACGAGCGATTTGAACGCCCCTGCGCCGAGCCCGCGCTTGACGCCGTAGTAGTAGAGCGCGTACGCAATGAATACGCCCGCCACGATCATGATGGGCACGCCGGTGCTCCGGCGGCAGAGCTCAAAGAGCGCAAGAATGCCGATCACGCCGAGTATGACCTCGTACGTCTTGAGCGCCGGGAGCTGCTGCACGATGGTGTTGGCGTTGAAGCAGAAATAGAAGAACGATACCGCGCCGAGCGCCATGATGACCCAGTCGTACCAGGGGACATAGTTCACGCGGAACTCGTGCTTGTGGCTGGGGAAAATGAGAAAGCCTGCGATCAGCAGCCCGCCGACGAACGACGTGAGCCGCACCTCGTCGAGCATCGTGCCAAACAGCGTGACATACACCTCGAAAATGGCGAATGCCGCGAGATACGCCTGCACAGCGATCTTCGGCTTGCCCTCCCAGGCACGGGTATTCGATTCGCGGTCATACTTGCGCATGACATCGTTGAGATTTTTTGTCGCGTCGTGAGACATGGGGCTACCTCCCGAAAAAAGAATCTTTTACATACGCAAAGGGGAGGAGCAGAGCCCCTCCCCTACGGGAAATCCAGGTTATCCTGTAGGGGCGGGATCTGCTCCGCCCGGGGGGCCTTGCGCCCCCGGTGAGAGGAGACGGCCGGGAGGATCAGCCGGCGGTCTCGACGGTGATGCCGTTTTCGGCAAAGTACTTCGCGGCTCCCGCGGCGAACGGAACGGCGATGCCCTCGGTGGCGAAGGTCAGATCGATGCTGTTGCCTTTCTCGTGCAGGGCGGCGATGTCGTCCTTGCTCTCCATGATGGTCTTGACGATCGTGTAAGCGGTGTCGTCGTCAAGATCGGCGCGGCAGACGAGCGTAGCCTTCACGGTGACGGTGGCGCAGTCCTCGTCAAACCCGGTATAGGTACCGGCGGGCAGAACGAGCTTGGCGTACCACGGGCAGGAAGCGAGCAGCTTTTCCATGTGCGCGTCGTCAAAGCCGATCATGTACACGGTCTTGGAGGCGGCGAGCTCGGTAACGGACGGGGTCGGAGCGCCGGCACAGAGGAACGCGGCGTCGATCTTGCCGTCCTTGAGGCTCTCGGTGCTGTCGCCGAAGGACTGGTACACGGGGGAAACATCGTCGATGGTCATGTCGTAGGCGGCGAACACATCGATGGCGTTGAAGTACGTGCCGCTGCCGACGTCGCCGACACACACGCGCTTGCCGCGCAGGTCTTCCACGGTCTTGAGCGAGGGATCGGTCGTGACGATCTGCACCGTTTCGGGATACAGCGCGCACAGAACGCGGAAGCCGTCGATCTTGCCGGAGTCGGCAAAGGAGTTCGTGCCGTTGTAGGCGTAGGTCATAACGTCGGACTGGACGGTCGCAAGATCGTACATGCCGTCCTGCATGCTCACAAGGTTATCCTTGGAGCCGCCGGTCGCAACGACCGTGAGCTTAACATTGGTCTTCTGTCCGATCACGGTGCCGAGGATGCCGGTGTAGCCGTAATAGGTGCCGCTCTCACCGCCGGTGCCGACGTTCAGCGAAACGGTGCTTGCCGCCGGGGTGTCGGAATCACCCGAGCTGCTGCCGCAGGCGCACAGCGCGAACACCATGCACAGAGCCAAAACCAGAGCCAGAATCTTTTTCATTTTCATTTCCTCCTTTTCATTCTGACGGATGCATTTCCCGCAAAACCGCGAAATTTGCAAGCCGCAGGAAATATCTTTCGTATGAATGCATTATAAACGCTGAAAACCGCGATTGCAAGAACAAATTTGAATTTTACAAGAAATTATTATGCAAAAAATTTAGCAGAGTAAATCCGGAAACTGTGCAGAACAGCGAAATGCCCCCGCGCCGGTCTCCGGAAAGGATACGGCGCGGGGGCATATATGGATGTTCGCCGCCGGAAGAGCGGCGGCGAACTACTATATTTTGTTTTTCAGCAGTAGATATCCACGGCGTGGCGGTGGGAGCGCAGAGTAAGCGTCTGGTGTGCGCCGCCGTCCTCGCCGTCGCGCGTCCAGGGCACGGGCTCCTCAAACGTGAATTTTACGAAGCTCGACTGCGCTACGGTGAGGCACGGACTGTCGTAGGTCTTGTTCAGCACGCTCGTGAGGATGCTGTTGACCTCCATCACGTCCTTCGGGCGGCGGACGAGCAAAATCTCAAACTTGCCGTCCGAGAGATCGACGAGATCGTCGTTCAGACGCACCATGCCCGCAACGCTCAGGGAGTTTGACATCGCGCCGTAAATGAATTCGCCTTCGACGACGCCGTTTTCGTGCTCAATGACGGCCTTGTAGCTCTTGATGGTGGAAAGGGCGTTCAGCCCGCCGAGCACATACGCCAGATGGCCGAGTGTTCGCTTGAGCTCCTGGTCGGTCTTGTAGCTCACCTCGGTGAACGCGCCGAATGCGGCGATATAGGTAAAGAAGCCAACGCTGTCCATTTCACCGACATCGTAGTGCAGCGGCGTTCCGGCGAGGATCATTTCTGCGGCTCGTCCCGGCTGGCGCATCGGCAGGCCGAGCGTGTTTGCCACGTCGTTCGCTGTGCCCATCGGGATGTACCCGAGCTTGGGGCGCTTCTCCTGCGGCAGCGTCATCAGGCCCGCGATCGTGTCGGAGAGCGTGCCGTCACCGCCGAGACAGACGAGCCGCTCGTAGTTCGCGGCGACATTGCGTGCCAGCAGAATGACCTCGCTTCGACGATCTTCGACGCCGTGCCCGGCGCGGTCGTATAAAAGACGGTCGGGCAATACCCGTTCAGAGCGAACGTCGAGACTGCCGTGCCGAGATTGAGATCGGACATTGACCGCCCGGCGGCGGGGTTCACCAGCATCATTAAGGACTTGGCCATAGTCTATACCTCGCAAATGTTGTCGTATATGCAGGGCCGCTGCCCTGCCCGCATAGTTATTATAATGTATCTTCTCTTAAAATTTATGTCTTTTTTGCAAATTTACAAATATAAAAATAGAAAAACAGTGCGGCAGATATCTGCCGCACTGTCCGGTTTTTGAGGATTATTCGCTCAGCGCGTTCATTTTGGAAGCCATGCTGGACTTCTTGCGAGCTGCGTTGTTCTTGTGGAGCAGACCCTTGGATACCGCGCGGTCAACCGTCTTGACAGCGGCTTTGTAGGCAGCCTCGGCGTTCTCCTTATTTCCTTCCGTCGCAGCGGCGTCAAACTTTTTGATCGTGGTCTTGAGCTCAGACTTGTCCGCCTTGTTGCGCTCGGCGCGAACACGGGAGACGAGAACCCTCTTGGCCGAAGACTTGATGTTGGCCATTCTTTAGCCACCTCCTCCATTCAATACTCCTGCGGATTGACGAACCCGCGTTTTGATATTATAAAGGAGGATTCCTGAATTTGCAAGCACTTTTTTCGTTTTCTCCCGAAAAATTTTGCATACTTTTGTGTCTCCTTCAAATACTGACCACAAGATATGGCACAGGAGGAAAATTTCTTGAAAAAATCTTTCCGAACCGATCTCGCGTGCGAGTCGCGCGACGTATGGCTCCGAACACGCGGCGCCGCTCTCGCGGGCGTCTCGGCCCGGCAGGAGACACGCGACGGTCTCGGCGTTGAGACCGTGGAGATACTGGACGAGGGAGCTGCCGAAAAGTTATGTAAACCGATGGGGCGCTATGTCACGATCTCGCTTGACGCTCTCGTCCGGCGCGAGGAGGACGCCTTCCGACGCGCCTCCGGCGTTCTCGCGCGCGAGATCCGCACGCAGCTTGCCATGGAGCCGGAGGAAAGCGTTCTTGTTGTCGGTCTGGGGAATCCGGATATTACCCCGGACGCCGTCGGGCCGCTCGCCGCCGAGTGCGTTCTTGTCACGCGCCATTTGAAAACACGGCTCCCGGAAGATTTCGCGGCGTTTCGCCCGGTGAGCGTTTTCCGTACCGGCGTTCTCGGCACGACCGGCATCGAAAGCGCGGCGCTCGTCCGCGGCGTTGTATCGCTCGTCCGGCCGGATCGTGTGATCGCCGTAGACGCGCTTTCGGCGCGCGAGGCGGCGCGGCTTTGACGCGCGGTGCAGGTAACGGATGCCGGCATCGTCCCGGGCTCCGGCGTCGGCAACGCGCGCAGCGCTCTCACGGAGGAAACGCTCGGCGTTCCGGTCGTCGCTGTCGGGGTGCCGACGGTCGTAGATGCGCGCACGCTCTGCGCCGATCTCTCCGGCGCGGAGATCGATCTTCCGGAGGATACGGAGCTTTTCGTCACGCCGCGGGATATCGACACCCGCGTGCGCGACAGCGCCCGGCTTGTCGGCTACGCGATCGATCTCGCGCTGCACGACGCGCTCACCATCGAGGACATCGACATGTTCCTCGCCTGATGTTTCACGTGAAACATCAGGCCGCGCCTTTTTTGAAAAAACAGGTGTTTCACGTGAAACACCCCCTAAAGCGTTCGGCCGCTGAAAATGTTTCACGTGAAACAGTTGCAAAATGGAAAGCGCATCATTATAATAAACGGTGCTATAAAAGAGAAACGAAAGTTCGGCGGCGAAGCAGCCGCACACGCAGAGGCGGGGCACTGCTCCGTCCGCGCCGGACTTTGAGAGACCCAAAGGGGGCAAAGAGATGGGCAAAGTGATCGCCGTCGCCAACCAGAAGGGCGGCGTCGGCAAAACGACAACAAGCGTGAATCTTACAGCGGCGCTGGCAAGACTCGGAAAGAAAACGCTGCTTGTGGACTTCGACCCGCAGGGCAACAGCACGTCCGGCATGGGCGTGTCCAAGCGGAGCAACCCGACGGCGTACGACGTCGTGATGGGCAGCGCGAGCGCAGAGGACGCCATCATCCGTCTGCCGTACGGCTGGGTGCTGCCGTCGAACACCGATCTTTCGGGCGCGGAGGTCGAGCTCGCCAACGTGGAGCGGCGCGAATACCGCCTGCGCGAAGCGATCGACACGATCCGGGACGATTTCGACTACATATTCATCGACTGCCCGCCGTCGCTGGGCATTCTGACGCTCAACGCTTTCACCGCGGCGGACAGCCTGCTCGTGCCGCTGCAGTGCGAGTATTACGCGATGGAGGGCGTGGCCGATCTCACGACGTCGGTGAAGATCGCCAACCGGCGGCTGAACAAGAATCTCTACATTGAGGGCATGCTGCTCACGATGTACGATAACCGGCTGAACTTCTCCACGCAGGTGGCGGAAGAGCTGCGCCGGTATTTCGGCGCGCGCGTGTACGACACGGTCATCCCGCGCAACGTCCGTCTGGCCGAGGCGCCGAGCCACGGCCGCCCGATCACCGAATATGACGCCGGATCAAAGGGCGCGCGCGCGTATCTCGCCGCCGCCGAAGAATTTTTGCAGAGGCAGGGATGAAGATGGCAAAAGAAAAGACATCACGGCTTGGGACCGGGCTTTCCGCCCTGTTCGGCGAGGAGGAAAACGTCCTCGAAAACGAAACGGTGCAGACCCTGCCGATCTCGCGGGTCGAGCCGCGCAAGGATCAGCCGCGCCGGGAGTTTGACCCCGCGGCGATCGAGGAGCTGGCGGCGTCCATCCGCGAATACGGGCTGATCCAGCCCATCACGGTGCGTCCGCTCGACAAGGGTTACTATCAGATCATCGCCGGCGAGCGCCGCTGGCGGGCGTCGCGCGCCGCAGGACTCAAGGAAGTGCCGGTGCGCATTTTGGAGGCGGACGATAAGCTCGCCATGGAGCTCGCGCTCGTGGAAAACCTCCAGCGCGAGGATTTGAACCCCATGGAAGAGGCCGCGGGCTATAAAAAGCTCATGGACGATTACGGTCTCACGCAGGAGCAGGTCGCCTCGCGTGTGCAGAAATCGCGCCCCGCGGTGACGAACGCGCTGCGGCTTCTCTCTCTCGGCGAGACGCTGCAGAAAAAAGTATCTTCCGGAAAGCTCTCTGCCGGCCACGCGCGGGCGCTTCTGCCGCTCAAAACCGAAACGCTGCGCGAAAAGGCCGCCGCGGAGGTCGAATCCCGCGGTCTGAGCGTCCGGCAGACGGAAACGCTCGTCGCTTCCCTGCTCCGCCAGGCGGAGCAGCCGGAAAAGGAAGAGAAGAAGCCGCTGGTCGTGGATTACGTCCGTGAGGCGGAAAAGGCGCTCAGCGACGCGCTGGGCCGCGGCGTCAAATTCCAGGGCGGGCAGAAAAAAGGCCGCATCGCGCTAGAGTTTTATTCCGCGGACGACCGCGAGGCGCTGATGGAAGCGCTCAGGCACATGGACAAGCCCTGGAAAAAGAAATAAAATTGAGGAGAATATATCATGCTGGACATTCGTTTTATCCGTGAGAACCCGGAGCTCGTGCGCGAGAACATCCGCAAGAAGTTCCAGGACAAGAAGCTCCCCCTCGTGGATGAGGTGCTGGAGCTCGATGAGAAGCTGCGCGCGGCGAAGACCGAGGCGAACGAGCTTCGCGCCAACCGCAACGCCCTTTCCAAGAAGATCGGCATGCTGATGGGACAGGCGAAGAAGGACCCCTCCAAGCTGGAGGAGGCCGAGGACGTCAAGGCCGAGGTCGCGCGCGAGGCCGCACGTCTGGCCGAACTGGAAAAGCTCGAGCCGGAGTACGAGGCGGAACTCACCAAGCGCATGATGGTCATCCCGCAGATGATCGACCCGAGCGTTCCCATCGGCCCGGACGACAGCTGCAACGTCGAGGTGCAGCGCTTCGGCAAGGCGACTGTGCCCGATTTCGAGATCCCCTACCACACGGAGATCATGGAGAGCTTTAACGGCGTCGATCTGGACGCGGCGCGCCGCGTCTCCGGCAACGGCTTCTACTATCTGCGCGGCGATATCGCCCGCCTGCACTCCGCGGTGCTCGCGTATGCGCGCGACTTTATGATCGACAAGGGCTTCGTGTACTACATTCCCCCCTACATGATCCACGGCGACGTGGTGCAGGGCGTCATGTCCCAGACCGACATGGACGCCATGATGTACAAGATCGAGGGCGAGGATCTCTATCTCATCGGCACGAGCGAGCACTCCATGATCGGCTCGTTCATCGACCGCATCGTCCCCGAGAAGGAGCTCCCCATCACCTACACGAGCTATTCCCCCTGCTTCCGCAAGGAGAAGGGCGCGCACGGCATCGAGGAGCGCGGCGTCTACCGCATCCACCAGTTTGAAAAGCAGGAAATGATCGTTGTCTGCAAGCCCGAGGAGAGCATGGACTGGTACGAAAAGATGTGGCGCTACAGCGTGGAGCTGTTCCGCTCGCTGGAGATCCCGGTGCGTCAGCTTGAGTGCTGCTCGGGCGATCTTGCCGATCTCAAGGTCAAGAGCTGCGATATCGAAGCGTGGAGCCCGCGCCAGCAGAAGTACTTTGAGGTATGCTCCTGCTCGAATCTCGGCGACGCGCAGGCGCGCCGACTGAAGATCCGCGTCCGCGGCGAGGACGGCAAGCTCTATCTCGCCCACACGCTCAACAACACCGTCGTCGCTCCCCCGCGTATGCTCATCGCGTTCCTCGAGAACCATCTGCACGCCGACGGCAGCGTCGACATTCCCGAGGTCCTTCGTCCCTACATGGGCGGCAAGGAGCACCTCGAAAAGAAGTAAAACGTAAAAATTCAGCGGAAGAACGCAATGAGAAGTTGCGTTCGCATCCGCGTTCTGCGCCGCCGTGCTCTTCGGGCACGGCCCGCAGAAAGTCCCGCGCACGATCGAATTTTGAGGTGAGAAAGTGAACGAAAAGCTGAAGGCTCTCTATGAAAAATACAAGGACCTTATCCCCTACGTGATCTTCGGCGTGCTGACGACGATCGTAAACTATGTCTCCTACTGGCTGTTTGCGCACCCTCTCGGCTGCGGTACGGTATTCAGCACCGCCGTCGCGTGGGTTTTGAGCGTGCTGTTCGCGTATGTGACGAATCGCCGCTGGGTGTTCCACAGCGAGGCGAAGGGCGCAAAGGCGATCGGAAAAGAATTCGCCGCATTTCTCGGCGCGCGCCTCGGCACGGGGCTTCTGGATATGCTCATCATGTACCTGTGCGTTGATCTTCTCGGCTGGAACGACATGGTGATGAAGCTCGCGTCGAACGTCATCGTCGTTATTTTGAACTACATTCTGAGCAAGTTCTTCATCTTTAAGAAAAAAGAGAAATAAGGCGCAAATGGCAGCGGACTTTCCGGTAGAGAGGTGTATAGCTGTATTGCCGTTGAAAATGCTGAACCATACCGGGAAACGTTTCAGGTAATGCTCCTTGTCGAGCTTGACTCCCCGTTTCACTTGCTCTGTGTACAGATCTTGTGCATTGGATGGCGGAAAGAGGTGAAGGGCGTAAAAGCTCGTAGAATCTTTATACTCTTCTGCATGATATACTCCACTCGGGATCATTCCGTAAGGCTGGGTATATTTCATTAAACTTTTCAGATAATTGCCATAGAGTTGTATGGAATTTACCCATTTCTGATAATCAGGATGCTGTTGTTGTGTTTCGCAAAGCAACGTCATGGCCTGCATGTAAATCTGTTCACGCGATTGATTGGAACCGCGTCCCCAGATCTTTCCATCCGCGATGGTTCCGGAGTATGGCGGATATGTCCACTTTTCAGGGTCACCGGCGATTACAGCCGCTGGGCCAACCCTGAAATGCTTCACTCTGTTACCAACTAT
>OHBM01001422.1_pt1 | contig 17535 bp, 11 predicted proteins | sample 1577251 | NCBI WGS metagenome assembly OHBM01 (sample SAMEA3541557, study PRJEB24748) | human gut metagenome | biome: human gut; feature: human-associated habitat; material: faeces | place: China | collected 2012 | reverse complement strand
ACGAATTGTCGCTGGTTGAAAAGCACCTGATTCCCGCCTTGGATAAGGTTGGAACCGCCGTGGCCGTGCCGTCGTTCTCCGGCACAAAGCCGATGAGCCAGCCCGGCAGCGCCAGAATAAACGGCTCCGGCTCCCCTGCCGCACCGCTCAGCCGCGGATAGGCACGGCGGATGGCCAGCATGCCGCGGTAAAACGCCGTCAGCGCGGCAAACTCCGGGCGGTGGGCGCGGGTCCAGTCCAGCCGGTTCGTGGCCAGCGGCCCCTTGTAGCTGTTGTGGTCGCCGTGCTTGGTGCGGCCCCACTCCTCGCCCGCCTGCATAAAGGGCAGACCCTGGCAGGTCAGGTAGATGCCCGCCGTCATGCGGTTCTGTGCCAGCAAATCAGCGTCGGGGCAGTCGTAATCGCCGCGGCGGCCCACGGCGGCCAGCTTGTCCCAGAGCGTGTAGTTGTCATGGGCGGAGACGTACTGCACGACCTGCCCGGCGCGCTTGGGCCGAAAGCCGTGTGCGCCGCTGCGCCACGCGCTGATCGAGTGCAGCACATCGTAGCCATGCTGCGGTGCGCCGTTGACATAGCCCGCGTTGGCCGCGTCAAAGACGTTGCCCTTGATGCAGTCCCGCGTGTCATCGCAGAAAAATCCGATGCGTTCATGCAGTGCGTCGAGGGCGCGCTTGTCGGCGGGGCGTGCGCCGCCTTCAAGGTTCGTGCCGCCGCCCATCCAGGGCTCGCCGTACAGTAAAATGCTCTCGCCGCCGGGCAGACTGTCCAGCGCGGCGCGGATGGCGTTCATCGTGTCGGCATCTTCCAAGGCCATCAGGTCAAAGCGGAAGCCGTCGATGTGGTAGGTCGTCGCCCAATACAGCACAGATTCGACCACGTATTTGCGCACCATCGGGCGCTCGCTGGCCAGGTCACAGCCGCAGCCGGAGCCGTTGGTCATCATGCCGTTGGGCCAGCGGCGGTTCCAGTAGCCGGGCACGGTGCGCTCCAGATTGCTCTCGCCGTGGTAGGTGTGGTTGTAGACTACGTCCATCACGACGCCCAGCCCCGCGCGGTGCAGCGCGGCGACCATGGCGCGGCACTCCTTGACGCGCACCTCGCCGTGGAACGGGTCGGTGGCAAAGCTGCCCTCGGGCACGTTGTAGTTCTGCGGGTCGTAGCCCCAGTTGTAGCCGCCGTCGGGGCGGGACTCGTCCACCGTGGCGTAGTCGTAGATGGGCTGTAATTGCACATGGCTGATGCCCAGATTTTTCAGATAATTCAGGCAGGTCGGGTGTTCGCCGTCGTTGTCCAGCGTGGTGTCATCGGGCGTGAAGCCCATGAACTTGCCGCGCCACTCCGGTTTTACACCGCTGTGCCCGTCAGCGGAAAAGTCCGCCACATGCACCTCCCACACGCTGCGGGCGTGGGCCGGGATGTCGGGGCGCCGGTCCTGCTCCCAGCCGTCGGGGGCGGCCTGTGTCAGGTCCACCACCATGCCGCGGGTGCCGTTGGCCCCGGCGCTGCGGGCGTAGGGGTCCACGACCTCATGCACGCGGCCATCCGGGAAGTAGATGCGGTAGATGTAATACGTCCCGTGCAGGTTGCCGGGCAGCACAATGGCCCAGACGCCGCCATCGCCGCGGCGCATTTCGTGTACGCCCAGCTCTTTCGCGCCCGGCTCGGCGTCGGTGCCGGTGGCATACAGGCAGACCACGACCCCGCAGGCAGTGGGAGCCCACAGCTTGAAGGTGGTTTCCTCCGCCGTTGGATTTGCGCCGAGGTCGCTGCCGTGGTAATAGGGCAGCTCACAGGCCTGATGCCAGTTCATGGGTAATCGCTCCTTACAAATAATCTGCATTTATTGTAGCAGGTAGAGCGACAGTTTGCAAGGGAAACGTTTCAACGCCCAGCGGAAACCTCTGCATCCAGCATCCCATGTAAAGAAGCCATACACAAGCAAAAATCCCCTGCCCGTGCGGACAGGGGATGCGGTTGCTTATAGAGGTGGATTACTCGCCCAGATGCCAGATGTCCTTGTTGTACTCGGCAATCGTGCGGTCACTGCTGAACAGGCCGGCCTTGGCAATGTTGATGACGCACTTCTTGCGCCAGCCCAGCGGGTCGCAGGCGTAGTCGCTCAAGGCCTGACCCTTGCGCACCACATAGGCGTTGAAGTCGGGCAGCGTCTGGAACCAGTCCTTCCAGACCAGCTCGTCGTGCAGGCGGCGCAGGTTTTCCTCATGCCCGGCGGCCAGCATCTCCGGCCCGACGAGGAAATCGACGGCGCGGCGGATGTTGGGGTCACCCTCCACCCACTGGCTGGCCTGATAGTCGCCCATCTCATAGCGGTGGATGACCTGGTCGGACGTCTGGCCGAAGATATAGATGTTCTCATCGCCGACCTGCTGACAGATCTCGACGTTCGCACCGTCCATCGTGCCCAGCGTCAGCGCACCGTTGAGCATGAACTTCATGTTGCCGGTGCCGGACGCCTCCTTGGAGGCCAGCGAGATCTGCTCCGACAGGTCGCAGGCGGGGATGAGCTTCTCAGCGGCGGTGACGTTGTAGTTTTCCACAAAGACAACCTGCAGATACTTCGACACGACCGGATCCGCCGCAATGACCTTAGACAGGGTCAGCAGGGCGTGGATGATGTCCTTGGCAATCGTGTACGCCGGGGCGGCCTTGGCACCGAAGATGCTGACCAGCGGCGTGGCGGGCAGATGCCCGGCCTTGATCTCATGATACTGGTGGATCAGGTAGAGTAGGTTCAGCTGCTGGCGCTTGTACTCATGCAGGCGCTTGGACTGGATGTCGAACATTGCATCCGGGTCAACGGTGATGTTCTGCGTGCGGTGCAGCCAGTCGGCCAGTGCGCGCTTGTTCTGCGCCTTGACGGCGGAGAACTGCTGCAAAATATCGACATTTTCCGTGTAGGGCAGCAGTTTTTCAAGCTCAGCGGCGTCCTTGCGGAAGCCGGAACCGATGAGCTTTTCGATCTCGGCGGTCAGTGCCGGGTCGCACTCCAGCAGCCAGCGGCGGAAGGTGATGCCGTTGGTCTTATTGTTGAATTTTTCGGGGTAGAGCTGGTAAAAGCCGTGCAGCTCGCTGTTTTTCAGGATCTCGGTGTGCAGATAGGCAACGCCGTTCGTCGAGTGGGTGAAGTGGATGTCCATGTGGGCCATGTGAACGCGGTCGTCCCCGTCGATGATGGCCAGACTCTCGTCGGTAGTGCGGGTGCGGGCCAGCGTGTCGAGCTTTTCAATGATGGGCATGAGCTGCGGCACGACGGCGTCCAGATAGGCGCGGGGCCACTTTTCGAGCGCCTCGGCCAGAATGGTGTGGTTCGTGTAGGCACAGGTCTTTGTGACGATCTCGACGGCCTCGTCAAAGTCGATGTCCTTCTCCCCCAGCAGGCGGATCAGCTCGGGGATAACCATGCTGGGGTGGGTGTCGTTGATCTGGATGGCGGCGTAGTCGGCCAGATCGTGGTAATCACAGCCGCGGGCGGCGCACTCGGCCAGAATCAGCTGGGCCCCGGCGGAAACCATCAGGTACTGCTGGTAGACGCGCAGACGACGTCCGGCCTCGTCAGAGTCATCAGGATACAGGAAAAGCGTCAGGTTTTTGTCGATGTCGGTCTTGTCGAACGTGATGCCGTCGTGGACGATGCTCTCATCAATGGTGTCGAGATCGAACAGATTCAGCGTGTTCGTGCGGCCCTCGTAGCCCGTGACGGCCAGCTTGTACAGACGGGCGCTGTAGGTCTTGCCGGCCAGCTTGACGGGATAGACCGTATCCGTTTTTTCCGCCCAGGAGTGGGCGGTCAGCCACGGGTCGGGCAGCTCATTCTGGACGCCGTCCTTGAAGGACTGGTGGAACAGGCCGAAGTGATACCGCAGGCCGACACCGTCGCCGGGCAGGTTCAGCGTGGCGAGGGAGTCAAGGAAACAGGCGGCCAGACGGCCCAGCCCGCCGTTGCCAAGGCTGGGCTCCGGCTCGACCTCCTCAATATCGGACAGGTTTTTCCCGGCAGCGGCCAGCGCAGCGCGGGTGTCGTCGTACAGCCCTAAATTGATAAGGTTGTTGGACAGCAGCTTGCCGATCAGAAACTCGGCGCTGATATAGTAGAGCTTGCGGCCCGTGACGGGACGGACGCGGGCGGCGCTCTGTTCGCGGACGATGTCCAGCAGGGCCAGATAGATTTCCTGGTCGGTGCAGGCGGTCAGGGGCTTGTTGGTTCTGGCTTCCATCGCAGCAGTCATATTCATAAGAGGTTCCCTCCATTCGTGTATGGGCTTCTTGGGTACAACTTGGTTATACCACACAAAACGTGCATCTGACTTGCAAAATACCCGCAACTTATGGTACAATACTATCATGCGAGGTGAAAATATGGCGAAACAAGAGCGTTTACGCGAAGCAAAGCAACACGGGGCCGCGTGGTTCCCGTTCAATATCTACCCGTGCACGATCCCGAAGGACTTCCCGCAGGTGGCGCTGCACTGGCAGGACAGCATGGAGCTGGTCTTTGTCAAAAAAGGGCGCGGCATCGTGCAGGCCGGGCTGACGACCTACACGGCACAGGCGGGCGACATTTACGTGTTTGCCCCCGGCGTGCTGCACGCCCTGCGCCAGCTGCCCGGTGAGGCAATGGAATATGAGAACATCATCTTTGAGCTGGAGCTGCTGGGCGGCGCCGGTGACATCTGTGCCGAGAAGTACCTGCTGCCGCTGCAGAGCGGACGTCTGGCTCTGCCCATGCGCCTTGGCCCGGAAGACTGGGGCTACAACTGGGCGGTGCGGTGCCTGCACGCGGCGGAGGAATTCAACAAGATCAAAGACGTGGGATATGAACTCTGTATAAAGGGCGAGCTGCTGCTGTTTCTGGCGGCGCTGGTGGGCCGCACCGGAGACCTGCCCCCTGCCGATACCCCCGATACCCGGCGGCTGAAAACCGTGGTGCAGCTTGTCAATGAGGGCTACGCGGGGGCGCTGCATGTGACAGACGCAGCAGCGGCCTGCGGATGCAGCCCCAGCCATTTTATGCGCTGGTTCAAGAAAATGACCGGCCAGGGCTTTACCGAATACCTGAACGAGCAACGCCTGAACGCCGCCGCCGATGCCCTGCGCAGCGGCAGCGACACCGTGCTGGCGATTGCGGAGCAATGCGGATTTGAAAATTTGTCCTACTTCAACCGTCTGTTCAAAAAGCGGTACGGGATGACCCCGCGGGAATACAGGGGGAGAAAATAAAAAAGCCTTCCCCCGCGGGGGAAGGTGGCCCGAAGGGCCGGATGAGGGGCGAGTCTGCGGCGAAATCCCGTGAACGGGTCGCTGCAGAAGCTTTGCCCTCATCAGTCAGCTTCGCGGACAGCTTCCCCTGCGGGGGAAGCCTGAAATTATGCCTTTTTGCTGTAATCCCGTGCGCCGTAAATCGCCGTGCCGACGCGGACGATGGTCGCGCCCTCGGCGATGGCGGCGGCGTAGTCGTGGCTCATGCCCATGGACAGAATGTTCATCTGTGCCCGGTCATAGTGCCGGGCGTCGGCTCTGGCCAAAAGCTCCCGCATCTGTGCAAAAAAGCGGCGGGTCTCGGTGTCGTCGGCGTCGGCGGGCGGGATCGCCATCAGGCCGCGCAGACGGATGTGCTCCCTGGCGGCGGCAGCCTCCAAAAGCGGGAACAGGCTGTCGGCGTCCACGCCGCTCTTGCTGGCCTCCTCGCCGATGTTGATCTCGACGAGAATGTCCTGCACCAGCCCCAGACGGGCCGCGGCGGCATCGATCTTATCCAAAAGGCGCGTGCTGTCCACGCTCTGGATCAGCGCGGCGCGGCCTACGACCTTGTTGACCTTGTTCGTCTGTAAATGCCCGATGAAGTGCCCGGGCTTGCCGTTGTAGGCGTTCGCGTCGGTCTTTTCGACCAGCTCCTGCACATGGTTTTCACCGAACAGGTCAATGGGCAGGTCGGCGCTGTAGCGCACCTCCTCCACTGTGCGGGTCTTGCAGGCGGCGCAAAGGCGCACCTCTGCCGGGTCACGGCCTGCGGCCTTGGCGGCAGCGGCCATCGTCTCACGGATCTTCGCGACGGCCTCGGCCATCTGCTGCTTCTGGGCTTCGGGAATCATCGCACTTCCTCCTGACTGTAAACGGCGCGGGAACCGCCGATGAACGGCGGACGGGTGCGGGCGCAGAGCAGAATTGCCTGCCCGATGTGGTCCATCGACAAGCGCACCGGTACAGCCACGCGGCGCAGGTGCATACCGATCAGCGTACCGCCGATGTCCATGCCCGCGGCGGCCCTGACCTCCTCCACAAGGACGGGGTCGTTAAAGCGCTGCCAGCAGTTCGTGGCCCAGCTGCCGCCCGCGTGGGGCTGCGGAATGGCCGAGACGATCTGATAGCCGTTGGCCTTCGCGGCCTCGCGCTCAATGACGATAGAACGGTTCAGATGCTCACAGCACTGGGCGGCCAGATAGACGCCCTGCTCCTGCAATGGCGGCAGCACGCCCGCCAGCACGGCAGCGGCAGCCTCCATGCTGGAATCCTTGCCGATGCGCCCGCCCATGATCTCGCTGCTGGAGCAGCCGACCACAAAAATGTCCCCGGTCTCGAGATGCGCAGCCTGCAGCAGTTCTTCCGCAGCCTGCCGCGCCTGCGCCGTAAGTTTTGCATAATCCACAGGTAATGCCCCCTTTGGTTACTATTATAGCAGGGGTGTCAATAAAAGAAAAGCCTTCCCCCGCGGGGGAAGGTGGCCCGCAGGGCCGGATGAGGGCGACCCTGCGGATGCTGCTCGTAAATGGGTGGCTGCGGGAGCTTTGCCCTCATCAGTCCGCTTCGCGGACAGCTTCCCCCGAGGGGGAAGCCTTTAGGCATTTTTTACATTAGAACCAACCTGCGTCAATTTGTCAAGCCGTCACATCCTCAAACTGACTGTTGTACAAATCGGCATAGAACCCGCCGGCTTCGATCAGCTCGTCGTGGGTGCCCTGCTCGACAATGTCGCCCTCGCGCATGACCAGGATCAAATCGGCATCGCGGATGGTGGACAGGCGGTGCGCGATGACGAAGCTCGTGCGGCCCTGCATCAGGCGGTCCATAGCCGTCTGGATGCGCTGCTCGGTGCGGGTGTCAACGCTCGATGTCGCCTCATCGAGGATCAGGATGCGGTTGTCCGCCAAAATCGTGCGGGCAATCGTCAAAAGCTGCTTCTGGCCTTGGCTGACGTTGGAGGCGTCCTCGTTCAGCTCCATCTGGTAGCCGCCGGGCAGCGTGCGGATAAAGTGGTCGGCGTTTGCAGCCTTCGCGGCGGCAATGACCTCCTCGTCCGTGGCATCCAGACGGCCATAGCGGATGTTCTCCATGATCGTGCCCTTGAACAGCCAGGTATCCTGCAGCACCATGCCGAAGCCCTCGCGCAGGTCGCTGCGGTCAAAGTCCCTGACGTTGTGGCCGTTCAGCAAAATTTCGCCGGAATCCACATCATAGAACCGCATGAGCAGCTTGACCATTGTGGTCTTGCCCGCGCCGGTGGGGCCGACGATGGCGACCTTCTGGCCGGGCTTGACATTGCAGCTGAAATTGTGGATGACGGTCTTTTCCGGCGTGTAGCCGAACTTTACATGGTCAAACGTGACCTGACCGTCGATGCAGGCGGGGTCGGCGCGGCGGGCGGGGTCGGCCAGCTGGTCCTCCTCGGGCTCGTTCAAAAATTCAAAGACGCGCTCGGCGGCGGCGGTCATGCTTTGCAGCATGTTGGACACCTGCGCCAACTGCTGGATGGGCTGGGTGAAGTTCTTGACGTACTGGATGAACGCCTGAATATCGCCGATGGTGATGGCGCCCGCTGCGGCAAAAATGCTGCCGACGATGGCAACGGCCACATAGCCCAGGTTGCCCACAAAGTTCATGATGGGCTGCATCAGACCGGACAAAAACTGCGATTTCCACGCGGATTCGTACAGCTTATCGTTCGCGTCGTTGAAGTCGTCCAGCACGGCGGCCTCGCGGTTGAACGCCTTGATGACGTTGTGGCCGGAGTAGACCTCCTCGACCTGACCGTTGACAACGCCCAGTGTCGCCTGCTGCGCCTTGAAATACTTCTGGCTGAACTTGACGACCACCAGCACCAGCGCCAGCGAGACCGGCAGGATCAGCAGGGCAATCAGCGTCATTTTAGGGCTGATGGACAGCATCATGATGAGCACGCCGACCATCGTCGCAACGCTGGTGATCAGCTGGGTCACGCTCTGGTTCAGGCTCTGGCCCAGCGTATCCACGTCGTTTGTAATGCGGGACAGCACCTCGCCGACGGTGCGCTTTTCAAAGTAGGCCAGCGGCAGGCGGTTGATCTTTTTGCTGATCTGGTCGCGGAAGTCGTAGCAGACCTTCTGCGACAGGCCGGACATGAGCCAGCCCTGAATGAAGCTGAACGCCGCAGACAGCAGGTACATGCCCAGCAGGAACAGCAGCACCTTGCCGATGTAGGCAAAGTCGATGCCGCCCACGCCGCGCAGCTTGGCGATCCAGCCGGTGGCCAGCGCCGTGGTGGCCTTAGCCAGGATCTTCGGCCCTGCAATGTTGAAAATGGTTGACAGAACAGCAAAAACAATGACGACGACCAGCGACAGCTTATACTTGCTCATGGCGGCCAGCAGCTGGCGCAGCGTGCCCTTGAAGTCCTTGGCGCGCTCCGTCGTCATGCGTCCGTGTCTTGGCATATCACTCACCCTCCTTCTGCAAATTCAGTTCCTTCTGGCTCAGCTGGCTGCGCGCAATTTCCTGATACGCGGGGCAGCTTTCCATCAGCTGGGCATGGGTGCCCTTGCCGACGATGCGGCCCTCATCCAGCACTAGGATCTGGTTCGCGTGCAGCACGGTGGAGATGCGCTGCGCCACAATAATGACCGTGGCGTTGTCGGTTTTAGCCTTCAGCGCACGGCGCAGCGCCACGTCGGTCTTGTAGTCCAGCGCCGAGAAGCTGTCGTCAAACAGATAGATCTGCGGGTGCTTGGCAATGGCGCGGGCAATCGAAAGGCGCTGCTTCTGCCCGCCGGAGACGTTGCTGCCACCCTGGGCAATCGGGCTGTCGAAGCCCTCGGGCTTAGCGGAGATGAACTCCGTGGCCTGGGCGATCTCGGCGGCCTGCTCTGCGTCGGCGTCGGTGATGTGGTCGCCGCCGAACTTCAGGTTGGATGTGATCGTGCCGCTGAACAGCACGCCCTTCTGCGGCACATAGCCCAGCTCGTCGTGCAGCTGTGCCTGGGTCATGTCGCGCACGTCAACGCCGTCAATCGTCACGCTGCCCTCGGTCACATCGTAGAAGCGCGGGATCAGGTTGAGCAGCGTAGATTTGCCGCAGCCCGTGGAGCCGATGATGGCCGTTGTCTCGCCGGGTCTGGCCGTGAAGCTGATGTGCTCGAGCGCATCCTCGTCGGAGCCGGGATAGCGGAAGCTGACGTCATGGAACGCCACAACGCCGTGGGTGCCGTCCGAGGGCAGTGCCTTGGGCGCAGCGGGGTCATGGATGGTCGAGGGGGTCTTGATGACCTCGTCAATGCGGTCCGCAGCCACACCGGCACGGGGCAGCATGACGGCGACCATCGAGAGCATGAGGAACGACATGACGATCTGCATCGTGTAGGTGATGAACGCGATCATCTCACCCACCTGCATGCTGCCCAGATCCATCGCCTTGCCGCCGAACCAGACGATGAGCAGGCTCGTGCCGTTCATGATGAGCGTCATAAACGGCATCATGGCGACCATCGTGCGGTTGGTGAACAGCTGGGTCTTCATCAGGTCGGTGTTGGCCCTGTCAAAGCGCTTTTCCTCAAATTCCTCGCGGCTGAACGCGCGGATGGGCATAATGCCGGTCAGGATTTCGCGGCTGACAAGGTTCAGCCGATCCACCAGGACTTGCATCTGCTTGAATTTCGGCATGGCTACGTTCATCAAGACGGCGATGAGCGCCAGCAGTGCGGCCACGGCCACAAAGATGATCCATTCCAGCCCCGTGTTGCCGCTGGCAACGTGTATAATGCCGCCGATGCCCAAAATGGGCGCGTAGGCCACCATGCGCAGCAGGATCACGCAGACGAACTGCACCTGCTGGATGTCGTTCGTGGTGCGGGTAATCAGCGAAGCAGTGGAAAATTTTTCAATTTCGGCGTTGGAGTAGCCGACGACGGTCCTGAACACGTCGCGGCGCAGGTCACGGCCAATGGCGGCGGAGACGCGGGACGCAATAAAGCCTACGGCGACGGCCACGGCGACCATGAGCAGCGTTAAAGCCAGCATCTGACCGCCCGTGCGCAGCAGATAGGACATTTGCACGTCATGGGCAATGCCCTGAGCGTCATATTCCAGCGCGACGAGCAGCATGGCCTGGCTGGACAGGCTGTCGGCGACGGTCTCGTCCAGCTGGGCGAGACCGTCCGTCAGCTGGCTCTGCAGCATTTCCCGTGCGCCGGGGGCCTGGGACGCGGCGGCCAGCTGCGTGGCGACGGCGTCGAGGTCATAGGCCGTGGGGACCACGGTGTCGGTGGTACCGGCGGCAGTGGCGGCATTCTTCGCCGCGGACATGTACAGCACAACGTCCGGCGTTGTGAACGCATTTTCCAGCGCGGCGGTGTCCGCGTCCGGGTTCAGTGTGCGCACACCGTCCGCGTCGGGGTCGGAGTAGGCTTCGTCCGCCAGTGCGGCGTCGTCCTCGGACATGAGCAGCTCGAGCGCCTGCAGCGTTGTGCTGCGGACGGTGTCGGGCACGGGGCTTTCAATGCCGCCCTGCTGGATGCCGGTGTCCACAATTTTGCTTGTGTAGTCGGGCAGGCTTAAATCGCAGTATGCCTGCACGATGAGCAGCGCAACGACGGCCAGGCAGGCCGCCCAATGCCGCCCCAGCTGCTTAAAAATTTTCGTCATGCGGGGGTTCTCCTTTCAAATCGGTTTTCATAGCGGCGTTTTCGGCTTCGATGGCAGCGAGCAGAGCGTCCTTTACGGCGTTGGCCTGCGCCAGCTGCTCCGGGGTCAGCCGCGCCATGATGCGGGCAAAGTAGTCGTTCATGGCCTGCTCATTGGCTTTGCGGGCGCGCTCCCCTGCCGGGGTGATGCGCACCAGCGTCTTGCGGCGGTCCTTGGGGTCGGTCTCGCGGACGATGTGGCCGTCCTGCTCCATCTGACGCAGCCCGCGGGAAATCGCCGGCATCGGCTGGTGCATCTGCCGCGCAATGTCCGAGACATAGATCGCGCCGTCGCGGCCGTGCTGCTCAATGAGATTGTACAGACTTTGCAGCATCCCATAGCGGCATTTGGGCTGCCCGGCCAGTGCCATGCGCATCCCGCGCTTGGACAGTGTGTGCAGCCGCGCCACAAAGCGGAACATCCCGCTCAGATAAGGGGCTTCAGTGCCCATTGGTGAACACCTCCTGTTAATAGTTGGCTTGTGTTAATTATTAAAGCATGATAATAATACACCCTCCTGCACAGCGGTGCAAGAGGGTGTAAGGAAGTTTTAAGATTTGTTCATAAAGTGGGGAGAAGGGCCTCCCTTGTCAAAGGGAGGCTTTAGGCTTATTCCTTCACACACGCAAGATTGCTCAGCGTCACACCCTTGCACAGCCCCAGCGGCAGGGCGACGGACGGCTTGGTGATGGTAATATCCTTAAAGACAATGTCCTCGACCTCATAGCCCGGCTTGTCAAAGCCCGCGATCTCGATCGGGGCGGCATCGTGTCGGCTGCGGTCATGGTCCAGCACCTCGGCGGTCAGGGTCAGCCGCTCAAAGAAGCAGTGCTCGAGCTTCGGCGGGGCACCGGCGGGCACACCGTCGTCATTGTACGGTACGCTGTGCAGCATGACGCGGGGCGTGATGCAGTCCCGCACGGTCACGCCGCGCACATAGCCGCCGCGCTTGGGTGTGGCCTTGATCTCAATGCCGGACAGCGAGTTCGCTAGATCGCAGTCCCAGATCTGCACGTCCTCCACGCCGCCGCTCATCTCGCTGCCGATGCAGATGCCGTGGCCGCAGTCGCTGCGGCAGTCAAACACCCGGATATGCGCGCAGGGACGGTTGATTTCGTTGCCCTCGGGGTTCTTGCCGCTCTTGATGGCGACAGCGTCGTCCCCCGTGGAGAACTCCGACGCAAACAGCGTGCAGTTCGTCGAGGAGTCCGGGTCCCAGCCGTCGCCGTTCCAGACGCCCTCGGACACAAAGGTGCAGTGGTCGGTCTGGATGTCGTCGCAGTAGATCATGTGGACGTTCCAGGACGGGCCGTTTTTCAGCGTGATACCGCTGATCCAGACGTTCTCACAGTTGCTTAAATTGATAAGCCGCGGGCGGACGCGGCCCGGGATCGTGTCGCTGTTCTCGCAGCTTTCGACGAGCTCCCGGTTGTCGTCCAGAAAGCTCTTGATGCGGGCACGCTCGTCCTCAATGATCTTGCGGGCCAGCTCCTGCCCGCCGCCGCAGATCGTGCCCCTGCCGCGGATGATGATATTGCGGCAGTTTGGGCCGGTCTTGTGGTTCATGTCGCCCGCGTTCAAAAGGCTTGAGTAGCAGCGCATCTCGGTGCCCTCAAACCGGCTGGGGATGCGGGGCGAATAGTCGTGAATGTTCGTTGTGCCCTGCAGGACCGCGCCCTTGGCCAGATAAATTTCCAGATCGCTGTGCAGCCGCAGTGCGCCGGTCAGGAAATCGCCCGCCGGCACGTACAGAATATCGTCCGCGCCGCAGTCGTTGATGGCCCGCTGTAAATTGTCGGTGTTCAGGATATGGCCGTCGCCCTTGCAGAAGTAGGGCGCGGCGGTAATGTCGATGCGGCGTTTTTCCCTGCCGAACTGCAGCGTGGCCGAGCCGATGCAGTAGCTGCCGCTGACCACGTCCACCCGGAAGGCACTGCCGTAGCTCAGCCCCTCTATCGTAAAATGGGTGCGGTCTGTGCGGCCAATGGCCTCGCCGTTCAGGGAGACCGTGTATTCCGCCCCGCTGGGTGCGGCGGCGGGTTTATCCCAGTACAGCACCGCGTAATCTTCGGTGCAGCGTATATTCAAATTGCCTTGTTTCATGGTGACGTCCTTTGGTTATGGGGAGTTTGCTCTTTCTTACATATTGTACCACAGTGTGCGCGTTTATCCAAGACTTGGGGGTGACAAAATACGCGGGCTGAAATGCTGCAGGTTTTTACACTTTGCAAGGTTGACAGACATCGGCACGCTGGACCTGATCGACGATGACAAGGTCTGCCTGGCGAACCTGAACCGCCAGATCCCCGGCAGCAACGCCTACGTCCCCGCCGTCGCCGGTCTGATCTGCGCCGGTGAGGTCATCAATGATATTGCGCTGAACCGCGTGTAACAGCTTTGCTCCCCGCTGATCCGGCGGGGAGCTTTGCTTTTGTGCGAGCAGCCGGGCTTGCGGCGGTCGTTGTTTGTTGCGGTCATAGTGTGTGATTCCTCCGTTCTGAGTTTTGGAAAAACGGAACCCCCTGATTTTTGATTAACGATTATTCAGAGCATTCCCGAAAATCAATCGATATCGGAAGCAGCGAAAACCGAGGCTTTGCTGCTGACGCTTAAGAACTGCCGAAAACTGCACATTAATTCTGCCGCCGGCAAGCGGTGCGCCGAGAGTATCCATTCCGCTGTCTATTATACAGCATTCAGCCCCGTTTGCCAATGAGTGCGGGAATAAATCACATTTTTCCGCCGAAGGGACACATTCGGTGCCAAAATCACGGTTTCTCGTGCCCGAATCGCGGAGCCGATAAAAACAGACAGCAGAAACAAACAGCAGAAACAAGTTGAATATAATTTTAATAAAAACTCTTGCCCAAATCGAGGTGAATGCTGTATAATACGATTGATATTTTATGTACATGCGCAAGCAGGAGCATTCTGTGTCCGCAGCGCATGAGCCGACAGTGCCTGCTGCATTGTTCGGGATAAGGAGAAAGCATTGACTCGAAGGAAATTTTCAATATTTACCGCTTTGTTCGCTGCACTGATCGCTTTTGCGGCTGTTCTTCCCGTTTCAACGGGGTTCGCCGCAAATGCGCAGACTGTTCAGGGCAATTCCGCCGAAATCACCGTTCTGCCCGCAAAAAACGGAACGGACGCGGCAAGCATTTCGGCAAACCCCGCATTTTTGTCCGGTCCCGGACAGGTCACCGTAAGCATCACGCTTCGCAACCCGGGCGGTGCTGCGGGACTGCCCTCCATCGATCTCGCAGATCCCCGGTTCCACCTGTCTGACACCGCTGTCAGGTCTACGAATCCGGTTACGCATACGCAGGTAGGAAAAGGCATGATACCCCATAAATCCTATCATTCCCAACAGCCATACGATCGAAAGGCCACGAAAAGTTTGCAAAGATCCGTCCGCATTATACCGGTTATCCACCGGGTAACCATCATCCAAGGCATTCGTAACATTACCCGGTGCCTGAATTCCGCCGACACCGTCATCTCCAATTTCATTCATGCCTTCTACGTTTCCATCCTGTCCCAGTGCCGGTGCAGAACCTTCCCTATTTCCGGCGGCTTCTAAAGTCCCGGAATTCGGATTTTCCGTATTATCCGCCCCGGACAGCACGGCATCCACAGTATTGTCTCCAAGGAGGCTGCCATTATAAACTCCCTCATTGTCAACTGATCCGGCACTGTTCCCGGCAGTCAACTGTGCAGAGGTTGTCGCCGTCCCTACTGCCAGCAGTCTCTCTGGAATCAGGCTGATCCTGGTCCCCGGCAGCACCGGACAACATAGCCGCACAAATACGATTCCCCACAGCAAATAGGAACACCATTTCGGGGCTTTTTTCAGTAAAAATCTGGCCAGTATCACCAACAAAATACAATAGCTTCCCACCAGACTGAGACGCCATATACTGTCAAACAAACGATAGATGCCTTCCATCATAAAGTCCCTCCTGTGCTCTCTGCTTCCCTATCTGCGGAAGCTCCGCTCTCTGTCATCCCTGTTCTGTAACGCTCCGAAGCTTATTAATTTTCCACCCCGGTAGCAGAGGCGTCCGCTGTCATCTTCCTGCAATTCTCTGTAAATTCTGTTAGAGACTTCCAGCGTGATCCGTTCTCCCGGTTTCTCCAGATTTTCAAAAATAACACTCTTGACATTTTCTGTCTCCGTCATCCCGGAATTTACCATACCATCCGCCAGGTATACCGGCTGCCCCACCGCTGTGGACTGCTCTTTGCTGACGAATGTTGCCCTGCCCACGGTGTGTTTGCCTCTCTGTTTATTCTGAAGGCTCCGATCAAGCAGATACAATAAATATCCCAGGATTACTACTACGAATAACACGGCCAGTACATTTTCCACCAGACTGAATTTCAACTGCTGTATCATATGAATCCTCCCTTTTTAATCGGCGTGATTTAATCCGCCAAAATAATCATCATAGTTGATACCGGCTTCCAGACGGAACCACCCCTGCGTATTGTCTTCCGTCTGCAGGCAGATCCAGTTCTGCGTTGCATCCAGCTTCGTCATGCGTACCTTGCTTCCTGCCGGCAGTATGAAGGTCTCACCATTCGGTGTACGGTACAGAGTCATATCCTGCAGAAGTTCCACCTCTGCATAGCCACTCAACCAGTACTCCTCCTGCGGCACTTCCTGAAGATGTCCGTTTTTCGTCACATAATAGATTCTCTCGATAGAATCTATCGTCATTACATTATAGGGTTCGTGGACCTGCATCTGCCCGTGCGAGATTTGAATGCGTCGAATATCCTGTTTTATCTGTCCGGTCTCCACCAGTTTCCCATTTTCATAATGATAGAGCCTGGTCAATGGATCCGCACTGGGACCATCTTCATACAATGCGATCAGAATCTGTTCCCCATCCGGGCTGAATTCGAAGATAGAATTGCTCATATTCTCCGTATAAATCTCCGTCGTCTGACCGTTTACTTCCAGTACTGCATCTCTCAGGTCATAGCAATTCATTTCACTTAGTCCCATATTCACATATTTCGTATATTCCTCCAGAGAATATCCCTTTACCGGTTCCGCAGGATGCATCGAGATTTTCTCCGATATCCCGTCGCCATCCAGATCCAGCAGGGCAAAGGTCTCATCGTCCGTTCGATTCGACACATCAAACACGACTCCCGGATAAGCCAGAGTATCGGCTCCCCGAGCAGCTGCATAGCTTCCATACAAGCTGTCAACCCCGGTCAACGGCAGTCGGATTGTGATCGCCGGATTGCTGCTATTTTCTATATAGTAGTAGCCTTCATCTACCCACAATCCATTCCCAATCTGCAAATTCTCCGGAAGTGCCCTGTCGGTTATAGTACCTGTGTCCAAGTCGTATTCCCGTAACACCGTAGGCATCCAGGCATCCGATCCAAAATGCGACTCATCGGGATCTGTCAGGTAATAGACCTTAATATCGCTATTATCCGTCAGTCCCCGGTCCGCCCGATACCCATTATAGACTCCTGATTCTGAAGTCCGGTATGCTATCGGCACACAAGTCACATCCGCGGGAACCTTCGCCGGAATCCGCTCTGCATGAATACAGCCAAATGAATTATCCTGCTCATCCATCAGATAGATTCCATAGGAAGACACCTGAATATGCTGTCTTTCTCCGATGTTGTCTTCTCCGATATAACTGCCTTCTGGGAATGGATACTGCCCGGCGTCGCTAAGTTCATATTCCGCATACACATTCCGTGTGCAGATATCTCCCTCTAACGGTCCGTAGGTTTTGTCCGGATCACCACTGCTGCTCAGATCCCCGAAGGATAAAAACCACAGATGCTGTGTCTCCTCTGCCATTACCATGGGGATATCTATGAAAGAGGCGTCTGCCGCAAACGTATACCGTACATTGACCACAGAACCTTCTCCCGGAGTGTCACTGAAATTAAACTGCTGTTTTGCCTTGTAAAGTGTCTCCGTCACAGTCCCGTTTCCTTCCCCCAGATGAAGAAGTGTCACCGCAGAAGTCACTGGATCTGTGTATTTCTTGTATTCCTGTAAAGTATTTCCGTCTAATAAAGCCTTGAATATCCCATACACATAATCTCCGTTATTTTCTGCCCACACCAGATCATGTGCTGTGTTATCCCATTGAAAAGACCGCTGTGCTTCTATGGTTTTCAGAGAAAAAATGTTGCCAAATTCTTCTCTGTTGTGAATCGTTATGCCAGCAAATTCTTCCGGAGTCACCACACTGCCCATACCGTTTTCCTGTGGTCCTGTCTCTGCACCGGAGTCTGCCGTCTCTGTCGTGGTGCCGGGATTTGAGCCATCTGTCATATCTACTTTGCCACCCGGGTTGCTGCACAGGCATACCACCAATATCACAAGCACTGCTGCCGCGCCGATCATGACCCAGAATGGCGGCCTGCGATAATCCAATACATGACGGATACGATTCTTCACATGGTCTTCGCCAAAAGAAAGCAGTGCGCAGATGGAACCGCCACGATAGCGTTTCCATTCCCCACCGGAAGCCTCTTCCAGCAGGGTATAGGAATAGATTTTCTTGCTCTCCTCCCCGAGAAGCTTCACAACTTTTTCAT
>OHBM01001416.1_pt1 | contig 17596 bp, 12 predicted proteins | sample 1577251 | NCBI WGS metagenome assembly OHBM01 (sample SAMEA3541557, study PRJEB24748) | human gut metagenome | biome: human gut; feature: human-associated habitat; material: faeces | place: China | collected 2012 | reverse complement strand
CGTTTCGATGGGTGCAAGGGCTGTAGGTTTGATTAAGGGAAAGGTATGATTTAGATTTGACATTCAGCAGATTTTGTAATATAATGAAGAAAATCTATTAAAGTGACAAATCAGGATTTGTCAATAAAAAATTTGGAGACCATATGAAAAAAAGCAAAAGGTTGATAGGTATTATTCTGTCTATATTGTTTTTATTATTACTTTACTACACATCACCTCTGATAAATAACAACTTTGATGGTGCTTCAGGATATATGATGAAAAGCATTCAAAGAATATTATTTTTCGTTGCTGAACTTATTATATTTGTAAAATTGTATAAGAAAAGCAGCATTAGAAGTATTCTCAATATGAACAGCTTTAAAGACGCTGTTCCTGCTTGCTCTGCTATGCTTCTTTATGTGGTGTTTGATGTCATTACATATACGGCTATAGGAGCAAAGAACTGGTTAAATACAACCATGCCAATAGTTGCTTCCTGTCTTATTTTTATGCAACTTGCGACTGGCTTATGGGAAGAACTTACGTTTAGAGCATTTGTTTGCGAAGGATATTATCAAGGATCAAGTGCCACATTTAAGAGAAGGCTTTTATATGCAGGCATAAGCATGATGATATTTGGTATGGCACATGCCGTTGAATGTGATTCTTTGGAACAAGCTGTATATAGATTTATTACAACAGGAGTATGGGGATTTGCATTCGCATCTGTGTATTTATATACACATAACATACTTGCAGCAGCCATTATCCATTTCTTTACGGATATTTTTTTAAACATACCAATATTCATATCTGATTGGAACGATTCGTTGCTTTTTATGATTCTTGATAATTATGTACAGTGGGTGATGCTCTCTACTATTCTGATAGTGGCAGTTGTATTTCTTTATAAGAAACCAATCAGAGAATGAAATACTCTAAAAGGCAGATCGAGAACTTCCAGTTTATTTTACAGTACAATAAAATATTTATGTAATTACAGTCAAGCAAACCGCTTGGCTGTTTTTTTATTTAAAATGGAGCGTGATAAAATGAAAACATATATCTACCCTGAAAATCTCAGGGCTACAGTGAAGCTGTGGTTCTGGAATGTGAGAGATTTTATAGTGATCTGCGGCGGAATAATTCTGTCGGTGATCGTGTTTGTAAACCTGTGGAACGTGCTGCCAATTGCGGCGACGGTCTGCTATAGTTTTCTCAGTTTGAGAGTTGACGACACTGCAATTATGGACTATATTTTTAACGCTGTGAAGTTTTTTGTGACTTCGCAGCAAGTTTATTCATGGAGGAACCAGCGTGACGCTGGACCCATGTCGCACATAAAAAAACTGTCAAAATGACAAAAAAATCTTGCGATGAAAATAAATTGTGGAGGAAGTTTTATATGGCAAAAAGAAGAAATAATGCCGTTCAGAGTCTTATCGGCTTTGAACGCTTTACTCGTTTCGGAGTAAAAACCGACAAGGCAGAGATAGCCTTTTTCAGCGTAGAACCGACCAATATTTCCGTGCTTTCAGCAGCAAATATCGACACAAAAATCCGTCATCTGATGACTCTTTTAAGTACAGTTCCCGACCTTGAAATTATTGCTTTGGACTCCTGCGAGTGTTTCGACAGCAACAAAATCTATGTGAAGAATCGTCTGCAAAATGAGCAGAACGAGGAAGTCAGGAAACTGTTGGAAGCAGATTATTCTTTTCTCGATGAGATACAAGCGGAGATATCTTCGGCAAGGCAGTTTATGTTTGCAATGCGTTTCAGACGTGAAAAAGACGAGCAGATATTCAACACCATAAACCGTGTTGACAAAGCAATTATGGAGCATGGATTTGTGGCGAGGAGAATGACGAAACCCGAAATAAAGAGAATGCTGGCGCTGTACTTCGGCACAAGTATTTCAGGTGAGGAAATTCCTGATATTGAAGGAGAAAATTACTTGGAGGTAAGTGAAAATGTTTAAGAAAAAGGAACTGTCTGCGGCACAGATCGAGGCTGTGGAAACAAAGGATTTTTTTGACCGCATTATGCCTGGAATTATCAGATTTTACACTGATCATTACATCTGCGGCAACTTTTATAAGTCCTGCTGGGCGGTAACAGAGTACCCTCCAAATACAGAAGAAACAGCTATTCTTGCTCATCTTGCCGACAGAAACGGCGTAACATTACGCATCTACAACCGCCTTGTGACCAGTATGGAGCAAAGAAAAATCGTTCAGCAGGCAATGAGAAAAAATCATATGATGACCACCACCAACGATGTTAATGAGAGCATCAAAGCACAAGACAATATAAACGATGTTGTGGAACTTCTGAGTGAACTCAGGCGCAACAAAGAAAATCTGCTGCACACGGCTGTTTTTATCGAATTGAAAGCGACATCCGAGGATAAATTAAAGGAACTGCAAGCGGATATTCAGATGGAGCTTACTCGTTCCAAAATCAGCGTTGACAGGCTTCTGCTCCGCCAAAAAGAGGGATTTTTGTCTGTTCTTCCAACAGGAAATAATATGTTTGGAAGTCAGTTTGAGAGAGTACTTCCGGCATCAAGTGTGGCGAATCTCTATCCGCTAAATTACAGCGGAAAGACCGATAAAAATGGATTTTATCTTGGTCGTGACAAGTACGGCAGCAACGTTCTGGTGGACTTCGACAAGCGTACTGAGGACAAGACTAACAGCAATATTTTGATACTCGGTAACAGCGGTCAGGGCAAGTCCCACCTGATGAAACTGCTGCTGTGCAATCAGCGCGAAGCGGGAAAAAGTATGTTGGTACTAGATCCGGAATCAGAATACTATGATCTCTGCTCTAATCTTGGTGGAACTTACATTGACATGATGTCGGGCGAGTTCATGATAAATCCTCTTGAACCAAAAGCATGGTCTGATGATAAAAAAGCAGATGATGATAGTCCTGAAACATTCAGAAAAGTTACAAGATTGAGTCAGCACATCAGCTATTTAAAAGACTTTTTCAGAGCCTACAAGGATTTCAGCGACGCTGAAATCGACACCATAGAGATCATGCTGTTGAAGCTGTACGCAAGATTTGACATCGATGATTCCACCGATTTTGACAGTTTGGAATCGGAAAGATATCCGATAATGAGCGATCTTTACGAACTCATTGAAAAGGAGTTCTTGTCATTCGACAACAGCAAAAAGCATTTGTACACAGAGGAAATTCTACAGAATATCTGCCTCGGACTGCACTCGATGTGCAAGGGTGCGGAGGTAAAATACTTTGACGGTCATACCAATATCAGGGGCGGAGAGTTTATTTGCTTCGGCGTTAAGGGACTTATGGATACCAACAAAAGACTCAAGGATACGATGCTGTTCAACATTTTAAGTTATATGTCAAATCAGCTTCTGGACAGAGGAAATACTGTTGCTGCGATTGATGAACTCTACCTCTTTTTAACGAATATGGCGGCTATCGAATACATCCGAAATGGCATGAAGCGTGTGCGTAAAAAGGAGTCCTCGTTTATATTGGCCTCGCAAAATCTCGAAGATTTTTTGCTGCCGGAGATCAAGGAATTTACAAAGCCTCTGTTCAGTATTCCTACGCATCATTTCCTGTTCAATCCCGGAAATATTTCGCCGGTGGACTTCATGGATACACTTCAGGTTGAGCAGTCGGAGTACGGCTTGATAAAGTATCCGGAGCGCGGAACTTGCCTGTACCGTTGCGGAAATGAACGCTATTTGTTACAGGTTCACGCACCCGATTACAAGATGAAGCTGTTTGGAAAGGCGGGTGGAAGATAAAATGTCCACAGCAGTTGTGGCGGCTCTTAAGGCAATACCGCACAATTGCAAAGCAGTGAAAAACATGGTATAATAGGAGTATGGAAACACAACTGAAACTGGCCATGATGAACGATGAGCTGGGACAGGCCAGAACCAGCAAAAAAGAATTTCTGGATAAAATTGAAAGCATCATACCGTGGGATACATTCGTAGGAATCATCGAGCCGTGCTATTACAAAGGAGAGCGCGGCAATAAACCATATCCGCTGGAACTGATGCTGAGAATCTTTCTGCTGCAAAATCTTTATGATCTTGCAGATATGCGCGTTATGACGGAAGTCATTGACAGCCGTGCGTTCTCTGAGTTTTGCGGAGTAACATCACCGGATGAAGTGCCAGATGGGGATACCATCGGCAGGTTCAGAAATCTTTTGGAGAAAAACGGCATTCAGGAAAAGATCTTTGCAGAGGTTGTGAAGATTCTTGAAGAACGAGCGCTCATTCTGAAAAAAGGAACAATTGTGGATTCTACTTTGATTGCAGCGCCATCTTCGACAAAGAATCAAAAGAAAAAGCGTGATCCGGAGGCACATTCGACGAAAAAAGGCAATCAGTGGCATTTCGGATACAAGGGGCATATCGGTGTTGACGAAGAAAGCGGACTGGTGCATCATGTCAAGGTGACACCTGCAAATACAGCGGATGTCACGGCTGTTCCTGATCTGCTGTACGGAGAAGAAGACCGGGTAAGCGGAGATTCCGGATATCTCGGTGCTGACAAACGTGATGATGCCGTCAAAAAGAATAAAGCAGGCAAAAAGATCAAGTACAATATCAACCGCAGGCCGTCATCTCTGAAAAAGCTCTCCCGCAGTGGGCAATACTATGCAAGGAAAAAAGAACATGAAAAATCATCCGTAAGATGCAAGGTGGAACATGTTTTTGCTATCGTCAAACGGTTATTCCGATATCGAAAAACACGATATCGGGGTCTGCGAAAACAGACCGCCAAACTGAATATCATGTTCGCATTGGCGAATCTGTATCTGGCTGACAGGAAATCCCTGACGGCTTGATTCAGTGCGCCCTGCGGACGAAAATTGAACATATCTATGCGTATTCAGCTTTAGGGACGGATGCGCTTTTTCTTTATCACGATATATGCGGTGTTGCCTTAAGAAAATAGCCGCATTTATTCTCAGTGACAAGGAGCTTCGTGGCAAGGTTCTTGTTATAATCGGGAGCATAATTGCAGGATTTCTTGGACTTATGTGTCTGCCTGCGGTTGTGCTGTTAAGTCTTGGAAATATGGAGTTTGAGCCGCCGGAAATTGACAAAAGTCTGTTTAACGAGGCGGTTTTTATCGAAAATCTGAGCGATGAACAGCAGGCACAGCTTGTGAATTTACAGAATCAGGGACAGGCAATTGAGAATGCTATGGTTAATGCAGATTGTAAGAATCAGACCATAAAGGCGCAACTGATATACTTGTCGTTTTTTGACGGAGTGCATAATTTCAATGCGCAGTCTTATGCAAATCTGTTTGCGATTGCTCCGAATGACAGCGATTTAATTGTGGCGGTTAATTCAACTTATGATCTGAAAATTGATTACGATGAATTTATGCGGACATACACTTTTGTAATGAATTCAACGATAAATCAGTATATGTTTGAGGATTCCAAAAGCAAAAATGCCGCTGATCTTGCAGCATGGGCAGAGAATGCGTATATCTCAGGCTGGGGTTACAAGGACGGTGCTTTCGGCGACAGGGACGAGTCAGACAGGATAAGATATACAGACTGCGCAGGCTTGATATTGGGGTATCTAAGATACGATCCAGAGCAGAAAATGTTCAACAGCGAGCCGAGTAGTTTCAATTTTACTTCCAAAGGCAGTCTTGATAAAATGCCCGACGAGGCAGGAAACATATTGTCAGACGGCACAGATTTTGGAGTGTATATTGGTAATGGCGAGGTGATTTTTGCATCGAAAGAATCCGGCTGTGTGACAAAGGAAAAAGTCGCTGACGGGGTGTGGAATTCATGGAGTTCAATCAGCGGAGCTGCGTATAACACGGACATTTCTTTTGAGGAATATGACGAAAAGAAAAAGAATAATCTGGGACTGGTGCAGTGGGCAATTCAGGCTCACGAGGCAGGCTGGGGCTACATTTACGGCACTTACGGCAACGTCCTAACTGAAAATTTATTGCAGGACAGAGCCGTTGTTTTTGGCAGTGAAGTCACGGATTATATGGATTTCATTCGTCAGAATTGGCTTGGCAAAAGGACAGCCGATTGCGTTGGCTTGATCAAAGGATACGGCTGGTACGACAGTGCAAGCGGCGAGATCATGGTCGGAACTAACGGCATGATGGACGTTGGAGCAAATGCGATGTTTGCAAATGCGACTGTCAAAGGCACGATAGATACGATTCCCGAAGTCCCCGGACTTGCCGTGTGGGTGGACGGTCACATCGGAATCTATATCGGAAACGGCGAGGTTATCGAAGCCATGAACACTCTCCGAGGGGTGACGAGAACTCAGCTTGCAGGGCGTGAATGGACGCACTGGCTTCAGATTCCGTACATCAGTTATGTAGAAAATATGGAGGAAGATAAATGAAAAAATCAATTACAGTAAGCATTAATTCCGAAAAATTATCCGCACTGGAAATGTATCTTGGACAGAAAAAATTGAAGCTGTCGGAGGAGCTTGAAAAGTATTCGGAGCAGCTCTATCAGAAATATGTGCCGTCCAACGTCCGTGAATTTATCGAACTGACGGCGGCTAAGAAGTCTACGAAAAAATCTAAAAATACTGCTCCTGCGGAAAATGAAAATTAATCCAGACAGTAACTGCCCACAGTTCGCGCCGTGTGCCCTCGTGTGACGTTTTCGCAGCATGGGCAGGGTAAGTTTACCCTGAGAGCATTCGAGGGCAGTTTCGGGGATTTTTTCGCAGAGTTTGAAAATGGGCGGATCAGGTGGATTTCGGGAGAGGTTGAGGGAAAATGGGCAGAGAGAATGTATTGCTAGTTAAAGTATCGGGGTTGTGACCCCGATACACTTACAGCGGACGGCAAAGCCGACCGCAATTCTACAAGGTTTTCGGAGTTTTCAGCAAAGGGGTTGCAAAATTGGACTTTTTCAAAATTAGGAGTTGTAACAGCAGAAAACAGCGTAGATAAAGCATTTTTTAAGGAGTTGATGAGAAAAACATGAGTTTTCAGAGTAAGGTGAAATTTCCGTTGTGGGCGTATCCCGAAACGCTGAAAGACGTGGAGGTTCATTACAAAAATGACAACTGCAAATCCCAGAGCGAGTTTATTGAAAAGGCGATAAAATTTTATATAGGTTATCTTGACGAAGAAAAAAGCGTGAACTATATCTCCCCTATGATTACGGAAACGGTCAAGGCACAGATAAAAGGTACAGAACAAAGACTTGCACGTCTGATTTTTAAAGTCGCAGTCGAACTTGGAAAGCTGTCTCACATGACCGCCGCCATGAACGATGTTGACGATGAAACGCTGAAAAGCCTTCATGCGATGTGCGTTAACGAGGTCAGAAAAATTAATGGCATAATAGATTACGAGAATGCTGTGGAGTATCAAAAGGAGTGATTAAATGCCAAAAATTATTGTCACGAGTCGTTATTTGAAAAAGGGTTCGAAGAAGAATCTGAAAAATTATGTGAAGTATATTGCAACTCGTGAAGGAGCAATTCCGATGGTTAGCGAGCGTGAAAATTATGTTGGATATCTTGCAAATCGTCCCGGCGCTGTAAAGTTTAATACGCATGGTTTGTTTTCACAGACCAACGAACCTATCAATCTTGAAAAGGTCGCAAAAGAAATTGCCAATCATGGTGGAAATGTCTGGACTCACGTTGTTTCGCTTCGCAGGGACGATGCACAGAAAATGGGTTATGATAATCTGAAAGCATGGCGGGAGCTTGTTATCAGACAGATCCCGAGCATTGCAAAAAATCAAAAGATAGACTTGAAGAATCTTCGCTGGTATGCGGCGTTCCATGATAAGGAAACCAATCCCCACGTTCACATTATCGTGTACTCTACCGATGAGCGTGAGGGATTTTTAACGAATCATGGTATTGAAAAAATCCGCAGCGGATTTGCAAATGATATCTATTCTGATGAGTTACATCACCTCTACGAGCAGCAAACAGACTTGCGAAATCTCTTGAAAAAAGAATCAGAGCAGTTAATGAAACAGCTTGCAGAAAAGGTTTCTCAGAATAAAAACTTTGATGTGGAACTTATAGATCTTGTTTTAAAATTGCATAATCAGCTTGTGGAATCAAAGGGTAAAAAAGTGTACGGTTATCTGAAATTCGATGTGAAGAAAACAGTTGACGAAATTTTTATGAGACTTGCTGATAATGAATCAGTTAAAAAGATGTATGAACTATGGTGTGAAATGGAACAGCAGAAGCATGATGTGTACTCTTCTGCAAAGGTCGGGTTTCCATCGCTCGTTGACAACAAAGAATTTAAATCCGTTAAAAATATGATAGTGCAGACTGTATTGCAAATGGATTTTCAACAGTCTGAGATAAATGTGGAAATTCCCGAAATTGCAGATGAAAATACGGATCAGTTTAAAAATGAAATGCTTGCGAATACCATATTCGGTCTGTTTGTAAATCTCAGCCGCTGTATTGAAGATGACTATTATCACAAGTTCCAATCGGGAAGAAAGATGATTGACAGCAAACTGAGAAAGATGATACAGCAAAAGCAACAGGCTCTCGGACGGAAACAGGAGCATACACAGGAACAGACATATTAAAAATATCAAAGGCGTATCAGATGATACGCCTTATTTTTCGTCAATTCCGCCAATTAATGATGGCGGTTTTGGCGGGTATTTGCAGTGATTTTAATCTTATTATATCATAAATTCTGTAAATGTAAAGAATTTTTTGAAAAAACATGGGTGTAATATGATCGGAAAAGCATTTTTTCAAGCTTTTAAACCGTCATTTTTCAGTCAGAACGGAGGAGTTTTATGGCTAAACGAGGAAGTAATATTTACAAGCGAAAGGATGGGCGGTTCGAGGGACGTGTGCCTGTCGGTTATCAGGATAACGGAAAAATCAAATATAAATCCGTGTATGCAAGAACTCTTGCAGAAGTAAAGGAAAAGATGTCAGAGATGTATTCGGTACGTCAGAATCGTGCTGCTTCACCAATGAAGTTAACAGTTGCCGATGCAGCAGAGCAATGGCTTTCTTCAGCAAAATTGAGGGTAAAGGAATCCAGCTACGCAAACTATGAGAATATTGTTTCAAAGCATATTATCCCGATTCTTGGGGGTGAATATATGTCTAACCTGACCACACAGAAACTTAATGACTTTATCCATTACAAATTAAACAGCGGCAGACTTAATAGCAAAGGCGGATTATCGGCAAAATCTGTGCGTGATATTATGACTGTTTACCGTAGCATTGAAGCGTATGCGGCAAGAGAATATGGCATCAAGGGAACTCATTTTACAATGCCTAAAATTGAAAAAAAGCAGACAGATGTGCTGAACGTTTTTGAAAGAAAAAGACTTGAAAATTATCTGATCCACAATCAAAATAGCACAAATATTTCCGTACTGCTCTGTCTTTTCACAGGACTTCGTATTGGTGAACTGTGCGGTCTGAAGTGGGGTGACATTGATTTTGATAATGGTACTCTCATGGTTAGCCGAACTGTTCAAAGAATAAATAAGCACGGTAAATCCGAGGTTGTGATTGGTTCTCCGAAAAGCAAAAGTTCTATTCGCATTGTACCTGTTCCCGACTTTGTGCTTGCAATTTTAAAAGCAAAGAGAAAAGGCGATGATTTTTTCATCATTACCGGAACTTCCAAACCCACTGAACCCAGAACCATGCAAAATCGATTTAAGGCTATTTTGAAAGTATGCGGTATCAGAGATGTCAACTTTCATCTTCTTCGTCATACTTACGCAACCGTTTGCATAGAAAATGGATTCGATCCAAAAACTCTCAGCGAACTTCTCGGTCATGCGGACGCAAGCATTACCCTCAACCGCTATGTTCATTCTTCCATGCAGATGAAAAAGAAATATGTAAGCAGACTTCGGCTTACTGCTTAATTTTTCAGCCGTCAGATTTTCGTAATCATATTTTGAAAAATCATCTATTTTACGCTGTTTTTCACTTGAATTTTACAAATTGGCGGAATTGACGAAACCTAAAACAACCTCTTTATGTTCTATTATATCAAATTTTTTTAGATTATTTGTTGAAATAAATGTAAAGTTATGATATTATGAGGATATAGAGGTGATGAAATGGTTAAGGTGGCAATCGTTGATGATGAAAAAATAATATGTATTGAATTAACAAAACTACTTAAAAAGTATGAAAATGAACATAAGACTGTTTTAGAAATACACAATTTTAATAGCGGTGAAGACTTAATAGATGACATAAAGGAAAACTCTTCATATGATTTGATTTTGTTAGATATAGAATTAGCAGAAATTAATGGAATTGAAGTTGGTTGCTTTATCAGAAATACGGAAAATGATCATACTTGTCAGATAATTTACATATCTTCAAAGGCAGGATATGCTATGGAACTTTTTCAGGTAAGACCATTTAATTTTCTTATAAAGCCAATTGAAGAAAATAGACTTTTTAATTGTCTTGATGATTATATGAAATTATTTTCGAATGAAATGTATTTTGAGTATGTAAATAAAAAAATGAGGAAACTAATTCCTGTAAGTAAAATTTATTATTTTGAAAGCTATGGGAGAAAAATAATTATACACTTTTCAAGTGGACAAAAAAGTGAAAAATATGAGTATTATGGTAAGATACAAGAATTAATAGATGATAAGTGTCTGACCAATTTTATTTTGATCCATAAATCCTTTTTTGTGAATGTATTTCATATTTTGTCTTACAGCTATGAAGAAATCACTGTTACAGATGGAACTATACTGGCAATAAGTAAACCTAATCGAAAAGAAGTACGGCGCAGAATATTGGAATACAGTGCTGATAAATTTTAAGGCAATACCGCACAAAGATTGTACGGTAGATGCGCCAACAAATTTTTCGGAAGATTGCATAGAAACGACGCAGGAATACTGGCGTATTGCAAGGAGCTTCTGTGTAATATGACGGAAAATTTGTCAGCAGATGCTGTGCAAAGCCGTTAGGCGTGCTTTGTACGGTGTTGCCTTAAGTAGTCACAGGTTTAATTATATGTGTGTAAGCCGTGAATGGCATGTAATGAGTCATTAAATTAAATTTGTTATAGTGGGTGAATTAATGAAAGAAAGTATTATATACATGATATCAAATGCGTTCAGAATATATGTTTACTGGAAATTGATAAATGCTCTGTTTAAAAATCCTAAATATAAAAATATATGGGTGTTTATTGGCTTTTTCCTTTACTATTTGATTAATAGCACAGTTTCTTTGATATTTGCTAATTTCACTTTAAATGTAATTACAAATATTGTCCCCTTGATTATACTTACTTTTCTTTATGAATCTAAGCTTTCAAGTAAAATTTTTGTTTCTCTGGCTTTCTATGCGGTAAATATGATGGCTGACGGAATGATGTATGCTATAACCTTAGTAACGGGAATAAATTCAGTAATTGTAAGCAGCGGAATTGCTACAGTATTGTTTACGTTCCTGCTTGAATTACTATTTGAATATGTTTTGAGAAAGAGGGCACATCATGAGTTGGGAATAATGTATTTTATAACAATTCTTGTTGTGCCATTAGGAAGTATCTTAATAGGCATTATGACCATGTCCGAATATGATGCCAAGGTTATTGCCGTTTCTGTAATACTGATTTTATTCAACATTATGGTTTTCTATTTGTATGACAGACTTCAGAAAAGTTATGAAGCAATATATGAAAAGCGTATTCTTGAACAAGCGATAATGGCTAAAAATACAGAACTGGAAATAATGAAAGAGTCACAGGAAAAAATATCTATTATCAGGCATGATTTTAAAAATCATCTTATTAGTATTGAAAAATATGCTGAAAACAATGACTGCAAAGGCGTTACAAAATATATACAAAGTGCATTTGATTTTTTAAAAATTGATAGTCAGCTTGTGGATACAGGAAATTCAAATATTGACAGCATAATTAATTATAAACTTCAGGAAATGCAGCAGAAAAATATAGAAACAGAATATTCTGTAGTAATACCTGATAAATTAAAGATCAGGGACTTTGATATAAATATTGTTATGGGAAATCTTTTAAATAATGCTATGGAGGCAATGGAAAAGATAAAGCACAAAAAGTTTTTTCTTGATATTTCATTTGAAAAGAATATACTGTTTATCCATATGGAAAACACTTATAATGGAAAGGAAAAGAAAAAAGGTGAAATATTTCTCACAACTAAATCAAACAAAAAAATTCATGGCATAGGTCTAAAAAGTATTGAAAATGTTCTTGAGAAATATGATGGGGATATAATATATTGTCCTGATAAAACCAAAGGTGTTTTTAAAGTAGATGTAATGCTTTGCAATAAGGAAATCAATTGAAAATAATAGAAAAAGGTCGAATTATTACAAAATCATGGTCGAGTTTTGACAAGAGCCGCAAAAGCGGCTCTTTTTATGTTAGAATGAAAATGCATGCTAATAAAATAAAGAATGGGGTGAAAGAATGAAAAAGCTTCTTATGAAATACAGTGGAATACTTGCAGCAATGGCACTTGTTTTCACAACTTTGACTGCAAATTCTACATGTACATGGGTGACTTATCAGGAAAAGCTTCCTGAAGCAGCGAAAAAGCTTCGTAAGTTCTGAAATGACATAATTAATTTAAATATGTGTTAATATTGAAAAATCTGTATAAATCAAGTCTGTGTCTAAACAAAATATGTTTATGACAATTTATATTTTTTATATTAGCACTTCAATGAAAAATTGTAGGTAATGTTGTTTTACTGAAAACGGCATTACCTCAATATTTATTAAAAATCAGGAGGAAGTACATGAATAAAAGAATAAGAAAGCTTTTGTCCGGTGTACTTGCTGTCATGTTCGTAGGTCAGGTTATGATCTATGGCGACGGCAGTTCACAGGGCATTGTTCATGCAGAAACAATTGCAGGGATAAAAGAATCGCTGCAGCTTTCCGAAAACGCAGACGAACTGCAGCAGGAATTTGAAAGTACTGTAGACGGACTGGGAGAAGTAGATTATTTTGCTTCGCCGGAATCGGAAGTCATGATGATGAACGAAGCAAAAATAAATACTACTGCAAATTTTGCGGGAAATCTGACTATAACCGGAAATGTGGTAACAGAGGGTAACAAAAATACACCTGTTTATGTACGTATTTTTAATGGAGACTGGGCAGAAATAGAATCAAAAAAAGTTGCTGATTCCGGCGGCGGTAAATTCACAGTAAGCGCAAGCGGTTCGGACGTATATCATGTCAAGTTTGAGTGCGATGGATATCTTCCGTTTTACCTCAAGGATTTCGGAACAGGATCATATACTGTAGGTTCGGGAGATTCCTGGGATACCATAACTCTCATTCCCGGTGATACAACATGGAACGAGGAAAACGACAATCAGTGGAGCGACGACGTTCTCAATGCAGCCGATTCCGAGTATGTTAAAAGCTGTCTTGGAGCAACCCGTGGAGACAGCGATTTTAATCCGAGCATGGACGCAGACGGCGATAATGTGATAAGTCAGGAGGATCTTGAAGCATTCTGTGAATTTTATGAAAATCTGGGCGATGATGAATATGAATTGCCACAGTATATTCAGGATCTTGACATTAATCTCGACGGAGTAATTAATGATTATGATTACAAACTTTTAGAAGATTCGGGTGCAAGTGAGGATGAACTTGCTGATTTCAATAGCGAATTAAGCGGAGCTCGTCAGTCGGATACATGGGTTTACATTTACAATCATGAGATGACTGGTGATGTAATTGTAAATAAAGAAGATTACGAACAAGGCCTTGCAAAAATAAATGCATATGCTCAGAAAAGAGGACGTTCAGAAAATTACTTCGAGTACATGGACAAGAATAACAGCGGAACGATTGAAAATGCTGATGTTTCGTGGTTTTCAGAGGCATACGCGACATACGGCGACCTTGACTGGGATCATGCTTTCAAGAGAAATCTGAAGGTTCTTGCAGGCGGAGTATTTCCATACAGCTTCAATCTTCATGATACAAATCTTGACCTGAACGGTCAGACCATAAGCGTTGCGGACTGTATGTCGTTCACGACCGATATGCCGCAGTTCTGGTCAGGAAACGGAGCGACTCTGGACATCAACGGCGGTAAGCTGCTGATTCAGAATAATCTTGTTTTCAGAACCGCATCGCCTGATGGTTGGGGCGGCAATACGGGTCAGCTTATGAATCTCAATGGCGGCGAGGTATACATCGGTAACTGCTTTGACTTCGGTCAGGCAAACTGCTATGATACAATTCTCATGACAAATGACGCCGACAGACTGTATGTAGGCGGAAACTGGACATATATCACGCTTCAGGATATGGAAGGCAAATGGACGGCCGGTATGATTGCTTTCTTAGGACCTGTCTGGGAAGTAAACGAGGCTTCCGGCGACAAGTCAATTTATTCGTCAGATACACATCAGATTTTGTTCTTTTATCCGTATGGCAAACAAACAATTTTATGGGATAACTGTGAAACTTACATCAATAACGAAGATGGCAGTTTAAATACACAGCGTCGTTTCAATTTTGATTATGTAGATGAAGATGGCTATTGCATAGGATTAATTTTCCCATATGGATATTCATCAGATTTATACTGGTTCCGTCCATGGTTCAGACCCTATGAAGAACCGGATTACACACTCTACCGCAAGGGTTGGGAAATCGGCGATGGCGTACATATTGCAACCGGTAACTACACAAAATCCTTCACGGATTTAAGCATTGCATCACCGGGTGTTAAATCAGACTTTGTCCGTACCTACAACTCTATGAGCAATGAAGAAGGTTCCTTTGGTATTGGCTGGGATTTCAATATTGATGTAAGCAAAATCGTGATTCCTGCACAGGGTTACTATCAGGTAGTTCTTCCCGACGGCTCTAACACTACGTTTAAGGATAATGGAAATGGCGGCTTTGAGTGTCTGAACGCCCACAGCAAAATGACAAAGTCAGGCAATACATACACAATTACTAATGCCGCACAGTCACAGTATCATTTTAATTCTGACGGCGAACTTGACTGGGTTAAGGATGCAAATGGTAACAAGCTGACTATTTCATCAAAGTCAAATGATCAGAGAATCGTAGCTGATTCCACAGGCAGAACTTACAAGATTTATTACAACGGAAACAGCGAGCATTCACGTATTACTAAAATCGAGGATACCTCTGCCGACAGAGTCGTAACTTACGAATACAACGAGGATTTTCAGCTTGTATCAGCTACAAGCGTATCCGGCGGAACTGAAAAGTACGAATACGACGGAAAAGGCAGACTCTGCAAGATAACAAACTGCTACAATGAAATGACCGATCAGATAGTTTACAACGACAACGGTTCTGTAAACTGGCTGACAAACTCCGCAGGACTCAAGCAGGAATACACCTACGACAAGGCATTCAAGCAGACGGGTCTCAAGGAATATGACGGTGACAAGCTTGTAAAGACTTTCACTTACAATTATGATGAAAAGTATGCTGTTAAGACAAACAAGGTAGAAACCGACGGTCAGACATACGAGGTTGACAAAATCGTCTACAACATGATTGATGATGAAAACAAGTACGACGAGATGTCCGAAAGCGTCGATATCATGGGAAATACCACCAAGTATGAGCGTGATGAAAACGGCAACGTTATCAAGCAGATCAACCCTGACGGCACATTCACTCTGGCAAGATACAATGAAAAAAATATGCCGCTGGTTCAGGTTGACGAAAGCAATAACGTGGTTATCAGTGAGTACGATGAATCAGGCGTGAATGTGATTAAGAAATATCAGAGTTTAAGTCAAGTTGCAGATGCGGCTTCAATGGTAAGCAATTCATTTAACCTGAGTACGGTTGATCACACTGATTATGCTATGACTGTTTATACCTACTATCCGGCAAGTGAAACGGCAGAGATTGCGGGTCTTATCCGTACAATTACAGATGCCGAAGGGCATATAACTGAGTATACTTATGGCACTTCCGGCAACGCAAAGGGACTTCCGATTAAAAAGGTAATCAAGGACGGAAATACCGTTGTAAACTCAGTTGAGTATGAATACAATTCACAGCTTCAGGTATCGAAAGAAAAGACAAGCGTTGATATTTCCGGGAATATTTATGCTGTCAAAGAATATGAATACGATAAGTTCAATAACGTTACAAAAGTAAAGAATTTTGGCACAGGTTCAACTGCTGCTGTTACTATTTCAGAATATGACAAACTCAGCAGAAAGACTGCGGAATATACTCCGAATTTCTCTGCCGACAAGAGTCACGGAACGCTGACAACTTACTATCCAAGCGGTGCGGTAAAAACTCAGACTGACACTCTTGGAAACGTGACATCTTTCACTTATGACGCATATGGAAATGTTACAGAGAAAACTAACGCTGACGGAACGATAAATATTACTGAATACGACGGTTTGCAGCGTGAAAAAGCTACATATTTCAAGTTCAAAGCGGACGCTGAAAAGCAGATTCTTACTTCCACAGAATACAAATTTGAAAGTGGAAAACTGAGAACTATCAAGACAACTTACATCACTGCTGAAAAACAGGTTGTAACTGAAACTCTTGCTGATTTCAGAGGAAATACAGTTCAGGAAAAAACTAATGGTGAAATCAAGAGAACAAGTGTATATTACGCAAACGGACAACTGAAAAATCAGACAGATGCCCTCGGAAATACTACAAAATATGAGTACAATTATCTGAACAAGCTTACAAAAACCATTGCGCCTTTTGACGAGCGTAATGCAGAGACTGTAAATGAATATGACAAAAACGGCAATGTTATCAAGGTTATTCAGAATATAGATGACGGCAAAAAAAGCATTACCCGGAATCAGTACAACGCAATGGGACTGCTTGAAAAGGTAACTCTCAGCGATGGTACTTTAAACGGCGGAAAGAATATCACAAAGTACTTTTACAACAATGCCGGTATTCAGACAAAAATGTACACAGGTATGTCATCTGAAAGCGATACTTCATATCTGACTACAAATTATGAGTATGACAGTTGGCTCAGACCTGTCAGAACAACCGACAGTACGGGCTACAATTCAGGCACAATCACATACGACCTGAACGGAAATGTTCTGAAGAATACAGATGCTAACGGCAATGTTACAACAAATACTTATGATGCACTGAACCGTGTTCTTACTGCAAATACTGTAAATTCTAAGGATTCTTCAAAGAATGTCAGCAAGTCATATACTTATGACAATATGGGAAGAGTTACTCAGACTGTAAGCAACGGACTGACCACAAGCTATGCTTATGACTCTCTTGGCAGAAAGACCGAAGAAAGTGAATACAAAAATGGTTATTCAACCTTTAAGGGATTTTTCTATGTGGGTGTTTCACAGTACGTTGATAAGCAGATTGTGGGTATTGGCAATCTCCTGATGTATTCATATACAAGCTATGAATATGACGTCGAAATGCGTGTTGTAAAGGTTAAGGAATCAGGCGAAGAAACTGTTTCATATACTTATGATGCAAACGGAAACAAGAAGTCTGAAACCCTTGCAAACGGCGTAATTTCAACATATACCTACAACAAGGCGAACAG
>OHBM01001415.1_pt1 | contig 17611 bp, 6 predicted proteins | sample 1577251 | NCBI WGS metagenome assembly OHBM01 (sample SAMEA3541557, study PRJEB24748) | human gut metagenome | biome: human gut; feature: human-associated habitat; material: faeces | place: China | collected 2012 | reverse complement strand
CATTCTTTTTGTCAATGATGGCAGCAAAGATAAAACCTGGGAAATCATCTGTTCACTGGCAAAACAGGATGAACATTTCATTGGAATCTCTCAAAGCCGCAACCGCGGACATCAGAATGCGGTTCTTGCAGGTTTGATGGAAGCGAAAGATAAATGCAATATTACGATCTCTATTGACTGTGATGGTCAGGATGACCTCAATGCGATGGATGAAATGGTTGACCAGTATCTTCAGGGATGTGAGATCGTATATGGCGTACGCAGTAAACGTGATACTGATACATTTTTCAAACGCTTTACGGCTGAAGGATTTTATAAACTTTTAAACTGGATGGGTGCCGAGGTTGTATATAATCATGCAGATTACCGCCTGGTTTCCAGCCGTGTTTTAAAGGAATTTGCCAACTTTAAAGAAGTCAACCTGTTTCTGCGTGGAATGTTCCCGCTGGTCGGCTTTAAGAGCACTAGTGTTTACTACGGACGGCACGAGCGGATTGCTGGAGAAAGCCACTATCCATTGTCAAAAATGCTCGGACTTGCTTTTGATCACATAGGGAACTCATATAGCCCTGCGGGCATGGCGCAGGGCGTTTCTACGGGGCCGCCCACGGCCCTGCTATGGGTGCTCTGCCGGTGAACCGGCGGGGCGCCCGTTTTTATTTTCCGAAAGGAGCGATGCGGTATGACACAGGTTTTACGCGGCAACATCATCCAGGCCCCCCGGCTGGGGGAGCTGGACATCCGGGAGCACGGGTATCTGGTGCTGGAGGACGGCGTGGTGCAGGGGGTCTATGACGCGCTGCCCCAGGCCCTGGCCTCCGCCCCCATAACGGACTACGGCGACCGGCTCATCATGCAGTCCTTTGTGGATATGCACCTCCACGCGCCCCAGTATCCCATGCTGGGCATGGGCATGGACCTGCCCCTGCTGGATTGGCTGAATACCTACACCTTCCGCACCGAGGCCCGGTTCGCCGACCCGGACTTTGCCCGGCGGACCTACCGCCGTCTGGCCACGGACCTGATCACCAACGGCACCACCCGGGTGTGCATGTTCTCCTCCCTGCATACCGAGGCCACCTGGATCCTCATGGAGGAGCTGGAGCGGGCCGGCGTCACGGGCTTCGTGGGCAAGGTGAACATGGACCGCAACGGCCTGCCCGGCATTTTGCAGGAGACCACGGAGCAGTCCATATCCGAGACGCTGCGCTGGCTGGATGGCTGCCGCTTCGACCACATAAAGCCCATCATCACCCCCCGCTTTACCCCCAGCTGCACCGATGAGCTGATGGCCGCCCTGGGCCGCATCGCCCGGGACCGGGGGCTGTACGTTCAGTCCCACCTGTCGGAAAACCGGGGGGAGATCGCCTGGGTCCGTGAGCTGCACCCGGACTGCCCCCAGTATTGGGAGACCTATGACAAATACGGTCTGTGGAAGGACCACACGGTGATGGCCCACTGCGTCCACTCCGACGCCCGGGAGTGCGCCGCCATCCGCCGGGCCGGGGTGGTGGTGGCCCACTGCGCCGGATCCAACATCAACCTGTGCAGCGGCGTCTCCCCGGTGCGGGAGATGCTGCAGCAGGGCATCTGGGTGACTCTTGGCTCCGACATCGCCGGCGGGGCACAGCTCCCCATGTACAAGGTCATCACCATGAGCATCCGGGCCTCCAAGATCAAGCGCATGGAAACCGACTGGTCCGAGGACTTCCTGACCGTGCCGGAGGGGTACTATCTGGGCACCACCGCCGGGCACCGGTACTTCGGCGGCGGCGAGGGCTTCGCCGTGGGCCAGCCCCTCCACGCTATCGTGGTGGACGACGGGGACTTCCCGGAGTCCGTCCGCCCCCTGACGGTCCGGGAGCGCTTTGAGCGGGCCATCTACATGCTCCATCGTCACAACATCACCGCCGTCTGGTCCCATGGCCGCCAGGTGAAGTGAATATCTGCCGCCACTCCTGCGGGAGCGGCGGCTTTTTTGCGCCCTTTTGTGGATACGCCGCGCCGAATCATTTGATCAAAACGGCCCTGTAAAGTGGAAATATTGGAAGAATGCTGAAAAATATACAGAATATTCATGGAAGATATTTCCAATAACTTCCTATGCCAGTCCGCTTGCTGTGAACAAACACAAATGTGCGTGTATTGTGGACGGAATCAGCGGGGCGGAAAAAGGGCGGCTGACATTTTGGCGGATTTGTCCAACACGGACGCCGAGCCAGGAAACTGTTCGTGAGATAAGTACAAAAAACAATGGGTCGTTTATCACGGTGATGTGATACCGAAGCATCAGAAAAAAGCGCCAACCGGCCGTCCACCCGGCGGAAACACCGGAAACGTTTCCTGAAAAAATCCTTGTTTTTGGAAGAAATTCCTTGCTTTTGCAGGAGAAAGGAAGTATAATTATGCAATCGGAAAGCGCCTCAACACAGCGGGGGAGCGGAACGAAAAAAACAGGAAGGAAGTCGATCGATGAAAAAGACGAGAATGCCGCAGCGGCTGCTGTCCCTGGTCCTGGTGCTGATGATGCTCATCAGCGTCCTGCCGGTCAGCGCCATGGCGGCGGAACTGACGCCGTCTGACCCCGAGACCGGGCTGACGGCCACCGATGTGACCAATGAGCTCACAGACAGCGACCGTCTGGCGATCTTCGAGGAGAACATGGACTCCAGCAAGGTGTCCAGGTCCGAGATCCCGGCAGACGACGAAATGGTCAAGGTCATTGTGCAGCTGGATGCAGACAGCCTGCTGGATGTCCGCAACCGCACCAATGCCAACATGTCCATGCTGGACTTCCAGCAGACGGACGCAGCCAAGGCCCAGCTGAAGGACATCGCCGATGTCCAGCTCTCCGTGATGAACACCATGGAAAGCAAGGGCATTCCCAGTTCCTTCACCTTCAGCTACACCTCCGTGGTCAGCGGCTTTGCCGCCGAGGTGCCTTACGGCAAGATCCATGACATCAAGAACATCAGCGGCGTAGAGGACGTGGTGCTGTGCCAGACCTACTACACCGATTCCATGGGCTCCGCCACTCTGGGCCAGGCCCTGACCGCCGCGGAAGTGGCGGCCTACTCCAACAACACCCAGTATCAGGGCGAGGGGATGCTCATCGGCATCCTGGACACCGGCCTGGATGTGAACCACGAGGCCTTTGCCAACGCTCCTGCCGTGCAGAAGCTGCAGAAGTCCAGCCTGTCCAAGCTGCTGTATACCCTCAGCCAGGGCGAGGACGGCAAGACCAACATCACCGCCTACAGCTATGCCGCCCTCTGGTATGCCCAGAAGCACAGCTCCAGCTCCCTGGTGCTGCTGACCGAGGACGACCTGTATAAGAGCGGCAAGGTGCCCTTCGCCTTCGACTATGCCGACGCCGACGCCGACGTGATCCCCTCCGCCGACGCCGTGGAGAAGTACGGCAATGACCACGGCACCCACGTGGCCGGTATCACCGCCGGCAAGACCGTGGACGCCGACAGCAGCGTCACCTTCGCCGGTCAGTCTCCCGAGGCACAGCTGGCCATCTTCAAGGTGTTCTCCGACTCCACCAACGGCGCCTCCACGGATACCATCCTGGCGGCCCTGAACGATGCCCTGCTGCTGGACGTGGACGTGATCAACATGTCTCTGGGCTCCAACGGCGGCTTCGGCCGGGAGGCCGAGGGCGACCTGACCACCAAGTATTACGATCTGGTCAAGTCCGCCGGTATCCTGCTGAACTGCTCCGCCGGTAACTCCTATTCCTCCTCCCAGGGCGGCGCAAAGGGTGACTTCACCTCCGTGTCCGACCCCGACACCGGCATCATCAGCTCCTCGTCCTCCTATGACGCGGCGCTGTCCGTTGCCTCCGTCAACGCCAACGAGACGGCGGCCTTTGTCACCGCCCAGGGCCGCGTCCCCTATCAGGACGTGTCCGGCCACGACTTCACCGCCCTGCTGCTGGGCAATGACAGCTCCAAAACCTATGAGTACGTCATGGTGCCCAACACCGGCGACACCGCCGATTACCAGGGCCTGGACGTCACCGGCAAGATCGCCGTGGTCATGCGCGGCGGCCTGTCCTTCGAGCAGAAGCAGCTCAATGCCGCCTCTGCCGGCGCTGCGGGCTGCATCATCTATAACAACCGCGACGGCTATCTGCTGAACATGTCCGTGGATAACTACAAGATCCCCACCGTGTGCATCAGCCTGGCCAACGGCCAGATGATGGAAGCCGCCCAGGAAAAGACCCTCACCGTCTCCAAGACCGAAAAGGGCTCCGTGGCCATGAGCGACTTCTCCTCCTGGGGCCCCCTGCCTTCTCTGTCCCTGAAGCCGGAGATCACCGCCCCCGGCGGCAGCATCTATTCCTCTCTGCCCTTCGCCCAGTACGGCTACATGAGCGGTACCTCCATGGCGTCTCCGTATCTGGCCGGTGTGTCCGCCGCTGCTTTGCAGTATGTCAATACCCTGATGCCCGGCGCCTCCGATACCGACAAGCAGCTGCTGGTGAACCGCCTGCTGATGAGCACCGCCGACATTCTGTATGATGAAAACGGCGTGGCTTACTCCCCCCGCAAGCAGGGCTCCGGTATGGTGAACCTGGCCGAGGCCGTCACCACCCCCGCCTACCTGTATGTCCGGGGTCAGGACAAGACCAAGATCGAGCTGGGCGACGACGCCGACCAGCTGGGCGTGTACAAGCTGAGCTTCGTGGTGAAGAACCTCACCGGCTCCGCCCTGTCCTATGACGTCAATACCACCGTCCAGACCGAGAGCACCACCACCGACGGCCTGTACATCGCCCAGAAGGGCTATGTCCTCTCCGCCGACACCAGCGCCATCAAGGTCTCCGGCGGCGCCCTCAGCGGCTCCACCGTCACCGTGCCCGCCAAGGGCGAGGCCACCGTCACCGTCACCGTCCGCCTGTCCGACGCGGACCGGGCGTATCTGGCCAAGTTCCCCAACGGCATCTATGTGGAGGGCTTCGTGGAGCTGACCAACAACGACGATCCTGCGCTGTCCGTGCCCTTCCTGGGCTTCTACGGCGACTGAACCAAGGCCCCCATCTTCGAGGACGCCGATATCTACAACGGCCTGGACGAGAAGATGTACGCCACCAACGTGGCCGGTGTTTACGCCATGATGTACGTGGTGAAGCTGGGCATGTATCCCTTCATGGTCCCCGAGGGCTACGACACCCCCTCCACCTCCGCCGATAAGATCTGCGTGGACCTGGGCGGCGGCAACGGCGTCAGCAACCTGTATTACCTGCAGGCCGGTCTGCTGCGGGCGGCCAAGACCACCAACGTCACCATCACCGACAGCGACACCGGTGAGGTGTACCTCAACAGCGACGGCCTCAATGTCCGCAAGGCCATGTACAACTCCAGCACCGCCGCTGTGCGGCCCGGCTATGTGGGCGAGATCTTCCCCCCGCTGACCGGCATCCACCTGATCCCCAACAACACCCGCATGACCTACACCGCCGCCGCCTATGTGGACGGCTTCGACGTGCAGGACAACCTGAAGAACACCTATTCCTTCAACTTCACCTCCGACGGTGAAATGCCCTATATCGTTGACCGCGAGAACCTGCAGTTCCGCACCGGCGACGACGGCCGGAAGTACCTGGACGTGACCCTGGCCGATAACTTCTGCCTGGCCGGCGCCACCCTGTACTCCACCCAGTGGAAGACCAACGTCAACAACGGCAAGAAGGAAATGAGCATCGGCTCCAACTACTACGACGGCATCATCCCCGCCCTGAAGGCCGACGGCACCTCTCCCCGGGCTTACGAGGAGTATACCTACACCTTCGACGTTACGGACTTCTATCAGAAGCTCCTGCAGGGCACCTTCTATGTGGTGGCCTACGACTACGCCATGAACCAGTGTGCCTATCGCGTGACCCTGCCTGAAAACGCCGTCACCAAGATCACTCTGGATCAGACCGCTGTGACCCTGCCCCAGAAGGGTTATGTCCAGCTGAACGCCACTGTGACTCCCGACGATGCCACCGACCAGAACCTGGTTTGGAGCTCCTCCGATTCCAGCGTGGCCGAGGTGAAGAACGGCATCGTGGCCGCCAAGGCTCCCGGCACCGCCACCATCACCGTCAAGTCCTCCGTCTGGCCCGACGTGAAGGCCCAGTGCCAGGTCACCGTCACCGACGAGGTGGGCGCGGACGTACCTATGAGCGAGTTCCTGCTGAACACCTCCTCCGTGACCATGCTGGCCGGCACCACCTATACCAATGTCCGGCTGTATGGCTACGCGCCCTTCTATGCCACCGACCTGAACCTGGAGTGGACCTCCTCCGACGAGTCCGTGGTCACCGTTGAGCCCAACGGCGAGGGCGATGAGCTGACCCAGTATGCCAAGCTCACCGCTCTGAAGCCCGGCACGGCCACCGTTACCGCCAAGGCCAAGAACGGCACCGCCACCTATGATCTGGCCGTCACCGTCACCGAGGCCAGCGGCTCCGGCAGCTTCAACATCGTGGGCGACACCCTGGTCAGCTACAGCGGCACCGAGAGCACCGTCACCATTCCCGACGGCGTCCGGGTCATCGGGGAGAACGCCTTCAAGAACAACGACTACGTTCTCAACGTCATCTGCCCCGACTCCCTGGAGGAGATCGGCTATCGGGCCTTCTACGACTGCGACAACCTGCAGAGCGTCAGCCTGCCTGAGACCATGAAGGTCATCAACGAGGGCGCGTTCTACTACTGCAAGAACCTAAAGACGCTGGGCCACACCGACGACGGCGTCCTGCCCAAGGGCCTGACCTCCATCGGCGTCAAGGCGTTCTACTTCTGCGAGGCCCTGGAGGGCGACCTGGTGATCCCCGAGGGCGTCACCAGCCTCAGCGCCGGTATTTTCTATAATGCCTACGCCCTGACCAGCATCACCATTCCCGACACCGTCACCTCTATGGACGCAAACGGCGACCAGTTCGCCAACTGCACGGCTGTAACCTCCGTGACTCTGTCCAAGAACCTGACCGAGCTGCCCAAGACGGCGTTCTTCACCTGCAAGAGCCTGAAGCACCTGCCCGACCTGTCCAACGTCACCTCCGTTGGCACCAGCTGCTTCGCCGGCTGCGCCGCCCTGGAGGAGATGGTGATCCCCGAGAGCCTGACCTTCATCGGCGCCAACGCCTTCGCCCGCAGCAGCCTCACCGAGATCACCGTGCTGGGCGATCCCCAGGGCCTGGATTCCGCGTTCTACAACAGCCTGAACCTGACCACCTTCGTGGCCCCCAAGCTGACCACCATCGGCAAGCAGATGTTCCAGGGCTGCACCGCGCTGGTGAACTTCATCGTTCCCGACAACGTCACCCTCATCGGCGAGAGGGCCTTCCAGGGCTGCACCAACCTCAAGACCCTGACCTTCCCTGCCTCCTACAAGGCCGAGACCCTGTCCTTCGGTCTGACCCCGTTTGTCAGCTGCCCCGCCTTTGAGGGTTATGTCATCGAGGACGGCGCCAGCATCGTCCGGACCGAGGACGGCACCCTGCTGGCCGGCGGCGGCAAGGTTCTGGTGAGCCTGCCCCAGGACTTCAAGGGCACCTCCTACACCGTGCCTGACGGCGTGGAGACCATCAGCGACTACCTGTTCTATAAGAACACCACCATCACGTCCGTCACTCTGCCCGCCAGCCTCAAGAAGATCGGCACCGCCGCCTTCCAGGGCTGCACCAAGCTGACGTCCATCGCCCTGCCCGATGGCTTCACCACCCTGGGTGAGCACGCCTTCGACGGCTGCTCCGGCCTGAAAACCGTAACCTTCGGCCAGAGCCTGACCGCTGTTCCCGCCTACGCCTTCAGCAACTGCTCCGCCCTGACGGCTGTGGACCTGCCCGCCACCGTGGAGACCGTGGGCGATTACGCCTTCCGCGGCTGCTCCAAGGCCACCGCCCTGTCCCTGAAGGAGGGCCTGACCTCCATCGGCGCCAACGCCTTCTACGGCTGGAAGGCTCTGAAGACCATCACCATTCCCCAGTCCGTCACCTCCCTGGGCGGCTCCGCGTTCTATGACTGCAACGCCGCCGCTTCCATCGACTGCGGCAGCCTCACCGTCATCCCCGACCGCGCGTTCTACAACGCCAAGGCCGTCAAGACCGTGAAGCTCAGCGACAACGTCACCTCCATCGGTGAGCGCGCCTTCTATAACTGCATGGTGCTGGAGACCATCAACTGGCCCTCTCAGCTGAAGACCATCGGCAAGCAGGCCTTCTACTATGCCCGGAAGCTCCAGAATCTGGACTTCTCCGGCACCCAGCTGGAGTCCATCGGCAACAGCGCCTTCTATCAGCCCTATGAGGCCCGGACGCTGGCCTTCCCCGACACCCTGCGATCCATTGATAGCAAGGCGTTTGCTTATCTGAACTACAACAAGACCGCCTATGTCACCGAGGTCAATATCCCCGCCTCCGTCACCAGCCTGGCCAAGGACGCCTTCTATCTGGCCAGCGGCCTGAAGAACATCGTGGTGGACGCCAACAACCCCGTGTATGCGTCCTCCAACGGCGTTGTCATGCTGAAGGATACCGGCGATATCTACATCTGGCCCCAGGGCAACGAGACCACCGAGTTCACCCTGCCCGCCACCATGACGGAGATCCCCGACAAGATGTTCCAGAACAACACCAGCCTCAAGAAGGTCGTCGTTCCCGCCAGCGTCACCAAGGTGGGCAGCTACGCCTTCTCCAGCTCCAAGATCGAGGAGATCTACTTCGAGGATTCCGCCAACGGCCTGACCGTCGGCACCTTCGCCTTCTACAATTGTCCCAATCTGACCAGCCTGCGTCTGCCCTACGGCCTGACCAGCATCGGCGCCAACGCCATTTCCAAGACTGGCCTGGAGACCATTGTCATTCCCGACACCGTCACCGAGATGGGCGGCAGCGCACTGGCTTACAACGACAATCTGAAGAATGTCACCCTGTCCAAGAGCATGACCGCCGTCCCCAGCCGGGGCTTTGTGGGCTGCGAAGCTCTGACGGAGCTGACTCTGCCCGCCTCCATCCAGGATTGCGGCGTCACTGACACCTCCGTGGCCTTCAACGACTGCACCAGCCTGCAGAACATTTATGTGGCCGACGGCTCCCTGTACTTCAAGAGCGTGGACGGCGTCCTGTTCGATAAGAACGGCGCCAACCTCCGCTACTATCCCGAGGGCCGCACCGCCGAGAGCTACCGCATCCCCGAGGGCACCATCCGCGTGGGCGGCAACGCCTTTGCCGGCAACCTGTTCCTCAAGAGCGTCAGCTATCCCACCACCCTGGAGCGCATCGGCACCAAGGCCTTCTTCGGTTGCGAGAACCTGAAGGATTACTACTTCAACGGCATGACCGCTCCTCTGCTGGAGACCACCGTCTCCCTGACCGGAGCCTATGCCAACGTGGCCCTGTACGCCAACTTCGTGGGCCTGTGGGGCACCACCGGCACCGGCGGCTTCGTGTACAACGACTGGGGCCTGAACCTGTACTATCCCCAGGGCGCTGTGGGCTACACCGCCTATGTCTGGGACAAGTACTTCAACACCGAAAAGGGCAGCGTCAACATCATGGACGAGAGCTACTTCACGCCCACGGATCTCACCGTCACGGAGACCGGCGTCCGCAACGCCCTGCTGACCTGGACCGCTGCCAAGCAGTCCAACGCCGAGGATATCGTCTATAAGGTGGAGCGCAGCGTGGCTGCCCACTTCCAGGATGATACCCAGGATACCTGGACCTTCGAGGGCTTCGAGACCCTGGCTGAGGGCCTCACTGCCTGCACCTATACCGATACCACCACGCTGCCCTTCGGCCGCAGCTATGCTTACCGGGTCACGGCTTACAGCCTCACCGGCGAGACCGGCCCCGCAGCCATCGGGTATCTGTATATTGATGCCGACCCCAACAACGCCGATGAAATGGCGGTGCTGGAGCTGATCAAGAAGATCGAGGCCCTCAAGCCCATCGAGAACCTGACCAAGGAGGACGAGGCTTACCTGCGTCAGCTGCTGGCTGAGTACAACGCCCTTACCGACGCCCAGAAGGAGCTGGTGTACAACTATGGTACCCTGCTGGCCGCTCTGGAGCTGGTGGGCCACAACCCCGAGCTGAAGAACGCCAAGCCCGCCACCTGCACCCAGGACGGCTACACTGGCGATGAGGTCTGCACCGTGTGCAACGAGACCGTGAAGAAGGGTGAGGTCATCCCCGCTCTGGGTCACAAGACCCAGCTGGTAGGCGCTAAGGAAGCCACCTGCACGGAAGATGGCTACACCGGCGATGAGGTCTGCACCGTCTGCGGCGAGACCGTGAAGAAGGGCGAGGTTATCCCCGCTCTGGGTCACAAGACCCAGCTGGTGGGTGCCAAGGATGCTACCTGCACCCAGGACGGCTATACCGGCGATGAGGTCTGCAAGACCTGCGGTGAAACCGTCACCAAGGGTGAAGTCGTCAAGGCCACCGGCCATCACTACAAGGATGGCAAGTGCACCGACTGCGGCGAAAAGGATCCCAACTATCAGCCTGTTCAGCCCGGCGTCAAGACCGGTGATGCCAGCTCCGTGACCCTGTGGGTCATGCTGCTGACCGTCTCCGCTCTGCTGGCTGCCGCTGTGGTGGTCCTGCCCCGCAGAAAGCACACCCGCTGAATAAACGCCTGTCTCTGACAGAGAGACGGCATCACCGGAAGCCCGGGAACCCCTTCAGGGGTCCCCGGGCTTCCGGCATTTTGTACAAAAATAGTTCACAATCCGGACTCGCCAAAACATGCAAATAAATTATCACTGCGCAAAATTCTGCCAACAGTAATAGACACTATGCCGAATTGAACGATGAATGGTGACGCAAAAGCAACATGAACGATGAACTGCGCTGTTTTTAACGATTTAGTACGGTAACGCTTAATACACTGATGTGTTAAAATGACCAACTTGGTTTATACATAAATCCTGATTTGTGTAAAAACTCACAATGTGTCGTTATATCGCAGACAAAGTGCCGATTTTTGTATTTGTCGAAATTTCTATTAATTTTACATGAAAAACTGCGGCATTTTCGTTGCAAAATCCTCAGAGAAATGGTATAGTAACCGTAAGCTGTATGGGACGGGCCGGCTGATAGGGCATCACGGCGACCGGAACTATACAAGCATCCAACTTTACCGGTACAAACCGGAGAAAGAGAGAGTACGCATATGAAACACGCGCATACCCTCAAACGGGCGATGGCAGTGCTTCTCGCTCTCGTGATGACGCTGAGTCTTGTGACCCCCTCCTGGGCCGCAGGCAGAAGCACTGTCGCGACCAAGGGCGAGAACAACGGTATCACCTGGGAAAAGGTGGACAACATCAAGCTGCCCATCAAGGAAAACGCGGCTGTTGAGGAAGAAGCCCAGCAGCAGTATGCCGACACGGACGTGGTCCGCGTCTCCATCGTGCTGAGCGACCCCTCCACCTTGGACAAGGGCTTTTCCGCGTCCGACATCGCCTCTGGCAGCAAAAAGGCGATGAAGTATCGCGACAAGCTGGAATCCAAGCAGGATAAGATGGCCAAGACCATCTCCAAGAAGGCCCTGGACGGCCAGTCTCTGGATGTGGTTTGGAATCTGACCCTGGCCACCAACATCATCTCCGCCAACGTTCAGTATGGCCAGATCGAGAAGATCGAGCAGATCAAGGGTGTCGATTCCGTCCTGATCGAGACGCAGTATGAGCCTTGCGTGGTCAAGGAGTCGGAGACCACCGACCCCAACATGGCTACCTCCTCCTCCATGATCGGCTCCAGCGTTGCCTGGGCTGACGGTTACACCGGCGCAGGCTCCAAGGTGGCCATCATTGATACCGGCGCTGACACCGATCACCCCTCCCTCAACGGCGCTGCCTACAGCTACGCTGTCAAGGGCCTGGGCATCACCCCCGTCACCGCTGCGGATTACGCTGACAAGCTGGAGAAGCTCAACGCCCTCAAGAAGAACGGCGACCTGAAGGCTTCCGATCTGTATGTCAGCGCCAAGATCCCCTTCGGCTTCAACTACATTGACGCCGATCTGGATGTCACCCACGACAACGACAAGCAGGGTGACCACGGCTCCCACGTCACCGGTATTGCCGCCGGCAACCGCTATATCCAGCAGGCCGACGGTACCTTCGCTCCCGCTCTGGATACCGCCCTGACCCAGGGTGTTGCCCCTGATGCCCAGGTGTACACCATGAAGGTCTTCGGTAAGGGCGGCGGCGCTTACGACTCCGACTACATGGCAGCCATCGAGGACGCTATGATCCTGGGCTGCGATTCCGCCAACCTGTCTCTGGGCAGCGGCAACCCCGGTATGTCCCGTCAGTCCGACGCCAAGTACCAGGCCATTCTGGAGGCTGTTGTCAACAGCGGTATGGTCGTTGCCATGTCCGCCGGTAACTCCGGCCACTGGTTCGAGAACACCCCCTATGCCTATCCCTACGCCGAGAGCGTCAGCTGGGCCACCAACGGCAGCCCCGGCTCCTACACCAACTCTCTGGGCATTGCCTCCGTGGATAACGTTGGCTCCACCGGCAACTATATTGAGTTCGCCGGCACCAAGATGTTCTACAACGACACCTCCGAGGCTCCCATCCAGCCCATGACCGCTCTGGCCGGTGAGCAGCGCTTCGTCTATGTGGATGCCGTCGGCAATCCCGAGGACTTCGCCGCTGCGGGCGATGAGCTCAAGGGCGCCATTGCCATGTGCAACCGCGGTGAAATCAACTTCGCCGCCAAGGGCAACAACGCCGTTGCCGCCGGTGCCATCGGCACCATCGTGGTCAACAACGCGGCGGGCACCATCAATATGTCCACCGACGGCTACACCGGCACTGCTCCTTACGTCTCCCTGCTGATGTCTGACGGCCAGATCATCAAGGCCAATGCCGAGAAGAAGGAAGCCAACGGCGTGACCTACTATGTGGGCAAGCTCACCGTGGGCGCCAAGCCCGGCGTGAACGTTCAGACCGCTGATTACTACACCATGAGCGACTTCTCCTCCTGGGGCATTCCCGGCTCCCTGGAGCTGAAGCCCGAGATCACCGCTCCTGGCGGCAATATCTACTCCCTGCAGAATGGCGGCGGCTACCAGAATATGTCCGGTACCTCCATGGCCTCTCCCCAGGTTGCCGGTATGGCCGCTGTGGTGGCCCAGTACATCCGCGCCAACAAGCTGACGGAGAAGACCGGCCTCACCGCCCGCGCTCTGGCTCAGTCCCTGCTGATGTCCACCGCTGTCCCCATGTATCAGGATTACGGCGAGGGCAAGTATGGCTACTATTCCGTTATGCAGCAGGGCGCCGGCCTTGCCAATGTGGGCGCTGCCGTTTCCGCCGGCACCTACATCATGATGGATAAGAACGCCAACGCCGGCGCTGCCGACGGTAAGGTCAAGGTGGAGCTGGGCGACGATCCCCAGCGCACCGGTGACTACAGCTTCGGCTTCACCATCTACAACCTGAAGGATGCTGCGACCTCCTTCAACCTCAGCGCCGACTTCTTCACCCAGGATGTCTTCGCCAATCAGTTCGAGGACGGCTCCGTGGTGAACTTCGAGGATACCTACACCGCTTTGCTGTCCTCCAACGTCACCTGGACCGTGGACGGCCAGATGGTGGAGATGACCGCTCCCGCGGGTCTTGCCAACTGCGACTTCAATGGCGACGGCAAGGTCACCAAGGCCGACGGCCAGGCGCTCCTGGACTATGTCACCGGCGTCCTGGATTCCATCTCCAATAAGGACAACGCCGACTTCGACAACGACGGCAACATCGACACCTACGATGCTTACCTGTTCTTCCAGCAGCTGAACAAGAGCACCGTGGAGATCCCCGCAAACGGCAGCATCCATGTGGAAGTCAATGCCAAGGTCCTGGGCCTGGACAAGTATGACAAGGCCAGCGACAACGCCGGCACCTATGTCGAGGGTTATGTGTACGCCGACGAGGTTGCCTCCGCCGAGGGTGTCAAGGGCGACAGCCACTCCATTCCCGTCCTGGGCTACTACGGCAACTGGACCGATCCCTCCATGTTTGATATCGGCAGCTATCTGGAGTATCATGAGGCCAAGACCGAGTCCCGTGTGCCCTACATGTACGCCTACAACAAGAACGCCACCAAGTATCAGGCCCTGACCGTCCAGTACGCTGGCGATTCCGGCATGTACTACTTCGGCGGCAATCCTTACGTGGATGAGACCTATGATCCCAACCGCGCCGCCATCAACCCCGACACCACCGTCTTTGCCCGTGCTACCTTCTCCCTGATCCGCAACGCTGCGGATTCCCGGGCGACCATCACCGGCGAGAACGGCACTGTCTACTATGATAAGGCGTCCGGTTCTCCCACCGCTGGCGCTTACTACTACAGCAACGGCGGCAGCTGGCGCAATGCTCAGGGCTACATCGGTATCAACAATGCCCCCACCAAGGCTGCTGAGGGTGAGAAGATCACCGTCAAGGTCACCGAGGCTCCCGAGTACTACGTGACCTACGATGCCGAGGGCAATGCCACCACCAACTGGGATGCCCTGGGCGATGGCGCCAGCCGGACCTACACCGCTTTCATCGACCGGACCGAGCCTGTCCTGTCCAACGTGTACTTCAAGGAAGACGTTGAGACCGGCACCCGCAGCCTGGTCCTGACCGCTCAGGACAACCGCTATGTGGCGGCCGCCTTCCTGATCGACTATGACAAGATGTCCATTCTGGACCGCACCGCCGGCTCCCCCGAGGGTGCTGCCGAGGGCGCTGCCACGGATATCTCCCTGGATCTGAGCAAGGCCGAGGGCGTTGACCACCTGCTGGTTCAGGTCGCCGACTACGCCGACAACACCGCCACCTACAAGATCAACCTCAACAAGGAAGAGCTCAGCGGCCCCGTGTCCGTGACTCTGGATAAGCAGTCCATCAAGATGTACAAGGGCGGCACTGCTGCTCTGAACGCTGAGGTCAGCCCCTTCGGCGTGAAGCCCGATGGCGTGACCTGGAAGTCCTCCGATGAGACTGTCGCCACCGTCAACGAGCGCGGCATCGTCACCGGCGTCAACAAGGGTACTGCCACCATCACGGCGGCCTCCATCAAGGATCCCACCGCCACCGCCTCCTGCGTGGTCACCGTCCAGACCGTGGACACCACCCTGGTGGGCGCACTGATGGATACCAACGGCGATGCCCAGTTCTACACTTGGGATATGGAGCACGACACCACCTGGAAGAAGCTGGTGAACTTCGAAACCACCAAGAGCGTGTCTGCCTCCACCTTCGACGCCCGCACCGGCAACGTCTATCTGCAGGATGGCAGCTTCAACATCAACAAGATGGACCTGGATACCGGTAAGACCCTGGCTACCTATCCCGGCTTCGAGGGCGAAATCCCCATGTGGGATATGGAGTACAGCCTGGTTTACTCCACCGAGGCCAAGCCCATGCTGGCCAGCGTGTACGCCACCTACTTCCTGTCTCCCAAGCCGGTGGATAACCTGGATCTGTCCGCTTTCGACCTCGGACTGTATCTGTGGCTCTTTGCCGACGCTTCCTACTTCACCGCCGTTACCTCTCTGGGTGCCAACAAGATCGACACCGATAAAGACGGCGTGAAGGATACCGACACCGAGCTGTTCCTGGCGCTGGATGACGCCGGCAACATCTGGACCATGAATGTTTATCCCACGGTGGATGAGAAGACCGGCAAGGACACCTGGGGCGCCTCCTTCGGCATCATCGAGTCCAACCTGGCTAACGTTGGCTACGCTGCCAACCCCACCGATGACGGCGACCTGTATGACTCCCTGTACGCCACCGTCGAGGGCCAGGAACTGGTTCTGTACCTGGCCAACTTCACCGGCGACGCCAGCCATGTCTACCGCATCCTCCTGAATGAGGACACTGGTAAGTGGGAAGCTGCCGACATCGGCAACTTCGGCGACGGCGTGTGGCCTGCCACCCTGGTGGGCACCATGTACCACGCCAATGAGGACGCCGCCAAGGCCGTGAACGCTGCCATGAGCAAGACCACCGTCCACACCGCTCAGGCTGTGGAGATGACCCCCGCTCAGATCCAGCGCTACAACGGCGCCGAGACCCAGGCTGCCAAGGGCTCCCTGAACACCGCTGCCCCCGTGGCTGCCGTGGTGAACCTGCCCATGGGCGACGCTGCTGAGAACGCCACCGCCTCCAACGTCACCGTGTCCGCCGATGAGAAGACCGTCACCGTCAACGTCCTGGCCAAGGATGCTGCCACCAACGGCCTGTTCACCGTGGATTACGATGCCGCCAACCTGACCCTGACCAACGTGGCCTTCAACACCCAGTACAGCTCCTACAAGGATGCTTCCGGCAAGGTCACCCTGGGCTATGTGGACCTCAACGGCGTGACCGCCGGTTCCACCGTGGCCACCCTGACCTTCACCGTCAAGGATCCCACCGCTCTGGACAAGATCAACGTCACCGTTACCGAGACCGAGCGCAACGATCAGACCGTGAACAACGCCGAGACTCTGACTGCTGACCTGCACACCGAGACCGAGACCGTGAACGCCAAGGCCGCCACCTGCACCGAGGATGGCTACACCGGCGACGTGGTCTGCAAGGCCTGCGGCAAGGTCATCACCAAGGGCGAGGTCATCCCCGCTCTGGGTCACAAGATCGAGCTGGTGGGTGCCAAGGCTGCCACCTGCACCGAGGACGGCTACACCGGCGACGAAGTCTGCACCATCTGCGGCGAGATTGTGAAGAAGGGCGAGGTCATCAAGGCCACCGGCCATCAGTATAAGGATGGCAAGTGCACCGTCTGCGGCGCCGCTGATCCCAACTACAAGCCCGGTGTCAAGACTGGCGACGAGAGCAACACCGCCCTGTGGGTCCTGGTGATGGCTTCCGTTGCTCTGCTGGCCGCCGCTGTTGTGGTTCTGCCCCGCAAGAAGCACTCCCGCTAAACGGAAAAACAGCCTGGGATGATCTCCATCCCACGAGCTGAGATGCCCCACCCCCTATAGAGCCGGCCCCCGGCGGATTCCGCCGGGGGCTGGCTATTTTTGCGACGTACACGCCGCCGCAAAAAACGGATTGCACTTTATTTGCCGCCTGCGGGCGGCAAACTCTGCGAGGCTTTTTGACGAGCTGCAATAGCGAGCTGCAATAGATAGAGAACATCACAGGGATAGCGGAAAGCCTTCCGGAAAGGAAGGGTTTACCGTGAAAAAATGCTTGGTATGGCTGCTGGCGGCGGCGCTGCTGCTGGCCGGCTGCGGAAAAAAGACCGCGTCGCAGGCGGAGAGTCTGCGCCAGCGGTACCGGGAGATGCAGGCCGCCCATATGGAGGCGGAGATCACCTGCCATCTGGAGACGGAGAACCGCACGTTCACCGTGTCCTGCGACTGGACCCCCACCGGCGCCGGGACCACCGTTACAGGCCCTGAGGACCTGGCGGGGCTGACGGCCTCCGTCAGCGGAGAGGATCTGACGGTGTCCTATGACGGGGCGGCTTTGTCCGCCGGAAGCCTGCGGGATCTGGCCCCGGCCAACTGTCTGCCGTGGCTGCTGCGGGCCATGGAGGAGTGAAACTTTTTGTGGCTCCGGGCGATGGCGAAAACACTGCCTCTGTCTATGAGGA
>OHBM01001409.1_pt1 | contig 17624 bp, 15 predicted proteins | sample 1577251 | NCBI WGS metagenome assembly OHBM01 (sample SAMEA3541557, study PRJEB24748) | human gut metagenome | biome: human gut; feature: human-associated habitat; material: faeces | place: China | collected 2012 | reverse complement strand
CCGGCAACGAACAAGCAAAAGCAACTGATAAAGAAAATCATCTCGGACTTTCCCGACAGCAAATCATCATTGGAGTATGAGGACTACCTCAAAGACAAAACGATTGGAACAGCTTCGGAATTCATCACCCGTGCGCTTGAGGAAAACGCCGATGAGATGATGCACACAAAAACCTATGCCGACTACATCGCCACCCGTCCCCGTGCGGAACGCTTCGGCTCTCACGGACTTTTTACCGATGACGGAGTGGCGGTGGATCTGAAAAAGGTGTCGGACGAGCTCAACGCTCACACGGGAAATGTATGGACGGCAATCGTCTCGCTGCGCCGTGAGGACGCCGAGCGACTCGGCTTTGATAACGGCAGCCGATGGCGGGATATGCTCCGGTCGCAAGCACAAACGCTCTCCGAAAACCTGCGGATACCCATGAGCAACCTTCGTTGGTTTGCCGCATTCCATAACGAAAGCCACCATCCTCATATCCACTTGATAGCCTACTCGATAAATCCGAACGAAGGTTATCTCTCGGAAAAAGGCGTGATGGCTTTGCGTTCGGCCTTCGCCAAGGACATATTCGCACAGGACTTGCTCTGCGAATATAAAAAGCAGACAGAACACCGTGACGCACTCAAGGTGCAGAGCCGTGAGGTACTCGCCGAGCTCATCGCCAAGATAAACGGCGGCACCTATGATGATCCACAGGTGGAGGATCTGTTGCAAATTCTTGCTAAACGCCTTGATGTAACCAACGGCAAAAAGCAGTACGGCTATCTGCGCAAGGACATCAAGGAAATTATAAACAATATCGTTGACGAGCTCGGCAAGGACGAACGCATCGCAGCGCTCTATGATTTGTGGTACGAATCAAAGGAAACAGCGCTCAAGGTCTACACCGAGAGCCAACCGGAACGGCTGCCGTTATCGCAAAACAAGGAATTCAAATCCGTAAAAAATATGGTGATAGCTGAAGCGATGAAATTAAATCTGCCGACAGACGAGGTCGAGGAAACGGACGAGCCGACAGAGCCGGACTATGAGCCGACCACCGAGGAAACCGAAAGTCCCGATCCGCCGCCTCCGCCTATGGGCGAATACGAAAGAACGGTTGCGGACGCTGACAAAGGCAACAAATGGTCGCAGTACCGTGCGGCCAAGTTCATGCTTGACCGTGACGGCGACCACTACGATCCGAAAAAGGCTGTCGAGTATCTTACCAAATCCGCCAAGCAGGGCTACACCGTTGCAAAATATATGCTCGGCAAATTGTATCTGCGTGGCGAGGATGTGCCGAAGCAAATGTTACACGCTTTGCATTGGTTGGAAAGCGCTGTCAAAGACGATAACCAATACGCCGCATATCTGCTCGGCAAGACTTTCCTCAAGGGCGAGGATATAGAACGGGACACCGAAAGAGCCGAGAGCCTGCTCCAGCGCTCCGCAGAGCAAGGAAATAAATATGCGGCATACACGCTCGGCAAGGCATATCTTGACGGAGATATTCTTGCTCAAAACATTGACGAAGCCGTGCGCCTGCTGACGCTGTCAGCATCAAAAGGCTTTGCTCCGGTGCAATTTATCCTCGGCAGATTGCTATACAAGGGCGAGGTCATACCGAAAGATATCCGGCAGGCTGTCCGTTGGCTTGACCGTGCCGCCGCACAGAAAAATCCCTATGCGGCATACCTTGCAGGCAAGATATATCTGACTGAGGATGCGGTCAAGGACATTCAAAAAGCCATCCGCAGTTTTATGATAGCCGCCGAGAACGGAAATGACTATGCCGAATACCAACTCGGAAAAATCTATCTCTACGGCAAAGACATACCGAGAGATACTGATACCGCAATGTATTATTTGCAGTTGGCGGCCGAGCATGGCAATCAATACGCCGCACAGCTCATCCACAGCATTCATGTCAACGGAAACCGGACGGCGGCACTTGCTTCACTTCGCTTGCTCGGACATATTGCCCGCATTATTAAAAACCGTATTGAGGATAAGCGCAAAGGCGGCGGTACAGACCGAAAATTGCTCAGAAAGATTGAGGAAAAGAAGCAAGCGCAGGGACTAAAGCAATAGCATTTTGAACTTTGTATGCGCAACCTCAAAAAAACAAGCCTGCGGAGCGAGTCCCGCAGGCTTTGGTTATGCTTTGATATATTTCTGATTTTTGCTTTTCGGTTTATCCGGTATCGTCATCTTGATTTTGCCGGACTCTATTAAAGGCGTTAAATATGAGCGAGTAAAATATGTCAGATTGTTGTATCCGAGATGTTCGCAGAGTTCCTTTTTTGTTCGCGGAATATTGCAGAAAGAGAGAATTTTTGCGGCAATATCATGGTCGTTAGCTTGGTCACTATCATGATCACTAACTTGGTCACTCATGCTCGGACCAACCTTTGCGGTTGCAATCGGCTTCAACGGAATTATGGTTCGAAATAAATCGCCTTCAATAAACTGAGGCTCGCCGCCCGAATACAGCTTGGTATATTTGTAGGTGTTACGCATACCGGAACCGAGTTCGTCGGCAAGGGATACTTCACGGAAAACCTTTGCAATCGGCGGATTTTTGGAAAATGGCTCAAACTGCGAAAAATTCAAAACGCCGTTACCATTTGCAAGGTTACCGTTTTCGGTATACATTCTGTCTTTTTCTATAACAAACTTCGCCACATATCCGGTAGAGTAATCTCTGTGTGCAAGAATGTTGGAGAAAATTTCACGCAAAATGGCATCCCTTGCACTGAAAGCTTTGTCTCCATCTAAAAAAAACGGATCATTCAAGTGCTTTCTTGCAAAGGCAAAAAGACGATCGTAGGTGTCAAACAGATTAGTTATAATCACATCACGATCATCATAGCGGTCGATATTTTCAATACGGTAAATGGCATCGGTTTTATGCTGGGGAAGCACAGACATAATCGTTGAATCCTTACCAAACAGCAAAATTGCTGCAAGAGTAATACCTTCTCTGCCTGTATCGGCATCCGTGAGAATCAATCCGGCACTGCGGAGAAGCTGTTCATCAGACATGGTCAGCCACGGATGATTTCGGTTGCGGCCTCGTGTCATTTGCCTTGCTCTGTCGATGATATCCGGACGAAGGGCGTCTGATCCGATATTCGGATAAACCTTATTGACAAAGTAGGAACTTTGTTTGCGGGCGTAAAGCTGGTAAACCAAGTTCGCATTATCGGTAATATCCACATCCGAGTCGTGGTTACGGTCATAGATTCGCCCACTGCAGCGACAAACCTGTGTGCATGAAGGTACATGAATACGGATAATCAGTTTGTCATCGTATTCCATATCTTCCGGCTGAATATAAAGCGGCGGGAAGATTTTATCCGGATTATTGATTGAGGTAACAAAATTTTTCTTAATCTTGTCAGCGCAGGAACGATCAACGCCGAGAACCGTACCGTTATCTTTTATACCGAGAAAAATATCTCCGCCGTCTCTGTTTGAAAAAGAGCATACGGTTTCGTAAATATCCTTCGTAATGTCCGCTGTGGATTTTTTGAATTCAACTGTTCGGCTCTCGCCTTTGGCAAGAACGTCTGACAATTCTTTCTCTGTCATTCGGGTTATCCTCCTTTTGGACTTGATATAATTTCCGCTTTTGATTCGGGCGTCATGTCTTTGGCTTATTGAATTGAGCCTCAAGAGTAAAAAAACGGTTTGACCATAAATATCTCTTAAAAGTAAAGGGAGTCCCTGCAGGAACTCCCCCCGGTCGCAGGCCTCGCGGGTTTCTGCAACTCAATCACTGAGCATATTATACGCGGGAAACGGACTTTTGTCAAGTCTTTTAACCCGGAATATGTTTAATGTCAGTATATGCGGTATGACCGGTCTTATTCAAAACGATACCAATATCACGAAAAAGCAAGTTTGATATATCTGTATGTTCACGAAAAAGCAAGTTTGCAAACTTAAAATTAACACTTAAAAGCATAAAAAGAGAGGAGAAAATATGTCAACTGAATATATCCATTTCACCACCGAACAAAGGGAAGCTGCTCGGCAGACAGACCTGGTCGCACTCCTACAAAGCCAGGGTGAACACTTAAAACGCTCCGGCAAGGAATATGTGTGGCGTGATGGCTCAGAAAAGGTAACGGTCAGAGGAAACCTGTGGTTTCATCAGTACGAACGCATCGGCGGCGATGCCGTTGACTTTGCTCGGCATTTTTATGATATGGACTATCCGCAAGCCGTCAATTACCTGCTTGAGAACAATTACGGCACACCTCCGCAGGCCGAGCCGGTCAAGCGAGAGCTGCCAAAGCCGTTCACCCTTCCGCCGAAAAACGATAATATGCGGCGGGTATATGCATATCTGCTTAATCGCCGAGGGATAGACCAAGAGATACTCTCTACTTTTGTTTATAAAAAAATGATCTATGAATCTGCCGACTATCACAATGCCGTATTCGTAGGTTATGATAAAAAAGGCGTTGCCCGTCATGCCCATAAACGCGGAACGGGCTCTGACAGCAAATACAAAGGCAATGCGGTAAGCAGCAATCCTCGTTACAGTTTCCACTGGACGGGTACGGACAACGCGCTCTATCTCTTTGAGGCTCCCATAGATATGCTGTCCTTTATTTCTATGCATAAAGAAAATTGGCGAAGCCACAGCTACGCTGCTGCCTGCTGTGTCGGAGATCAGGTGCTGTTTCAAATGCTGAAAAACAACCCAAATATTGATACCGTCTATCTCTGTATGGACAATGATGCCACAGGTCAAGCGGCGAACAAAAGAATAGCTGAAAAGCTCTCTATACATGGCATAAAACACGAAATTCTCGTTCCCGAATTCAAAGATTGGAACGAGGACCGGCTGGCAGCCGGAGGCAATGCTCCGCACATCCGTGCGGAGTTTTCTTTACCCCAAGAAGAAAGAGAGGAAGAAGAAATATGCCAAACATTGCAGCTTTAATCACCGTTGCCGCAGTTATGTTTGCCGTCCTCGGTGCGATAACGCTGATTGCTCATATCTATAATCTCAATAACATTAAGAGCAAAACCGTCGGCGACGGTCAGCACGGAACGGCTCGGTGGGCAAACAAAGCAGAGATACGAAAGACCTACCGCCACATCCCGTTTACGCCGAGAAAGTGGCGTAGACAGGCAAAGCAAAACCAAACGCCAACCATGACGGCGACAGCACCGAGAAAACTGCTTCAGAAAAAGACCGAGCCGACCGAGGAGTCTCTGCCGCAGGGCATTGTGGTCGGGTGCAAGGGCGGCAAGCACAGCACCACCGCCATGATAGATACGGGAGATGTTCATGTCCTTATGATCGGTGCGGCGGGTGTCGGCAAGACTGCCTTTTGGCTGTACCCGTGCATCGAGTATGCCTGTGCTTCGGGAATGTCCTTCCTCTCCACTGACACCAAGGGCGATGTCATGCGTAACTACGGAAACATCGCCAAGGACTACGGCTACAAGGTATCGGTCATCGACCTGCGAAATCCCACCCGATCAAACGGAAATAATATATTGTATCTCGTAAACAAATACACCGACCTATACGCAAAGCATCCCGACCAAATCGTCTATAAAGCGAAAGCGGAAAAATATGCGAAAATCATATCCAAGACCATTATCCTTTCCGGTATGGACGCCGCCTCCTTCGGACAGAACGCATATTTCTATGACGCCGCCGAGGGCTTGCTGACCGCAACTATTCTGTTGGTAGCAGAGTTCTGTGCGCCGGAGAAACGGCACATCGTGTCGGTGTTCAAGGTCATCCAAGAGCTACTCGCCCCGTCCAAAAAGAAAGGCAAGAATCAGTTTCAGCAGCTTATGGAACTGCTCCCGAACGAGCATAAGGCGAAATGGTTTGCGGGTGCGGCACTCAACACCGCCGAGCAGAGTATGGCATCGGTCATGTCAACCGCACTCTCCCGACTCAATGCATTCCTCGATACCGAGTTGGAACAGCTCCTGTGCTTTGATACAGAGATAGATGCCGAAACCTTCTGCAATCAAAAGTCGGCTATCTTCGTAATTATGCCCGAAGAAGATCCCGGTAAATTTTTTATGGTATCATTGATTATCCAACAGCTCTACCGTGAGATACTTGCCGTTGCCGATGAAAACGGCGGTAAGCTCAAGAACCGCTGTGTGTTCTTCTGCGATGAGTTCGGCACGCGTGCGACATGTTCGCAACTGAAAAGGTTGCGTACAAGGCAAAGAAAGTGAGGTGAAAACAAGCCTTGTAAACTGATATTCCGATAGGTGGAATGATAGGGTAACGCCTTGAAACGCCTACCTTAAAACTACGACAGGCGGAGCCGTGCAATCGGTGCCCCGTCTGAGAGCTCGTGAAGTCGGCAGAAATCTGTCCAAACAGAGCGTATGCTGCTGTGGAAACCGGCTTGGAGGCAAGCTGTGCAGATGATATGCCGGAGGTCTATAAAATACCTATGGTGAGAATGTCGGACAATGAATTGTCCTATGACTGACGAACCCCCGAATGAACGACTCTATACGAACGGGCGGCAGAAATGCCGCTGCCGCTTAAATGCGGTGTATGTGAGGATGAGTAAAATTGTGTACTATGAAAGTCCTTATATCGTTACAGGCGATATCTGGCATACAGGGTCAAAGGGCAGCCTAAGGGTATATGCAAAGATAGGAATATCGGAACATGGAAAGGTCGGAACACGGAGCGGATTGCACTGCTATGAGGTGTTGTCAGGAAAAATCAACGATATAACCTGACTTAATCCGACTGAGAGTGATGCCACAGTACCTGTGAAGCGGCGATAATAAGCCGTGGAGGGATAGGCATTAGTCGTTTTATATAAGCAAAGTAAATATCAACTGATTTCATAGGTTCGAGTATGACTAAGAAAGGCTAATCTTCCGTAGGGAGGTGTATGCCGACTATGACAACAGCCAAGAAACCGAAAAAGCAAAAACTCAGAAATGCAGAGTATTACAATCTGCAAGAAACCTTTGATACGCTGTTCGCAGACAGCAAGGACGGCAAAAGATTTACAAAACTAATGCCAATCATACTGTCGGAACAGAATATCTGTCTTGCCTATCGCAATCTGAAAAAGAACAGCGGGAGCAAGACGGCAGGAACGGATAAAAAGACAATTAAAAACCTTGAAACATGGACAGAATTTGACCTTGTTCAATATGTCCGTAAACGCCTACACTGGTATGTGCCGCAGCCTGTTCGCAGAGTGGAAATTCCAAAGGATAACGGTAAAACCCGTCCGCTTGGAATACCGACAATAACAGATAGACTGATACAACAATGTATCCTGCAAGTCTTAGAGCCGATATGTGAAGCAAAATTTCATGACAAAAGTTTTGGATTTCGTCCTAACAGAAGTCAGGAGAATGCTATAGCTGTCGCCTATGCGCTGGCGCAGCGCCAAAATTTGCACTATGTCGTTGACCTTGATATAAAAGGCTTTTTCGACAATGTAAATCATGGAAAACTGCTGCGGCAAATGTGGTCAATCGATATTCGGGACAAGCAGTTACTATCAATCGTATCCGCTATGCTGAAAGCCGAGGTTGCGGGTATTGGATTTCCCGATAAGGGAACTCCGCAGGGTGGTATCATTTCACCGCTCTTATCCAACATTGTGCTAAACGAATTGGATTGGTGGATTTCCAGTCAGTGGGAGAACATTCCCATGCGGAAAAACTACGGGCATGTGCGGTCGGATAATGGCGTACTTGACAAAGGATATATGTATCATGTTTTAAGAGAGCAGACCGAATTGAAAGAATGTTACGGTCTGCGGTATGCTGACGATTTCCGGATATTTTGCCGTAACAGGCAGGATGCAGAAAAGCTGTTTATTGCAACACAGAAGTGGCTGAAAGAGCGATTGGGGTTGGATATCAGCCCCGAAAAATCAAAAATAGTCAATCTGAAAAAGCAGTATTCAGAATTTCTCGGCTTCAAAATAAAGGTCAAGCCAAAAGGTAGGAAAAACGGAAAAGTCAAGTATACGATTGTCTCCCATGTTTCAGATAAGCGCAAAGAGAAAATCAAGAAGCGTGCGACGGACATGGTAGAAAAAATCAAGTTTCCCGCTAATGAGAATGAAGAGCATAAATTTATTATGGACTATAATTCCTATGTGCTCGGAATTCACAATTACTATCGCATAGCGACACATGTAAGTCGTGATTTTGCGGAAATAGGCTTTTCGGTCAAAAGAACTATGAAATGCAGATTGGGTCAAAGGTTAATGAAAAGCGGAAACACATTACCGCAGTATGTTCAGAAAATGTATGGGCGGAGCAAAGAACTACGGTATATCAGAGGACTGTTTGTTCTACCTATTGCATATGTCCAAACAATACCGCCAAAGCACCGAGCAAGGAACTGGTGTATATACACGCAGGAAGGTCGTGCAGATATTCATAAGGCACTTGAAAAAGTGAATATGAGAATGCTGCACTATTTGATGGAAAACCCGGTACAAGGTGAAAGCATCGAATTCAATGACAACCGGTTGGCACTGTACTGCGCACAACAAGGAAAATGTGCGGTTACAGGCAGAGCGCTTTGTATTGGAGATATTCATTGTCATCATAAAACTCGTAAAGCAGACGGTGGCGATGACAGATACTCGAACCTTGTATTGGTGTGCGCGGATGTTCATACTCTCCTCCATGCAACAAAGGAAGACACAATTAAAGCATATACGGAGAAATTGTCGCTGGACTATTGGCAAAAGGACAAACTGAATAGACTTAGAAGCCGCTTAAATCTGAATCCAATCTGAAGAAAACCAAATCGGTTGTTGAAGTAGATATGTTTATTGAACTTATATAGAACGATGGAACGCCGGATGAGCGGAAACGCTCATGTCCGGTGTGAAGCGGGGGAAAATCCGGAGATAAATTCAAAGGATTACCTATCGCTATTGCCCAAAATCGAAAGTGCGGAAATGATGTTCTCCGCCTCCCGTTCAAGGCGCTTGCAGATCGTTCCCATCATCCAATCCTTTGCACAGTTGGAGAAAAACTACGGCAAGGAAGGTGCGGAGATCATCGTGGATAATACGCAGGACACTATCTTCGGCGGCTTTGCTCCCAACAGCAGCTCGGCCGAAACATTATCCAAGGCACTCGGCAGCCGCACGGTCATGAGCGGATCTGTCAGCCGGAGTAAAAACGATCCGTCACAGTCGCTCCAAATGATAGAGCGTCCATTGCTGACGCCGGATGAACTCAAATCCCTGCCCAAGGGCGATTTTATCGTCATGAAAACCGGTGTGCATCCGATGCAGGTACACCTAAACCTGTTCTTCAAATGGGGCATTGAGTTTGACAAGGACAACCCATACGCCGTCCCCGACCAAGGCAACCGAGAGGTTAAATACGCCGACAAAAAGGAAATACAGGACGGCATTTTAGAAAAATATCTGCCGGAGTGGAAAGAAAAAACACCTGCACCGAACAGCTCGGACGGCGGCGGTCAGGCACAGCAGGACAGCCAAAAGCATGAGCCGCAGAGAACGCAGCCGAAAGATAAGGACAGAGGCGGCAATTCCATCCGTACCTCACCGCCAAAAAAAGAAACTGCTCCCGACGAAACGGAAGCAGAGATCATAAAAGACTTAACCGAAACGGAGGTGCAAAGCAATGAGCCGTCTTGATTTTCTTTACCGCACGGAGCTGCCGCACAGAGCCGTTGCGGTGTATATCTACCTTGCCGACCGAGTGAATGAAAACGGAGAATGCTGGCCTGCCATCCCGACTATAGCTGCCGACCTAAAGTATTCACAGTCCACCGTCAGGCGCGGGATCCGTGACCTTGAAAAAGCGGGACTGCTCGAAACCGAGCAGCGGTATAGAATGAAAGGCGGCAAGAGCAGTCTGCTGTTTCGGCTGAAAAAGGAATAAAAAAGACCGCTTGTCGGCGGTCAGCGTTTAATCACGGCTATTACAATTCGTTCAAGGCCGTGCTTTTCTATATATCGTAGCGCAGTGTATAAATTCCCGAACAAGAGTGCTTCGTTGAAATATTCCGTGTAGTCCTGCGGCGTTTTCAAAAGCGGATATCTGTCGCCTGCATTAACGGCTATATAGTATTTTTCGTTTTCCATCTTCATCCCTCCGAAATCGCACAAAGTTTATTATATCGGCAGCGGGATGTTTTTTCAAGAAAATTTTTCCGCCAAGGGGCAACTGCGCTATCGGGGTCCCCAAAAAGTTATATAACTTTTTGGGGAGAGGAGGAGCAACAGAGCAGATGAGCTTTTGCCGTTTTACGGCAAAACGAATAATGCGGAGTTTGCGACGACGATGTGACAGGTGCCACCTGTCATGATGATAGGAGAAAGTGAACTACCCAACTGAGGATATATTACAGCAGAAAAGAAATTGGTTGAGGGATACTTTATTGGTTAAATTTATAATATCAATATTTATGCTAAAGAGGGGATTTGAACGATTCCCTTTCAACGATCCTTCCGGAAATAACTGTTTTTGAAGGAACGCTTTTATTATTTTCTAAGCTTTCAAGGCAATTTACAGCCATATCGCACAGCCTGTCTATCATATTATCCACGCTTGTTATGGTAGGGGTTGTATATTCCGTTATATTTGAATTGTTAAAGCCTATGATGGGAACGGATATTTTCAGTTCCTCTGCGGCTTTTATTGCCGCCGCCGCTATTGCGTCCTCGGAGGTTAAAACAGCGTTAAATTCCGTGCCGCTGTTATACAGCCTTTTAACGGCGCTTTTAACGGCGGAAATATCCTTGTCGGTTTTAACGATAAGCCGTTTGTCGGTATTTTCCTTTGTATATCCGCGCTTATATCCCTCAAGCTTTTGAAGCCCGCTGTAGGTTGCCGTATTGTATAAATACAAAATTTTATCATAGCCTGCCCTTAAAAGCAGCTTCACATTGTCCTCCATTGCCTTTTTCTCGTCGCATACAAAGCAGTAAACGTTAGGCGCGTTTACATAGCCGTTTATTATTATTATGGGAATTTGCTTTGCGGCTTCTTTTATATAGGAATTATCCTTTTCGTTAAATGCTGAACCGATTAGGATAACCGAGTCCACCTTCTTGTTTATAAGATACCGAAGATACTTTTTTTTGTTTTCGAAATCGTTTCCCGTGCAGCAAAGAACGGTATCGTAATTTTTCTTTCTGAAAAGATTTTCAATTTGACCTACCGCCTTGGAATAATATGCGTCGGTAATATCCGTGCACATTACGCCGATCATTCGCATAGAGTTTAAGCCGAGTCCCCTTGCAAACGCGTTTGGCGTATAGCCTGAGCTTTCCATTACCTCCAAAACGCGCCGCCTTGTCTTTTCGCTGATATGCTCGCTTGAATTAAGAACCCTTGAAACGGTTGCTATTGATACACCGGCTTTTTCGGCAACATCGTATATATTCATATGTAAACCCCGATTGTGTAATTATTTTCACAATAATTATATCATAATTTTTTTATAACTCAAGTTTTTATTGACAGCGAAATTAAATATGTATATAATAAATATGTAAGCGCTTACATTTTAAAGGAGAAGGTAAAGATGAATAAAATAACAGAAAAATTTTCGCGTTCCGTAAAACGGCCGATCCGTGTTATCCAGTTCGGCGAGGGAAACTTTCTTCGCGCATTTGCAGATTATTTTATAGATATACTGAATGAAAAAACCGATTTTAACGGCGGCATTGCAATTGTAAAGCCGATACCGTTCGGTAATTTGGATAATTTTAAAGCGCAGGATAATCTTTACACGGTTATACTTCGCGGCAGAAAGAACGGAGAGGTTGTAAACGTCGCAAGGGTTGTTACAAGCGTGGAAAGCGTTATTGACGCAAAGGAAGATTTTGAAGAGTATATGTCCTTAGCGCGCCTTGATACGCTGCGTTTTGTTATATCAAATACCACCGAGGCGGGTATTACGCTTGATGAAAACGATCATTTCGAGGGTCTTCCCGATACATATCCCGGTAAGCTTACAAAATTTCTTTATGAAAGATATAAGGCGTTTGGCGGCGACGCTTCAAAGGGTCTTATAATACTTCCGGTCGAGCTTATAGACAATAACGGCATGGAGCTTAAAAGGTGCGTTAAGGTGCTTTCGGATATATGGAGCCTTGGGGAAGATTTTAAAATGTGGCTTGACAAAGCCAATGTATTTTGCTCAACCCTTGTAGACAGGATAGTTACGGGATATCCGAGAAACGAGGCGGATAAAATATGCGAGGAGCTTGGCTATGAGGATAAGCTTGTTGATATAGGCGAGCCGTTCGGCCTTTGGGTAATTGAAAGCGAAAAGGATATTTCTGCGGAACTGCCGTTTGCAAAGGCGGAGCTGCCGGTTGTGTTTACAGATAATGTAAAGCCGTATAAGGAAAGAAAGGTAAGGGTGCTCAACGGAGCGCATACCGCAAGCGTTTTGGTGTCGTATCTCGGCGGAATAAATATAGTAAGAGATATGATGCACGATAGGGTGTTCGGAAAAACGGTAAGGCAAATTGTTGACAGTGAAATTGTTCCTATGGTGCCGCTGCCGGCAGACGACGTTAAAAGCTTTGCAGACAGTGTTTACGAAAGGTTTGATAACCCGTTTATAGATCACGAGCTGCTTTCAATATCGCTTAATTCCGTTTCTAAATGGAAAGCAAGGGTTCTGCCGTCATTTAAGGATAATTATAAGGCAAACGGCGAAATACCGAAGCTTTTAACCTTTTCGTTTGCGGGACTGCTGGCGTTTTACCGTTCGTCAGACTTAAGAGAGGACGGGCTCCACGCAAAAAGGAGCGACGGCACCGAGTATGTTGTTCACGATAACGGCGAGGTGTTAAAGCTTTTTGCCGAAAACGCAGGTAAAACGGCAGAGGAATATGTTAAGGCGATTGCCTCAAATTCCGGATTTTGGGGCGAGGATTTAACGAAATACAGGGGCTTTGTAAATGCTGCGGCGGATTATCTTTCAAGAATAGAATCAGACCCCCGCTGCGCGGCTGAATATATTACGGAAAACTGATATGAAGATAATTAAAATAAACGAAAAGGATAATACCGCGGTAGCGCTTGAAAATCTTGAAAAGGGCGAGAAAATTGGCGATCTTACTATTGTTCAGAACATACCGATGGGGCATAAGGCGGCGCTTGAAGACATTAAAAAGGGCGAAAAGGTTATTAAATACGGTTATCCCATAGGAAGCGCCAAGGAGGACATAAAAAAAGGCAGCCATATTCATTCGCATAATCTTAAATCCGATGTGGCGGGAAAGCTTGATTATACATATAAACCCGATTATACCGAAATACCCGCCGCTGAGCATAAAACCTTTATGGGGTATGTACGCGAAAACGGAAGTGTGGGTATAAGAAACGAGGTTTGGATAATTCCGACCGTAGGCTGCGTAAATTCCGTTGTTAAGGCAATAGAAAAAAGCTCGGCGCAGTTTAAAACCGCGAATATAGACGGTATATATTCGTATAACCACCCTTACGGTTGCTCGCAGCTCGGCGGAGATATGGAAAATACCCTTAAATATCTGGCGGGGCTTATCAACCACCCGAACGCCGGCGCAGTGCTTGTTGTGGGCTTGGGATGTGAAAACGGAAATATAGGCGAGCTTAAAAGGTTTTTGGGCAAAACCGAATGCGGCAGGGTAAGGTTTCTTACGGCGCAGGACGAAGAAAACGAGATAGAAAAGGGAACCGGGCTTGTAAGGGAGCTTTGCGCTTATGCCGATAAATTCACAAGAGTGCCGTGCGATACCGAAAAGCTTAGGGTAGGACTGAAATGCGGCGGATCGGACGGGTTTTCGGGAATTACGGCAAACGCGCTTGTCGGCTCCTTTTCGGATATGCTTATAGGTATGGGCGGCTCTGCCGTGCTTACCGAGGTTCCCGAAATGTTCGGCGCGGAGACCATTCTTATGAACAGGTGCAGAACAAAGGAGCTGTTTAATAAAACCGTTGATCTGATAAATAGCTTTAAAGAGTATTTTATGAGGTACGGTGAAAAAACCGATGAAAACCCATCTCCCGGCAATAAGGCGGGCGGAATTACAACAATTGCGGATAAATCGCTGGGCTGCGTTCAAAAGGGGGGCAGCGCGCCGGTTGAGGATGTGCTTTTATATGGCGAGCAGGTTAAGAAAAACGGGCTTTCGCTTTTGCAGGCGCCCGGCAACGATTTGGTGGCGTCAAACGCACTGGCTGTAAGCGGCTGCCAGCTTGTTTTGTTTACAACCGGCAGGGGTACGCCGTTCGGCTGCCCGGTACCCACCGTTAAAATTTCAAGCAATACACCGCTGTATGAAAAAAAGAGGGGCTGGATTGATTTTAATGCCGGCAGGCTGCTTGAAGGTACTGCAATGAATGAGCTTACAAATGAATTTTTTGATTTTGTTTTAAAGGTTTGTTCAGGTGAAAAAACAAAATCCGAGCTGCTTGATAAAACCGAGCTTGCAATATTCAAGGACGGCGTAACGCTTTAAGCGGCGGATTTTCACTTATTTTAAGGAGGAGTAAAAATGGGAATAATTAACGACGGCTTTTTATTGAAAAGCGATACTGCAAAAAGGCTGTATGAGGCGGCGAAGGATATGCCGATAATAGACTATCACTGCCATATAGATCCGCGGGAAATATATGAAAACAGAAGGTTTGATAATATAACTCAGGTTTGGCTGGGCGGCGATCACTATAAATGGCGCCTTATGCGTTCAAATGGCGTTACGGAAGACGAAATAACGGGAGACGCCGACGATTACACGAAATTTTTGCGGTTTGCCGAAATGCTGCCTAAGGCGATAGGCAACCCGATGTATCACTGGTGCCATTTGGAGCTTAAAAGATTTTTCGGGTATGACGGCGTGCTGAACGGCGATACCGCAAGGAAGGTATACGACCTTTGCAACAAAAAGCTGCGTCAGGACGGTATGACCGTAAGAGCGATAATAGAAAAATCCAATGTTAAAATGATAGGCACAACAGACGACCCCGCCGACGACCTTAAGTGGCATAAGCTGCTTACAGAGGATAAATCCTTTAAAACCGCGGTTTGCCCCACATTCCGACCGGATAAAGCGGTTAATATAGATAAGGATGGTTTTGCGGATTATATTAAAAAACTGTCGGCAGCCGCCGAAATCGATATTAAAACCGTAAGCGATGTTAAAGCTGCACTTGAAAAAAGGCTTGATTATTTCTGCTCGCTCGGCTGCTGCGCAACCGACCACGGGCTTGACTATGTTGTTTACGAGCCGGCAAGCGAGGAAAGCGTAAACGAGATTTTCAAAAGGGCTTTAAGGGGCGAAAAGATATCACAGCTTGAGGCTGACAGATACAAAACGGAGCTTATGCTGTTCCTCGGTGAAAAAATTGCCGAAAAGGGTATAGTAATGCAGCTGCACTACGGCGCGCAGAGAAATACAAATACGGTTATGTTTAATAAATTAGGCGCCGATACGGGGTTTGACTGCATTTCGGTTAAAAACTGCGGCGAGGCGCTTACGGGCTTCCTTAACGCTCTTAATGTTAATGGCAAGCTTCCGAAAACTATTATTTATTCGCTTAATCCCAATGATAACGAGCTTATAGATACGGTGCTCGGCTGTTTTCAGGGCACCGAGGCGCAGGGCAAAATTCAGCACGGCTCCGCTTGGTGGTTCGGCGATACCAAAAGCGGTATGGAGGCGCAACTTAAATCGCTTGCCAACCTTTCGCTTCTCGGAAATTTTGTGGGTATGCTTACCGATTCAAGAAGCTTTTTGTCCTATACCCGCCATGAGTATTTCAGAAGAATACTCTGCAATCTTTTGGGCGAATGGGTGGAAAACGGCGAATATCCCGACGATAAAATAACCCTTGAGACGATTGTTAAGGATATTTCTTACAATAATGCGAAAAAATATTTTAATATTTAAAACGATCCCTCTGTAATTAATATTGACGGCATAATCGGCAGGAGTTGTCTGATAAGCCGATGAGGAGAATGTGAAAATGATTTTTGAAAACGGAGATAGAATAGTATTTGCCGGTGACTCGGTGACCGATATGGGCAGTGCACAACCGATAGGCGAAGGTTTGTTTGACAATGTCGGAAGAAGTTATGTTCGTATCATTGAAAATATGCTTGTTGCATGGTATCCGGAATTGAATATTCGCATTACAAATTCGGGAATCGGCGGCAATACAAGTCGCGACCTACTTGCAAGATTTGTGCGTGATGTTGTATCTCTTAATCCTGATTAGGTTTCCGTATGTATAGGAATTAATGATGTTTGGAGGCAGTTCGATACGCCCACTATGCCGGATGCCGCGGTTTTCCCCGATGAATATCGTGATAATCTCGAAAAAATGATATCGGCTGTAAAGGATAATGTTAAGGGTGTATTTTTGCTGTCGCCGTATTATATGGAGCCGTTACGCGATGATAAAATGAGAAAAAGAATGGACGAATACGGAAAAATCTGTGTAGAGCTTTCAGAAAAGCACGGATGTCTATTTGTTGATTTTCAATCTCTTTACGAAAGATTTTTACAAATCAGACATTCTTCCTGTATTGCTTGGGACCGTGTACACCCTAATCAGATGGGTGCAACATTGATGGCTAGAGAGTTTCTGTTAAAATGCGGGTTTGATTATTCACATAAATCATTTTAATTATAAAACGCTTTAATAATGAATAAACATTTCCGCTCGTCAAGTGTGACCTTTATATTTTTATGAATAGATTTTGTAAAAGGAAAATTTCAGAATGGAAAAATACATACCTGTTGTGGTAATCAAAGAGCTGTCCGAAACGGATAAAATACTTTCGGCACTCAAAGCGGACGGCATTAACTGTGCCGAAATAACCTTCAGAACGGCGTGCGCTGAGGAGGCAATCGAATACGCGGCAAAAAACTATCCCGAAATGTCGATAGGCGCGGGTACGGTTATTAACGCCGAGCAGTGCGGAGCCGCTTTAAAGGCGGGCGCAAAGTTCATAGTGTCGCCGGGGCTGTCGGTATCGGTAGCTGAGGTCTGCCGCGAAAACGGCACACCGTATTATCCCGGCTGCGTAACACCGACCGAGATTATGCAGGCATTGGAGCTCGGCATTACAACCGTTAAGTTTTTCCCTGCCAATATTTACGGCGGGCTTAAGGCGTTAAAGGCGCTTTCCGCACCGTTTCCGCAGGTCAGGTTTATCCCTACGGGCGGCGTTGACCGCGGCAATATAGATGAATTTTTGGCATTTGATAAGGTAATAGCAATCGGCGGCAGCTTTTTTGTAAAGGAAGCGCTTGAAAAACGAGGAGAGAACTGAAATGAGCAAAGTTATTACTTTCGGGGAAATAATGTTAAGGCTTTCTTCCGTCGGTTATGACAGACTCTTCCAAAACGACGGTATGCAAGCAACCTTCGGCGGGGGAGAAGCAAATGTTGCGGTGTCGCTTGCCAATTTCGGTATAGACAGCACCTATGTAACAAAGCTGCCCGAGCATGCGGTAGGGCAGGCGGCGGTAAACGCCTTAAGATATTTCGGAGTTGATACCGAAAAAATAGTAAGGGGCGGCGACAGGGTAGGAATCTACTATCTTGAAAAGGGCATTTCGCAGCGCCCGTCTGTTTGCATTTACGACCGCAAGTATTCG
>OHBM01001408.1_pt1 | contig 17640 bp, 18 predicted proteins | sample 1577251 | NCBI WGS metagenome assembly OHBM01 (sample SAMEA3541557, study PRJEB24748) | human gut metagenome | biome: human gut; feature: human-associated habitat; material: faeces | place: China | collected 2012 | reverse complement strand
AGCTTGCAGAGAGCGGTTGTCGGTGGAAATACCGCAGGGGAGAGTACAGCGAATGCCCAATCGAACATGACATTGGTTCAGCTAAACTTGCTTCATAATAAGCTTTACCTTTATATTCAAGTAAGCATCCTAGCTCCATTACTTCAGCTGGAATAATGCAGTAAGTTGTATCTCCACCAAAAAATTCATAAGAATAACCAGGTGACCACATTGTTCCTTTATAGTTTAATGCTGGTTGTAAAGTAAACTTCATTCCCGGTTTAAATTTGTCTTGATGCTTAGCACCAACCTTAACAATATCACCCGCCATTTCATGTCCCATAATAGCTGGATGATCCGCAACATCTTCATGAACACGTTTATGATTCACTCCTAAGATGGCACATTTGTAAGTTGACATACAGACACTGTCTGAGACAACCTTTACTAAAATCTCATCTTCCTTAATTTCTGGTAATTCAAATTCGTCTAATCTTAAATCATTAGCTCCATGTAATCGCACTGCCTTTGCTTTCATTTCAAAAGTCTCCTCTCTCTGTAAATTGTTGTTTCAAAAGCTACATCTACATAATAAACCAATTATTTTAATTGTCAACTGTTATTTCAAAAATATTTCACTTGCGAAACAACAATAAAAGGAGTATCCTATAATCAGATAAAGAAAAGGAGATCATTATGATTTATACAATTACTTTTAACCCCTCTTTAGACTACGTCATTCAAGTCGATCATTTTAAGCCTGGTATCATTAATAAAACAAAATTCGAAGAAATCCTTCCCGGAGGAAAAGGCATTAACGTTTCAATTGTCCTATCCAATCTCGGACACGAAAGTACAGCCCTTGGTTTTATGGCAGGGTTTTCAGGAAAAAAAAGCTATGGAGCTAAAACCGATTTCATTCATGTGAAAAAAGGATTATCTAGAATCAATGTTAAGATGAAATCGGATGAAGAAACAGAGATCAATGGTATGGGACCTGATATTCAACCGGAAGATATTCAAGAATTATTCAATCAATTAGATACATTAACAGAAAAAGATGTTCTCGTTATTTCAGGAAGTATTCCAAGCACTTTGCCTGATACAATGTACGAACAGATTATAGAACGAGTTCAGGAAAAGAAAATAAAAGTTGTTGTCGATGCAACAAACAACCTATTATTAAAAGTATTAAAATATAAACCTTTCTTAATTAAACCAAACAATCATGAATTAGGTGAAATCTTTAATGTCGAATTAAACACTCGAGATGAAGTCATTCCTTACGCCAAAAAGCTACAGGAAATGGGTGCTCAAAACGTATTGATTTCTATGGCAGGACAAGGTGCAGTGCTTGTAAGTGATAATAATGAAGTGATTCAAAGTAAAGCACCAAAAGGAATCGTAGTAAATTCAGTTGGTGCTGGCGATTCTATGGTTGCAGGTTTTCTTGCAGGATATTTAGAAACAGGTAACTACGAAAAAGCCTTTATTAATGGTTTGTGTTGTGGTAGTGCAAGCGCCTTCCAAGTAGGTCTTGCGACTAAAGAAGATGTAGAAAACGTAAAGAAAACTCTTAGCGAAAACTAAGAGTTTTTTTAATTAATTAGTTTTTACGTACGTATTTCAAGCAGTCAAGAGTTACGGCGATAAGAATGATAATTCCTGAGAATACGAACTGTAAGTTTGTATCGATACCTAAAATTGTCAATGAATAAGTTAATGCAGTAAAGATCAATACACCAACTACTACACCAGAAATTTTACCGATACCACCAGTAAATGATACACCACCTACTACACAGGCAGCAATCGCATCCATTTCCCATCCTTGTCCATACGCAGCTGAACCAGAACCAATCATACGAATACATTCTAACCAAGAACCAAATCCGTATAAAATTCCTGCCATAATAAAGGCTCCAAGAGTAACCTTAAACACTGAAATACCAGATACAGAAGCAGCTTCTGGGTTTCCACCTACAGCATATAAGTTTTTACCAAATTTTGTTTTATTCCAAATGAACCAAACAATCACAACTGCAGCTACTGCCCACAAGATAATTGTTGGGAAGCCACCAACTTTAGGAATAATCTTGCCTGGGATTGATTGCTCAATACCACCGAAAGACACACCTTTTGTTGAATAAGTTACCAAACCAAAGATAACTAACATGTTCGCCATTGTTGAAATGAATGGGTGCATTTTAAATTTAGCCGCAAAGAAACCGGCAATCGTTGTAAACATTGTACATAACACAACACAAACAACTAATGCTAAAAGAATTCTTCCTCCAACTGGCATAGTTGAGAAATCAAATACATGTCCGAATACTGAACCCGTGTTAGGTCCATTGTGCATAATAATTGTAGCGGCTGTCATACCCATACCAACCATACGTCCAACGGACAAGTCAGTACCAGCTAACATAATTAAACCAGATACACCTAATGCCAAGAACATTCTTGGAGATGCTTGTTGCATAATGCTTAAAATGTTATTAACAGTAAAAAGTTGTAAACCATTCTTCTTAATTGGTGTAATGATACATAAGAAAATGAATACTAAAATAATCGCAATATACAAACCATTTTTCAATAAAAAATCACGAGTATTAAATGAGTACTTGTAGTTTTCAAATTTTTGAGCTTGTTTTTCTGCAAACGAGAAATTTGACATCTTCAATAAGTCAATTAAGTGGTATTCAAATGTAAACGCATCATGTTTACGATCTTTTGCCTCTTGCATATTTTTAGTATATTCAAGTTTTGCATCGAACAAACGGTTCTTATAAATAAAGTTCTCTTCTTTAATTTCTTCTTTATCACTAAGACCTGATAAAATATCTTTGTGTTCTTTTTCTAATTCTTTTAATTTTTTATCATAGTCTGCCTTAGCTTTTTGAACCTCATACTTATTACTTTCAACAACTTTGTTGTAGTAATCTGTTTGATAGTGATCCTTTAAATATTTTTCAGCTACTGCAATTTTGTCATTGATTGGCTGTTTGTTTTTAGCCTCGATTTCTTTAGCTTTTTGTAATTTACCATTTAATTCTGAAATACGAGCTTCTTTTTCGCTTTTAGTATAAATTTTATCTCTCTTTAGAACCTCGATTTCTTCAGAATATTCCAATACTTTATTTGTTCCTTCTTCTCTTAGTTCGTCAATTTCAGCTTGGATCTTTCCTACATAATCCTCAATCGGTTTACGTAGTGCAAGCTCTTCATCACGACTAAGAATATTTGTAACTGTATTTGTCATAATTATCTCCTTTATAGGTATTTTGCACTGAGTCTTAACAACTCTTCTTGGTTAGTATCTTTTGTATTTACAATACCGGCTAAGCGTCCATTTGACATAACGCCAATACGGTTTGTGATACCTAAGATTTCTGGCATTTCACTTGAAACTACAATAATAGTTTTTCCTTGTTTAGCCATTTTGATGATCAATTCGTAAATTTCATATTTAGCACCTACGTCAATACCACGTGTAGGTTCATCCATCATGAATACGTTTGGTGATCTCTCTAACCATTTACCGAAGATAACTTTTTGTTGGTTACCACCAGATAGACTTGTAATCGCATCATTTGGTCCCATACACTTAGTTCTCATGGTTTTGATTTCTTTATTCGTAGCTTGAACCATTTTATTATCAGAAAGTGCTACCTTGCTCATATAAGAAGGTAAATTTGCAATCGTTGTATTGAATGTTAAATCACACTTTAAGAACAATCCATTTGCTTTACGCTCTTCAGTAATCAGGGCAAAACCATGTTCAATTGCTTCTTTAGCACTATTAAAGTTCATTAACTTATTGTCAAAATAAACACGACCAGAGGCTCTTGTACGGATACCGAAAATCGTTTCTAACAACTCTGTACGTCCAGCTCCTACTAAACCGTATAGACCGAAAATCTCACCTTTTTTAACGTCAAATGTAATATCTTTTAAGTATGGCTCATATTTTGTTGATACATGTTGAATAGATAACATTGGTTCTCCAGGAACATTATCAACAGGTGGGAATCGATTATCCAATGAACGACCTACCATGGCTGCAATCAACTCATTCATGTTGGTTTCTGAAGTAGGTTTTGTCATAACCATTTTTCCATCTCTTAGAACCGATACTTCATCGCAAATTTCAAAAATTTCATCCATTTTATGCGAAATATAAATCAGCGAAATGCCTTGTTTTTTAAGCATACGCATCATATCAAACAATTTATTAACTTCTTGTGTCATCAAAGAAGATGTAGGCTCATCAAGTACGATAACCTTTGAATTATATGAAATTGCTCTGGCAATTTCACACATCTGTCTTTGTGAAACAGACATATTACGCATTGGTGTATCTAAATTCACTGTCATACCAAGCTTTCTAAAAAGCTCAGATGATTTCTTTTTCATTCGATCTTCATCTACTACGCCAAAAGCATTTGTAGGATAACGTCCCAAGAATAAGTTATCTTTAACATTTCTTTCAAGACATTGATTCAATTCCTGGTGTACCATGGCAATACCATTTTCAAGTGCTTCTTTCGGTCCGGAAAAATTAATTTCTTTTCCTTCTAAAAAAATCGTACCTTCATCTTTTTGATATGTCCCGAATAGACATTTCATCATTGTTGATTTACCAGCACCATTTTCTCCCATAAGTCCCATAACTGTACCTGGTTTTAAATCCAAATTAATGTGATCCAAAACACGGTTACGTCCAAAAGACTTACTCATTCCACGTATAGATAAGACCAATTCTTCATTCTTATCTGCCATAAAATCTCTCCTATTTTTTTACTACTATCTAAATAACATTAGGGAGAAATAATTTCTCCCTAATAAGCTTAATCCTAAGTTTTATTGAATTATTTATTTAAGGATTCCTGTGTAAGAAGCTGCATTGTCAGTCTTAACCATGTTAATTGCAAATGCATCATATTTGTCTGGGTTTCCTAAACGGTTTGTAATGTTAGATTCTGTTTGTCCATCACCACCGATATATTCAACATCTAAATTCAATAAGTCATCATATTTTTCTAATAATGGTTGGTAAGTTGAGCTTAAGAAGTTATCAGATGCGTTGTAGATATTTAACCAAACACTCTTCTTAGCGTGATCTTTTTCATCTAATTGGTTAGAAACTGGAGCATAAGTAACTGTTGAATCTAAGAAATCTTTATAGTTGTCAGCAGTAACAGCAACGTTTAATGCATAATAAGAACGTTGATCCTTATTGTATGTAAATACATCTGAGCTTAATACGTTTCCAGCATCATCTTCTGTACCGATACCTGTATCGATATCAACACCATCTAAAGCATTACGTAATACTCTTAATGTTAAATAAGCTTGAACGTCAGCATGTTGAGAAATTGTTCCACCATATCCTTCAGCGATTGCAGCAACTGCATCTGAGTTAGCATCGTATCCGAATGTAGGAACTTTGTTTTCTTTTGACCATGCGTTGAACATTGACATACCCATACCATCATTGTTAGAAGCTACAACGTCAACTTCATCACCGAATGAAGCAGTCCATGTACCGATTGTGTTACCAGCAGTAGCAGCATCCCAAGTAGCACCTGAAGAGTTTTTCATTTCTTGAGAAGCAAGTTCTCTTACTGTATAAGTTTTTCCATTAATTTCTAAAGAGCCATCTTGAACACTCTTAGATTTACCATCATTATTAATACCAGCTGGATCACTTACGATTTCACCATCTTTTTCAACAGCTGTACCTAAAGCTTTACGAACACCTCTTGTACGAGCAATAGAGTCATTGTGACCAACATCACCAATAGCTAATACGTAACCGATAACGCCATCTCCGTTACGATCTAATGTATCGATATTCTTTTCGATATAATCTTTAATCATTTGTCCTTGAAGTTCAGCACCTTGATTTGCATCGAAACCAACATAATAAGTATCTTTGTTGAAGTTTAATGCATCCATGTCTATTTCACCAGTAGAACTGTTAGAAGGTTGACGGTTGTACCATACTAATGGTTTGTCAGCATTTGCAACACTAGAACCACCAGTTTTTCCTTCATCTCCTCCACTGCTACAAGCAGTTAATGCAACACCCATAGATAAAGCTGCAGCAATTGTTAAAAATCTTTTGTTCATATTATCCTCCTAATGTAGATTTTTACATTAAGACACTTTCCCATATAGATACTTCGCTTGATTATAATATGATTGGCAGCCGGGTGTTCCAAAAGTAATTTTTAATTTGTTATTTGCTTGCTGTATTTGAAACAAAGCCATTTGTCATGAAATCAATTTATATAATCTATTCTATGCTTGTAAAGTCAGCTATGTATCCTCCTCAATGAGATGCGTCTTTTTACTACTGCATTCTAACATATGTTTGCAAGCGCTTTCAATTATTTTTTTAATTTTTTTATTTATAACTATTTTTTCTATAATCACTATTTTTATTCGGATTTATATATTGATTATCATGCATAAAATATAACTATATTCCTATCAAATTCGTATGTTTTATTGTCTACAAAATCACTATGTAACTTTAATAATATCTGCCCATCATATACACAAATCGTTACTACCACTGCCTATTTAAAAGCTTTATAATCACTATGTTAACAAATAATTTCATCTTATTATTATGACTCATTTAAGAAATGCAAAAAATATTTTGTGATTTTTTTATTTTTTTGCTTGCAATTAATATAAACTTATAGTATCATTTACTAGCACTTGTCAAGGAAGACAAGTTTAATATACATGGCGCGTTGGAGAAACGGTTAACTCACATGCCTTTCACGCATGCACTCACGGGTTCGAATCCCGTACGCGTCACCATTTTTCAAACAAAGTCCGAAAGGACTTCTTTTTTTTGCCTTCTAAAAGAAAAAGCCTTCTAAAAAGAAGGCTAAAGTTCATTGACAATATTATGTACCCATATTCCTTTTTTAACCAATGTGATACCTAATACAGCCTTAGGAATATCCACACATTGCACCAATAAGTACACATTGAATATTGGTAAATTCGTAAAACGAGTTAAACATAGCGCAACCATAAATGTAAATATAAATGTATATCCACTATCGAAGAAGAAAGTGAGTAATGTTTTCCCTCCTGCACGCATTGTAAAGTAACTGCTATAGTACAAAGAAATGATTGGAAGCATACAAGCCGAAACTCTTAATAAAGATGTTGCTAATGACTTTACTTCTATAGACATATTATAGATTTGAGGAATAAAAGATGAACATAAAAACAATGCCACACCAATACATAAACACATCATAAAATTCATAAATACCATCTTCAAATCACAATCTTTAGCATACTCTATTTCACCAGCACCCAGTCTTTGACCTACAATAATCGAAATCGAATTTCCCATTGCATAACAAATAATCATAAAGAAATTGGTTACTGTTGTTGTAACATTAATGGCTGCAACTGCAAAAAGTCCTCTTGTTGAATAACATTGAGAAATAAGCGCAATGGATATCGACCACAATATTTCATTACATAATAGAGGCATTCCTCTTTTAACAACATTCTTAAATATATCACCCGATATCTTATATAAACGCATCGCATCCCTTAAATAATTGTTATTTAAGCCTGCCGCTATATTTATCCCCATCTCTACAATTCTTGAAACAACCGTACCAATGGCCGCACCAATAACGCCAAGTTTAGGAAAGCCAAAGTGGCCAAAAATCAAAATATAGTTGATGCAAAAATTCACAATAACCGCTATGACACTAGCCTTCATTGGTAAAACTGTATTTCCTGTTTCTCTTAATGAAGAAGAATATACTTGCGTAATCGCAAAAGGAATGAGTCCAATCAACATAACATCCATATATTGCTTGCCAAAGCTCAATGTTGTCATACTATCTGTCGGATCATCATTTAAATATAAAGAAATTAAGGAAGGCCCCAACAATTTAAAAATGCATATGGCCAATATTGAAATCAAGATACAAAGCAACATTTTAATTCGGAAACAATTGTGTACACCATCCCTGTTTCCACGTCCATAAAATTGTGCCAAAAATATTCCAGCCCCTGACATTGCGCCAAAAACACTCACATTAAATACTTGAAATAACTGATTTGAAATAGATACACCACTCATAGATAGTGTTCCTAATTGTCCAATCATAATGTTATCTAATAAACTGGCAAGATTGGTAAAACCATTCTGTATCACAATCGGTATACATACAATCAAAACCATTCGATAAAACTTCTTATCACCAATTAAAGATTTCATGCCCTTCCCCCTCAATGTAAGAAATACCGAGAACGTTTAATGTTTCTCGGTATTATTATAATAATATAACGCACCCAATAAATTTGCGTCATTGTTAAATTTACATGCCTGTATCTCAGGCATTTTTAATGTACAAAACCACAATTTGACATTATTCATACTTTCTTTGATACACTCAATTAATCTTGGTTGTGCCGATATACCTCCGCCAATCAGAATGGTATCTACATCTAGAAGTAGCTGGATATTACTTAGCATCCAAGCTAAATTTTGGCAATACTGATTCAATCCTTCATCCACTTTTTGATCATCTAAATGATCAAAAAGTTCTTTGCCCGTTAAACCCGTTGCTCTTTCAAGACCATCTTTTCCAAAGTAGGCCGCCATCGTATTCTTAAAAGTCTTTTCCGTATCCATATGCGCATCCGAATATTCACCTGCCAATAAATGTGAACCTTCATATACCTTATGATCAATGACAATCCCCATTCCAATATATGTACCTAGAACCACAACAAGTGCATTTTTTGAATTTATTAAATTGCCATATCCAAGTTCAGCCCACGTCGCACAACGACCATCATTTTCAATTGTCACTTTACAACCTTTAATTTCTTCCAATCGCTTTTTTAAAGGGTAGTTCGACAGAAACGAAAGCTTACCCGTAATAAATGCTTTTGAATGATCTTCATTCACAATTCCGGGCATACTAATCGCAATTCCAGTATATTCAAATGGTAAATCACAAATGGATTGCACAATTTTATCAGCCGTATCCAAAGTAGGATATTCTCCTTTTTGTTGGATATTCCCTGACTTATCGCATAATCCATATTTAATATTGGTACCACCAATGTCGATCGTTAAAATCATAATTTTTGCGACGTTGAAATTGTGTAACTATATAAATCGCCACGATAGTAACACATTGTATACTCCATCTTTTTTTTCTTTTTATCATAAGAAACACGTTTACGAGCTAAAACCGGCTGATCTTTACGTATTTTTAATGCCAAGCATATTTCTTCACTCGGATTAATTGCCGAAAACTCTTCATCTATTCTTGTCGGTGCGCCAATCACTTCATAAATAGACTGTGTTTGTTCTTCCATATTTAAAGGAATATTTAAGTCTAATGGAAAATACGAAACAAAGTATACCAATAAAACATCATCCGCAGTACGAACTCTTCGAACACAATACATCACTTCTTCGTCCAAGCCAAACAATTCTCTTGTGGCTTGATCCGGGATTTCTTTTGTGATGTGAAAAGACTTAGTTCCAGGTGTTCTTCCTAAAGCTGTCATTTCATCTGTAAAACTACGAATATGCGACAATTCTTCTTTGATTTTAGGTCTATATGTCACAAACGTACCCTTGCCACGGCCACGCTTTACCATACCTTCCTGTTCTAATTCAAGAATAGCTTGTCTTGCCGTAATTCTTGAAACATCGTACATCTCTTGAATTTCCATTTCACTATCAACGCGATCTCCTACAGCCAATACTCCTTCTTGAATATCTTTTTTGTAGAATTCCTTAATTTGTTTATAGTAAGGAAGATGACCAGGCGTTGTATCCAATTTATGCATAACATGATCTCCTTATATATTTGTTATAACAATTATAAGATATTTCTTCTTTGCTTGTCAATTTCAATCCACTCATCTAATGTCATTGGCACATAATCGCTATACATACAAAAACAATTAATAAGTTGGCAAGGCACATTTTCTAATTGGCCATCTGAAATTCTTGGATGTTTTTGTTGCCGAACATAATCTTGATAAGCATCCAAAAACTGCTGATCTTGCGTCGCATGAATATGTCCATGCAACATAAAAGTTTTAGGATTCCCAAACTCATCCCTTCTATATTGCCCATCATAACAAGCAATTGGATAATGAGATAATACGACTTTTCGTTTATTCTCATTTAATTCCGCATAATCTTTGATCCAAACAAATCTTGAAGTATCAAAATTTTTGTCATCTAGAAAACGATCATGATTTCCGCGAATCAAATAAATTTTACCCTTTAATTCATCCAAAATTTCTGTTGTTTCCTTTGCATTTCCCCATGAAAAATCGCCAAGCACAACAACCTCATCATTTTTACGCACTTTACTATTCCACTGATCAATCATATATTCATTCATTTGATCAATATCGTCAAAGCCTCTTTGATCCATTTTTTCATTTAATGAACGATGAAAAAAATGTGTGTCCGCAATATAATAACGCATCTTTTTACGCATCCTTTCAAACTAGAAAATAGCGGAAATTCCGCTATTTTGTTATACACGCAAACCCTTCTTTTTTAAAAGTATTTTGCGTTTTCTTTAAACTTACATAATCCGATTGGGCTTCCCCTTTATCCAACAAATTATTTTCAATCAACATATCTATATTTGCCGTTTTAAAATCCATTTCCAACGTCACTTCAACCTGTTTGTCCTTTAATTGCGTCGAAACATGTACCCCTTCAATCGAATTGTATTTATCATCTAATGAAGAGTTGATTTTAGATTGAATCTGTTCAGAATTCATATCTTCCGTAATCCCCAAATCCGAAAAACTCATTGTAAATTTTTGTGTCATCTTTTGAATTTTATCCCCTTTTGCTTCAAAAGTAACCTGCTGTGAAGAATCATTTTTACAATCAATCACCTTTACTTTATTTGTCTTTTTTACTGTTACAGGCGCCTTTTCTGTTGACTTACTTTTTTGATGCGTAAGATCACTCACTTTTGTACACCCACAAAGTAATAGGCTTATACACAACAAATATTGAATTCGCATAAGTATTCCCCCTTACGCAAATTATTTTATCATGAAATCAAATGTTCATCCACAAAGTTCGAAAGTTCATCCAAGCCAGACTTAAATAGCTTACTATCTTGAGCCAAGCCTAAACGAAAATAATATTCTTTATCAAAACACGAGCCTGGCACAAAAAATACACCTTTTTCTGCCAATAATAATTTTGCAAACGTCTCACTCTTTAAATCAAAATAATACTTTAAAAAACACACTGTTCCACCACTAGGCAATACACATTCAAAGCGAGGATTTTCTTTAAGCCATTCACATACAATACTTTTATTAGATGAAATAATTTTCTTGGCCCTTAAAATCAATTCATCCTTATGCTTAAGGGCAACATTTTGATCTCTTTCATTTTCCCGGCATTTCCGGTTGCAAAAACAATTCTTTTCTTCATGATTTTCTCCCTTCTGCTTTTGTTCATCCTATATTCGTTATCATAGCACATCAGCGATTATCTGTATAGGCTTTCAGGCCAGAATCAGGTTTCGGAATGGCGGCAGCAGCACCCAGAAGGGCGCAAGGCAGATTGCCATAGGGACACAGGCCTTGATCCTAAGACGATACGCAAGTGGTGGGATGATATTTACATCACAAGAGAAAGAAAAGACTTGAATTGAATTGATAAATAAGGTACAATAAAAAGGACAAGAAACGGTACATAATATAGATTGGAGGTGTCTTTTATGATTGCTATTAACTTTACGACTGCCCGTGGTCGCCTGAAGGATTTTTGTGATAGGGTGACAGACAGAGGAGAGACGGTAATTGTAACCAGAAAAGCTGAAAAAAACGTTGTAATCATTAGCGAGGAACGCTTTAACGAGTTGGAGAAAGCGGAGCGGAATGCTGCCTATCTTGGAAAATTGGAGAGAGGGCTGGAGCAGGTTCACGCTGGCCTTGGGATTGTGAAAACGATGGAGGAGCTGGAGGCGATGGCGGGCGATGGCATATAACATTACCTTTTCGCCTGATGCATGGGCGGATTACCTGTACTGGCAGTCAGAGGATAAGAAAACGCTGAAGCGAATCAATAGGCTGCTCCAGGAGCTGCAGCGTGATGGGGCAGTACAAGGCATAGGAAAAGCGGAATTGCTGCGGAAGATCAAGGGCATGAGTAAACGTATTGATGATACGAACCGGCTTGTTTATACCGTTGAAAATGACAGCATCGTCGTTTTATCATGTCGGGGACATTATGAGGATTGATTGGAGGATAGGCGATGTCTCGAAAAGTCTTGCAGATTGGCTACGAGCCAGAGCGTGATCGGCTGACTTGGGATGGATGGGACATTCACTGCGGACATGATATGGAGGTACTGCTCCCTGATCAGCTCGGTGGCGGCACATGGCGGGCCGTCTCCTTTGAGTACAATGACGAGGGATGGTATGTGCCTGGGTATCCTGGTCTGTCTCCGATTGGCTTGTGGGCGAGAGAGAAAAGTGAGTAAAAAAACAGCGAGGTATTGACCTCGCCGTTTTTTTACTTGATATGGGGATATGATCTTCGTATTCTGTATTGTTATTATACAAACATATTTTCGATTTTTCATTGAATATTATGTGCATATTGACAATAATGATTTTTCTATTATAATGATAATTAGGTGGATATTCCATACTTGTAGAGTTGAAAGAAGTGATATGTAACAGCAGAAAGGAGTGTCACATGAAGAAGGTTTTTTGCACACTTGCCGCCACGATTCTGATTTTATCTGTTTCTCTTTGCAACACCGCTTTTGCCGTTGATCTGACAGATGCTGAACCCATCGAACCCAGCTACCTTGAGATAATCGAAGATATTTTTCCGGGCTATCAAGATGGTCAAGTCTCGCCGCAGTGGACAAGCGGTGCTCCAGATGCAGCAAATCCAAAAACGCACGGCTATATCACTCAAGTTGCTTATAATCTAATCCGCAATGACAATTCCGCTGCGTATTCTTTCTATAGCGGGAGACTTACAAAACTCGTTCGAGGCTCCGTTTTGCCAGACGATGATGAAAAAACAGACGCTTTTGCATGGCATTTCTATGGTGAAGACGGAAAAAATTACCTCGGCGGGTCCACCACGGCCTATTCAAAGTGCATCGAGCACTATAATAGCGCTGTTTCTCTATATACCTCAGGTCGAAAGGCCGATGCAATGGAAGAGCTTGGTCGGGCACTTCATTTCCTGCAAGATGTAAATGTCCCTCACCATGCCAAGAACGCTATTGCCGTTATAACAAACCATTCAGAATTTGAAAGTCTCGCCGAAGAGAATATGGAGTCTTATGCTGTAAGCGGACTTACAAATTCTATTTACACGGATGCAAATAACTCTCTTGGCACAATCATTGACAATTACGCCGATATTGCAAGAGACTGGTATACAAAAGCATCCTCCGGGGATAACGCAAAAATGTTAAGCGCCGCAGGATCTTGCATTCGTAATTCCCAGCGTGCCACGGTAACCGTCCTCTACAAATTCATGTTCGATGTTGGTTACCTGGTAAATGTACGGTAAATTCTATGATTCATGCAGTAATTTATAGCGGCGCCGAAATTCTTTTAACTGGATGGAATTCGCCTACTTTACGCATTATTTTTCTGGCAGAGATTATATTCTTAGTTCTCGGTATTCTTTTTGGAGTTATATCCACCCCAAAACGAACCACTATCTCAGTTCTCATCTCAGTTTGTATCATTGGGTTATTGTTTATCTTAAAAAATCTCTTGTGGGGCGTAAGCAGTGATACATTTATCCTAATTCCATTCATCGGAGAAATTCTTTTTATCAGTTCTGGAATCTCACTTCTAATCATTTTCTTAAAAAAATCTCGCATATAAAAAAGAGGCAGCGTTATTACGCTGCCTCTTTTTTTCATTTCCCCAATAATCGAACATGCAAAACTGATTGATGCGGAAACAACACGCGGCGAGCGAGACGAGCATTGGAAAGGAGTCGTAGCGTGAGTATTATTCAAAAGATTCCATATGTGCAGCGACGGACCATAAGCAAACTGCTGTCTGCCATGATGGGGGGAATGATGCTCCCGGAGAATAGAGAAAGCGATGGTATCTTGGCGAGCCTTCGGCTGGCTTGTGGGCAAGGGATAGGAGCGAGTAAAAAAAACGGCGAGGGTTACCTCGCCGTTTTTTACTTGATATAACGTAAATACATGATATAATTGATATAAGTTAAATAACTGAAATAAGATATATAAATTAAATAACAAAAGGAGAGAAAACCGTGAAGGTAATTGCAATCGCAAACCAAAAAGGCGGTGTCGCAAAGACGACCACCACACATAATCTTGCTGTTGCTCTGGCAGATGCAGGGAAAAAGGTGCTGATGATTGATCTGGACAGTCAGGCCAGTCTGACGATCAGCGTTGGCCTGGAGCCGTTGGAGATACAACGAACCATTGTAGATGTGCTGAAAAAGGATGGAGCACCGATCAGCGAGTGCATCCAGCAGCTCCGTGAGAATCTGCATATCGTTACGTCAATTATCGACTTAGCACCTATGGAGATGGAGATGCTCTCCAGAGCCAGCCGAGAGAAGATTCTGGATCGGGCGCTAAAGCCCATAAAAGACAGTTACGATTTTATTTTGATTGACTGCCCTCCGCAGCTCTCTATCTTGACGATCAACGCCCTGTCTTGCGCTGATGGGGTGCTGATTCCCGTCAAGACGGACTACCTGGCCTATCGTGGCCTGACGCAACTGCAGGATAGCATCCGGGAGATCCAGGAGCTTATCAATCCTGACCTTCAGGTACTTGGCGTGATCGCCACGTTGTACGATACCAGGGTGGCAGATGACCGGGAGATCCTGGCCCTGCTCCGGAAGGAATACAATCTGCTGGGTGTGATTAAGCGGTTGGCCGTGGCGAAGAAGGGAATTTATGACGGTCTGGCGGCGGTAGAGCAGGCCCCAAACAGTGAACTTGCGAAGGAATATGTGGCCATAGCTGAAATGATTATGTCCGGGAAGGAAAAGAGGGAGGCGTATGAGCATGAGTAAGCTGGAAGAAAGGGAGAGCCGCAGGAGATCTACCGCAGTTGGGAAATTCGTGGAGCAGACGCCCGTGGAGGCTGGCAGCTCCGGACGCCGGGGACGACCGAAGGAGGATCGCGAGCTGAAGAAGCGGATTAGTCTTTCTGTACTTCCCAGCTTGTATGAAGATATCCGGAAAATTGCTTATGTGCAGCGGAGTAGTATAAGCGATTTAATTGGGCAGATGATGGAAAAGTACTGTGTAGATCATGCTGTGGAGTTACAACAATACAGCAATATTGTCAATCAAAAAGGTGATAGAGATATTTATAAGTAGTGTTAGGGCCGGGCCAAAATTGGCGTTTTTCTCCCGACCCTAACAGTAGTTGCTATTCCAGTAATATTCAAGAGCATACCCGGAAGCTGTTGAGGTTACGGTAAGAGTTACAATTTCTTGCTCTGATACATTTAACTCTGGATCATAAATGTTTTTTGGGAAAATACCAATTGGCAATATATCTGACGGGTGTATAAAGTGTAAATATAGAATCCCGTCAAATTTTCTGGTTAATCCATCGGACGTAATTAATTTATCTATCAAGGTTTGTGTACGGATGAAAAGATCATCTAATTTTGTAGCAGTGAAGTGATCTTCTATTAAATCTATAATTTCTGATTGAGAGGACGGGGGACGGCAAATCATGTAGTATATATCAGCTCGTTTTTCAGAATAAATATATTCGAAAGATAATTCATAGATATTTTGTTCGTTGAGTTCTTTTTTTAGTTTTTCGTGTGAGATATTATTGCCTATTAGGTAGAACGTGAATAAGAAAGCTGAAATTATTAGCACTATCAATCGTATATGGTTTTGAAATTTTTTCTTTATCATATTTCTCCTTGGTTGGGCAATCCGTATTTCCGGCAAAAGAGACGAATTTCAGAGAAAAACGGCCACCAAAGGGTGGCCGTTTTTCTCTGAATGACGGAGTTTTTTTGCTTGCAACAGGCCGTACTTTTAAAGAGAACCACTAAATGATACATCAAAATCCATGTAAGAAATAAATGGTTTGTATGCACCCTTGCAATTTTTATAGTGTTGCAGTACATACCATGCACAGAACTGCTGAGTCCATCCATAAATTTTTTCTACGTCATTATCATCAAGGCCAAAATGATCAAACAGAGAATAACTTAAGGTTCCGCTAAAGGTGGAGCCAGTACAACGGAAATTTTTGAGGGTAATGCTGTAGCCCCAAACCTGGTTAACACAAATTTGGAGGCCATTGCTTCTATCGTCCTTTGTACTGAAGTATGGATTTGGGACATCATGCAATTCTTTCTGGAAAGCTGTGTTCTGATAGAAGGAGCGTATATCTCCATCGTATTGTTTGATATATTTTATAATAATATTTTTTGTTTTTGTCACCATTTCTTGGGTTTTGCTGTGGTTTTTTGCTCTTTGAGTCAATGTGCTGTTTCTATAGACAGAGCCAGTTCCATCTAAGAAATGGTTAAACATCGCTTTTGCAACGGTAGTCATTGCTGGGTCGGTTGTAGCAAACATAGAAACGAGTTTCATCATATGATCTTTTACAGCTTGAGGCCCCTGAGGGGGAAGGACAGTGCTTGAGGAAGGAGGCATATCAAATATAGATGCTTCATCAGACAAAACAGGGGAAAGTGATAAAAGCTGGCTCTTTGTCTTATCATTATAGGTCATGTCTGGAGCTACTGAACCATCCGCAGATTTTCCAGGAGACGTATAGGTTTGGAAGATCTTTAAATTAGAAATATTAAGATCAGAAAGTTTGCTTATCTTCCATTTCTGTGCAGCTGATGAAGTGTTTCTTGCTTGCCAAACTACATTAGATCCGCTGGCTGTTCCTGTTGCAGTTAAATATTTAGTTTTATCTGAATTCAATTGTATTAAGTATACGTTATTTCCTTGAGACACAAAGTTGACATACGTGTCAGAATTGGAGGTGTATACATCACAGTTCCAGTTTGTTCTATATGCATTGAGCATATAAGCAGTGTTATTCAGTGTGCGGACTTGCTGTGATGTGCCAAGACTATTAATACTCCATTTTTGATCATTGCTACCAGTGTCTTTCCAAATATTTACGTTTGTACGTCCGGAAATTGTTGAAGTTGTTTCTACATTTAGGGGCAGACCATTGCCACCGTGGGATACAATTTTATACGTTGCCATATTACATCCCCCTATTCGTATTAAACTAAGTTGTACTTTTCAGGCTAATCTTTCATTATTATGATAAAAAAGATAAATGAATTAGGAATTAATAGAATGTAACAAAAAAATGAACTTAATTAGGATATTTTTGTCGATTGTTGAAATAACGGTTTACCCGTTTATAAATGAACGGGTAAACCGTTATGCGGTTAGTTTCGGTAATATGTTGACACTGCCAGTTACGTATGGTAAGATGTTCTTGGATAGAAAGGGATGCGGTAGACGCTGATTGGAGCCTTGAAAGAAAGGGGAAATAGATGGCGGCTGCGGGCGGCGTGTGGCCGGCAGCAGAAATGAAGAATGAAGCTCGTCTGGGCGAGGG